>Ga0102959_1000214_pt1 | contig 18760 bp, 16 predicted proteins | sample SalPonF2_B_D2_MG_FD_84520 | JGI IMG/M metagenome (GOLD analysis project Ga0102959, IMG submission 84520) | Salt pond soil microbial communities from South San Francisco under conditions of wetland restoration - Salt Pond MetaG SF2_B_D2_MG ...
GCCGAACTGCTCCGCTCGTTCGACACCGTCGTCACCCTGGGCGACCACGGCGAGATGCTGGGGGAGGGCGGCGCCTGGAACCACGGCTACGGCCTCTACCCGGAGCTGACCCACGTCCCGCTGGTCGTCAGCGGCAAGCGCGTGCCGGCGGGCACCTTCGACGGCACGGTGAGCCTCGTGGACGTCCACCGGACCGTGGCCGACCTGGCCGGGGTCGACGTGCCCTCGCGCGGGCAGTCGCTGCTCGGGGAGCCCGAGTCCCGCGACCGGCTCGTGGAGTACCACGGCTTCGTCCCGTGGATGCGCGAGCAGTTCGAGCGCCTCGACGGCATCCCGGACGGCTTCTTCGAGGCGCGCGACGCGCCCCTCTCCGGCGTCGCCACGGCGGACGGTGGCTACGCCTACGAGACCCACGACGACGGCCTGTGCACCGTCGACTGCGCGGACCCGGACCCGGCGGCCAGGCTCGCGGCGCTCCGCGAACCCCTGGAGGAGCGAGCGGTCGGCGCGACCGACACCGACGTCTCCGAGGACGTCCGGAGCCGGTTGGAGGACCTGGGCTACGCCTGAGGGGTCGCCACGGGTGGTCCGGCTCCGCCCGACGGTACTGTATGGACAGTTCCCACTACGCCTGCCGGTTCTCGACGGGCGGTTCCGGGTCCACCGCCGGTACCGCGACCGACCGGACCAGCGGGGCGACGACCGAGCGGAGGTCGCCGAGGAAGGGTCCCGGGTCGTCGAGCGAGAGGTAGTCGAAGCGCCGGTGCCGGACGAGCGAGCCCAGCACGTCGGCGGTCGCGGCGAGGAGTCCGGGTCGCTCGACGTGGTCGAGGTCGTACCGGGCGACGCTGTGGAGGTAGCTCGCCTCGCCACGGAGGACGTGGCAGCCGACGTCGACGTCGTACTCGAAGACCGGTCGGTCCACGCCGCCGGTCGCCAGCCGGTAGTAGAGGTGCGGGAAGTCGACCCCGGCGTGGACGGCGAGCGGGAGCGACCCCCAGAACCGCGGGTTGACCTCGACGAGCGTGTAGCGGCCGTTCCGGGGGTCGCGCTTCATCTCGACCATCGCCGGGCCGTGCCAGTCCAGGGCCGCGAGCAGGTCGGTGCCCGCCCGCTGGAGCGCCGGGTCGGCCATCGACTTGCGGAAGACGCTCGCCCCGCCCGAGTAGGTGTAGCTCCGGACCCGCCGGTGCTGGAACGTCGCCACGGGCTCGCCCCGGTCGTAGAGGCCGAAGAAGCCGCACTCGAACTCGCCCGGGACGAACGACTGGGCGATGGGGACGTGCCCCATCTCCGCGACGAGCGCGTCCACGTCGGGGCGCTCGCCGGGCCCGAAGACGTGCACGTCGGGGTAGCTCGCCCGCCCGTCCGAGACGACGATGGAGTAGCGCGGCTTGACGACCGTCGGCCGGTCCCAGTCGTCCCACTCGTCGACGAGCGCGGTGTCGGGGGTCGCGACCCCTACCTCCCGCGCCCGCTCCACGAGCGCCAGTCGGTCCTGGGCCAGCTGGACGGTCTCGAACGAGGGCCAGGGCGTGGCGACGTGTTCGGCGAACTCGGCCCGACGCTTCGAGAGCACGTAGCTGTCGGGCTCGTAGAGCGGGGCGAACGTCACCACGTCGGGCCGCGCCGCCAGGTCCAGCAGGGCGTCGCCGTAGGCCCGGAGGTCCGCGGAGGCGGGCGGGACCAGCCCCGTCTCGTCGCAGTACTTCGAGGCGAAGGCAGGGGCGTCTGCCGTCGCCGCGACGCCGATGGTGCGGACCCCCTGCCGGCCGAGCGAGCGGAGACAGGCCAGACTGCTGCCGCCGTGGCCGGCCGGGACGACGACGGCGTCCTCGCCGCTGGTTCGACGCATGGTGTGGGCTCCCCGCGGTGACGGCGTTATTATGGGCCGGTTAAGACGCGAGGGGTGGGCCAGCCGTGGTCAGTTCGACGCGTCGGCCGCCAGCGCGTCGACGAGCGCGTCGACGGCCTCGACGACCTCGTCGTACACGCGGACGAACTCGTCGAGGTCGCCGTCGTACGGGTCGCTGATCTCGAAGGCGTCGTCGTCGACGAGCGACCGCAGGAAGCAGGTCTTCCCCGCCTCGTCGGGGAACCGCGACAGCGCGAACTGGTAGTTCTGGGCGTCCATGAGGAAGACGACGTCCGCGTCGGCGAACAGCCCCGGCGTGACGGGCTTCGAGCGGTGAGAGGAGAGGTCGACGCCGTAGCGCAGTGCCGCCCGGAACGCCGTCTCCGGGCTCGACCGGCCCGACGCCTCGAAGAAGCCCGCCGAATCGACCGTGACGCCGTCGACGCCGCGCTCCGCGAGCCGGTTCGCCAGGTAGCGCTCGGCCAGCGGGCTGCGGCAGATGTTCCCGTAGCAGAGGACGAGGACGGTGGGGTCGGGCGGCAGACGCGCGAGCGCGTGGCCGGGGTTCCGCGCCCGGGCGCCCGGTCGGAGGCGCAGGCTGAGCCGGCGGGAGGTGACGGCGAGGCGACGCTCGGCGTCGGCGATGTAGCTGCTCACCGCACTGTAGCTGCTCATCGGACCACCTTCGCGCGCGAGGCCACCTCGTGCATCGTCTCGACCCGGACGCCGTCGCGCTCGCGGGCCCGGTCGACGGCCGCCAGGACGGCCCGCACGCGGTCGAGGTCGCGCTGCTCGCGGAGGTTGTGCGGGTGGAGCCAGAGGTGGAGGACCTCCTCGTCCTCGGCGAGTCGGTCCAGCCCCCGCCGCACGCGGGCGACGACCGGGTCGCCGTGGACTGGTTCGACGGCGCGGCGCAGCGGGCCGTCCAGGCCGAACAGGTAGCACGAGGCGGGCAGGTTCACCAGGCCGTGCTCGTCGGTCGTCGGCCGGACGATGGGCGGCGTCCCCCGGTTGGTCGCGGCCGCGAGGGCCTTCCCGACGCGGGGGGCGTAGCGATCGGCCAGTCCGCCGGTCGGTCTGGCTCCCCGATAGCACTCGAAGCCGTAGGTCGCGAGCAGGTCGCGGTGGGCGACCTCGTTGACGGGGAAGACGAAGGAGGTGGGGCGAACGCCCCGCTGTACGGCGGCGTCGAGGCTCGCGCGGAGCTCCGCCGACGCGAACGACCGCGACATCCGCTCGTGGCGGAAGTGGACGTGGGTGAACCCGTGGCTGGCGAGCTCGTGGGCGACGCCGGCGTCGCGGACGGCGTCGACGAGGCCGTTCCCGTACCAGAGCTCCTCGGCCGCCGCAACTGAGCTCCCGACCTCGCAGCAGCGCTCGCCGGCGGGGTGGTCGGTGTGGTGGTCCGAACAGCGATCCAGCAGGAGGTGCCCGACGACGGCCCACGTCGCGGGGGCCCTGAACTCGTCGAAGAGTGCGAGCAGTTCGAGCCAGGCGTCGCGAGCGGCCAGGACGCGCTCGCCCGGCGGCGCGTCGAGGTGGTGGAACCCCCAGCCGAGTTCCGCGTCGACGGAGATGACGACGGTCCCCATCGCTCACCGGTAGCCGAGGTCCCGCAGGCGCTCCTCGACCACTGCCGCCGACGGCTCGGCCCCCGTCGACTGCGGGTCTCCCGGTCCGCGCTCGCCGTTCGCCGCGTTCCCGCGGGCCGTCGCGTCCGGCGGCTCTGCGACCACGTCGCGGCGCGGTCCCTGCTGGTAGACGTGCCACGGCACCTTGTTGAGCGCCTCGGCCCGGATGCCGGCGGGGTGGCCGTACTCGCGCATCGGGATGGGGAACGCCCGCTCGCCGAGCAGTTCGCCGTGGTCGGCGGTCACGACCGACCGGCCGCCGAGGCTGTAGAGGAGCCGCTCGACGCTCGGCAGGACCAGGTCGAGGTTCTCCTCGTAGGCCCGCCGGACGACGTCCCCCGAGACCCCCATCTCGCCGTTGATGACGCCGTCGCCGAAGTCGAGGGCGTCGAGGTCGAGGTGTCGGCGGCCGGTCTCGCCGATGAAGGGGAAGTGGGGCTGGATGAAGTGGACCAGAAGGCGCTTATCGGGGTGGCGTTCGAGCGCGCGCTCGGCGGCGTCCGCGACGGTCTCCGGGCGGACGGTCTTGAACGCCTCGTCCCAGCCCTCGTCCTTCCAGACGTGGACGACGTCGTGGAACTGGACGTCGATCTCGTCGCGGCGGCGGTAGAGCTGCGGGTTGGCCGTCACGTAGACCGTATCGAGGAGCCGCTCCCCGTCGAAGTAGTCGTAGAGCAGTTCGCTGGTCGCCGAGGCCCGCGAGTAGCGCGCCTCGAGCGTGCCCGGCAGGTCGTGTCGCTCTGCGAAGCTGTCGTACCGGCAGGCGTCCAGGATGAGGAGGTTGTCCCAGTCCTCCGCGAAGAAGTCGACGCCGCCGGGGTCGCCGCGCAGTCGGTAGTACCACCGGTTCAGCTCCCGTACCACCAGATGGGGCTCCGCGAGCCCGCGTCGAATCCGGTGACCGAGTGGCGAGCGCTGCATACTCGTCGGGCAGGCGGGACAGTTGCATTACTATAGGCTCGTTAAAACCGTCGCCAGCGACGGGGTCACGGGAACTCGTCGAACGGGTCAGTCGTGGTCGGGGCGCGTCTGGTCGGCTACTCGGTGTTCCCGTACATCCGGAGGCGGGCACAGCCCTTGTTCAGGACCCCGTCCTTGAGGGCGTTGTCCTTGATGGTGACGTCGGCACTGCTGTCGTTGAGCCGGATCGCCGCGTAGTCGTCGTAGCACTCGAGCGTCGAGCCCTGGACCCACTCGCCGGCGCCGTTGACGACGATGGGGTGGTGCCGCGACCGGAACAGCACGTTGTAGACGAGACAGTCGTCGCCGTTGAGGACCAGCGCCCGGCGGAGGTGGGGGCCGGGCTGCCAGATCTCGACGCCGCGGAACTCACAGTTGTTCCGGTTGCACCGGATGGCGTGCCGCCAGGTCCGCCCGGAGGCCTGTCCCCAGACCTGGACCTTCTCGCAGACGACCTTCCCCGCGTCGGTGCCGTTTATCTGGATGGCGTTGCCGCTGCCGTCTATCTCGACGTCCGTGCCCACGATGTCGACGTCCCCACAGCCCGGCGAGAGGACGATGCCGTGGTTCGGCACGTCGGCGACCGTGACCTTCGAGGACTCGAGGCGGGCCGAGGAGACGTCGTTCTTGATGGAGATGCCGTGGCCGTTCGGCTGCTGGAGGTCCACAGAGACGTTGTCGATGGTGAACCCAGCCCCCCCCTCGAGGCGGATGCCGCGCTGGTTCGTGAAGTGGGTCGGGTTCTCGGTGACCCGCACCGTCGCGTCCCGGACGAGACAGTCCTGGCCGGCGAGGCGGACGCTGGCGACGTGACTGTTCTCGTAGGTGCCACCGACCACCCGGACCGTCCCGTTCGTCACGCCGTAGAGGCCGTTGTCCGGGAAGCCCCCGAGGACGCAGTCCCTGAGCGTGATGGTGCCCTCGTGGTACCGGCTGAGCAGGATGCCCGTCGGGCCACGCCAGAGGCCGATGGGGTTTGGCGTGTCGCTGACCCAGGCCCCGCCGTCGGGTGCCTCGAACGCCTCGACGACGCCAGAGCCCTTCGGGTCGGTCACGCTGAAGAAGCCGGGGCCCCAGGTCCCGCTGTCGTGTTTCCCGTTGACGGTCACGTTCCGCACCTCCAGCCCGTCGGTGATCATCGCCTCGACGACCCTGATGCCGGTGTTGTCGGCGGTCTGGTCGACGGTGAAGCCGTCGATGAGCAGGTCGGTCCCCGGGGCGTAGGTGACACCCAGCCTGAACAGTCGGTAGGTCGGGCCCTGGAAGTCCCCGATGGGCGCCGGGAGGAGGGTGGCGTCGCTGCCGACCATCCCGAAGTTCGAGAAGCCGGAAAAGCGGAACTGCTCGTCCATGTAGTAGGTGCCCGACGGGAACGAAAGCAGCGTGTCGTCGTCTGCGTTGTTCCGCAGCACGTCGGTGATGGACTCGGTGCCGGTGTTGTCCGCCCCCGCCTCCACGACGTCGATGACGGTGCTGAACCGGCTGTCGTAGGACGTCGAGGCGCTCGCCGGTGCGGCGAGCCCCGTCGCGACTCCCGCGACGCCCAGCGCGGTCGCTCCCCGGAGGTAGGCGCGGCGGGTCACTGCCCTGTCCGTCGAACCCCCGTCGCTCGTGGCGTCGACCCCACCCGACGCTCGCGACGGTCGGTTTTCCGCCGTCCCTGGCGGCCGCTCGGTCTGTCCACGTCCGCCCCATTCCCCCGACTGGCCCGCTGCCGGCGCACCGTCGGTCGGTGCGTGCGTTCTATCTGCGATACTCGATTTTCCGTCTCGCGATGTGCTATCAGACATGTTTTCGGTCCACGTTGCGAACGATGACCTGTCATCCGGCGCGAGGTCATCGCCTCGGCCCGCCGTCGCTACCGAATCCGAGTGTCATCCCTTTTTCTTACTTGGACCACCGGCCAAAATCTTCGCCTTCGCATGTTCGCTCTTTAAACCCGTCTGACGCATTCAGTTCCGCTAACCTGTCGGTCGAACTGTCCGTTCTCAGGGGGACTCCTCGACCGCCTCCTCCTCGAGGGCGCTGGCGATGAGTCGGGCCGTCGCCCGGCGGAGCCGCTGGGAGATGGCCGAGGTCGACACGCCGAGCGCGGTCGCCAGGCCCCGCTGGGTGATGCGTCGCGGGACGTCGTAGTAGCCGTTCTCGTAGGCGTGCCGGAGCGTCTCGCGCTGTCGCTCCGTCAGCCCGAACCCGTAGACGTCGGGGCTCTCCTCGGAGTGGACGAGCTCCGCGATCCGGTAGGTTATCCCGTGTTCCGTACAGTACCTGCGGAACACGATCAGCGCCTCCCGCGCGTACAGGTGGAGCCGGGCGGCCCACCCCTCGCCCGCACTGTAGACCGAGAGCGGCCGGCAGCCGGCGGCCTCACAGGTGTCCGGTAGCACGTCCAGGCCGGTCCGTTTGCGAACCCGGTAGATGCGGTCCTCGCCGCTCGCCGTCACGAACTGCGGGTCGGCGACGGTCTCGTCGGCCGCCAGGGCGCGCTCGAGCGCCTCGCCGCTGGCGTTGCCGACCCTGACGAAGAGCAGTTGCGCGCCCGACTCGGAGACGGTCCGGTGCTCGATCCGGACGGTCGCCTCCGGGAGGGCCGCGATGGTGGGACTCAACGCCAGCTCCGGATGCGAGACGTGGATCTCGGCGGTGTACGTCATCGGCCCACCACCGTCCCGGCACCGTCCGCCGTCGGGGCACCGCCGCCGTCTCGGTCCCCGTCGGAAGGAGCTCCGGGTTCGCGCAGACGTCGCTCTCGGCAGTGCGTCCAGCGGGCCATGGCTGGACGCTAGCGTTCGGCTGTCCGCGGGCGCCGGTCCGACGCGCCAGCCGGGGTGGCTCCGGGGACGACCGTCGCTCCGTGGATCGATGCGACCGGCGCGCTACGCGCGCCTCGCCGGCCAGATGAGAGCAGCGCTGCCATTGCGATGACGGGGCCTGCGCTCGCACGCCGCTTTATTATTGTTCGGCTAATCCGCCGCGTCCGCCCGTGGGCGGCGGGACCCGCTCCCGCTTTCGCCCGCTTATGCGCCCGATAATGAAGGCGCTCGGCCGGCACGTCCACACCGGCGATGCCGACAGTCACTGCCATCATCCCCGCCTACGACGCCGCGGGGGTGCTCCCCCGCGCGATCGAGAGCGTCCTCGGACAGACGCTCGCCGACGTCGATCTCGTCGTCGTGGACGACGGGTCCAGCGACGAGACGGCCGCCGTCGCACGCGCGTACGACGACAGACGAGTGACGACCATCGTCCACGAGACGAACCGGGGGGCCAGTGCCGCCCGGAACACCGGCCTTCGGCACGCCACCGGGGAGTACGTCGCCTTCCTCGACGCGGACGACGAGTGGCTCCCCCGGAAACTCGAACGCCAGGTGGCCATACTCGAGGCCCGCTCGGACGACTGGGTGGCCGCCTACTGTGGGGTCGAGACCGCCTTCCCGGGCGGCCGGCCCATCCGGAAGCTGGTGACCGAGGCCATCTCGCGCCGCAGTCAGACCGAGGGTGCCGAGGGCGGGGCGCCCCTCGTCGCCGACGTGCTGACCGACGACCTGCACACGAGCGCCGGCTCGACGCTCCTGGTCCGGCGCGAGGTGGTCGAGGCCATCGACGGCTTCGACGAGTCGTTCGCCCGGTTCCAGGACCCCGAGTTCCTCATCCGGGTACTCCAGTGCGGCAACCTCGCGTACGTCGACGAGCAGCTGGTCCGGCGGTACGTCTCCGGCGACCCACCCGCTGACGCCGTCCGCGCCGCGGACGAACACTACCTCCGGGCGTTCGCCGACACGGTCGAGCGACTGGAGGCGGACGGACACGACGTGCGTGGCGCCCACCGCTACATGCTCGCGCGTCACTACCTCCGCGAGGGCGCGTTCCGGGACGCCCTCTTCTACCTCCGCTCGGCCCGCCGCCCCCGACCTCGCCAGTATCCCGGGCTCGTCTACGCCGCTGGCGTTGGGCTCGCACAGCACCTCCGGATTCGTGGCCAGCGGTAGGCGGGCCCCCGCGGGCAGTGACCGCTCGGGATGGCGACCCCCTACGGGCCGACAGCTCGCCCGTCGCCCTTTGCCCCGTCGGATCGTCGCCCGTCGCTCGCTCGCCCGTCGGATCGTCGCCCGTCGCTCAGTCGCCCGTCGGATCGTCGCCCGTCGCTCAGTCGCCGTTGGTCGCCCCCTCCAGCCCCGCCCTGGTGTCGCCCGGACGACCCCTTCACATCGCCACAGGTGACGGGGAGCTGACACGGCTAACAACCCCTTACGCTGCAACGATGACGGGCTATTAAGTCAGTGCGGTGCCCGTCGTCTACAACCAGATGAGTCCACAACAGGCACGCACCGTCGGGCGGACCCACGGACCTGCGAGCACGACGCGCCCCCTGGAGGTGTTCGTCCGGGGATGAGAACAGACAGACGGCGGTGGTCGCTCGGGTGGTCGGTTCCCGCCCGCTCTCTGGCGACCGGGCGGTCCGGGACCGGCCGCTCGTGCGCCGACGGCTACGGCGCCCGGGACTGCGCGGTCGACGACCACGCTCTCGACAGTCACGGAGTCGGCAGCAACGGAGTCGGCTGCCAGGGAGTCGATAGCTACAGCGTCGACGAACCGGGCGTCGATACCGCTGGCGTCGACAGTCACGCCGTCGACGGTTCGGCGGTCGCGAGCGACGGACTCGACAGCGACGACGTCCCGGCCCTGCCGGACTGGCAGACCCGCCGCGAGGCAGTCGTCTCCGCGCTCGCCGAGCGCGAGGGGCCCGTCACGGTCGACGAGCTCGCGGACCTGGTCACCCGGGCCGGCAGTTGCCTCGCCCGGTCGACCGCCGCGTGGAGCGACGCCCACGAGACCCTGGTGCGGCGGGACCTCCCGGCGCTCGCCGCTGCGGGCCAGGTCGAGTACGACGCGGCCCGGGGGCTCGTCGCCGCGGCCGGCCGCCTGCGCGTCCCGCCGACGGCCCCGGTCGACCCGACGGCGGGGGCGACCGGTCTCGACGACCGGCACGTCGCGCTGGCCGTCCTCGGCATCGCCGTGCTCGGCGTCGCGCTCGGGGCGACCGTCCCGGCGCTCGCACCCCTGTCGACGCTCGGCCCGCTGGTGGCGCTCCTGGCGCTGGTCGTCTTCGCCCTCCACGCCCGCCGGTGACGTGGGCGGTGGCCGACGGGGGGCCGCTCGCCGACGGGGGCCGCTCGCCGACGAGGGACCACCCGCCGGCCGTATTACGCCCCTCCCGATACGGTAATAACAACCCCTAACAGGGTCGGGCTCGCCGCTCGGTACGATGACAGCGGGACTGGCGGGGCTGCTCGCCGGCGCGGTCGCACTGGGACTGTTCCACGGCGTCGAGCCGGGCCACGGCTGGCCCGTCGCTGCCTCCTACGCGCTCGACCAGTCGAACCGGTGGCTCTACGGGCTCGCTGCCAGCACCATCCTGGGCGTCGGCCACCTCGTCAGCAGCGTCGCGATGGTCGCGGTCTTCTTCGTCGCCAAGTCGCACTTCGCGCTGACGCAGGTGAACCAGCCCATCACGCTGGCCGGCGGGGTCCAGATCGGCGGCCCGGTCGGCGTCGTCGCGGGCGTCGTCCTCCTCGCGCTCGGCGTCCGGGAGTATCGCCACGGTCACAGCCACAGTCACGGGGACGTAGACGGTCACGACCACGGAGATGGCCATTCTCACACGCACGTGGACGGCGAACACGACCACACGCACGACCATACTCACGCTCACGCGCACGACGCCGTCGGACATTCCCACGACCAATCCCACGACCTCGACCACACTCATTCCCACGCGTCCGGCGACGGGGGCTGGCTCGCGCGCCTGAAGCGGCTCCTGCCGTTCGGCGGTGGCCACAGCCACGGGTCGATGCGCGAGGCGACCGACCGCGGGCTGTGGGGCATCGCCGGCTTCGCCTTCCTGCTCGGCTTCGCCCACGAGGAGGAGTTCGAGATAATCGCCATGTGCGCCGGCTCCGCGTACTGCGTGGAGCTGATGGGCGCGTACGCGCTCGCGGTCGTCGTCGGCATCGTCTCGCTCACGCTCCTGCGGTCGCCGGCTACGCCCGCTTCGAAGAGCGCGTCGAGCGCTACGCCGCGCACCTGCCGACGTTCTCGGCGGCCGTGCTGGTGCTGATGGGCCTCGGCTTCGTCACGGGCCTGTTCTGACGGGCGTCCGTGCTCTGTCGGTTCGGTTCGTCCAGGCCCCGTCGGCGCTGTTCTGAGTCCGCCGTACTGGTATCGGCTCTCGAGGTGGTCCAGGAGTTCACGACGACCCGAGCGACGTCGGTGAATCGCTCCGAGGAGACTCCCGGCGACGCGCTCTCCTCCCTCCCAGGCCCCCTCGACCACAGCGCCACCGGCCACGACGAAACCGGAAAAATCGTCGACAGCGGGGACTTACAAAAACTTACATCTATTACAAAGGCTTACAACCGGTCGGAATCCGGCCGAACCGACGACGCGCACCGCGTCGACTCCCTGCTCCCGTCACGTGTCGCGTCGACTCCCTGCTCCCGTCACGTGTCGCGTCGACTCCCTGCTCCCGTCGCGTGTCGCACCACCCTCCCTACGTCGCCTGGAGCAGCATCACCTTCACGCGGCCGACCGCGTCGAAGTCGCGCAGGCGGTAGGCGAGTTCGCGGACGCGCGGCGCCGGCCCGCGGCAGAAGACGGCCTCCAGGCACCACTCGCCCTGGTGGGTGTGGCTCGTCGTCTCGATGACGTCCTGGTAGTCGTGCTGGAGGGTGTGGAGCGCCTCGATGACCTCGTGGTGCTCGTAGTCGAACGCGAGCAGGGCCACCACCTCGCCCTCGGCGTCCTCCAGGCTCGTGTGGGCCTCGACGTACGCCTGCATCGCCTCCCGGACCGCCCGCGAGCGCGAATCGATGCCCTCTGACTGCCAGGTGCCGTCGAAGGCCGCGAGCACGTCGTCGGGGACGTTCAGGCTCGTTCGCATGGGCGGGGGTTCGCGCCGCTCCTACGTAGGGCGTTCGACTTCCGGACAACCAGTAGTCTGTCTCGCCCGACTCAGAGCGAGAGCACCTCGAGGAAGCCCGCGACGAGCTTGTTCTCGGCGCGTCTGAGATGCCCCTCCAGGGTCCGCCGGCTGACGCCGAGTGCCTCGCCGACCTCGGCGGTTGTCGTCTCCCGGGGGATCTCGTAGTAGCCCATCTCGGCGGCCGTCCGGAGCGACTCGCGCTGTCGGGCGGACAGCGTCGGGAGCGAGTCGGCGAGCAGCAACAGCGGCACGTCGTGGCCCACGGCGTCGAGTTCGCGCTTCGAGACCACGTCCACGGAGAACTGCCCGGTCAGCTCGTGGAAGACGGCGGTGAGGTTCGCCGGGTCGAGGGCGACCACCCGGCAGAACTTCGCCCCGTCCGCGTACCGGATGGGTGCCATCAGCAGGCAGTTGTGCCGCCGGAGCGTCGGCTCGATGGTGTCCTCGTGCTCGACGAGACAGGAGCCGGTGACGACGACCAGCTCGCCCTCGTGGACGAGCCGCTCCTGGACGCCCGCGACCTCGTCGATGCGGTCGCCCATCGCCTCCAGGTCGCCACCGCGGACGTGGAGCATGTCGCAGTGGTCGTTGCACCATAGATCGACGGCTGTGTCCGTCGCCGCCGTCGCCGCGGCGTACGGGCCCGCCCGTTCGAGCCGAAACGTCGCCTCGTGCATCTCACCGGGGGTATGCCGGGGAGTCACATACGCTCACCGGATTCGCACTTAAATCGCCCTCCCTACGGCGGCACGAACGCCTTAGTGACGCCGAGCGAACTGTTCACACGATGCGACATCAGCCCGCCGCCGACCCGGGCGGTCACGACGTCGGCGAACCCAGCGAGCAGTGGTACGACTACCAGGGCGCGCCCACCGGCACCGACCTGGAGTGCGAGGGCTGGCGTCAGGAGGCCGCCCTGCGGATGCTCAACAACAACCTCGACCCGAACGTCGGGGAGAATCCCGAGGAGCTCGTCGTCTACGGCGGGACCGGCCGCGCGGCGCGGTCCTGGGACGCCTACGACGCCATCATGGCCGAGCTGCGCGAACTCGGCGACGCGGAGACCCTCCTCGTGCAGTCGGGAAAGCCCGTCGGCCGCTTCGAGACCCACGAGATGGCCCCCCGCGTTCTCATCGCCAACTCCAACCTCGTCGGGAAGTGGGACGACTGGGACCACTTCCACGAGCTGGAGGCGAAGGGGCTCATCATGTACGGCCAGATGACGGCGGGCTCGTGGGCCTACATCGGCACCCAGGGAATCATCCAGGGCACCTACGAGACGCTGGCCGAGCTCGGAGACCAGCACTACCCGGACGGAGAGGGCCTGCGCGGGAAGATCGTCGTCACCGGCGGCCTCGGCGGAATGGGCGGCGCCCAGCCGCTCGCGGTGACGATGAACCACGGCGTCTGCATCGCCGCGGAGGTCGACGAGCGCCGCATCGACCGGCGGCTGGAGACCGGCTACTGCGAGGAGAAGACGGCCGACCTGGACGCTGCCATCGAGCGGGCCGAGGCGGCTGCGGAGGCCGGCGAGCCGTACAGCGTCGGCGTCCACATGAACGCCGCCGACATGCTGGAGGCGATGCTGGATCGGGGCTTCGTCCCCGACGTCGTCACCGACCAGACCGCCGCCCACGACGAGCTCGAGGGCTACTACCCCTCGGGCTACACGGTCGCCGAGGCCGACCAGCTCCGCGCGGACGACCCCGAGGCGTACGTCGAGGCGAGCCTCGATACGATGGCCCGGCACGTCCAGGGCATCCTCGACCTGCAGGACGCGGGCGCGGTCGCCTTCGAGTACGGCAACAACATCCGGGGCCAGGTCGAGGAGCACCGCGGGATGGACGAGGCCTTCGACTTCCCCGGCTTCGTGCCCGCCTACATCCGCCCGCTGTTCTGCCGCGGCAAGGGGCCGTTCCGGTGGGCCGCGCTCTCGGGCGATCCCGCGGACATCTACCGCACCGACGAGGCCATAAAGGAGCTGTTCCCGGCGAAGGACGCCCTCCATCGCTGGATCGACCTCGCCCGGGAGCAGGTGCAGTTCCAGGGCCTGCCATCGCGGGTCTGCTGGCTGGGCTACCAGGCGAGCGAGACTCCGGCGGAGTCTCGAACCCGAGGCGGTGAAACCGCCGAGTCCGACGACCCTGACGGCCTCACCGAGCGCGCCCGGTTCGCGCTGCACATCAACGACCTCGTCCGGGAAGGCGAGATAACCGCGCCCATCGTCGTCACCCGCGACCACCTCGACGCCGGGAGCGTCGCCAGCCCCAACCGCGAGACCGAGGCCATGCGCGACGGGAGCGACGCCATCGCCGACTGGCCCATCCTCAACGCCCTGCTCAACTGCGCGGCGGGCGCGGACATCGTGAGCGTCCACGACGGCGGCGGCGTCGGCATCGGCAACGCGCTCCACGCCAACAACCACGTCGTGCTGGACGGCACCGACCTCGCCGCCGAGAAGGCCCGCCGGGTGTTCACCACCGACCCCGGCATGGGCGTCGTCCGCCACGCGGACGCCGGCTACGAAGAGGCCATCGACGAGGCCGAGACCTCGGGCGTGGCCGTCCCGATGCGGGACCGGACATGACGGCGCTCGTCCACGATTTCGACTGGGAGGCGCAGTCGTCGGACCCGAACGACGAGCAGTTCGGGGACGTCGTCGAGGAGGTGACCCTCGCGGACGCCGCCGGCTACGGGGCCGTGCTCGTCGGCGAGCCGTACGACGGCGCGGTCATCGGCCGGAAGGGGGCGAGCAGCGGCCCGGCCGCGCTCCGCGAGGCGCTCGCGGCCACCAAGACCCACCACTTCGACGCGGGGCCGGTCGGGCCGGTCGGCGACCTCGGCGACGTGCGCGCGCCCCGCGACGCGACGACCCACGAGTTCGACGCCCCCGTATCCGACGTGCAGCGCCGGGTCACGGAGGTACTCGCGCCCGTCCACGCAGTCGACGCGATCCCCGTGTTCCTCGGCGGCGACAACTCGCTAACCTATGCCAACGCGCGCCCGCTGCTCGACGCCGGGAGCCTGGGCGTCGTCAACTTCGACGCCCACCTGGACGTCCGCGAGGTGCGCGAGGAGCCGACGAGCGGCACGCCGTACCGCCAGCTGTTCGACGCGGGCCTCGACGCCTACGCCTGCGTCGGGGCGCGCCACTTCGAGACGAGCACCGCGTACGCCGACTTCCTCCGGGACCGTGACGGCGAGGTCGTCACCGCCGAGGAGGTCGGCGAGGACCCCGTGGCCGCCATCGACACGGCCCTCGACGCGCTGGACGCCGTCGAGCAGGTGTACGTCAGCGTGGACCTGGACGTGCTCGACGCCGCGGAAGCGCCGGGCGTGAGCGCGCCGACACCCGGCGGCGTCACGGCGCGGGAGCTCTACCGGATGCTCCGCCTGGTCGCCGCCGACGACCGGGTCGCGGGCCTCGAGGTGGTTGAGTGCGCCCCGCCGCTCGACAGCGACGGGCGGACCGCCCGCGCTGGCGCCCGCGCCGTCGCGCACTTCCTCGCGGGTCAGGGGGTGGGCCGGTGACCGACGCCGTCGTCCACGGCGCCAGCCAGGTCGTCACCGTCGGCGACGACGGTGTGACCGTGCACGAGGACGCCGCCATCGCGGTCGAGGACGGTCGGGTCGCGGCGGTCGGCCCGAGCGACGAGGTGACGCGCGAGTATCCGCCCGAGAACGCCGCGACTGCCGTCGACGCCCGCGGGCAGACGGTCGTCCCCGGGTTCGTCGACCCGCACACCCACGCGCTGTTCGCGGGGGACCGCTCCGACGAGTTCGCGGCGAAGCTCCGGGGGAAGACCTACCAGGAGATACTCGCCGAGGGCGGTGGTATCCTGCGCACCGTGGAGGCGGTGCGGGCGGCCAGCGACGAGGCACTGTGCGCCCACCTGCTCGACACCCTCGATACGATGCTCGCACACGGCACGACGACGGTCGAGGTGAAGTCGGGCTACGGGCTGGACGTCGAGACGGAGCTGCGGATGCTGTCGGTGATGGCCGAGGCCGACGCCCGGCACCCGGTGGACGTGGTGCCGACGTTCATGGGTGCCCACGCCGTCCCGCAGGGGCTCGACGCCGAGGAGTACATCGACCGGGTCCTCTCCGAGCAGCTCCCGGCGGTCGCCGAGCAGGGGATCGCGGAGTTCTGCGACGTCTTCTGCGAGGCGGACGTCTTCTCCGTCGACCAGTCCCGCCGGGTCCTCGAGGCCGGTCTGGAGTACGGTCTCACTCCGAAGGTCCACGCCGAGGAGTTCGAGCACCTGGGTGGCTCGCGGCTCGCGGCGGAACTCGGCGCGGCGAGCGCCGACCACCTGCTCCAGGCGACCGACGACGACGTGGCCGCGCTCGTCGAGGCCGGCGTGACGCCCGTTCTCCTGCCGGGGACGGCGTTCTCGCTCGGGGCCGAGTACGCCGACGCCCGGGCGTTCCTCGATCGCGGCGCGCCGGTCGCCCTCGCCACTGATTTCAACCCGAACTGCTACTCCCAGACCATGGGCTTCGCCGTCACACTCGGCTGCGTCGGCATGGGGATGACCCCCGCCGAATCGCTCGCGGGCGCGACGCGCAACGCCGCGCTCGCGCTCGACCGCGAGGGACTGGGGACGCTGACCGAGGGCGCACCGGCCGACCTGGCGGTCGTGGACGCCCCCTCCTACGTCCACGTCCCGTACAACTTCGCCGTGAACACCGTCGAGACCGTCCTGAAGGCGGGCGAGCCGGCCGTCGAGTCGGCGGTGGTCCGCCGATGACCGAGGTCGTCGCCGACGGCGAGCACCTCACCGTCGAGGACGTGGTCGCGGTCGCGCGCGAGGACGCGACGCTCGTCGTGCCCGAGTCCGCACGCGTTGCCGTCCGCGAGGCCCGCGAGCGCGTGGAGGACGTGGTGGCGAGCGACCAGCCGGTCTACGGCGTCAACACCGGGTTCGGCGAGCTCGTGGACGTGAAGATCCCGCCCGAGGACGTCACGCAGCTCCAGACGAACCTGCTCCGGAGCCACTCCTCGGGCGCGGGTCGGGAGCTGACCCGCGAGGAGGTCCGCGCGATGATGTGCACGCGGGTCAACGCCCTCGTCAAGGGCTACTCCGGCGTGCGCGAGGTCGTCGTCGACCACCTCGTGACCATGCTCGACGAGGGCGTCCACCCGGTCGTCCGGTCCCGGGGCAGCCTCGGCGCGAGCGGCGACCTCGCCCCCCTGGCGCAGATGGCGCTCGTGCTCATCGGCGAGGGCGAGGCCGACGTGGAGCGTCCCGACGACGAGTTAGAGCGGCTCCCCGGTGACGAGGCGCTCTCGCGGGTCGGGCTCGACTCCCTCTCGCTGGTCGCCAAGGAGGGGCTGGCGCTGATCAACGGCACCCAGCTGACCGTCGGCGTCGGCGCGCTCCTCGTCCACGACGCCGAGCGGGCGGTCCAGGCGGCCGACGTCGCCGGCTCGCTCACCACCGAGGTGACGATGAGCACGACCGCGAACTGCGACCCGGCCATCCAGGCCGTGCGTCCCCACGCCGGTCAGGCGACGAGCGCCCGGAACGTGAAACGCCTGACCGCCGGCTCCGAGATCGTCGAGTCCCACCGGAACTGCGACCGCGTGCAGGACGCCTACGCCATCCGGTGTCTGCCCCAGGTCCACGGCGCGGTCCGCGACGCCGTCGCCCACCTCCACGAGGCCGTCGAGGTCGAGCTGAACAGCGCGACCGACAACCCACTCGTGTTCCCGGCTCGCGACGTCCACTCGCGAGCGAGCGGGACCGACCGCGCGGCCGTGCTCTCGGGCGGGAACTTCCACGGCGAGCCGCTCGCGCTCCGCCTCGACTACCTGGCTGGCGCACTGACGGAGCTTTCGGCCATCTCGGAGCGCCGGGTCGACCGGATGTTGAACCCCAACGTACAGGAGTCACACCTGCCGCCGTTCCTCACCGAGGGCAGCGGGCTCAACTCGGGGCTGATGATCGCCCAGTACACGGCGGCCGCGCTGCTCAACGAGTGCCGCTCTGTGGGCCGGCCTGCGTCGGACAACACCCCCGTCAGCGGCAACCAGGAGGACCACGTGTCGATGAGTGCCCAGTCGGCCTTCTCGGCGACGCGGGTGCTCTCGAACGTCCAGACGGTCGTCGGCATCGAGCTGCTCTGCGCCGCCCAGGCGTCGGAGTTCGTCGACGAGGGCCTCGCCCACGGGGTCGGCGCAGGTGCGGCCTACCGGGCGGTCCGCGAGGTGGTCGAGCCGCTCGCCGAGGACCGTCCGCTCCACGGGGACATCGAGGCGGTCCGCAGGCTCGTGGCGTCGGAAGTGCTGGTCGAGCGCGTGAACGGGGCGCTCGACGGGGAGCTGGCGTAGCTACTGCTCGGCCGGGACCTCCGCCTCGTCCCCGTCCAGGCTCTCCAGGGCCTGGATGGCGGCGTCGCGGTAGCGCGAGACCGGCCGCTCGTAGTGCTCCTCGGCGAGGCGCGCGTACTCGTTGGTCTCGTCGTCGAACGCCTCGACGCGGTCGAGCGTGCGCTCGGCGGTCTCGACGACCCACCGGTCGCGGGTGGCGGCGTCCACCTCGGTGATGGACTCCGGCCGGACGGAGACGTTCACGTCGCCGTCGTCGGTCTCGTAGGTGCGTGGCTTGCCGACCACGGCGACGTACGCGGGCGGCTCCAGGTCGCGGAGCATGCTGGCCGCCTCGGGCTGGTACTGCCCGGCGTAGACGAAGAAGGTGCCCGTCGGGTCGACGATGCGCCCGCGCCAGTACTCGCTCTCGTCGCCCACGTCCTCGGTCTCGGTGAGGGTGCCGACGACGAAGACGCGGTTGGCGCGCTCGCCCGTCGGCAACAGGAGGTAGTGGGGGGCGCGCTCGTCCTCGGACTCCTTGAACGTGTAGCTGGCGTCGTTGAACTCCTGGGCGAAGACGCGGCGGGCGACCTCGCGCGTGGGGGCCTGGCTCATTGGAGCGACCTCGCTTTGATGAGGACGGCCTCCGGGTCGGTCGGCTCGGCGAGCCGCTCGAACTCGTTGGCGAGCACGTAGCGGCCGAAGGTGGGGCCGACGACGCGGTAGTAGTTCCCCAGGGTCAGCTCGCGCATCTCGTCGGCGACGATGGTGGTGTCGAGGGCGTCCATCGCCATCTGCTTTGCCTCCTCTAAGCTGATGTCCGTGAGCTCCTCGGTCATCTCCTGGTCGAAGATGACCTCCTGGACCTCCCGGCCGTCGTCGAGGACGCCCTTGATGCGGAGGTCGAACTCGCCCTCGACCTCGCCGTGCTCGGAGCACCGGCCGTTCTGGAGGACGCGGGTGCCCCCCTCCTCGGGACAGCGCTTGATCAGCCCCGAGCCCGACTGGATGTCGAC
>Ga0102959_1000215_pt1 | contig 18744 bp, 14 predicted proteins | sample SalPonF2_B_D2_MG_FD_84520 | JGI IMG/M metagenome (GOLD analysis project Ga0102959, IMG submission 84520) | Salt pond soil microbial communities from South San Francisco under conditions of wetland restoration - Salt Pond MetaG SF2_B_D2_MG ...
AGCGTCTCGGCCGCCGCCAGACCGGCCGCGCCCCCGCCGATAATCGCGAACGTGCGGTCGTCTTCCTCGCCGCCGCCGGCCATGGCCGGCGGGCGGATGCCGGACGGCTGCTCGCTGGGGAGCACCACGATCACGTCATCGCCTTCGACGCGCACTTCGTAGTGCGGCAGGCGGTCCAGGGCCGGCGGCTCCACCAGATCGCCGTTGCGGGCGTCGAAGACCGCCTGGTGCCACGGGCAGCGGATGCGCCCCTCGTGCAGCAGCCCCTCGGCCAGCGGCGCCCCGTGGTGCGGGCACTCGGAGACGTACGCCTTGTACTCCCCATCCACCCGCAGCAGGAGGATCGTCCTTCCCTGCACCTCGAGTTCCTTCATCTGCCCGTCGGACAGGTCATCTGCCTTGGCCACGATCTGCTCTGTATTCATAGCTTCTCCTCTTCTCCGGTATTCTATTCGCCCGCCGAGGTGATCTCTTTCGTCGGCGGCGCGATGGACCGCGCCGTCTTCTCCAACCCGGCCGGGGGTTCGCCCTGGCCGCCTTCGAGGTCCAGCTTGAGCGACAGGAATTTCATCAGATCCTTGAGGGCCAAAATGCCCTTGAGCTCGCCATCCTCGACGACCATCAAACGGCTGGCCTGGTGGCGGCTCATCCGCGTGAAGGCCTTAATGGCGTCCTCTTCGGGGGCGATGGTGTTCTCCTCGGAGCACGCGGCCGCCAGGTCCCCGGCGGTCCGCTCGGACCACTGCTCTCGCGGAACCTCCTTGACCTGCCGGGTGGTGACGCACCCGGCCAGCCGGCCGTTGTTCATCACCGGGAACATCTTGAAGTGGTGCTCGTAGACGTAGTCGTTGACGAGCCGTTCGAGGTCTATCGACGCCGGCACGGTCACCGGATCGTCGTTCATGAACCGTCGCACCGGCTCGCCCTGCAGCGCCTGGCGGATGAGCACCTGCTGGTAGCCCATCTTCGCCGCGCCGCGAAGGAACATGCCGATCAGGATCCACCACAGCCCGCCGATGGGGTTCATGAAGAGCAGGTTCACCACGCCCAGGCCGATCAGCAGCGCGCCGAAGCCGGCCCCCACGCGGCTGGCGATGTGCGTGGCCTTGCGGAGGTCGCCCTTCCAATGCCACAGGGCCGCCCGCAGGATGCGCCCGCCGTCCAGCGGGAAGCCGGGGATCAGGTTGAACGCCACCAGGATGGCGTTGATGAAGCCGATCCACCGCAACACGGCGTTGACCGTGCCCGGCCATCCGAGCAAGCCGCCGATCTGCGAGAGCCCGAGGAACACGCCGGCCACCACCACGCTCGCCGCCGGCCCGGCCGCGGCCATCATCAGCTCCGCCTTCGCGCTGGGCGGCTCGTCGCCCATCTCCGCCACCCCGCCGAAGAGAAACAGCGTGATGCCGGTCATCGGCAGGCCGTACCGCCGGGCGACCAGCGAGTGGCACATTTCGTGGACCACAATCGACGCGAACAACCCCAGCGCCGCCACCAGGCCCATGAGGAGGTACGTGCTCCAGTGCAGGCCGGCGAACTGAGAGGGGAACACCGCCCCCGCCAGAGACCAGACCACCAGCGCGAGGATGATCAGCCAACTCAGGTCGATGCGCACCGCGAAGCCGAACAGCTTGAACAGCGTAATTCTTCTTCCAAACATGATCTCTTTCCATATCCAGGTTGCCGGGACGACTCGTTCACTCTTCACCTCTATTGTATCGGGCAGGGTGTTGCCGGCCCGAGATGGCCGCCCCGCCTGCGTCCATGGCGGCCGGGCTTCTTGGGCGCCCCATGGGAAATGCCTCTACCCGCCAATCCAATGAAGCTCCCATTGGGGCCGCCTGAAGGGGCCACATAGCATTCGGTTCGTGAAGCGGTGCGCTCCGCGCGGCCTACGACGATTGCGGCGCGCCGCCACTACGAATAGGAGTGACTCATGCTGAGAAGCACACAGGCGATGCTCGGATACAGACTCGACGCGAAAGACGGGACCATCGGCAAGGTCAAGGGCCTCTACTTCGACGACGAGGCGTGGATGGTCCACTATGTTGTGGCGGACACCGGCTTATGGCTGCCGGGGCAGAAGGTGCTGCTCTCCCCGGCGTCTTTCGGCGAGCCGGACTGGAACGCGCAGGCAGTCCCGGTCAATCTCAACAAACAGCAGATCGAAAACGCCCCGTCCATCAGCACGGACCGCCCCGTCTCCCGCCAGTACGAAGAGCACCTGGTGAGTTACTACGACTGGCCGGCGTACTGGGCGCCCGTGGGCATTCCCGCTATCGGCGCGGTCCCGGCGCACGGGGCTCGCCTGCGGCAAGACAAGCGGCAAGAGGGCTATTGGGCAACGACAAACGGCCACGGCGCTCGCCAACGGCAGGCACTAGGGACTTGGAACCAGGCAATAGGCTGCGGCCACAACGTTCCGCGATGCCGCGCCGTCCGCGCCGCGACCGCTAAATCGCAAATGGCTCTTCGTTCGGCCGAACTTGCCAATCCGGCGACCGTCGGCGATAATCATTAGTGGCCGAATGCCTTACGGCGCCGCGTCGCGTTTGGCGAGAAGAGGCTTGCATGGCTGGTGACCGCTCCGCAATCAACTCCATCGCATCGCTCGCCGACCCGCCTCGGAGGCCGGAACCTCACGGGTGGCTCGGTGCCGCCATCCGCACATTTCTGCCCGGGCTGCTGACGATCGCGCTGGTGGCCGGGGCGGTGTTCTTTGTGGCCATCCCGGCCCTGCGACGCAGCCTGATGGACTCCAAGCGCACGATGCTTGCGGAGCTCACCAAGATCACCTGCACCATGCTGGAGGAGTACCAGCAACGTGTCGATTCCGGCGAGTTGGCCCACGAGGAAGCCCGTCGCCGTGCGGCTTCGCGAATCCGGAACCTGCGATACGGCCCGCAGCGCAAGGACTACTTCTGGATCAATGACATGACCCCGCGCATGGTCATGCACCCTTACTTGCCGGGGTTGGAAGGGCAGGGCCTGTCCAACTACACAGACCCGGCCGGCAAGAGGCTCTTCGTCGAGATGGTGCAGGCCGTGCGAGACGATGGCGAGGGCTACGTTTCGTACCGGTGGCAATGGCAGGACGACCCCGGCCGCGTTGGGGAGAAGCTGTCGCACGTGCGGCGGTTCGAGCCCTGGGGCTGGATCGTCGGCACGGGGGTGTACCTGGATGATGTGGACGCCCGCATCGCTTCGGCCACGCGCGAGGCCACGTGGTTTCTTCTGGCGGCGTTGGCGTTGGTGGTCGGCCTCTGCGGCTACATGATGTACGCCACGCACCGGCTGGAGCGTCAGCGGATGGAGGCCTGGCGGATTCTGGAGCAGCGGGAAGCCACGCTCCGTGCGATCTTCCACGGCGCGTTCCAGTTCACGGGCCTGCTGGACGCCGAGGGCCGCCTGGTCGAGGCCAACGAGCCCGCCCTCGCCTTCGCCGGCGTGGAAATGGCGAGCCTCAAGGGCCTTCCGTTATGGCGGACCCCATGGTGCTCCGGAGACGAGCAACTGGCCGAGAGAGTCCGCCAGGCCGTCCAGCAGTGCCGCAACGGCCAGTTCGTCCGCATGGAAGCTGACTGTTTCGGGGTGGAGGGACGGCGCGCGCTGCTCGATTTCTCGCTCAAGCCGATCCGCGACGCGGGCGGGCGGATCGTCGGCATGATCTCCGAAGGGCGGGATATTTCGGAGATGCGCGAGGCCCAGGCGGCGCGGGAGAAGCTGGAAGAGCAGCTTCGCCATTCGCAGAAGATGGAGGCCGTCGGGCAGCTCGCCGGGGGGGTGGCCCACGACTTCAACAATCTGCTGCAGGTCATACTCGGCTACGGAGAGATGGCGCAGTCCGAGGCGGGCGAGGACGGCTCGCTGCGGGAGCATCTGGAGCAGATGATGGCGGCCGGCCGCAAGGCCAGAACGCTGGTCAGCCAGTTGCTGGCCTTCAGCCGTCGCCAGGTGCTAAAGATGGAAGACCTGGACGTGAACGACGTGATCTCCGACCTGATGACGATGATCCGGCGGGTCATCGGCGAGCACATCTCGGTAAAGGTCCATCGCGGCGCGGAGGCGGCCCTCGTCCGGGGAGACCGGGGCCAACTCGGGCAGATTCTCACGAATCTGTGCGTCAACTCCCGCGACGCCATGCCGGAGGGGGGCATGATCATGATCGAGACGAAGAACGTCGACGTGGGCCCGGAATACTGTCGGCGGCACGCGTGGGCCACGGCCGGCCGCTATGTGCGGATATCCGTGACGGACACCGGCCGCGGCATGGACAAGCAGACGCTGGAGCGGGTCTTCGAGCCGTTCTTCACCACCAAGGACATCGGCAAGGGCACGGGCCTGGGGCTGGCCACTGTCTACGGGCTGGTCAAGCAGCACGGGGGCATGATCGACGCGTACAGCGAGGTCGGCCTGGGGTCCACGTTCCGCGTGTATCTGCCCCTCATCAAGAGCGCCCGGCCGGTCTCCGGGCAGATGCCTGAGCCGGTCGCCTCCGGCGGCAACGAGACGATCCTGCTGGCCGAAGATGAGCCGACGGTCCGGCTCGTGTCCGTCAAGATGCTCGAAAACGCGGGGTACACGGTTCTCGTGGCCGAGGATGGCCGGCAAGCCCTGCGCCTGCTGGAGGAGCACGCGGGCGAGATCGATCTGGCGATCATGGACGTCGTCATGCCGGAACTGGGCGGCCGGGCTGTGTATGACCGAATCCGCAAGACGTGGCCGGATGTGCGCGTGCTCTTCGCCAGCGGATACAGCGCCAACGCGGTGCACACGAACTTCGTGCTGGAGGAGGGGCTGTCTCTGATCCAGAAGCCCTACGCCGGCAATGAGTTGTTGCGGAAGGTGCGCGAGCTGCTGGACGACTGATAGCGCGGCGGGTAGTCAACGAAAGAGATCCGAATCAGAGGTCAGAAGCCAGAGGTCGGCAACGGCCTGCATTGGTCAATTGGTTAATTTGTTAACTGGTCAATTGGCGGATCGCGCGGAGCGCTGTGGCCGTATCCTATTGCCTGGTCCCCAATCCCCAGTGCCTTGCCGCCGGCGAGCGTTGCGGCTCCGAACTCAGAACTTCCTCCACAGCGGCGCATCGTGTCGCCCTTTCAGGGCTCCGGAGGGGGGGCGGAACCCAGGGCGTTGCCCTGGGCTGGTGAATGTCAGGCCTTCGGCCTGAACGGCAACGGCAACGCCCCTGCGGAGCGCGATGGGCCGGAGGGTGGCTTTCCGTTTGCCCTGACCGTCCGTCCGCTCCGTCCCGGTCGCGGTTCCTTAACAACGCCCGGCATCGCGGAGGTAGTCGTTCAATCTGCAATCGTCAGTCTGCAATCGTCAATCGCTTCCAGCCCTCTTGCCGCTTGCCTCGCCGTTGGCGGCCATGGACTCGAGCGGGGCGATCGCTTAATCTTGCGGCGGTTCGGTTCCGAATAGTTGGGGCGGCCCGCATCTGGTGAAAGGAATGACCGATGGCAGCCAACTGCATCGCCTGCGGATGTCACATCACCTACGAGGTCTACCGGCCGGGCGAGCATCCGCTTTCCGTGCTGGCGTTGCCTAAGACGCGGCAAGAGGCACGCAACGCGGTGCGGTTCCCGATGAACTTCCGGGCGTGCGGCGACTGCGGGCACATCTTCAATGCGGACTTCGACTACTACCAGATCCCCTACGAGGAAGACTCCAACCTCATGTACAACCAGGCCGTCATCTGGCGGCAGTACATGGAAGACCTCGTCGATGAACTGGTGAGTCGATACCACGCGGCCGGCAAGACGCTCGTGGACATCGGCTGCGGCGATGGCGGCTTTCTGCACATCCTGCTGCAGAGGGAGTTGGGCTGCCGGTGCGTGGGGTTCGAGCCGGGGGTGGAGTCCGCCAACGCACGCCGCAACGGCCTGGAGGTGTACAAGGACTACTTCATCCCGATGCGGGACCTGGTGCGCATGCGGCCGGACTTCCTGGTCTGCCGGCACGTGATCGAGCACCTGGCCAACCCGCGTGAGTTCGTCAGCGAGATCGCCTACTGGTGCAATGTGCACCGCGTGTTCCCGGTGTTCCTGGCGGAGGTTCCGCGGATCGACAACGCCATCGCCCAGCGGCGGATCAACGATTACCTCTACGAGCACCCGTCGAACTTCACGGAGTTCAGCTTCCGGAACATGTTCGAGATCAGCGGCTTCGAGGTGCTGGACTGCCGACCGGCCTACCACGACGAGGTGGTGGTGGCGTTCGTCCGGGCGCGGCGGACGGAGCGGCTCCAGCAAATCCGCCAGGACGCCTTCGACTACGCCCGGAGCCTCAAGGAGCAGCGGCAAGCCGTGCCGGAGCAGCTGGCGGCGCTGAAGGCGGCCGGCAAGAGCGTGGCCTTCTGGGGGGCGACGGGCAAGGGCGCGTCGTTCCTGAACGCATTCGACCTGATGGCCGAGGATTGGCCGGTGGTGGTGGACTCCGACGAGAAGAAGGTCGGGCGGTTCGTGCCGCGGACGGCGCAGGAGATTCTGCCCCCCCAGCGGCTGGTGGAGAAGCCCGTGGACGTGATCCTCATCACCAGCCAGTGGCGGGCGAAGGACATCGCCGGGGAGATATCCCGGCGCGGCATCCCCCACGAGCAACTGCTGGTGCTGGCTGACGGCCGCCTGGCGCCGCTGGAAGGCGGCAAGGAATGAGCGGGGCCTCTCTCAAGCGGCGCTTCGCGGCGCTGACGGACCTGTACCGCGCCGGGCGGCACGAGGAGGCGGGGCGGGTGATCCTTGACGCGCTGGCCTTCTTCCGCGCCAACACGCCGACGGACCAGCGCGCCGCGGGCGACATCGCGGGCATCCTGAAGGCGGCGCTCGGCGTGTTCGTGCAGCCGGACTTTTGCGTGCCGGCCGAGCAGGCGCCGCGGTTCCTCCGCGCCCAGCCGGTGATCGCGAACCTCGCGGCGAGCGGTGAACCGCGGACCACGGACGCGTACGTCAACGAGATCCTCAGCCGACCGGTGGACATGGTGAAGTTGCTGACGCTCAGTTCACCACGGAACTGCCGGCGACTGGAAACGGGGCCGTTGTTCGAGGCCAGCCCGTCGGTGGCGTCGCTGTGGTTCGCCACGTGCTTCGCCAGCGCGGAGACCTACGGCGACACGGTGGTCCATGCCAACATGCTGGCCCTGCTGCGCGAGGCGGATGACCGCTACCGGCTGTTCGGCCCGGAGGCGGTCTTCCCCTACATTCACGGGGCGTACATCGATCCCGAGTCCGAGCCGCCGCTGAAGCGCATGATCAACGCCCGGCTGCGGGAGCACTGGGCGGACACGCGAGTGCGCAACACGCCGAACCGGCGGAAGATCGCCATCGTCACCGGCCTGTGGCACGGGGCCACGGCCGTGTACCGCTGCCTGAGGCCGCTGGTGGACACGCTGCGAGGACGCTTCGAGCTGGCGCTGGTTCGCCTGGGTCCTCAAGGCGCGAAGGCGGACACCAGCGGCTTCGACGACGTTCGGGACGTGGCGTTCGAGAAGGACGGCTCGCTGGACGTGGAGGCCGTGACCACGAACGACTTCCAGGCCGTGTTCTACCCGGATGCGGCCTTCACCCCGGAGGGCAAGTACCTGGCGAACCTTCGCCTGGCGCCGGTGCAGATGGCCGGCTACGGACACCCGGTCAGCACGTGGGGGGCGGAAATCGACTACTTCATTGGCGGGGCGGAGGTGGAGATCGCCGAAGATGCGCGGGCGAACTACTCCGAGCGGCTCGTGCTGCTGCCGGGGATGGGGGCGCACCCGGTCTTGCCGACGTATGAGCGCACCGGCGCCGCGCACGGCCGGGACGAGGTGATCGTCAACTGCCCGTGGTCTCCGATGAAGCTCAACGCCCCGCTGCTGGCGGACCTGCGGGCCGTGGCCGAGGGCTGCCGCCGCCGCGTGCGATTCCGCTTCTTCCCGGGCTGGGTGCCGCACCGCGACGCGGCGTTCCTGCCGCTCGTGCGCGACGTGGAGACCCAGATCGGCGCCGACCACGTGGAGGTGATGGGCAACCTCACGCCGGATGCGTACATGGCCGCCATGGAGGAGGGCGACCTGTCGATCGACTCCTTCCCCTTCGGCGGCTACAACACGATCACCGACGCGCTGCACCTCGGAAAGCCGGTGGTCGCCCGCGAGGGTCGGCGGTTTCAGAACCGCGCCTCGGCCGCGCTGCTGCGGCGCTTCGGCATGGAAGACTGCATCGCCGGCAGTGCCGAGCAGTTCGTGGAGACGGTCAGCCGTCTCGTCGATGACGAGGGCTTGCGGCGCGAGAAGACGCAACAGGTGCAAGGCGCGGACCTCAAGGAGCGGCTCTACGGCGGGCGGGACTACGAGGCCTTCCGCCGGGCGGTGGAGCACCTCATCGAGAACCACGAATCGCTGCGGGCGGAGGACTCGCGCGAGGCGATCATCATTCGCTGACCGGCAGGCAGAGGTCGGCGGAAGCCAGGGCGTTGTGGGTTCGGTCCCTCACGCTCGCGGCTCCTTGCGACAGGCTGTTGATTACAGGTTACTGGTCCTCCATGGCATTGGAGCTATAATCCCTCACCATGAATCGCTACTATTGCCTCATCCTCCTTGTGCTGTGTGCGCTGGCCGGTTGCGGTGAGCCGCAGCCGTACGTCACGCGCGAGCGGCTCGAGCGAGGGCTTCTGATCGTGCTGCCCGGTGTCGAGGGCCGCAGCCCGTTCAACGAGGCGATCTGCAAGGGCCTCAACGAGGGCGGCGTAAGCTGGGCCATCGAACTGCGGGACTGGACCTCCATGTGGGGGCCGCTCTACAACCAGCGCGCGGAAGGCGAGAACCGGCAGAAGGCCCGGCAGGTGGCCGACCGCATCGTCCGCTACCGCATGGCGCATCCGGACCGGCCGGTGGTTCTGGTGGGCCAGAGCGGGGGCGGGGCCATGGCCGTCTGGGCGGCCGAGGCCCTTCCGCCGGGCCAGCAGATCGAGGGCGTGATCATGCTGAACCCGTCCCTCTCCCCGCCGTACATGCTGGACCTGGCCCTGGAGCGCTGCCGCCGCGGCATTGTGAACTTCTACTCGCTGGAAGACCGGCTCTTCCTCGGCGCGGGGACCACCGTCGCCGGCACGATGGACGGGCGGCACAGCCAGTCGGCCGGGCGCGTGGGGTTCCGCATTCCGCGGGCGGGCGGCACGCCGAAGAGCTACCAGCGGCTTTTCCAAGTAGCCTGGCAGCCGAAAATGGCGGCCACCGGCCACCGCGGCGGGCACCTGACCAGCGGGGCGGAGGACTTCGTGGCCGTGTACGTCGCTCCGTTCCTGCTGCATGAGGAGTGGAACGAGGCGTTCGTCGGCCGGGTGATGAACCGTGAGTTGCCGGCCGCGCCCGAGGCGGATATGGGCCTGCCTCTCACCACGCAGCCGGCGGTGGAACTCCCTCCGGCGTCCACCACGGCGCCGGCCGTGCCGCCGGCAACCGCCCCGGCCACTCAACCCGCCACCGCCCCACCGGTTACGCCATGGCCGCCGGCCGGGCAAGACCCGGCTTTCCGCGGCGACGGCGCGGACGGGCGAAGCCCGGTTCCCTGAATCAGTCCGCCCCAAATAGTTGTCCGCGGAATTGACCTGCCGGGGGCAATATGCTTAGATTAGGAGTTCATTAGGCTTGACGGTGCCTGCCGGTCGGTTGAGCGGACGGCGGCGCATCATCGAGGACAGGAGCGTTTACGCTTGCGAGTCTTGCTGATTCATCCGGAAGTGACGTTGACGGAGTTCGGGTTCCGCGTGGCCGCCATGCCGGAGCCGCTGGGCTTGGAGTTGGTCGCAGCGCAGCTCGACGGCCATGAATGCCGTATTCTGGACATGCGCTGCGAGAAAGACCCCAACTGCCTCCAGCGCGAGCTGGCGGGCTTCGCCCCGGACGTGGTGGGCGTGACGGCCCTGACGCCGGAGGTGTACGCGGCGCTGGATGTCATGCAAGACGTCAAGCGCTTCAGCCGGGACATCTTCGTGTTCGTCGGCGGCTTCCACGCCACGCTCATGCCGGAGGACTTCTGCAATGAGAACGTGGACGCCGTGGCGCTGGGCGAGGCGGAGTTCGTCATCCGCCCGCTGATCGACTCGGTTTCGGCCGGCAAGAGCCTCGCGGACGTGCCGAACATCATCTGGCGAGACGAGAACGGGCAGTTCACCGCCAATGGCCGCTCATTCCCCCAGTTCGACATGGACACCGTGCCCATGCCGCGGCGCGACCTGGTGGATCACTACCGCGAGCAGTACTTCTTCCTGTTCGACAAGCCGGACTCCTCCATGGCCACCGGCCGGGGCTGCCCGTACCGCTGCAACTTCTGCAGCGTGTGGGAGTTCTATGGCGGGCGGACGCGGCAGATGTCTCCGCGGCGTGTGCTCCGTGAAATCCACGAAAGCGTGAAGACGGACCACGTGACGTTCGTGGACGATAACTTCCTGATGAACCACAAGCGCGAGCACGAGATCGCCCAGCGCATCAAGGCCGACGGGCTGAACATGCGTTACTCGATGGAGTGCCGGACGGATTCCATCGCCAAACACCCGGAGCTGGTGGCCGAGTGGAAGGAGATCGGCCTGTACGCCGTGCTGCTGGGGCTGGAGGGCGCTACCGACAAGGCCCTGGCGGACGTCAACAAGAAGAACGCCCTCGAGACGAACAACGAGGCCATCCGCATCCTGCACGACAACGGCGTGATCATCTGGGGCGCGTTCATTACGGACCCGTCCTGGGGCGTGGAGGACTTCCGCGCCCTGCGGGAGTACGTCAACCGCATGGAGATCACGCACACGCAGTTCACCGTGCTGACGCCGCTGCCGGGCACCCGGCTGTACAAAGAGAAGTTCGACGAGTTGCTCACCTACGACTACACGTGCTTCGACACCATGCACGCCGTGGTGCCCACCAAGCTTCCTCGCGAGCAGTTCTACGAGGAGTTCGCCAACCTCTACAAGCAGCGCGACCTGGGTCCGTACTTCGACCTGGTCAGCGCCGGCACCATGTCCATCGACGACGTGAAGGCCGGCAAGCGAATGCTGGACGCGTTGTCCACGGTGGAGAACTACCACGTGCACGACCCGGTCCTCGGCAAGACGCGCGGCGTGGACGAGGCCCTGCCGAGCATCCGCAAGCACCTGGCCGCGAGCTGACCGGCGTCGGGCGTCTAGAGCAGTTGACAGAAATCTTGTCGCCTTGTTGCTGGTTGCGGCTTCCCCTGGCGGCGTCCGGCTGCATCGACCATGCTCCGGCATTGCCTGCTTCGCCGTCCTTGCCAGGCTTGTTCTCACTGACGAACAGGACGACAATCTGTCCGCAATATGCTCTAGGGGGCCGGCTGATCGTCCATCAGCATCTTCACCTCGGCCGCGGTGGGCATGGCCTGCTGGGCTCCGTACCTCGTGCAGGCCAACGCCCCGGCCGCGTTGGCGAATTGCGCCGCGGCGGAGAGCTTTTCGCCGCGGGTCATCGCCACGGCCAGCGCGCCGGTGAAGGCGTCTCCGGCGGCCGTGGTGTCCACCACGTCCACCTTGTACGGCCGGGCGCGGGAAATGTGCCCCTCCGCATCGATCACCATGGCCCCGCGCGGTCCGAGTTTCAGCACGGCGGCCTTCGCGCCGCGCTCGATGAAGTCCGCCGCCACCAGCTTGTCCACGCGCTCCTCCACCTTCCGCCGGCCGGTGAGAATCTCCGCCTCCGAGGAATTGGGCGAGATCACGTCCACGCGGTAGAGGTCTTCGTGCAGGCACTTATGGGCGGGGGCGGGGTCCAGAACCACCTTTGCCCCGTGCCGTCGGGCCAGCTTGATGGCCGCGCGGATCGTCGGCAGCGGCAGTTCGAGCTGCAGCAGCACGACCGCCGCCGCCTCGAACGCCTCCTGCCGGGCGAACAGGTCGTCCGGCGTGAGGCGGAAGTTCGCCCCGCTGGCGACGATAATCGAGTTCTCGCCGGACGAGTCCACCACGATCATCGCCACCCCGCTGGGCTCGCCCTCGGCCACAAGCACGTGGGCGCAATGGACGCCCTCTTGCTGAAGGCCTTCGCGCAAATCCCGGCCGTAGCCGTCGTCGCCCACGCGGCCGATCATCGCGCAGTTGCCGCCCAGGCGCGCCACGGCCACCGCCTGGTTGGCGCCCTTGCCGCCGGGGGAGGTGGTGAAGCCGTCTCCCAGCACGGTTTCTCCCGGCGCGGGGCGGCGGGGGGTGCGGACCACCAGGTCCATGTTGATCGAGCCGACTACAAGGATTTGCGGATTGTCGCCTTCCATGCGGTGCATTCTCCCGGGTTGCGGGCCCTGGCGTCTGGAGCGGGCCTTTCAGGATGATACCGCCTGCCGGCAGACATACAACAGCCGGCGCGAGGACTTCTTGACCCGGCCGAACGTGTCACCGTCCAGCTTGCGCCACGCCAGGCCGCAGCGGGCGAGCATATCTTCCACTTCCTCCGGCCGGTAGCCGCGCTGCACGTGGACCTCCTCGAACCGCCGCCAGAGCCGCCCATGCAGCACGAAGCCGGTGATGCGAACACGGCGGAGGGCCCGCTTGGCGTCGCAATCGCTCCGGACGATCAGCACGCGGTGCGGTTCGTGGATGCTGCGGGTGTGGTGCGGGCGGGCGAGCAGGTGCTCCAGCGCGGCCACGTCGAAGACGAAGCGCCCGCCGGGGGCCAGGTGACGCTTGGCGGCGCGGACGGCGCGGACGAAGTCTCGCTTGACCGTCAGGTGGTTGAGGCTGTCGCACAGGCAGGTGACCACGTCGAACGCCCGGCCGAGGTCGAAACCGCGGACGTCGGCGTGGACGAAGCGGGCCTTGGGCGCGTTGCGGCGGGCGTGGTGGAGCTGGTGCTCGCAGGCGTCCAGGCCGACGCCCTCGTAGCCGGCGGAGCAGACATGCTGGAGCAGCCAGCCGCCGCCGCAGCACAGGTCCAGCCAGCGTTGCCCGTGCGGGCATTCGCCGCGCGCGATGGCCGCCAGCATCGGCCAGGCCTTCTCGCCGCGGCGCCGCCGGCGATCATCGTAGATCGACGCGAAGTCTTTGCCGTGGGTGTCCATCCGGCCTCAGTCGAATTCCCCGCTGGCCAGTTTGTCCAGCGCGGGGCCGGTGACTCGGTACATGGTCCAGTCTTCCAGGGCCTCGGCGCCGAGCTTCAGGTAGAAGCGGATGGCCGGGTCGTTCCAGTCCAGGGCGATCCACTCGAACCGCCCGGCGTTGCGGTCTCGCGCGATGGCCGCCACGTGGCAGAGCATGGCCCGGCCAAGGCCCATGCGGCGGTAGGGCGGGCGGACGTAGAGGTCGTCGAGGTACAGCCCCGGCCGGCCGACGAAGGACGAGAAGCTCCGGAAAAAGTTCGCGAACCCCACCGGCTGCCCGTTTACTTCCGCGATAAGCACCTCGGCGGCGGGCTTCTCGCCGAACAGCGACTCCCGCAGGCTCTCTTCCGTGGCGGTGACGGTGTGGCCGAGTTGCTCGTATTCGGCCAGTTCCTTGACGAGCGTGAGGATCAGCGGCACGTCGTCCTGGATGGCCGGGCGGATGGTCAGGTTGTCCGGTAGGTTCATCGGCTGCGCCTTTCTGCACCACGGTAGGCCCGTAGCGTAGCGTGTGGAGGCAAGGCTGTCAGCGGAAACTCCCCCGCGGGCGGCTACTCGGCGGAGGGGGGAGGGTCGACGCGCATCGCCGAATGGATGAACCAATGCCCCTTGGCGTTGGCGCTTGCCTTACACGCCCATCTTTCCCCGGCGCGAGGGTGGGCGTCGGGCGCGAATGTGTGGGAACCGTACATCAGGCCGATGCTGCGCGGGTGGATGGGGTGCTGGCTCGCGAAGACGTGGAGGTCATCCAGATGGAGCGTCAGCGCGATGGCGTCGTTGTCCGGCATGGCCGCATCCTCCCGCACTACCCCGGCCAGAAGGGCCTCGTTGTAGCCGCCGACACGCGGCCAGCCTTTGAAGTTCTCCCGCGTCTCCTTCACTTCGGCCGCCTGCGCGCGGAACCAGTCCGTCTGCTCCAGTTGCTCGTAGGGGTTCGCGCAGCCCGCCAGGACCGCCATCGCCAACATCATCGCACGCGCTGGCATGCTCACTCTCCTCGGATATGCCCGACGGGGGCGATGGCGCCTGGCCTACGCCCAGGCCAGCTCCGGCCCGCCCTTGCGGACCTTGCCCAGCACCCAGCAGCGTTCCCCGTTGCGGCGGAGGCGGGCCATGACGGAGTCGGCGAAGCTCGGCGCCACGATCATCACGAAGCCCACGCCCATGTTGAACACCCGCAGCATCTCGATGTCGTCGACCGGGCCCTTGGCGGCGATCAACTGGAAGATCGGCGGCACGGGCCAACTGTTGCGCTTGATGCGGACGGTGAGCCCCTCCGGCAGCACGCGTGGCAGGTTGCCCGGCAGCCCGCCGCCGGTAATGTGGGCCATGGCCTTGACCGGCTTTTTGACCTTGTAACGCCCCAGCACGTCGAGAACCGCCTTCACGTAGATGCGCGTCGGGCGCAGCATCTCCTGGCCGACGGACGCCCCCATCAACTCCGGCGGGCAGTCGTCGGGGCCGTAGCCGGCCCGCTCCAGCAGCACCTTGCGGGCCAGGCCGTAGCCGTTGGAGTGCAGCCCGTCGGAGGCCAGGGCGATGGCCACGTCGCCCGCTTCCACCGAGGCCGGATCGATCATCCGCTTCCGCTCGACCACGCCCACGGCGAAGCCGGCCATGTCGAACTCGCGCGGTTTGTAGAAGTCCGGCATCTCGGCCGTCTCTCCGCCCAGCAGGGCGCAGTTGGCCTGCATGCAGCCGTCGGTGACGCCGCGGACGATCTCCGCCATACGGTGCGGGTCGAGCTTTCCGACGGCGAGGTAATCCAGGAAGAACAGCGGCTCGGCCCCGCAGCAGACCATGTCGTTGACGCTCATGGCCACCAGGTCCACGCCGACGGTGTCCAGCCGGTCCATGACGAAGGCCACCTTGAGCTTGGTGCCCACGCCGTCGGTGCAGGCCACGAGCACCGGCTCGCGGTAGTTGCGGCGGAAGAGCCGCTCGTTGTAGTCCAGCCGGAAGAGCCCGGCGAAACCCCCCAGGCCGCCCATCACGCGGGGCCCGAGCGTCCGCTCCACGAGGGGCTTGATGAGGCGCACCATCTCGTCGCCGGCGTCGATGTCGACCCCGGCCTGCTTGTACGTGATCGGCGTGGCGGGCGTACTTGTCATGGCGGACATCCTATCATCGCCGGTCGGGAATGCAATGGCGGCGAGCGTTAAGAGGCAAGCGCCAAGGGCTCGGGAACCGTCCGATGGTTCATGCGCCTAACTATTCGGCCCCGCGTGGGTCGATACAACTTCCGGCGCGCCGGCGCGGGCCTGGCTTCGGCTGGTGGCGGAGCGGCCATTTGACTCCGTCTGTTTGAAACGATATCCTGAGACTCCAAGGTGATTGCTTATATCAGAACGCTTCTGATCGTCCTTCTTTGCGGGCTGCTGGCCTTTGGCTCCTGCGCGCAGTCCAAGAGTGAGTCGCTGTCCGCCTCCGAGCAGTTGGAGTTGCGGACCCTCGTCGGGCAGTTGACCGACCGCGACCGCTCCGCCAAGACCAAGCAGGAGGCGGCCGAACTGCTGCTGACCCGTCCCTATCCCCAGGCGATTGAGGCGCTGAAGGAACTGCTCTCCGACCCGTCCAACCGCGTGGCCCGCATCGCCATCGCGGAGGCCATCGCCTCCCAGGGCGCCGAGGAGCGTCAGTTTGTCGAGCCGCTGATGAGCATGCTCCAGGGCGCCGACGAGACCGTCCGCGCTCCGGCCGGCCGGGCGCTGGCCAGCTACAAGGATGCGGGCGTGATGGAGGCCCTCGTGGCCATCGCCCATAACGCACGCACCGACAAGGCCGTGCGCCTTGTGACCATCTCCTCCATGCAGCGCGTGCTGGACAAGCGGGCCGTCGACGCGCTGGTCCGGCTGCTGAAGGACCCCGAGGCCGACATCCGCGCCGCCGCGGCCGAGAGCCTCTCCAAGCTCACCAACATCCGCACCTTCGGCAACGATCCGGACCAGTGGATCGCCTGGTGGGAGAAGAACAAGAACAAGGCCCGCTCGGCCTGGCTGGCGGACTTGGCCGACAGCCTTGGCCGGTCCAAGGTGGGGCTGGAGGTCGAGAACGCCCACCTCCGCGAACGCCTGGCGACGGCCATGCGACGGCTCTATACCGCCACGCCCGGCGCGCAGCGCGCCGAGCTGCTGCTGAGCCTCCTGCGAGACCCGCTGGCCGACGTGCGGCTGGTGGGCCTGGGCATCGTCAACGACACGGTGGCCGCCAACCAGCCCGTGCCGGACCCGGCGAGCAAGCAGGTTCAGGCCCTCCTGGCCGACCCGGACCCCCGCGTCCGGCGGGATGCGGCGCTGCTGGTGGTGAACCTGGGCAACGGCGACGTGGCGGCCGCGCTGCTGGAGCGGCTCGACACGGAGAACACGCCTTTCGTGCGCGTGGCGGTTCTCACCTCTCTGGGGCAGGTGCGAGAGGCCAAAGTGCTCGACGCGCTGATCCGCGAGATCGGCAGTCCGGAGGCGGATGTGGCGGCGGCGGCCTCCGCGTCGCTGGGGCGCGTGGCGGCCCGCCAGCCGCTGTCCGACAGCCAGCGGCCCCGCGCCATCGAGGCGCTGCGGGCGCGGTACCGGCAGGCGTCCGACGGCGGCAATCACGCCGCGCTGCGAGAGGGCCTGCTGGCGGCGATGGCCGGTGTGGGCGCGGTGCCGGAATGCCAAGCGGCGTTCCGCGCGGCATTGGGAGATTCCTCCGCCGCGGTGCGGCTGGCCGGCGTCAACGGCCTGGCCACGGGCAAGCGGCCGGAGGCGGCGGGTTGGATCGCCCCGCTCGTGAAAGACCCGGACCGCGGCGTGCGCCAGGCGGCGATTTCGGCATTGGCGGTGCTGGACGGCGCGGAGTATTTGAGCGTGGTGCTGGAGCGGACCCAGGCGGCGGTCGAGCCGGACGCCACCGTTCGCCAGCAGGCTTGGACGGTCGCCCTGACAGAACTGAAACGCTCCAAGGCCGCGACCATCGAAACGGTGCTGAAGTCCATGCGGGACCGGCCGGCCGCCGACGCGCAGCGGTTGCCTTTGCTGGAGTTATGGGTGGCCGCCCTGGAAAAGGAAGGCGCCGAGGGGCTGGCGGCCGCGCGGCGGCAGTACGCCGCGGCGCTGCGGCAGGCGGGCCGATTGAACGCCGCGGCCGAGCAGTTGGCCAAGGCGTACGGAGAATGGAAGGCGAAGGGGGGACAAGAGGCCGCGTCCGTCTGGGCGGAATGGATCGACGTGCTGCTGACGGCTGATTCCGAGGCCGTGACCAAGGCGATGGCCGACTACGAAGACGACGAAGGCTTCGCGACGGCCCTGGACAAGCTTCGCACGCATCTGGCCAACCGGGCCGCCGAAGGCAAGCAGGAAGTGGTGGCGAGGCTCGCGACGGCCGCCCTGCGGGACCTGCCCCAGCGCCTCACGGCCGAGGAGGCCAAGGCCTTGCGCGAGCGGCTGGCGGCGGCCAAGGCGGCTGTGGCCGCGGCGGATGCCGAACAGGCGAAGAAGCTGGTCGGGCAACTGCTGGCGGCCGATGCCTCCGCCCGCAACGCGGCGTCTGCCGCGCTGGTGTCTATGGGCCCCCGGGCGACGCCGACGGTGTTGTCTGAGCTTCGCGCGGCCGTCCGCGCCGATCAGCCGAACCCGGAACTGGAGAAGGCGCTGCTGGACGTGCTGAAGCAGATCGCGCCCAAACTCACCGGATACGACGTGACCGCCGGCCCGGACACGCGCCTGGCGAAGATCGCGGAATGGATGAAGCGGGAAGACCGCTGAGGGCCGCTCCGCTTGCCGGCCCCTAGGCCCGCCTTCGCCTGAGATACGCTCCGGCCACGCTGCCGGCCATCAGAACGCCCACCAAAGTCAGCGGTTCGGGAACCGGCGTCTCGTGACCGCCCACCCGCGTGTCCGGCCCCAGAATGTGGTCCAGCACGGTGGCCGTGTACGGAAGAAGCAGGGGGTCGGTGTCGGCAACGCCGAAGCCGGTGTTGCGGACGAACTGCTGGCCGCCCTTGGCCGCAAAGTCCACCCAGATCGGCTCTCGGTCGCTGACGATGGAGAATGCGTAGGAAGGCACGTCGCCCGTCTCGTACTTGATGCCGAAGATGTCTTCCGCGAGCCCGAGATTTCCGTTGTTGGCCGCCAGGTTGCCCAGTTCGCTGTAGGCCGTGGACCCGGACTTGAGGTTGCCCTCGGTGAACGTGGGACTGAGTTCCAGTTCCAGGTTGCTGATGCCGGGCGTCGCCTTTGTGTTCGGGATGGTGAGGACGTACTGGTACGTCCACAGGCCGGTATCTTGGTTATGGGACACGTCATAGAACATCTTGGTGTCGCTGCTGCTCCAACTGCCCGTGGCCGTCAGGCCGCCGTCGGCGCCGGCATGGAGTGTGTTGGAATAGCTCAGGGCGGAGGCCACCGAGCCGCACGTCAGCAAGACGAGAGCCAACGAAACCGCTGTTATCCATCGACTCTTCATGGCCGTCTCCTTTTCCCAAACCCCAGTGTCCATTGGCATGCTCCCTGCTATGCGAACCATAACATAATAGGCATGGAGCAGTGGTTTGTCAAGGGGTGCATGGCTAGATGCGTCCATATGATCCATCGCTCCGGCTGGAGATACCTTCGCCCGAGTGCTACAATCTCCTGTACGCATCCCGTCCCGTCAGGTCCGGAGCAAGGCGAGTGAACTTCTCCACGCGCGAAAG
>Ga0102959_1000217_pt1 | contig 18678 bp, 18 predicted proteins | sample SalPonF2_B_D2_MG_FD_84520 | JGI IMG/M metagenome (GOLD analysis project Ga0102959, IMG submission 84520) | Salt pond soil microbial communities from South San Francisco under conditions of wetland restoration - Salt Pond MetaG SF2_B_D2_MG ...
CACATCTCCCGTGCCGTGGTGCTCTTGACCGTTCGCACGATCTCGCCCGGTGCGTGCTTCGGGTGGGCTGAAAGGAACAGGTGTACGTGGTCGAGTGAGATGTGGAGTCGTTCGAGAGAGCTTTGCTCTCTCGTGATGACGAAAGACCTCCGGTCTTTCGAACCACGACAGTATCTCGTAGTCGTACTTGTCGCACACGTCGCGGAAACTCGCTTCCAGCGAGTCCTCGATTGGTTCGAGTATCGCGTGTCGGTACTTCGGACACCACACGAAGTGGTAGTTGACGTTGTACACCGTGTGGTTCGACCGCTTCTCACCCATACAGGCAGTACGTGGGGCAAGAGTTAAGTATTTCAGTATATAAGTAAAATGTGAGATGACGAAACGACTGTCCGTTGACTTCGAGGACGACGTGTACAAGGAGTTCTCGAAGAAATGCATCGAGGTCGATGAAACCAAGTCCGACGTAGTGCGCGGACTCGTCACCGACTGGCTCAACGAATCCGGAGAATGACCGACGCACAGACTCTCGTCAAGACGCTGGACTTCCAACTCGACATCCAGAGTGACAACGAGAGCCTGCTGTACGACGCCTGTCTCGAATCGCGCTCGGTGTACAACGAAACCATCCGACTCGCCAAACAAGGCGTGGACTGGGACGCCATCCCCGACCGAGTGGCCGACGACGCCACTCTCGTGAAGAACACGACTCAGCGCGTCGTTGCGAAGGCACTCGGTGCAATGGAGAACTACTACGAGTACGACGACTTCGGCCAACCGAGCCACACCAAGGACGGCGCGTACCCGCTTCGTGCGAACTACGAGGAAGGGTACAACCTGTCGCTCACCGACAACGGCGACGTGAGGTTCCGCATCAGCGCGAAACCGTACAAGCACGTCACGGGTGTCCTCAACGGGAGTGACGCCCAACTCGATATTCTCAAGACCGCGCTCACAAGCGACGAGTGGAAGATTGGGACGGCGGAAGTCCTGTTCCACAACGAGAACGCCGAGTTGCACGTCAACGTCACCAACACCGAGCAGACCGTTCGGGACAAGCAGGACTCGCGGACGGTCGTCGGCGTGGACGTGAACGAGGATAATGTGTCCCTCACCGCTCTCTCCGAGGATGGCGTTGAGGACACGCTGGTCATCGACTTCCCCGAAATCAAGTTCGAGCGCCACCGCTACTTCACGATGCGAAAGCGCGTCCAGAACGCGGGGAAAGACAGCATCCACGACACACTCGAAGGGCGCGAAGAACGGTTTGTCCGCGACCGACTCCACAAAGTGAGCCGTCACATCGTGGAGTGGAGCCAGCAGTTCGAGAAGCCGTGCATCGTCTTTGAAGACCTCAAAGAGATGCGCGACAGTATCGACTACGGCACCCGGATGAACCGACGCTTGCACCACCTCCCCTTCCGCGCCCTCCAATACTACACGTCGTACAAAGCGTCATTCGAGGGTATTCCGACTGCGTGGATTGACCCTGCGTACACGAGTCAACGGTGCCCGATGTGTGGGCATACGGAGCGTGCGAACCGCAATAAGAAACGGTTCAAGTGCAAGTCCTGTGGGCATCAAGACCACAGCGACCGTGGTGCAAGCGTCAACATCGCCGTGAAAGGTATCGAGAAGCATCAGGACTGGAATGTGCCTGCTCTCAACAGCCTTCCCGTTGTTCGGAAGGTGCGACGGCAGGCATCGGGGGCGTGGACGCCCCGACCGTGACCCACCCGACCGTTCGAGGCTATCAGGCCGATGGTCGCGTGGGAGTGTCCGACTAACCCACGGGAAGCCTCGGGGCTTGACCCCGAGGCGGTTCACCATAGAGTAGTCGAGCAGCAGAGCGAGTGTTCTCGATAGAGATGAAACAGCCTCGGAACATATACTCCCTTGCCCCCGCTGGTACTATCTATGCGTTTCGTGGACCTCAGTCATCAGTTCGAGGATGGGATGCCCGGCTTCCGCATGGAAGACGAAGACGGGACCTATACCGAGTACACCGCGGAGATTCGGCCGTTTCTCACCCACGAGGAGTCCGAATCACACTACGAGGGAGAGGCCGCGTTCGAGGTCACAGAGATCACGTTTCAAACGTCGGTCGGCACGTACCTCGACTCACCGTACCATCGCTACCCAGCTGGTCGTGACATTGGCGATCTCGGTGTCGACGAACTCGTGTTACCGGGCATCGTCGTCGACGCCCGGGGACTGGAGCCATATGAAGAACTCGGTGTCGATGCGTTGCCCACCGACCGTGAGCTCACCAATCGGGCTGTCCTGTTCAACTTCGGGTGGGACGACCACTGGGGCACGGCGCAGTACCGGTCGTATCCGTACATTTCGGACGCGCTGATCGACAGACTGCTCGACGAAGAGGTGGGTCTGGTCGGGGTCGATACCATCAACGTCGACGACCACGGCGACCCCACACGACCAGCCCATACGCGCCTGCTCGAAGAAGAGATCTTCATCGTCGAGAACATGCGTGGCCTGGACTCACTCCACGGGGAATCCTTCAGGCTGTTTGCGGTCCCAATCAAAGCAACACAGACGGCTGCAATGCCGGTGCGAGCATTTGTGGAACTACGAGACGTGCCGTCCTGATGATCACAGGCCGCGTATCGGTCACGTGCTCTTCTCGGCCCGTACGTTGTAGACAACGTACGTATCTGTCGGTCGAGTCGGCCGCGTCTCGACCGTCTGTGCCGACGTACCGAACTGGGGGAATGCTGATACACCGTTCGTCCGGTGCAGACAACTACTATAGCGGACAGGGCCGTACCGGCCCCACATGGACTTCTACGAGGTCGTCCGTCGCCGTCGGATGGTGCGGAGCTTCAGCGACGACCCGATCGAGGCGGAGACGGCAGCGCGAATCGTCACCGCCGGACTGGAGGGGCCGTCGGCGGGCTACAGCCAGGGCGTTGCCTTCCTCGCACTGGAGTCGCCCGGAGAGCGCGAGCGCTTCTGGGCGACCAACGAGCAAAACGCCCAGCCCGAGCGCGTCCGCCGGGCGCCGCTCGTGGTGGTGCCCTTTGCCTCCAAGGACGTCTATCTCGACCGGTACGCCGAGCCCGACAAGGGAGTGACCGACCGCGACGAGTCGTTCTGGCCGGTGCCGTACTGGTACATCGACACCGGGATGGCCGCCCTGAACGTCCTCTACGCCGCCGTCGCCGAGGGTCTCGGCGCGCTGTTCTTCGGCGTCTTCACCGAGGACTGGGCGGCGCTCCGCGACGCCTTCGACGTGCCCGAGGCGTACGACCCCATCGGCGCCATCGTCGTCGGCCACCCCACGGGCGAGCGGATCGAGAGCTCCGCCGACACCCGCCCGCGGAAGGGCACAGCGGAGGTCGTCCACGGCGGCGGCTGGGGCGAGCCGTTCCGCTGAGGCCGCCTTCCCCGGAACTCTTCCGACTCAGGGTGAGTCGTGCAGGGCTCGCCACTCGCTCAGCGGCATTGCCTCGAGGCTCGGCCGTGGGTCGTCTGCCAGTTCGGCGATGAGCTCGAGCTGGTTCCCGTCGAGGTCCTCGAAGTAGACGGCCGCGGCGGGCATCCAGGGATGGACCAGCGGCTGCTCGTGGGGCGGGATGCCGAAGTCTTCGACCACCGAGACGCCGCGGTCGGCGAGGAACGACTGCATCTCTCCGACGTCTTCCTCGGCGACGCGGAACGCGAAGTGGCTCGGCGAGACCGCCTCGACCTCCCAGAGACCGAGCATCGTCCGGTTCCCATCCGCATCGGACGCGAAGTAGAAGGCGACTCGACGCTCCGCTATCTCGGTGCCGAGCTCCAGATCCAGCGTCTCCCCGTAGAACCGCATCGCCGCTTCAAGGTCGCTCACCTGCACGTGCGTCTCGTAGATTCCGTCGATTACGTCCATACGACGGGGAGGACTGGCCGCAACATATCTCTCGCGTGTGGTCGTCTGTACTGAGTCCCGGGCTGGACGACACGCGAGTCGGCACCGCTCGTGAGTCGGCGCGCTGTGTGCAGCACTGGTCGAGGTGCCAGAAGGCCAGATCCGGGTGTCGGGGAGCTACTCGTCAACGCGTTCATCCCCCTCTGCGCCCTACGCGCCCGTATGCGCGAACTCGTCTTCGCCCTCGAATACGGTCCAGGGACCAACGCCGTTGCCGACATCCTCGCCACCAACCCGGAGACGAAGATTCGCTCCCTCTCCTGTCACGTCACCGGCGACACGCTCTGGCGCGTCGACCACGTCACCGGTGGGCGAGGCACGCTCGACGAACTCACCGAGACCGTCGACGACGCCGAGTACGACACCGACTGCCTGGCCCGCCGTGACTGCGAGGCCGACTGGGAGACCCAGGTCCTCGACCGCACCGACGACGCGCTCGTCCTCTACTCGTACTGGTCGCACACCCCCTCCTGTATCTCCATCCCGCACCTCGCACTCGACCACTTCGGCGACGGGCTCATCTTCCAGACGACGTGGGTCGGACACCGCTACGAGTGGCGCGTCATCGCCCCCGACGACACGACCTATCACCCCCTCCGGCGCGCCATCGAGGACGAGATAGACGGCACGACCGGTGTCACCTTCGTCCGGGTCGGCCACACGGACCACGCCAGCCCGACCGACCCGGAACCCTCGCTGACGCCAGAACAGGATGCTGCCGTGCGGGCCGCAGTCGAACGCGGCTACTACGAGACGCCCCGCGAAATCGAGACCTACGAACTCGCCGAGGAGCGCGACGTCCCCGGCTCGACGCTCTCCTACCGACTCCGCCGTGCCGAGGCACAACTGGCCGAATCCTACGTCACTGCACACTCCCCGTCCACCCACCGCTCTTCCCCCGACACCTGAGCGGGGGTTGGTACACACCAACCCAATGGGTTTGTCCTTCGGTCACCTCCAGACGCTCAATGACTGCGAACGCCTCCGGTTCGAACAGTCCCCGCTCCCGGGCCGTGAAACTCGCCGTGCCGGGGATGGACTGCCCCTCCTGTGCGGCGAAGATTGTCGAGAGTGTCTCGAAACTCGATGGCGTCGTCACTGTCGAGCCGCAGGTGATGACCGGCACTGTCTACGTGGAGTACCGCCCCGAGGCGGTCACGGTGGACGCCATCGTCGAACGCGTGCAGGCTGCTGGCTACGACGTCGAGTCACGCGACGACCGCCAGACCGAACGGTTCGACGTGCCCTCGATGGACTGTGCGTCCTGTGCAGGCAAAATCGAGAACGCCCTCGATTCCGTCGCGGGAATCCGGGAACGCGAGACGCTCCCGACGACCGGCACCGTCATCGTCACCTACAATTCCGGTGAGACCTCGCGCGCCGACCTCGTCGCCGCCATCGAGCGTGCGGGCTACGCCGTCGAGGAGGCCGAAGCCGAAGCGGCAGCGAAGGATTTCGTCGGGGAGCGCAGCGCCCGAGACGTGTGGCTGAGTCCACGGGCACGCAAGACGTGGATGGGCGGCGGGCTGCTGCTCGTCGGCCTCGCACTCGAGTTCCTGTTATCGGGGCTCGACGTGACGCTCGTCGCATTCCTCGGCCGGGAGCTCACCACGGCCGAACTGTTCTACTTCGCCGGCGCGGTGGTGAGCGGGGGGGAGATCCTCCGGAACGGCTACTACTCCGCCCGCACGCGCTCGCTGGACATCGACCTGCTGATGAGCCTCGGCATCCTCGGCGCCATCACCGCGAGCCTCGTCTTCGGCGAGGCCCTCTACCTCGAAGCCGGGATGCTCGCTGTCCTGTTCAGCGTCGCCGAGCTGATGGAGGAGTTCGCGATGGATCGCGCCCGCTCCTCGCTCCGCGAGCTGATGAATCTCTCGCCGACGATCGCGACCGTCCGGCGTGACGGCGAGGAGACGACCGTTCCGGTGGTGGACCTGCGGCCGGGCGACCTCGTCGTCGTTCGACCCGGCGACCGCATCCCCGCCGACGGCACGGTCGTCGAGGGCGAGAGCGCGGTCGATCAGGCCCCGATAACCGGCGAGAGCGTCCCCGTGGACAAGACAGGCGGCGACGAGGTGTACGCCGGGACGATCAACGAGGAGGGGTACCTCGAGGTCGAGGTCACGGCGGCGGCCGGGGAGAGCACGCTCGCGCGCATCGTCGAGCTCGTCGAGGACGCCCAGCGGGAGAAGACCGAACACGAGCGGTTCGTCGACCGATTCGCCGGCAGGTACACCCCCGTAGTGGTCGCGCTGGCCGTCCTCGTCGCCGCCGTGCCACCACTGCTCGTCCACGGCAGCGTCTCGCTCGGCGTCGGTGGCCAATCAATCGTGTTCGTCGGCGACTGGGCGACGTGGTTCAAGCGCGGGCTGGCACTCCTCGTGCTGGCCTGCCCGTGTGCGCTGGTCATCAGCACGCCCGTCAGCGTGATATCCGGCATCACCAGCGCCGCGAAGAACGGCGTCCTCATCGAGGGCGGCAGGCACCTCGAATCCGTCGGGACAGTCCGGGCGGTCGCGTTCGACAAGACGGGGACACTCACGCACGGCCACCTCACCGCCACCGATGTCGTCCCCGCCAGTGGCGAATCCCGGGAGTCGGTGCTGTCCGTCGCGGCGAGTCTGGAATCGCGCAGCGAACACCCGATCGCCGCCGCTATCGTGGCGGCTGCCGACGAGGCCGGCGTCGAACTCGGTTCTGTCTCCGCGTTCGAGAGCCTGCCCGGCAGGGGCGTCCGGGCCACGCTGAACGGGGAGACGTACTACGCCGGAAAACCCGCGCTGTTCGAGAATCTGGGACTGTCCCTCGGCAGCGGGGGTATCGCCCCGGATGGCGGTGTCGAGGTCGAAGATCCCGACCACGCTGGTGGCTCCGACGCTGGCAGTCAGACGATCGGAAGCCTGCAGGCCGACGGGAAGACCGTCGTCGTCGTGGGAACCGAGGAGCGGCTCGTGGGCGTCATCGCGGTGGCCGACGAGGTGCGCCCGGCGGCGAAGCGAACGGTCGAGCGGCTCCACGAGCTCGGCGTCGAGCACGTCGTGATGCTGACCGGCGACAACGAGGTGACTGCGCGAGCGGTCGGGGAGGCGGCCGGGGTCGATGCGGTTCGCGCCGAGTTGCTGCCCGAGGAGAAAGCCGAGATGGTAGCCGCTCTCGACGAGGCGTTCGGTGGGGTGATGATGGTCGGTGATGGGGTCAACGACGCACCGGCGCTCGCGACGGCGACGGTCGGAGTGGCGATGGGCGCGGCAGGAACCGACACGGCGGTCGAGTCGGCGGACGTCGCGCTGATGGGCGACGACCTGGCGAAACTCCCGTATCTCTACGCGCTGTCGCGGCAGGCGAGCGGTGTCATCCGGGAGAACATCTGGGTGAGTATCGGCGTGAAGGCGTTGCTGGCCGTCGGGGTGCCGTTCGGGCTGGTGAACGTCGCCGTCGCCATCGTCGTCGGCGACATGGGGATGAGCCTCGGTGTGACGACGAACGCACTCCGGCTCGCGAGGATCGAACCCGACCGTTTCGAGTGACGCGAACCGAGAACCGACAACGATTCGGTGCGTTCGACGGTACACCGGGCTGTGCGACTCACACGGCTCGTCGACGACTACCTCCTCGGCTGGATACTCCTCGCGGTCCTCGCGGGAATCGTCTTCCCGCCTCTCGCGGGGATCACGAGACTCTCGGCGCCGATACTCGTCGTGATGGTCGGGAGCACCTCCCTCCTGCTCTCGATCGACGAGGTGCGTTCGGTGAATCGCCGTGCCCTGTTCGCGGTCTTCCTCGCACACCTCGTCATGCCGCTGCTCGCGTTCTCCATCGCTCGCGTCCTCGGGCTGTCACCTGCGGTCACGGCTGGCTTCGTCTTGCTCGGTGCCGTCACACCCGAACTCGTCTCGCCGACCATGACGGCCCTCGCCGACGGGAACGTCGCCCTCTCCTCGGTCTCGCTCGTCACGATCGGCGTCGTGAGCGTCGCGTACACCCCGGCGAGTGTCATCGGTCTCCTCGGCGGAACCGTAGACGTCGCCATCTGGCGGCTCGTCGCAGAGCTACTCGTGGCCGTCGTCCTCCCGATGACTGTCGCCATAATCGCCCGTTCACGATACGAGCGCGTCGTCGCTCGCTACGACGACTCCTACCCGGCTCTCGCCGCCGTGATGGTCGTCCTGATCATCGGTGGAGTCGCCGCCGCCAACGCCTCCCTGCTCCACGACAGTCGCCTCCTCGTTCTCACGGCCGGCGGCGCGCTCGCCCTGAATCTGCTCGGATACGGACTGGGCTGGACCGCTACGCGTCTCACGGGCGCGACGCCGCGCGAACGAACCGCTGGAACGTTCGCCATCGGGATGCGCGATTTCGCCGTCGCCGCCGCGCTCGTCATCGCTGCGGGCTTCCCAACGGAAGCTGCGCTCCCCGCGGTCTGCTTCGGTATCATCGAGATGATAACGAGCGCCGGAATCGCTCACGTCGTGTCTCGCCGATGAGTGTACGGCGGTCGCTCCCGACGTCCGCTCGACATCGGCGTCAGGAACCGTCCTGCGAAACGCGACCTCGTGGAAGCGAACGAATCAGCATCGCGGCGTGCCGAGTGCACGCTCTCTACGCAGCACGCGCTTCCAGCCAGTTGTCTAGGAATTCGACGGAGGACGCGAGGGAGAGTAGTCCATCCTGGATTCGAACCAGGGTCGTCGGCCCCAGAAGCCGACAGGATTGGCCGCTACCCTAATGGACTTTTTCTGACATGTTCCCAAAACCACCGATGGTCAACGGAACGGATTACTGTAGTGCGCTGTGGCATAAGAGCATTGCGGATTCACCGGACGGAACCCGGCCCCTTCATCCGGTCAGGATTGTACCTTACCGGTCGTCCCGACCGACATCGGGTGGTGTGAAGTGCTCTTTTCGGTGGCAGTTCGCACAGAGCACGATGCACTTCTCGATTTCTTCCCGTAACCGATCTTTGCCGAAGCCATTCGTGATCAGCTTCCCGACTGCCATGTCTTTCGCCGCATGGTCCAGGTGATGGAAGTCGAGACAGGCGACGTCTGCCTCCGCACACCGAGCACACCCACGTTCGGTCTTCAACCCGTTCACCCACGCCCTGAGCTCGGCGCGACGACGCCGTGTCCGCTCCGTGTTCCACGCTACGTTCCGGTAGTGCCACCGCCGGTCTACGGTCATGTCTCCCCACTCGACACTCGCAGGGAGGTCGACGTCGTCCGGCTTCGCTTCGGTGCGCGACCCCCGGGAGGGATTCGTCTCCAACTCCGCCAGCTCCTTCGCCCGGTTCCACCCGCCGAGTACGCGGATGATCGTCGCTGAGGAGGGCGTGAGCCCGAGTGCTTCGTACTGTGCTTTCGACGGTGACCCACCGAGTCGGGTTGCCGCGTCCCTGGGCGCCTGTATGCAGTCTGCGTCGGTCGTCATGCGTTGGAGAGCGGGCCGCCTGCCGAATGGGAGAGGCGACACCCGAAACTCGGGTGTGCGAGTCGATGGAGGCGCGCCCGCACCCCGTGTGGGCGCGCGAAAAGTTGCGAATGGCGAAGATGTAAGTCACCCGTACGGCGACGGTGCTCTCTCGATCACGCCTCTTCTTCTCACAGTCGACACCGTCATTCTCCCCCGTGCAGCCTGTTCACGGCCCACTTCGAGCTCGGCGAGCGTTTCCGGGGACGGGACCGGTGGGACGCCCAGTCGCCCGGCGCGGACTCGCGATGAGGATGTCGAGAGCGGCCGGTCCTCTCAACGGAGTCGGAGCGGTCTGACTCGCCGCTCACCCGCAGGCATATTGCAGTGTATTTCGTTCTATTACACATGCCCATCGGCATCGACCACTTCGACGAGGGACCCGCGGACGTCCTCGACCTCCAGGAGGGAACACAGCCGTACCGACTGCTCCAGTTCCTCGCCGACCACAGCGAGCAGGCGTTCACGCAGACGGAACTCCACGACGCGACCGGCATCAACCGCGGAAGCGTCGGTGCCGCGCTCTCGCGCTTGGAAGACCGGGGCCTCGTCCGGCATCGGGGTCGCTACTGGGCCATCGCAGAAGACGACCGCCTCGCTTCCTACGCGACGCAGGTGAACGCCAGCTCTGCCTCGACGACGGACGACTACTACGGCGAGGAGTGATCGATGGCGTACGAGCGAGGCAGCGTGGGGAGGGGCCCGGATCTGTTCGCCGACTACGACTACCACCCGTAGGTCTGTTTGAGCGACGCCACGCACCCATTACACGACGAAGAAGCACTCTACGCAGCAGTCACGACAACCCGCCGTGCGGTGGCCATCCCGCTCACAGATGACTATTTCACGTCTGGTTACCTCCCACGGAAGAGCTACGTGAATCCGTGGACGGTCGTCTCGATCCGTCATGCCGATATTCTTGAGGAAGAAGGCCGCCTCGTCGAGTCAACGACCGAGAAGATTGCCCGGGAGGCTGCGGGCTTCCTCGGCGTTCGGTAGCCCCGTGTAGTATGTGAGCAGGGAGTAGTCCAACAGCTACATCGGAAACGTACCTCGTTCCAGACCGGGCGAATTTCGCGTAGACGAACGCACAACGACCGATAGAGCCCATAGCCGCACGAGAGCCGTCTCATAATCGAAGCGAAGCCCCGCAAGGAGAGACCGATCGAAGAAGCAAAACGCGTTTCGTGACTGGAAATTACGGGAAGAGTCGTGGCGGTGGTCGAGGCTGGAGTCGACTCCGGCCTCGCCTGCTTGTGGTTTCGAGGGATGGGCGCAGACGTACTTCAAAGCTGGAAAGAGAGGTTCGATGGGAAATAGACCCGGCGAGTTTTCCATAGATTGGTTACGTCTCCCGATTCGATCCGATTATGAAACGCCCGATTTCTGGGAGAAGTTCCACTCGAACCGGGATAGCACCGAGACGTCTACACACTCGAAATCGCCAGCAGGCGCTACGACCACCTGTCTCGGCCCACATCGTGTTCCCGTCCAGGGTACAACCCCATCGACTCTCTAGGTCGAATACGCGCTAGACCCAGCCGTACAGACGATACTTCCGGGGCGTCTGGGAGATTCTGGACGAGCGCAGAACGCGTCTTCCGTGCTGAAACGGCTGACCGACCGTCGAGACGGCGTGCTGCTGGGTATGGAGGTTGTCCAGGCGCACAACAGCTTCTGGAACGGCGAGGGACACGATCGATATCTGAAAAAATGCCGTTCAAGTCTGCGCTCGTGCGGCCGATGGAGATAGGCTCGACGCGAAGTGGACCGAACGTCCAACCCAATGAATTCAGGAATGCGGCGTCGAGCGCGGGTCTTTGCCCCGGTAGCGGGATTTGAGACGGTCCAAGGGGAGGCTGATTCCCCGGGAGAGAGCACTGAGACGGGGGAAATTCCGAGCGAAAGAGACGAGAATGACGAAGAACGTAGCGGTTGGCCCGACCGGGAAAAGACGCGAGGTCGCCCCCGGCTCCCGATTTCGGAGTGCGTGCCCAGGTCGACGGCGAACCCATCTCCGACACCTCGACTGGAAATGCGGCCTTCTGAATTTCCAAGGAAGGGTGCAGTCTGTCGGTTCCATCTACACTTGGACGGCCAGCAAACCCCCCGTTTCGTCCACTGGGACCCCCGACCATTCGAGGGTGAGGTGAAACCGAAACCGACCGAGTGGACCGACCGCTTCGGGTCATCTCCGCTTACTGACTCATCGACTGACCCCGCTACCAGCCAGCGGCGCGACACGAACGAACCACAGACACCGAATCAGTACCGTTCTACCGGAGCCGTTCACTACCCTTGGCCCGCACGTGAACGCTCCATTTCGCCCATCGACGGCGGAGACCAAGTGATTGGGTACGTCCCTAGACCTGGAGCTGGCCGGGATTCGCATCGTCAGGGTGGCTGGTCGAGGACGGTTCGAGTCGGTCCACGCCACGCCGACACAGTTAACGTGTCCGGGCCGTGTGAACAGGTGTACCAGACCCCCATGAGACTCACCCCCCACCACCCCCAGGTCCAGACGAGACTCTCCTGTGACCGCACGAACGGCTACAACGAGAAAGCCGGCGCCCGTACCTACGAGTGGTGCCCGTTCTGCGGCCACCCCACCGACGACGGCAGCCACGAGATCGTCATCGACGCGACTCGCTAGCCGGGCCGGTCGGCGCTGTTTCGAACTCGCTCCGCACGGCCCGCGACGAGGCACCGTCGCCACGGCACCGGCGCGAACGCTCAACTTCCGCGCTCTCGTAGTGGACAGACGGGTCAGACGAGCATGGGACTCGACCGGGCGGTCCTCGCGGTGGACGAGCCGACCCTCTCGGTAGCCGCGGTCGGCTTCGCGCTGGCGCTCGCGGCGGTCCACGTGCTCGTGGGTCACGTCGGGTTCACCGGCATCCGGCGGCGTCGGGGGCTCTCCGCGGCGGGCGGCGCGACCGTGGCGTACGTCTTCGTGCTCGTCTTCCCGGAGGTGAGCGAGGCGGTCCTGCACCTGGTCGAGAGCGCGGGCGGGCTCGGGGCGTTCTTCGGTCGGGAGGAAGGGGTCTACGCCGTCGCGCTGCTCGGGTTCGTCTGCTACTACGGCGTCCACGCCTACGTCGCCCAGCGCACGGGCGGCGGCGACGTGGAACCCGAGGACTCGACGACCGTCTTCCGGGTGGACCTCGCCGCGTTCGTGGCGTACAACGCGCTCATCGGCTACCTGCTCTTCCACCAGGAGCTGCCCGGGCTGGCCAACCAGTTCTTCTACGTGCTGGCGATGGCGCTGCACTTCGCCGTCAACGACGACGGGTTCCGGCGACACCACGGCGAGGCGTACGACCGCGTCGGTCGCTGGGTGCTCGCCGGGGCGGTCCTCGTTGGCGCGGCCGTCGGCGCGACGACCGCGGTGAGCGAGACGGGACTCGCGGTCCTCTTCGCCTTCCTCGCCGGCGGCATCGTCTTCAACGCCGTCAAGGAGGAGCTGCCTGACCCCCGCGTCAGTCGCTTCGGCTGGTTCCTCGGCGGCGCGCTCGGCTACACGCTCGTACTCTTGCTCGTGTGACGGTGGCTGCAATGCCGAGATCACCCCCGGAACGAGGTCAAAAGCGTTGTCGAAGGCTGCCGTAGGTGGAGACATGGCACTCCCGTTCCGGCAGGAATCGGCGGAGACGGACCGGCTCCCCGCGCTGAGCGACGGGGTCATCGCCATCGCCATCACGCTGCTCGTCCTGGAGATCTCCGTCCCGACGGTTCCGCCCGGGAGCCCGCGGTCGGTCCTCCCGGGGCTCCTCTTCGAGCAGTGGCCGGAGTACCTCGCGTTCGCGCTGAGCTTCCTGGTCGTCGGGCTCTACTGGGTGCTCCATCGACGGACGTTCGTCCACGTCGAGCGCCACGACACGGGCATCCTCTACCTGAACCTCCTCTTCTTGCTCATGGTGGCGTTCGTCCCGTACGCGACCAGCGTGTTCACGACCTACCCGGACGGCACCGGCGTCGCGTTCCTCTCGGGCATCCTGGCGCTGACCGGGTTCAGCCTCACGCTCGTGTGGGTGTACGCCTCGCGGAAGGACCTCCTGGAGGAGGGGCTGACCTCCCGCGTCGTCTCCATCCAGGCGGCCCGCTACCTCGCCTCGCCGCTGGTGTTCCTCGCCGCGATGCTCGTGGCGGTCGTCGACCCGACGCTCGCCATGCTCACCTGCCTGCTCCTGGTCCCCATCAACGCTGCGCTGCAGTCGCGACTCGTCGCGAGCGTCGAGGAATCGCTGCAGGAATCGTGACGGGCAGGCGAGAGGGGAGATAGGCCGCCAACCACGTCTCAGTCACCAGTTACGTCACGGGCCGCGGCGTCCGTGTCCTCACCGCCGAGCCCGCTTCGCTTTCCGAGCTCGCCGGCCACGACGATGAGCAATCCCATCAGCGTCGCCCCGACGACGAGCATGACGATTACGTCCGGGTCGTCGAAGTTCGCCGCGCCGACGACGAGTGCCGCCGAGACGTTCCGCTGGGCGGTCCCCAGCGCCAGCACCGACTTCGTGTCGGTCCCCGGCCCGCCGAGGAGCCACCCGACGGCGAACGAGGCGACGATGAGCAGCACGAAGGCGACCAGCACCCCGGACCCGACGACGCTGACCAGTGTCTCGACGTTCAACACGAGCATGAGCACGACCAGGAACACCAGCGCCGTCCCGGAGATCTGATTCACCGTCGGCTGTATCGAGGCGGCCAGTTCGGCGTAGCGTGCCCGCACGAAGAGGCCGACGGCCAGCGGGACGAGCATGAGCACGACGAGCGAACTCGCGATCTCCAGCGGGTCGACCTGCACGCCCGGCAGGAGGATCGGCAGGACGATGGGGACGTAGGCCACCGTCACCACCATCAGCAGGACCATCAGCCCCACCCCGAACGCGACGTCGCCCGCCGCGATGTCGACGAGCTTGGGGAGGAAGGGCGCTCCCGCAGCCGTCGCCAGCAGGACGAGTCCGATGGACTGCGCCTCGGTGAGCGGGACGACCAGCAGGACGAGATACGCCACCAGCGGCACCAGCACGAAGTTCGCCAGGAGCGCCTTCGCCACCAGCCCGAGATCCCGGAGCGGGTCGAGTATCTGGCCGACGGTGAGGTCGAGCCCCATCGCCAGCATGCTGGTCACGACGAAGACCAGCACCGTCAGCGTGGCGAGCGATTCGAGGATGACCGCCATGGCTGTGTGACCGGGAATGGGGTCCGCTCTCACTCCCGCGCCATGATGCGGTCCATCTCGGCCTCCTCGAGGACGAACGGCTCGCCGCTCACGTCGACGGTCACCCGCGCGATGTCGCCCGTGAAGGCGAACGGTGCGCGGTCGCGGTAGACGTCGCTGATGGCGTTGACGGCGTCCCGACCACAGCTCAGCCCGGCGACGATACCGACCGTGACGGGAACCGTCGTCGGGAGCTGGCCCGACCCGACCTCCCTGTCGCCGTAGTAGAGTCTCACAGTCGCGGGCGCACCCTTCCCGTTCGCCATGTCGGGCTCGCCGGTCGTCTCGAACTCCATGCGGACCGACACGTCGCCCTCCGGGAGCGGCTCCTCGGCGACGACCTCGTACTCCTCGACGCCGACGTAGTTGTGGACGTAGTGGAGCCGGTTGTCCGCGACGAACAGCGAGTACCCGCCGCTGCGGCTCCCGTGTGCGAGCAACACGCCCTCTGCACCCCCCATCGGCACCGTCAGGTCGGCGGTGATGCTGTGGTCGCGGTTCAGCACCCGGACGGCCGCGTTCTCGGGGACGTGCTGGGTGCCGGGGTAGTAGACGTACCGGTCACGGGGCCTCCCGGGCTCTGGCCGGGCCTCCGCGAGCCGTTCGATGCCACGGCCGTCGAGCGGGAGCACGTCGTACCGGCCGGCCTCCGTCCACCAGAGCTGGGCGAGTTCGAGCACCTTCTCCGGGTGCTCCGACGCGACGTCGTGGGCCTCGGAGAAGTCCTCGGCGACGTGGTAGAGCTCCCAGCCGGACTCCTCCAGCGTCGTCGCCGAGAGGTCCTCGGCCGTAATCGGCGTCTGGAACGGCCACGGGTGGACCGCGCGCCAGCCGTCGTTGTAGATGGCGCGGGTGGCAAGCATCTCGAAGTACTGCGTCGTGTGGCGCTCCGGGGCCTCGGGCTCCTCGAACGTGTACGCGAAGCTCGTCCCCTCGATCGCCGACTGGGCGACGCCCTTCACCTCGTCGGGGGCCTCGATGCCCACGGCCTCGAGGATGGTCGGCACGACGTCGATGGCGTGGACGAACTGGTCTCGAATCTCGCCCTCGGCCTCGATGCCCTCCGGCCAGGAGACGACGAGGGGGTCGCTGGCGCCGCCGCGGTAGGTCTCGCGCTTCCAGCGCTGGAACGGCGTATCACCGGCCCACGTCCAGCCCCACGGGTAGTGGTTGAAGTGCTCGGGGCCGCCCAGCTCGTCCATCGCCTCGAGGTTCTCCTGTAAGTCCTCGGGGACGTTGTTGAAAAAGCGGTTCTCGTTGACCGAGCCCGTGGGACCGCCCTCGGCGCTGGCGCCGTTGTCCGAGACGAGCATGACGAGCGTGTTCTCCAGCTCGCCGAGCTCCTCGAGGTAGTCGAGGACCTTCCCGATCTGGGCGTCGGTGTGCTCGAGGAACCCGGCGAACACTTCCATCATGCGGGCGTAGAGGCGCTGCTCGTCGTCGGACAGCGAGTCCCAGCGGTCGACGTCCGGGTTCTGCGGCGAGAGGTCGGTGTCCTCGGGGACGATCCCCAGCGTCTTCTGCTGGGCCAGGATCTGCTCTCTCGCCTCGTCCCAGCCCATGTCGAACTCGCCCTCGTACCTGTCTGCCCACTCTCTGGGAACCTGGTGGGGTGCGTGAGCCGCGCCCGGGCAGAAGTACGTGAAGAAGGGCTTGTCCGGGTCGACCTGCTTGGCGTCGCCGATGAACTCGATGGCGCGCTGGGCGAGGTCCTCGGTCAGGTGGTAGCCCTCCTCGGGCGTCGCCGGCGGCTCGACCTGGTGGTTGTCGTGGACGAGCGTCGGCGTGTACTGGTCCGTATCACCCCCGAGGAAGCCGTAGAACCGCTCGAATCCCCGCTGTAACGGCCACTGGTCGTAGGGGCCGGCGGCGCTCGTCGACTCGGCGGGTGTGAGGTGCCACTTGCCGAGGTGGAACGTGCTGTAGCCCTCCTCGACGAGTGCCTCCGAGACCATCCCGTTCTCGTGGGGGATGTGCCCGTTGTACCCGGGGAATCCCGTCGAGATCTCGGTGATGCCGGCCATCGCGTTGGAGTGGTGGTTCCGGCCAGTGAGCAGGCACGACCGGGTGGGCGAGCACAGCGCGGTCGTGTGGAAGTTGTTGTACCGCAGCCCGTTCTCGGCGAGGCGATCGATGTTCGGCGTGTCGACCAGCCCGCCGTAACACCCCAGCTGGCCGAAGCCCACGTCGTCGAGCGTTATCAGCAGGACGTTCGGGGCGTCCTCGGGGGCCCGCGTCTCCTCGGGCCACCAGGGTTCCGATTCGTCGTACGTGCGGCCGATGTGGCCGTGGAATTCTCGTTCAGGCATACTGTCTCCCGGAGGGTTCGGACACCGACAGGACGTTCGGCGCGACCGCTCCGGGTCCCGGTACGACCTGAGGACTCCGACGACCGTCTCCCCCCGATGGTGTCAACTGTCAACGATTGCGATATTAGAGGTTGTGACGGACTGGGGGCCGATACTGGCGGAGTCCTCCACGCATTGTGCAGGACAGTCGGCAGAAGCGTTCCACTTTGTTCACCGGACTCCCGGCCCACGGGCACCTCTCTAACGACGGTCGCCGACAGTTGTGGTGTCAGTCGCGGGTCACGGTGCCGAGCGGAAGGCGGTTTTCGTCCGCCCCGAGCGGGCTGCCGGTCGGCGAACGCGTGACAGGGCGACTGGACCTTCTGGTACCGACCTGGGACATATCGGGTGAGAGGAGATTTGCCGGGCTCCGTCGTCTTTATCACCTGTCACATGAGTCCGAATCGAGCGCCTGGCACGACGAGCGGGACCGCCGGTCGGCCGGCAGGGCGGCGGTGGGGTCGGTCGGTACTCGTCCTGGTCGTCTGCCTCGCGGCAGTCGGCAGTGCGGTGGTCGCGGGCGTCGGGACTGTCGGCGTGGGTGGCAGCGCAGTCGGCGCGGCTGTCGGCACCGTCGGCGTCGGGGTCGGCGGGAACAGCGTCGGTGGAGCAAGTGTCGGCAGTGCCACCGGTGGCACCCAGCCGAACACGTCGGGGCAGGACCAGAGCGGGGGTCCCAACGTGACGGACCGCCTCGTCGTCGCGCCGACCGTCTTCGGTGACGTCGCCGGTCAGGTCGCCACCGAGGACGGGACGGTCGCCGTCAGAGGTCGGGCCGTCGGCCAGGACGAGGTGCTCGTGGTCATGGTCGACCGCCGGGGACGCGTCGCCTCGCAGCTCATCACGGTCGATAAGGCGGGCACCTTCGAGGACGACAACGTCCCGCTCGTCACCCCACGGGGCCAGGAGTTGAGCGAGGGACCCATCGTCGCGGCCGTGTTCGCCGTGGGCCGCGACGGCATCGTCGGCGACGGCACCATCGCCGGGTTCACGCGGGCGGACCTCGAGGCGCTCGACGAGGGGACGCGCCAGCAGATACGGTCGCAGTTCCGGAACCGGACGCTCACCCAGCAGCAGGTCCTCGAACTCTTCTACGACAACAGCATCGGGGCGGCGGGGAGCGACGACCTCGCCCTCCTCGACGCCTTCCGGTACACGACCGGCCGGACGAGCATCGAGGCGGTCGGTCCGACCGCCGAGTCGAACCTGACCGGCATCCAGCCGGTCTCGGCCGACGACACCGTGGTCGTCCAGGGGCTGACGAACCGCAAACCGGACGACAACACCATCACGGTCGAGGCGATAGACGGCCCGACGCCGCAGGCCATCGCCGTCAACTCGACCAGCATCTGGGGGACCGACGGGGTCTGGTCGGTGACACTCGACACGCGGGGTGCGGAGCCCGGTACGTACACCATCGAGGCGGACGACGGCGACCACACCGACCGGGTCCGGGTCGAGGTTCTGCCCGCGGGGAACGCCAGTGCGGGGGGCAACGCGACGGCCGGTGGTGCGAGCAACGCGACGACCAGCTAGACGGCCACTCCGATCGCCCGGTCGGACACGCGATGGTCCATTTGCACGAATCGACGGGCCACGTGCAACCGGCGACGGGGTCCAGGACGCCAGGTTCGAACCAGTTTGTTGTCGCAGTATCAAGAGTTAGGCTCGGTGGCGTCGTCACCACACCACGTGGCGCCTCGCGCGCCGCG
>Ga0102959_1000220_pt1 | contig 18504 bp, 20 predicted proteins | sample SalPonF2_B_D2_MG_FD_84520 | JGI IMG/M metagenome (GOLD analysis project Ga0102959, IMG submission 84520) | Salt pond soil microbial communities from South San Francisco under conditions of wetland restoration - Salt Pond MetaG SF2_B_D2_MG ...
CAATCCTCCTGACCTCCTTCTCCAAGGAGGAACTCTTGGATTACGATCTAACTCAGGATGCTATAAATACACTTTTAAAATCCCTCTTGGAGAAGAGGGATTTAGGGAGATTGATATTACCTTAATTATTAAGGCGTCCATTCCCCGGTTTGGACTTTTTAGACTATCCCCAAATTTTTTAATTCTCAGCACTCTTCCGAAACGCATCGATTGCCTCCATATTTTTTAACGCATCATCAAGAGGAGTAGGCACTTCCATGTCGGTTAGCACCGCTTTGGAAAATTCGTGAGCCTGTATTGTATATTGATCAACTGGGTCGAAGTTAATCTCCTCGCGTTCTCCATCTTTAATGAATAATAAGCGAGTCATTTCACCGGAAGGAGCATTGAAGGGGATTTCGATTATAAGTCGGCCTTCGGTGCCCACAATAGTTACCTGTTGATGGGGAGCTGATTGTGTTGAGCAGCTAAAAGTGGCCGTTCCTGTACTGAATTCTAATACTCCCGAGGCCAAATGATCAGTGCCGAATTCAGGATCTTTTTTCCATCTACCCATAATATTGGCAGGTTCTTCATCAAACAGAAAACGAGACAGTGAAATGCAGTAGCAGCCAATGTCCATTAAACCGCCACCTCCCATTTCAGCTTTATTCCGGATATCATCGGGATCATCATTAAAATAAGAGAAGAAAGATTCAATGGTCTGCAGTTCACCTATTTCTTTATTGTCCACCATTGATTTAGCCCGGCTCCACTGCGGATGGAAGCGGTACATAAAGGCTTCCATAACTTTGAGTTCGGGATGTTTCTTGGAGACATCGATCAACTGTTGGGCTTCTTGGGCATCCAAAGCTATGGGTTTCTCACAAAGAACATGTTTGCCGGCTTCCATCGCGTCCAGCGTTTTGGGTACGTGCAGGTGATTTGGCAAGGGATTATAAATAGCATCGATGGAGGAGTCAGCAAACAACTTATCATAAGAATCGTAAGCTGTCGGGATTTCAAGTTGTTGTGCGGCCTTTTTTGCCTTTTCTCCCGTTCGTGATGCTATGGCCACTACATCACAGTTATCCGCTTCTTGAATGGCGGGAATAACCTGTTCAATTCCAATTTTAGCCGTACTCAGAATACCCCATTTTACTTTGTCCATGATAGTTTCCTGCGAGTTAAAATTCAGAGTTCAAAGTTATTAATTTGCAAGCAGATAAAGAACCGCGAATCGGGCATTTTCTTTTATATTGCATCCGGCTTCGGGTACTCTAAAGTTCATCGTGATGGTATCTCCTTCTTCTTCACTGGACAAGATGATGGAATTTGCAATAATGCCGGCTTGCTGCGTATGGATATGTGGGGCGAGCATAGCAATTGTATCCTCAAATTCCTTAATTTTCTCATTCATTGTTGCCTGGTAGGTTCCTTTAGCCAAATGCCACCAACCATATTTGTCATCTTTATTTTCCTTTTGAGGTTCTATTTTTTTTGTATGTGCCGCTTGAAACTCACTGCCGCCAAAGTCGAGTGATCCGGCTTCGGTAAGTTTATGCACATGAGAAACCGTTAAATCAAAATGGTTCTCATGCTGTTGCGTATCTTTGTGGATGATCGAGCGAAGATGATCGGTAAGTTCATTGGATTTTAATAAAATCATAAATAGTCTTCTTTTTTGATTTCGTTTGATCTATGTAACGGTATCAATCTTTTGGTAATTCATTTTAATATATTGAGCTTTTAAAGCTGAATTCTTTTCAAATCTGCAAGCGATTGTGGTGGTAGGTACATATGTTCAAAACTCCGTTTCCACCACTGTCCGGTCTTTCTTCGTTCTTCAGGTGTTGTATATTGATAGTGATAGAGTTTTGCTCGTATATACTGAGGTGGATTCTCTTTAAAAGGATTTTCCGCCAGCAGTTTTATCGTTGGTTTATCGTCTTCCAGGAGCCGTAAGACAAAGCGTATCAACCAGGGATTGTTATGGATCGTTGACATAGCCGCAAACCAGATTTGCCAGTCTAGCCGAAGGTGATAGGGAGCAAACTGCGCGGGAATACGACTAAGATTCCCGGGCTTGCCTTTAAATTCATAGGCCTTCCATTCGGTATTTTCGTCCAGCTCTTTATCGGTCGTTCCTTCAAGCACAATTTCGTAGCGCTTTCGAGTAACCGAGCCAAATGCTCCGTAAGTATTCACCAGATGCAAAGGATTAAAGCTGGCATTCATCCGTTGATGAGGAGAGATCATATTTTTTACGGGATTGATACTCATATAAGCCACTATTATAACCAATATCACAATTACAATGTGGAAGAATAACGGGAAAGCCAGCGAAGCAGGAATATCCATAGGTAATATCGTATGGAGATATTGGTCGCTTATTCCACTAAAGGCAAGGATTAAGGTCATCCAGTTAAGCCAGGCGTAATTTCCACTGATGACCAGGTAGGCTTGTGATACGATTACAAATAATGCTCCTATTGTGGCAATGGGTTGAGGAAAGAACAACAACCAGACAGCACCAAGCTGTACTACATGATTGAAGAACGTTTCTGTTTTATGAAGCTGTTCGGGTAACAGATGGAAGAAACGGCTAAGGGGATTAGGCATCGGCTGTGTTTCGTGATGATAATTCAGGCAGGTGAGATCTTTCCAACACTGATCTCCGCGCATCTTAATGAGTCCTGCTCCGAACTCAAGGCGAAAAACGAGCCAGCGAATTACGAAAATCATTAGTATAGGAGCGGCATAATGTAACGGACCTAGAAAGATGGCATAAAAACCTGCCTCCAATAAAAGCGATTCCCAGCCAAAGCCGTAAAAAAGTTGGCCCACATTTACGATTGATAAATAAATTATCCAAAGTAAAAACCACATTATCATAGAGAGCCAAAGTGGACCGGCTTCGGATAAGCCGAGCGCCGCTATAATGGAGAGTGCAAGACCAAACCATGAGATAAGGGCAAAAAATTGATCCGAATAATGCCAGTGAAAGATACTGGGAGCTCGCTTAAATGAAACGCGTTCTAAAAAACGGGGGACAGGCAATAGCCCCTCTTCTCCCAGCAGGGGACGAAATTGGTTTAAGGCAACCAGGTAAGCAATAAAATAGATTACGCCCAGACCACGCTGTATCACAAACCGACTCAGCCAGTAATTCGCCTGATAAAGTCCTTCAAACATGGCTTTTTGCTTTTGATTTTTCGGTTCAGTCTATAAACTTACAAAAGTAAAAGCCTGAAAAAAATTAAAGAGGATGGGTTATATCTTATCCATTAAAAAACTAAAAATATCTAATTAGCCCACACTTCTCACACATAGTTACAATTTCTTGGTGGAAAAGCGGGGTAGCCAGATGCTATCTTTGTGGAACGAAGGGGCCACCACTTTCGCGAAAAACAACCGGGATATCTTTGAACTCTTTAGGGATCTGCTTTTTAATGTTTTTACTATTGATAGCGATATACACGTCTATACAGTCTTTCTGATCCTTTTTGCCCTGAGCAACCGCTACAACCCCTTCAAAATCCATCCAGGTATCTTGAGCCTCTTTAAGAATATCTTTGAATGTAGATTTCATTATTTTGAGAATTTTCACTACGATTGTTTGAAAATTGGGCGGCAGGATTTATGGCCTGCCTCCGCTAACGTTTAGAATATAGAGGTATGATGTCTAGTGTCAATTGATAATCACAAAACCCTACGAATAAACTATTTTTCATATATCACAACATTTGTTAACGATTGCACATACAGAATGTTATGAACAACTGCCCCATATAGAGACCCGACAAATGATAGACCAACAGCCAGTTTATCTAGTGTAGTGACAAGACTGGCCGAGTTTCCACAGACTTAACTGGGGCAAGTTTGCAACTTGTGCGTCTGTGGGATGTCGAAGATTGGGGCGTTGGTTGGGTACCGGAAAGCCCCCTGCGAAACACCTGAAAAAATAACTCAAATGAGCCTTGGGGCCTTTTTATGTTCTTTTTTATTCCCGGGCTACAGGCCAAATTAATATCCGTACTAAATCCTTATGTCGAAGTCACGTTATTTAGCTAGCCAGTCGGCATATAGGTAGGGGCGACGGTCTCTCAGAAATAATTTTTTTGCGTGAGAATTCTCAACCTCAGTGAGATTGATATTACAATATAAGATATCCTCTTTTTCCTGTTCAGCACGTGCCAAGATATAGCCTGAAGGGTTACTAACAAAAGACCCGCCTGCAAAAGTTAACTTAGGTTCTTTTCCAACTCGATTACAAAGAGCTGCAAAATATCCGTTCTGAAAGGCAGCTGTCCTGATTTCTGCTTCATATAATCCCTCTGGCCATTCGCCAACTGCTCCGGCTTGGGGAATAAATACAATTTCTGCCCCTTCGAGGGCTAAAGCACGCATATATTCGGGATAATGACGATCATAACAAATAGCAATGCCGATCTTTCCGAAAGGGGTATCATAGACAGGAGCTCCATGATCGCCAGGTATATAATATTGCTGTTCATGAAAACATTCATAATCTGTAATATGAATCATGCGCGTCACACCCAGGATAGATCCATCGGTGTTTATGACGGGCGAAGAGTCGTAGGTTTTATTTCCATCCCGCTCGAATAGATTTAATACAATAATACTTTCGAATTCGGCAGCAATCTCAGAGAATGCTTCAGTAATTGGGCCCGGAATAAGCTCAGCATGATGAAGAAACTCCTGAGCATCTTTGTACTGAGGATAAAAAGGCTCGAAAGCCAGTTCAGCAAAACAAATGATATTTGCCCCGGATTCTGCCGCTTCCCTTGCAGCCTGTATGCCCCGTTGCAGATTTTCACTTTTATCTTCACTGCAGGATAGTTGGATAAGTGCTATCTTCATGATTGACTTGACCTTTGAAATCTATTTTGAGAGAAGTTAAAGATACTCCAAAGATCAACCAACTTTCAATCAAGCAAGATTTTTTTCCATAACATAAATCGAGACCATTTCTCCTCGAACTAACACTTTCAATTTTTGCACGTGACTTAAACCCATTTTAATAAAGAAAGTACGTGTTGATGGATTAGCTTCGGTATAAATCGGAGAGATATTTTTGGAGCAAGCGTAATTTTCAATTGCCTCATAAAGTTGCCGGCCAATACCTTGCTGTTGATAGTCGGGATGACAATAGAAACAGTTGATATGTCCTTTATCTTCGAATTGGGCAAAGGCAACGATCATATCATCTATTTCCGCAACAATGGTAAAATTGGTCAGACAATTTTCTTCCCATCTTTGATATTGGATATCATCGAACATCCAGCTTCTGCTTTCGGTTTTGGAGTATTCTTCTTTATCTACAATTCGGACAGTATTACCAAACAGCTGGGCAACCTGTTCGGCATCGCTTTTTTGGAACAATCGTATATTCATCAACCTATTACATTTGATTAGGGGATAGAACGGAATTTCAAGGCCATCTGTAATGCCTGTTTATTAACTTCGCTTAAATTAATGAAAAATAAATATTTAATGCGAATAAAATTGTATTGCCGTATTTAATAGATTTATCGAAAGTTCTCTATCATATAAAAACAGCTGCTTTAGAAAAGCAGCTGTTTCTTTTTAAAAAGATGAATGTAAGAAAAGTATTAGTATGAATTACTTCGAGTATAACTTGTGCAATTACCTTTTTCCTTACCGTCTTTTTTACATTCCTCTTTATCTTCAAATCCGCCATCGGAATGGGCTTCTATGTCGCCGTTTTTAGCTGTACGGCGCCATCTCCATTCCCCTTTTACGTCTTTATATATTTCACATCTAGGCATAAAGATCCTGAAAACTTATTTAATTTTTCTATTTGTTATTGATATTGGTATATGATATCAGTTACCACAATAGTTACAAAAATTTTAGCATTTTTGTAAGTGTTACTTATCGTGAAATAAATATCACAGATCGGGTTTAGCAGACATAGATAGTAGCTATTGTATGGTCTATGTTCTAAGATCCTGTCAGTATTTCAATACGATAGGGAGAGGATGATAAGAATTGGATGTGATATCCCTTCACCTGACATACGATGGAAAGCATTAAAAATAAAACGCCTGCAATAACAAGCAGGATGTTCAATCCCTGAAGTATATAGAAATACATTCTAGAGTAGTTTTGAGGAAATTTAGGTGTCCGCCAGCGGTACGCATTATTAAGATAAGCGCGGATACTAAAAAATACGACTATGAGAGAGCCAGCACCGATCCAGTACATACTTTTTTACTATTATATGCTGAAATCGATCTGGTGTTCCTTTTTGATTTGTATAATTATCTCTTCAATACTTCAGGGAAGTAATTTGAAATCATAACCAACATTATCTTTAACTTCCATTCGGGGTAAATCGATCTGAGTGTCATATTCCTCTACCTCTTTTTTTAAAGCAGTGTAGTAGGTCCTTGATATTAACAGTCGATTATATTCCTGACCTTCTTCATAGATATAATCAGTAATTGCATCTCGAAGCCGATCCATTTTTTCCATGAGTACCTCTTTTTTGGGATGAAATTTCAGCCTTAAACATAAGGGATTTCGATAAGGGACAAAGAAATAATTTACAGAACCAATGAGTTACTAGTCGGGTACTACATCTCTAATAATTTTAACGAGTCTTTTTTCTGTTTGTTTTTTGGTTAGATCTGCTTCCATTTCGGGTTGATACAACAGCTTAATCAAATTTTTATCAAGTGCTGAATAGCTGGTTACTTTACTTTTGTACGAGCTTTGAAATATGCTGTTAAAATATTTTGGAGAATCCTTTGGTAAGCCGAGCGATTGCGTCAACTCCTCGCGAAGCAGATGTTTTCGAGCCCGTTCACTTTTCGTGCGATACATATCGACATACATTGCCATTCGATAGATTTGCTGTTTGCTATTCCACCAGATGTAGAATAGGCCATAGTTATTTTGTAGCTCGTCCTTGGCTTCGGGAACAAGATGTCCGAAGGTATCCTGTGATCCGAAAAAGACTAAAGCATTCGATTGCGAAGAGTCAGCAGTTACACTTATCGAAAAATTACTTTCCGAAGTGAGTTTATTGAGTTCTTTTATGATCGAATGTAATTCTTTCTTTAACTCCGCTGATGGACGACCGGCAACGTATAATTTCATGTTTCTTTTCCATTTTCTGGTCACTGCCGGTGCATCGCCGTATTCAAGTCCCAGTGCGATGTCGAGGAAATAAGAAGCGGTAGTTTTTTGACTGCTCGTTAATGTCTTAAAGGGATTGGGAGGTTCGTAATCGTGGCGGAGTGCCGGACCGTTCGACTTTTGACAGGAAATAATGAACAGTAGTACCACTAATGAGATTGGTACAAATAACACACGATAATAAGGCTCGTAAGAGTTCAGCTTGTGATCCATAATGGATTATCCATAAATTTTTATCAATAAAAAAATGAGTTGAATTACTGTGAGAGGCCTTTGCAAAACCCATAAATCCACTGTTATAAGGGAGTTGAACTCCCGTTTATGGTTAAAAACGTCGGTAGTACAACCACCTCCGAACAAAGCAGGAGGTTTTTCAAAGGTCTCTCTGTGAATTATTCAGAAGTATTTTGGTCGAGGACATAAAAATAAAAACTGCCTTTTTTGTCTTTTATAATACCACGCTGAATCATTCTCAATCGTTCGAGAAGCCGAATAGACGGCTTATTACCCGGTCGCACCAAAGCTGCTATTTGTTGCAGTCCCAATTTCTTGAAGCCTAATTGCCGGCTCATTTTAGCCATTTCTGTAGCATAACCTTTTCCCCAAGCCGAGGTACGAAACCGAAAATAGAGATTGGCCCGTCGAGCATGAGCGATTTGTTTATACATCAAACCGCCACAGCCGATAATTTTGTGGGGCTCGGTTCTCGTAGTAATTACCCAATAGCCGAAATCATACTTTTGCCAATGTTCAAGCCATTTTCGAAGCATCGTTTCACTTTCTTCAACAGATTTATGAGGCCCGGATGGATTAAATCGATTCGTATTGGGATCGCCGTGTATTTCGAAGAGCGCTTGCCGATCTGTTCGGCTTGGCTTTCGAAGTATTAATCTTTTCGTGATAATCTTCGAATTATCCATCCCGCGTATCCTCAAAAATCTTGTAATCGAGAAATCCGATTTTCATTTAACCGTTTTAAAAGGGAAATCATATCAGGATATAAGCTGCTTATATTCCTTAATCGAAGTAATACACGTATCCAAATCGTGTAACAATCCGTCTTCGAGGCTGTAGATCCATCCATGCACAGAAAGTTCCTGTCCCTCTTTCCAGGCATTTTGTACAATGGTTGTGTTGCAGATATTATTGACTTGTTCCTTGACGTTAAGCTCGCAAAGCCGGTTGACTTTGTCGTGGTGGGAGAGGGCGTTCAGCTCATCCGCATGCAAACGAGTGACGTCTGTTAAATGACGCAGCCAGTTGTCGATGAGGCCGTGGTCATGTTCGTCCAGAGCTGCTTTTACACCCCCACAACCGTAATGCCCGCAAACGATGATATGTTTGACTTTGAGGACTTCAACGGCATATTGTACAACCGACAGGCTATTCAGGTCGGTGTGGACTATCACGTTGGCAATATTTCGATGAACGAAAACTTCTCCGGGAGGTAAATCAACGATTTGATTGGCCGGCACCCGGCTGTCGGAACAGCCAATCCACAGAATTTCAGGCGCCTGCTGCCTGGACAGTTTGGTAAAGAAGTCCGGATCTTTATCCTTTATTTTATTTGCCCAATTCCGGTTACGCTCGAAAAGTTGTTTTAATGTTTTCACGATGCTAGCGTTTTAATCCGCCATTATTAGAGAGACAGCTTTAATAATCCGGCAGAATTTAACAAGAAAGTCAATTGGTATAAAGTGCTAATATTTCCGATTTACAGTGAAATAATTTGTTAATCAACAAGAGATCAGGATTTGTAATTAAAGTATTCAAATATTTGCTTCCGAATTTGTATAATCAAAACAAATTAGGGTAAATAAATACGGCTTATGATTCATTTTAAAAGAAGGTATGCTTTTCTGGCGTGGATTTTAGTTTTAATCGTAACGGTTCCCAAATTAGTAGTTGGTCAGAATTCATCTGTATCGATGGATTATGCCGTTACGATGGATCAGCCAGGCAATCATTATTATCATGTTCGTTTTCAGTATGTCGCGGATAAGCCCAGCCAAAGCATGACTTTTAACATGCCGGTTTGGACACCAGGTTATTACTGGATTGAAAATTTCCCCAAAAATCTAAGTCGTTTTAAAGCGATGGATGAAGAAGGTCATTCGCTTGACTGGAAAAAAACTTCGAAGAATAGTTGGAAAATTTCTACTGAAGGCACTAAAACTATTACCGTACAGTATGACATCTATGCTCATAAGCTTTCTGTTGCAGACCCTTATTTGGATAAATATTACGGCTTTATCTCTCCAGCTGGTGTATTCATGTGGCCAAAGGGCGAATTAGACCAGCCTGTTAGAGTTACCATATATCCCTACAAAGATTGGAAAACCGTTTCAACCGGACTACCGTCCGTACCGAACAAAGACTATACGTATCGGGCATCAGATTTCGATCAGCTTTACGACAGTCCGATGCTCATTGGGAACCAGAAAGAAGTAGAATTTGATGTTAAGGGTATTCCGCATTACCTGGCAATGTTGCATCCCGATAATTTTGATGTTCCCGGGTTCGAAAGTGATCTCACTAAAATCATAGCAAAGGCTACCGATATTTTCGGCGAGGTACCTTATAAAAATTACACTTTTCTGATTATGGGAGAGGGCCGTGGAGGGCTGGAACATTTCAACTCGGCAGCCGTTTTTTCAAATGATCAAGTGTATAATCCTAACGATAAAGAAGAATACAGCCGCTGGCTGGGATTTTTGGCGCACGAGTATTTTCACAACTTCAATGTAAAACGTATTCGTCCGGTAGCGCTGGGGCCGTTTGATTATAGCCGCGAAAATTACACTAGAATGCTGTGGGTTGCGGAAGGATTTACGGTCTATTATCAATATATGCTGCTTAATAGAACGGGAATAATTTCTTTTAAAGAAACGTTAAAGCGATTTAGGGATGATATTAGGAGTTATGAGTGGATTCCCGGCCATAAATTTCAATCCGCTACACAATCAAGTTTTAATACCTGGATTCAATTTTTTAATCATGGCAACAATTACGAAAACCGGACGATTTCGTATTACGACAAGGGATGCATTCTGGGCATGTTGATGGATTTGAAAATCCGCCACCTGACAGATGGCAAGAAAAGCCTTGATGATGTGATGCGAGCCCTCTATGAGCATTATTACAAAGAGAAAAAACGGGGATATTCAGACCAGGAATTCAGACAGACGGCCGAAGAAATTGCCGGTACTTCGCTAGATGATATCTTTCGATATGCTTCTACTACAGATAACATTAATTATGCAAAATATCTGTCTTATGCCGGTTTAACTATTGACACAACAGCTAAAGTACAGGATAATTCATTCTTGGGGGCAATGGTAAGCGAACAATCCGATAAGCTGGTAGTGACAGGTATTGTTCGGGATTCTCCTGCTTGGGAAAGTAAGTTGAGTACAGGAGATACTATTTTGCAGATTAATGGTGAAGAGGCTGATATGAAATTGTGGGATAGTTTTTTAGACTCAGCGGAAACGGGGGATACCGTTGAATTGCTCACAAGCCTGGATGGTCGGAAACAGAAAATTAATCTTATCTTGGGAGTCAAAAAGCGCCGAAGCTTCAATATATCTAAAATTGCAAATCCAACGAAAAAGCAACGACGAATTTTATCCGGATGGCTTAAACAGTAATATATCGTGTTTCGCCCGCTTTTCTTATCAGGAGAGGCCTTTGCAGAACCCCATGGATTTCTCGTCGCTCCGCTTCTCGAAATGATAAAATCTTGGTTTCTCAAAGCCTTCTAAGAATTTTTTTCTTCAACACCGCAGAGAGACCAATTTCGCGGCGAATTACGGTATGTTGATCTCAAATAGGAAAAATAAATTAGCTTAAGTTATTTATTAACAGCATCTTACAATAATAAATTAAAAATATTCGTGAGGTAAGGCAGGTTAGTTGATCAGAAAGTGAAATTTGATCCTATTAACAATTGATTTGTAACCGGCAGTTATTATTTGTGCCATCTCATAAATAATATTCCAGCTATGCCAAGGTAAATATAGCCTCCAATTGCCACATATAGACTGATAGGTAGCAGAAAAGTTTTGAAGTACAGTCCTGTGTTCATGGCATGATCACCTGTAATTTCGAAGAGAACGAACCAAAAAAGGAAAAATATGATGGCAAATAGCATAGGGGAATATAGATGAGAGTAATTGAAACCAGAGTGTTTCAGTTTGGTATGCAGCAGAAAGGCAGTCCCCAAAAATAAGATATAGGGAATACTGCCATACCAAAGTCCCGTGAAATCAATATACAGGAGAGTACCCAGAATACTTTTTAGGCTTCCATTGGGCTGGAATACTTTGATTGCAAATAAAAGTATCAAAGAAAGTATAAATACCAATCCAATTGGCAGTAAATAACTGATCAATTTAAATAATTTTGCCCTCATAATAATTTCCTCCCAAGATCTGTTTGGGGATAGTGCCAGTCGCAAAACCCTCTGTTGTATTCCTCTAAAAAAGCTACTGCTAATATTTGCTAATCTAAAGGGAGGAAAAAGACAGATTTGGAACTATATCGTTTTTCTCGGAGCTGCGGTCTGCTCGTCGCCGGTATTGGGTGTGCCCGTTGGTTCTATGAGTAGCAAATGCGTTTCCTCCTCGGCATAGGGACAATGTTCAACTCCTTTAGGTACTACAAAAAGCTCTCCCGGCTCCAATTCAATATTCCCGTCCGGTAACTGAATGGTGAGTTTCCCTTTGAGCACGAGGAAAAAATCATCAGTATTGTCGTGTTTATGCCACTGGAATTCGCCTTTGACCTTCACCACCATGATATCATGATCATTAAACTGCGAGACGGTCCTGGGTGACCAATAGTCAGAAAATTGATCGAGCTTTTCTTTTAAATTGATTTTTGAATTCACGTGTTCTAAGAACCTGTCTTAAGTTAAGTTGCTAGTCTTGGCGCGTGATTCACTAGCCATTTTCTGGTGATATTGCGTTAATTTTTCTTCCAGATTTTGATTATCCATACTTAGCATCCGGATAGCGAGCAGCCCTGCATTTTTAGCTTTACCAATAGCAACAGTGGCTACGGGAACCCCGGGAGGCATTTGAACGATAGAATAAAGACTGTCCAGTCCACTGAGGGTACTGGTTTTAACCGGAACTCCAATGACCGGAAGCGTTGTATGGGCAGCCGTCATACCGGGTAAGTGAGCGGCTCCGCCAGCACCTGCGATAATCACTTTTAATCCTCGTTCTCTAGCCGTTTTACCATATTCTGCCATATCATCCGGTGTACGATGGGCAGAAATAACTTTTTTTTCATAAGGGATGTCAAATGTATCGAGAATATCGCAAGCAGCTTTCATCGTGGGCCAGTCGCTGTCGCTGCCCATGATTACACCAACTTTGGGTTTGTCACTCATAGTAACTGGAATTTGTAGTTAAATATTAGCTGAAAAATTTTGTTTGAATAAGGTTTTTGTTTTACATACGGAATCCCTCAGTCAGACGCTGAGCCTTTTTATATGTTTTTTCCATATCCTCACCGAGCAAAGTGTAATGCCCCATTTTACGTCCCGGACGGCTGTCAAGCTTTCCGTACATGTGCAGGTGCCCGTCTGGAGCCGCTAAAGCATCAGAGCCGATATCAACTTGTGCATCCCGTTCATCGGTTCCCAGTAGGTTAATCATGGCAACAGCAGAAGCACGCAATTCGGTCGATCCAAGAGGCAATCCTAATGCAGCCCGTACGTGATTTTCGAACTGGGATGTCACGCAGCCTTCAATCGTATAATGACCCGAATTATGAGGGCGGGGGGCCGATTCATTAAGCAAAATTTTGCCATCGGTTGTAAGAAAAAATTCATAAGCAAAAAGTCCTTTTCCATCGATGGCTTCGGTGGCTATAACAGCAAGTTCCTGAGCCTTTTTGTGGACCGATTCACTAACAGGAGCGGGGGATTTTACTGCCACACAAATGTGATTTTCTTGTACTGTCTCACAACAGGGATATACTACATGCCCCGTTTCGTTACGAGCAACCTGAACGGCCAGTTCATGAGTAAAATCCACAAACGCTTCTGCAACAATATCATGTCCTTTATCGCCTCCCAAAGTTTTAAAGGCTTCTTTTGCAGCTTCCGGATTTTCGACGGTTTCATTACCGTAGCCGTCATAACCCCCTTTTGAGGATTTTAAAAGATACGGCCAACCGTGTTTCTCTCCGAAAGTTTTCAAGTCATTTTCGTCCTTAACCAGTTCATAGGGAGTAACGGGGATGCCAGCATTTTCAAAAGTTTGTTTTTCAATAAGCTTATTCTCGATGAGGGCAAAACTTTCCGGTGAGGGGAAGATGGAAGTACCGCTTTCGGCCTGGGTTTCTTTGAGGATTTCTGAGCTGATAAACTCGTTCTCGAGCGTAAGCACATCACAGGTTCCGGCAAATTTGGCCAAATCTACCACCGAATCATATGATCCGGTCTGTGAAAAAGGCGTCATAAATTGTACAGGCTCATTTTCCGGGCGGTCAGAAAAAACACCAACCTGGATACCATATCGAAACGCTTGTAACGAAGACATCCGGGCCAGTTGACCCGCTCCCAGAAATCCGAGACGAAATCGAGCTTTTAAAGGATTTTGTAGTGGATCCACAAAAATATTTTTGGTTTGAATGAATTCTTGTCCATGATAAGGAATAAGGACATAAAAATTAATACAAAATCTGTAAACTATTATATACTGCTTTGTATAATGCTGAAGAAAACGATCATTATCTGAATTTAAACTGATCGGTTTTGTTGAAGTTTTCTCTGCAAGATTGAATTTTGTTCGGCCAATACTTCCTGATATCGTAACACATTTTAATTTTTAAAACTTCACGCTAAGAATCGTATTTTAAATGCCGAAATAGAACAAGCCATTTTATTAGTAATTATAGCTGGAATCTTACATGGATATAGAAACAAAATTAGCGCAGGTTAAGGAACGGTTTGAAGAAGTGACGGCTGCTATGAGTAATCCTGCTGTTTATGATGACCCTCAACGTTATACCGAGCTCACGAAAGAGCATAGCGATCTCAAGGAATTGGTCGATTTGTATGAAGAGTGGAAGGGTGCCAAAAAACAACTTGAGGGTAATAATGAACTTATCGAAGAAGGAGAGGATCCTGAGATTACCGAGATGGCCCGCGAAGAAAATGAAGAGCTAAAAGAACGGCTCGAAAATCTGGAGGAAGAGATCAAGTTTAAGCTGATTCCCAAGGATCCGGATGACTCCAAGAATGTGATTGTTGAGCTTCGTGCCGGTACCGGTGGTGATGAAGCAGCTATTTTTGTTGGAGACCTGTTTGATATGTATCGGCGCTATGCCGATAAGATGGGATGGAAACTGAATATCCTAAGCCTTAACGAATCCGAGAAAGGCGGATATAAAGAAATCACTTTTGGGTTAGAAGGGGATGAGGTTTACGGCAAGATGAAATATGAAAGCGGTGTTCATCGCGTGCAGCGTGTTCCTCAGACAGAAACGCAAGGCAGAGTGCATACTTCTGCAGCCACCGTGGCAGTATTACCTGAGGCCGAGGAGGTCGATATAGAAATTAATTCAGCTGATCTGCGTATAGATACTTTTAGGGCCAGTGGAGCAGGAGGTCAACACGTGAATAAAACTGATTCCGCTATCCGCATAACCCATGAACCTTCCGGGGTGGTTGTGGAATGCCAGCAGGAACGGTCGCAGCACCAGAATAAAGCAAAGGCAATGAAAATGTTGCGGTCAAAGCTTTATGAAATGGAGGAGGAGAAGCTGCGAAAAGAACGTGCTGAGGAGCGGAAAAGCCAAATCTCAACCGGTGATCGAAGCGCCAAAATCCGTACGTACAACTTTCCCCAGAGTCGGCTGACCGATCATCGAATAAACCTGACGCTTTATAACCTCGAAGATATTATGAAGGGTGAATTGGAGGAAGTTATTGAAGCGTTGCGCGTTCAGGACAATCTGGATAAGCTAAACGCTGTAATGGAGCAAACATAAATTATTACTGGCTATTGGGAGACGACCGTTAAGTGCCTCCCAATAACCAGTAACCATCATCTAATAATTAGAGGTCTTAGCAAAACCGATCTTATTGATCAATCTCTGCATTTTTGTGAATTTAAAATCCTCACTTATACGTAATAAGCTCTGGTTTCAAATTTACTCAAGCTTTGATCTTGATCAAAATTCCTGGTTTTTCAAAGTCCTCAATTAGAGACTAACTTTAGGTCCGGCTTTAATTAATTCTTTGCTGGCTTGTTGCTCGAATTTTTCGAAGTTTTCTGCGAACATCGTTGCCAGTTTTTCAGCCTTCCGATCATAAGCATCTTTGTCTGCCCACGTATTGCGTGGAACCAGAACATCGCTTGGTACTTCTGACACTTCTTTGGGAATAGCCAAGCCGAATACCGGATCATTTTCAAAGGTTGCATCGTTTAGGTTTCCTTTCAGAGCTTCACTGAGCATCTGACGAGTATGTCCTAATTTCATGCGATGTCCTTCTCCGTAAGGTCCGCCGGTCCATCCTGTATTTAACAGCCAAACTGTTGCATTATGCTTGCGAATTTTCTCAGCAAGCAGTTCAGCATACACCGTAGGATGCAGTGGCATAAAGGGAGCTCCAAAACAAGCAGAAAATGTTGCTTGTGGTTCGGTAACGCCTCGCTCAGTCCCTGCGACCTTGGCTGTGTATCCGCTTATAAAATGATACATAGCCTGTTCGGGAGTCAGCTTGGAAATCGGAGGCAATACGCCAAACGCATCACAGGTTAAGAAAATAACATTGCTGGGATGATTTCCTTTTCCGCTATCTGTGGCATTAGGGATATAGTTGATGGGATACGAGCAGCGTGTATTTTGGGTAAGGCTGGTATCATCAAAATCCGGCTCCCGATTTTCATATAATACTACATTTTCCAGGATAGTGCCCGGCATCTTAGTTGTAGCATAAATTAGCGGTTCGCCTTCTTCAGACAGGTTGATGGTCTTGGCATAGCAGCCACCCTCGATATTAAAGACACCATCTTCACTCCAGCCGTGCTCATCATCACCGATCAAGATCCTTGATTGATCAGAAGAAAGCGTGGTCTTTCCCGTCCCGGATAAGCCAAAGAATACAGCCGTATCTCCATCTTGACTCATATTGGCTGAACAGTGCATGGCCATTACATCTTTCTTGGGAAGCAGGTAATTCATGACTGAGAAAATTCCCTTTTTAACCTCTCCGGAATACAGAGTTCCTCCAATTAGGATAATTCCCTCATCAAAGTTTACGAAAATAAAGGCCTCACTTCTTGTCCCGTCAACCTCGGGATCAGCTTTAAAATTGGGAGCTGCAATGACTGTGAAATCAGGTTCGTGATTTTCAAGTTCATCTTTCGAAGGACGGATAAACATGTTGTGGGAAAAAAGCGCATGATACGCTGCTTCACTTACCACACGCACATTTAACTGGTACTTTTCATCAGCCCCGGCGAAACAATCTTTAACGTATAATTTTTTATCATTCAGGTAGTTAGTGACTTTTTCGAAAAGATTGTCATATACTTCCTTATCAATAGCCTGGTTGATATCTCCCCAGTCGATATCATCGTGAATAGAAGGTAAATCCACAAAGAATTTATCTTTGGGCGAACGACCGGTGTATTGACCTGTTTCAACGCGAAGTGCATAATCTTTAGTGAGTATGGCCTCTCCGTTATTAATAGCTTCTTCGTAGAGTTCAGGAGGCGTGAGATTCCAAATAGTATTTTCGTTGTTCTCTAGCCCCAAATAATCGAGCCCTACGTGACTGCGTGGATGTGAATGCTTGCTCATTGGAACGTCTATTTTATTTTTTTGAGTTTTTTAATAACTATTTAAATACAAAAAACAGAGGGGTATTACCCCTGTAAATTCCGCTTATAAGTATAAGAATTATTTTGCTGAATTAATGCCATAAATAAGAATATAAAGCCCTTGATAGATGTTACTGTGCTATTCCTAAATTTATTAATTAATTTAATTTCATACTTAAAATTAGTAGGGACTAATACTGGCTAATGAAAATTACTGAGACTTATTATATGAAAATTTATTTCAACTACTTGTAATTTTTTGAGCATTTATTTGCATATTTTTGCAATCAAGGCAAAGTCATCAATTTGTTGATAAGCAAGCACTGCGGCAGGAGCAACCCACTTTTACCCCTGACATTACCCATATAATTCAAAAATGAGTGGCCAATCGTTGTTTCTGTCTTCTCTGATATCTCATGCGAAAGGCCTGGACCATGTTCATATATAACTGGTGGGTTTTACGATACGCACTGGCATAAATATGACGCAAGCGCTGTAGCAACGACGTTTTTTGCTGCTCACTTGGGGGCACATCCACTTGGGTGCCCAGACATAGTTGTACCCCATAACTCAAACAGCTGAGCACGATCAATTTTTCCAACCGTTGACTCTGTGGAATCTTACGGGTATAGGACTCCCATTTTAACACACTTTTCAAATCCTTAAAGGTTTGTTCGATCCACATGCGTTGTTTGTAATCCTCCACGCTCTGGGTGGGATCCGCCAACGAAGTAGCTAACGCTAAGCGTTGGTGGTCTTCCTCGGACTCGGTATGCAGTACCAAGTTCAAAAAGTCAACGGGCTGGCCCTTTCCTATAATCACATCCCGGTAACTCCCATCGTCGCATAAATGTAATTGAATAAATTCCCTTCCGTCGCTGGTTTTCACCTTATAACTCCCGTTAATGCGAATCACTTGCTCCCATCCCAACTCTTTGCATAGCTTGAACATACGGGCTCCCTCAAAGCCGCGATCAGCAATAATTTCATAGGTAAATTCACCGGGGAGCAACTGGTGCAATTCTCGTAGAAATCCTTCGACACGCTCCCAATACTCGTAGCGGCCATGAACATCTTTCCATATCTTCAAATAAACCGGAACACTGCGGCCCCGATAACTGATGGAGGCCGCAAGAATCCAAAAATCATCCCGCAGGGTGGTCGCATCGACCAATAACGTGATATGACGCCGCTTATGCAGTCGCATATACGGCAGGCAAAACAAGGTCTGCAGATAACTTTGCCAAAAGGAGTGATCCAGGCTGAGCTTATCCAGAAAGTGTTGCAAGCGCTTAAGCTTGTGCTTCACATTGGTCGTTCCCAACAAGCGCGAAGCTATATGGCGCAGGGTAAATCGCTGATGAGAAAATAAAGCAAGCAGTAATTCCGCCATGCAATCCAGGGTATATTTGTTGTATTGCGGGAAGGTTCGTTTTAGAATATGGTAGGTTTTTCGGGCTAATTTATCCTGCATAAATTGACCATATTTTTA
>Ga0102959_1000221_pt1 | contig 18496 bp, 13 predicted proteins | sample SalPonF2_B_D2_MG_FD_84520 | JGI IMG/M metagenome (GOLD analysis project Ga0102959, IMG submission 84520) | Salt pond soil microbial communities from South San Francisco under conditions of wetland restoration - Salt Pond MetaG SF2_B_D2_MG ...
CCGCCTAAATGATAAACGATGCTCTGCGGACAGAATCTGACTTTATAGCCTGTATTCCAAAGGCGCCAACACAGGTCAATTTCCTCCATATGAAATTCAAAATCCTCATCGAATCCCGCAAGTTGCTCAAAAATTTCTTTACGGATAGCGAGGGCAGCCCCACTAGCCCAAAGGATATCTGCTCGATCGTCATATTGCCCCGTATCTTTTTCCATGGTGTCGAAAATGCGTCCCCGGCAAAAAGGGTAGCCAAACCGATCGAGGTAGCCGCCCGCAGCTCCGGCGTATTCGAAGTAATCCGGCTGTTCGTCAGAAAGCATTTTGGGTTGAACGGCAGCTACATTATCGTCGGCGAAACAATCAGCAATAGCATCCAGCCAATCCGATTCTACACGCACATCATTGTTGAGAAATAGCAGGATATCACCCGTCGCATGAGGGACAGCTCGATTATTTCCTCCGCAGTAGCCATAGTTCTTATCAAAAGTGGCAATTTTTACTTGCGGATAATTTGATTCAATCCAGGCTTTAGATCCATCCGTTGAGGCATTATCTGCAAGGATGATCTCGAAATCTTGATACTCCGTAGCGGCTACGCTTGGCAGATAGTTTTTCAGGTGCTCCAGGGCATTCCAGGAGACAATGATAATGCTGAATCGTGGCACGTTCGGTTATCTGTCGTTTTGCATTGAGAATCAACGGATTATAATGAAGTGTGATCCCTTATCCCAATAAATTCTGGAATTGAATGAGCACAAGCGGACACTTGCCCCAGCTTAAGGTTCCATCTGCATAAAACTTTTCTCGGAGGCTGTCTAAAAAGTCCAAACCGGGGAATGGGTGCCATAATTAATGGTAATATCAATCTCCCTAAATCCATCTTCTCCAAGAGGGACTTTTAAAAATGTATTTATGACATCCTGAGTGAGATCGTAATCTAAGAGTTCCTCCTTGGAGAAGGAGGCGAGGAGGATTGGCATTACTGTTTATCTATAGCCTAAAATATTAAGGTTTCAACTTATTATTGTGACTTTTTGGACAGTCTTAAAACGCTGATGTCATGGTGAGCGCAGTCCGTAGTTTTGCGGACGGAGTCGAATCCATCTCCTTGGAATAGTCCGCAAACGTTTGGCGGTTAAGTTCTTTTACTATATCCTTGTGATAACAATTATTTTTAGAATGCTTTTCGATTAAACTAATCCCCAGCAAGAGATTTTTTCCATCCGCCGCCAAGCGAACGGTAAAGCAACACGACCGAGGTTAATTGCTGAAGTTTGTCATTGACCTGACTAAGCTGAGCCGTCAAGAGATTTTGCTGAGAGGTTAGGACATCGGTATAAGTGGCATTGCCATAGTTAAGCAGATCCTTGGAGTATTCCACCGCTTTTTGGAGCGCATCTATTTGTTGTTTTCTCAGGGACATTTTTTCTTGGGCATGCTGATAAGAATTCAGTGCATCCGACACTTCCCGTCCGGCGTTGCGGATAGTATTTTTATAGTTGATAAGGGCTTCCTTCTGCCGGGCTTTTGCCGTCTTCAGCCTGGCCTTGTTGCGTCCCTGGTCGAAGAGGGGTTGGGTCAATCCTCCAATAATATTGGCAAATACCGAGCCTGGCTGAAGCAGATCATTAAAGTCGAGACTGGAAAAACCTCCCTGAGCTGAGATCGTAAGAGAGGGATAAAAATAAGTTCGGGCGTTATTGGTGATTTCGAAAGCAGCTCGGAAGGCATTTTCTGCAGCTATGATATCAGGGCGATTGCGTAGCAGCTGGGCGGGCACTCCCACCTCCAGCGTATCGGCTATAGACTGTTTTGACAGGCTTGACCGCTCAATATTACCAGGATCCCTTCCCAACAGGATACAGAGCGCATTTTCCTGTTGCTGGATCCGCTGTTTTAAATCAGGAATGGTGACCTCTGCGTTGTACCGGTTTGCCATGCTTTGAGCAACGGTAGCTCCCGTCACCTGGGAACTTGCTTTCAGTTGTTTCATGGTCTCGACATCCTTCTTACGATTTTCAACTGTTTGCCGTGTTATTTGTAATTTAGTATCAAGAGCCATTAGATTATAGTATGAATTGGCTACATCTGCTATAAGGGTAGTACGTACGGCCCGACGCACAGCCTGGCTTTGCAGTAAATGAGCGTAGGCCGCCCGCTTAGTGCTGCTTAACTTGCCCCAAATATCCGCTTCCCAGCTGGATGACAGGCTCAAGCTGTACTGTTCATTTCCTTTAAGCGACCCACCATTTCGACCAAAGCTACTGGCATTATCCGAAGGTTCATTATAGCTGACATCGCCCCCTGCAGTTAGGCTGGGGATGAATGACATCCTAGTCTGGTATAGATTGGCCTGGGCTTCCTTTATTTGCTGAATAGCAATCTGAAGATCCGGATTATTTTGCAAAGCTTCGCGAATAAGATTACGCAGGTGCGAATCAGCAAAAAGCTTTTGCCATGGCATATCTGCCAGGGTGGTACTGTCGAGCTGGACATCGTGCTCGTATAGTTTCTTGGTTTCCACATCAGGCTTCTTAAAATCTTTGGTAACGCTGCAAGAGCTAATGATAAAAACACTTGCAATCGCAATAAATAATGTTCGTGTCTGGACAGATCTCATAAATTTTATTCTATTTTTTAACACGCGGTATATTGCCGGACTCATAGTGAATATTATCGTTTTTGGACTCCGGTTATTTTTTCCTGCAGATTTTGGAATATGATAAACAGTGTTGGAATTACAAATATCCCGATGATCGTACCGATAAACATGCCGCCGATGGCAGCCAGACCGATGGATTGGTTACTGTTGGCAGCTACACCGGATGACAATGCCAGGGGCAGCAGTCCAAAGATAAATGCAAAGGAAGTCATCAAAATAGGACGCAATCGAACTTTTGCACCTCGTATGGCGGCTTTGGTAATTCCCATTCCTTCTTGACGCCGCTGTAAAGCAAATTCCACAACCAGAATTGCATTTTTCGCCAATAATCCTACGAGCATGACCAGCGAGATTTGCAGGTAAATATTATTGGCTATCCCGGCCATATTGGCAAAGAGGAAAGATCCAGATAAGCCGATAGGCAGTGGCAGCAAAACTGAAAACGGAATCAAATAGCTTTCGTATTGGGCACTGAGCAAGAAATAGATAAAGATTACGCTGAGTGCAAAGATGATAGCCGCCTGTCCGCTGTTAGCCTGTTCTTCTCGTGCCGTTCCTGAATAATCATAACTGTATTGTGTGGGCAGAACTTGGTCGGCTACCCGGGCTATGGCATCAAGGGCATCCCCGGAACTATAACCGGGTGCCGGCGACCCATTAATGGATACCGCATTATAGAGATTAAAGCGGGAGACCGATTGCGGCCCATACACTTTTTTTAAGTCAACAAAGGAATTAACCGGTGCCATCTCACCTTGGTTATTTTTTACATAAACATCACTTAAACTGGCTTTACTGGCCCGGTACTTACGATCGGCTTTGATCATTACCCGGTATTGCTTGCCAAATCGGTTAAAGTCGGATGCATAAACACCCCCATAATAGCCTTGCAGAACAGTTAACAGATCCCGAACCCCGATACCGGCTTTTTTACATTTAGCAACATCCACATTGATTTGGTACTGTGGAAAATCCGTACTGAATGAAGTGGTTGCAAAAGCAATTTCCGGCTGTTTCATGAGAGCCTGTATAAATTTGTGACTCATGTTGTCCAGCGATTTGAAACTGCCTCCGGAGCGATCCTGTAAGTGCATAGTAAACCCACCCGTTTGCCCAAATCCAGGTATTGAAGGTGGAGCAAAAATTCGAATTTTAGCCCCCTTAATTTGGGCGGCCTTTTTATTTAACTTTGCGATTACGCTCTTAATATCCTGGTTCTCACCGGTACGCTTGTCCCAGTTTTTGAGGCGATAAATTTCAAATCCATATGAACTGCCGGCCCCACTGATTAAGCTACGACCTGTAAGTGATAATCGCGTTTTAATCTCCGGAATGGATTTAGTGAGACTGTCGAGCTTACTTACCACGTCTTTGGTTCGTTGCAGCGAAGAAGCCGGAGCCAGCTGGATGTCAGTAAATAGAAATCCCTGGTCTTCCTGCGGCACAAAGCCTGTTGGCGTGTATTTCAAAAATCCCCAGAACACAAGCGTAAAAACAACCACCGCTGCAATGGTAATCCATTTACGACTGGTCAGATATTCCAACACCTTTTGATAACGCTCGAGGGTTGTTTTGAAAGCTACATTAAAGCTGTGATGGAAACGATCAATAAGTCCGGAATGTCCGTTTGGTCCCTTTTTTTCCGGTTTTAAAAAGAGTGCACAGAGCGCCGGACTCAGCGTCAGGGCGTTGGCGGCAGATATCAGGATGGCAATAGCCATGGTGATACCAAACTCCTGGAAAAAGACACCCGTAGATCCTCCTAAAAAGGTAACGGGAATAAATACTGCCGACATAACCAATGTAATAGAGATGATAGCACCGGTTATCTCGTGCATGGCATCCACCGTTGCTTTTTTGGCCGACGTTTCTCCCTCGTCCAGCTTGGCGTGGACAGCTTCTACGACCACAATGGCGTCATCTACCACCATCCCTATGGCCAGTACCAAGGCAAATAACGTTAACAGGTTGATGGTGAATCCAAATAAGTTAAGGAAGAAGAAGGTGCCAACAATAGAGACCGGAACCGTGATCGCTGGGATGAGCGTGGATCTGAAATCCTGCAAAAAGACGAATACCACAATAAAGACAAGGATAAAGGCCTCCAGAAGGGTCTCGATTACTTTGCTGATGGAAGCGTTCAAAAATAAGTTAGTATCCACAAGGGTGGTGTAGGTCATGCCGGGCGGGAAGTTCGGCTGGGTATCTTTGACTACCTGCTTGACTCGCTGAATAACTTCACGCGCGTTGGAGCCGGCCGATTGATAGATTGCTACAGATGCGCTTGGATGTCCGTTCGTCTCGTGGATGCCATTATAGGATTGTGAACCAAGTTCAATGTTAGCCACATCCTTAAGCCGTAGAATGTCGCCATCATCTGTGGTACGGACTATAATATTTTTGTATTGGGATACCTTATCGAGACGTCCCGAATATTTGATCGTATATTCAAACTCATGTTTCCCATTCCGTCCAAATTCGCCCGGAGCTGCCTCCAGGTTTTGGTCATTTAATGCTTGCCGAATATCCGAGGGAACCAGCCCATACTGACTCATTACATCCGGTTTCAGCCAAATACGCATGGCATAATCGCCCGTACCATACACATGTGCTTGTCCCACACCATTGACACGCTGAATTTGAGGAACCAGGTTGATTTTGGCATAATTGTCCAGGAAAGCCTCGCCATACTTGTCGTCGGGACTGTAAATTGAGAAAATCATCAACATACTCGTCTGTTGCTTGGTGGTCGTCACCCCCGAGCGGACGACTTCTTCGGGTAGCAGACTGGTTGCTCGAGAAACACGATTTTGCACGTTAACAGCAGCAATATCAGGATCAGTGCCCAACTCAAAATAAACGCTAATACTGGCCGTACCGTTATTGGAAGCCGTGGAATTTATATAGATCATGTTATCTACGCCATTGATCTGCTCCTCTAGCGGGGTTACAACACTTTTAAGCACCGTCTCGGCATCGGCGCCGGGATAGGATGCAGAGACTTGTACCGTTGGGGGTGCGATCTCTGGATACTGGGTAATGGGCAACGCTATAATACCCAGGATGCCTAGAATCAAAATAATGATAGAAATGACGGTGGAGAGAACCGGTCTTTCTATAAATTTTTTAATCATGAGAAAAGCTTGTCAGAGGGTTATAAAAATTTTGAGATGTTTTTTCAAATATGTTAGCCGGTCGATTCAGTTGAATCACTGGAAAGACTCTCGAATACGCTGTCGGTATTTACAGGATTTGGTTTAATAGTGATGCCGTCCTGTAAGTTTGGGAGACCATTGATCACAATTTGGTCGCCGGCTTGCAGCCCACCGGTAACTACATAGGTCTTGGCATTTGAAACCGAGCTAATTTGAATGGGAGTACTTTGCACTTTCCCATTATTATCAACCACATACACAAAATGTTTGTTTTGTAGATCGTAGGTAGCTTTTTTAGGCACTATCAGTACCGAATCTTTTGGTATGGGGAGTCGTACCGTGCCACTGCCACCACTGCGCAACAGCTTCTCGGGATTTGGAAACGTAGCCCTGAAATTCGCAGAGCCCGTGGATTGGTTGATCAGTCCGCTGGCAATTTCGATATTACCTTTGTGAGGATACACAGAATTATCGGCCATGATAAAACTGACGGGCGGCATCTGTTTTATCTTCTCACGCAAATCAGTTCCTTGTGCTTCTCGCATTATTTCCAGCAAATCCCTCTCACTCATCGAAAAGTAGGCATACATCTTGGAAATATCGGAAACAACCGTTAACGGTTTGGCGATATTGCTGCTTACCAAGCTCCCCACACGGTATGGGATATTACCAATGACGCCATTGGCGGGGCTTTTCACCGTCGTATATCCCAGATTTGTTTGCGCATTCACAAGTCTTGCTTGTGCTTGGGCCAGAGCCGCCTTTTTAGATTGCAAATTATATTGAGCCGCTTCCACATCATACTGGCTCACAATATCCTTTTCAGCAAGTGGTTTTGTTTTCTGTAAATTCATATTTGCGGTGTTGACGGCCGCTTTTGCTGCCTCTACATCAGATTTGGCAGAACGAACTTGCTGTTCATATTCTTCACTGTTCAGCTGAAACAATTTTTCGCCTTTCGTTACCTGGGCACCTTCATCAACATACATCTTAGTAATATAGCCACTGACCCGGGGACGAATTTCAACGGTTTGATGGCCTTCTAAGGTTGCCGGGTAGTCGGCATAAAGCACCGTTGATCTTGGACGAACAGTGATAACCGGGAAAGAGGAAAGTTGCTGGCCCGATCCGGAGCTATTTTGTTGATTACCACACGAAATGAGAACAAGTGTACCAATCGTCAGCACAAAAATACTTTTCGCGGTATGTAATAATTTATTTTGCATTTACTTCTAAAATATTGATTTATAATAGTTTAAATTTAGTTGACAATATCAACAAACGGAATATGCTTTCACATTTTCATAAATTTGTCCGAGCACATTATAGAAAACATTGAGCTCCCGTTGATCAATATCACCGAGTATATCTTCTAATAATTCATTTTCGACATCCAATGCTTTTTCCAGCGTATTCATTCCGGGCTTAGTAAGGACCAAATTCTTTCTTCGCTTATCTTCGGGGTCGGGCACCTTTATTAAAAAATGTTTCTCCTCAAGGCAGTTTATTTGGCGCAGCACGGCTGATTTATCCTTATTGAGCATCTCGGATAAAGAATGCTGACATAAGCCGTCATCATTATTCAAGAGATTCAAAATTACCATCTGGCTTACTGTGAGATCTATACCGTGTTGAGAGAAACAGGCGTTTACCTTACGCACCAGTGCCTTAACGGTGACTCCAATCCTGTTACCAAAGGGATTTTTTTTGCTCATAGTTCGTTTGTTTTTTGGAATGCCTCGTAAGAACAGGTATTTAGTTGATATTATCAACTAAATGACCTTAAAAAATGTTAAACGATTGTTAAGAAAACAGGGGCAGGAATAAGTAATATATTCAATAATAGAATTATTGATAAATAAGAGGGGGAAGGAGAATTTCCGTTGGTCTAATGAATAGAAATAATTATCCTATAGTATAATAGTGCTATGATCAGATTAATTAAATTTAATGACACAAATCATTTACTTAGGCCCAAAACATTTCTATCATTTGAGTTTTTAATTGCAATAGTCCATCTATGATAAAAGTTGGTTTAATTTCGGATACCCACAGTTACCTCGATCCACAGGTAATGGAATATTTTGAAGACCGGGATGAGATATGGCACGCCGGTGATTTCGGTACGATGGAAGTCGCCGATCAGCTGAAAGAGATTGCCCCGGTTCTGGGTGTTTATGGTAATATTGACGGTCAGGATATTCGCAGGGAGTATCCTCTGCACCAGCGTTTTGATCGGCAGGGGATTAATTTCTGGATGACGCATATTGGGGGCACACTTGGGCGGTATTGCATTCCTATTCGTGAAGAGATGGATAATAATCCACCAGATGTTTTTATTTGCGGGCACTCACATATCCTAAAGATTGGTCGCGACAAAGAAAAGAACAACATGCTTTTTATAAATCCTGGAGCCGCCGGCCGACATGGATTCCAGGTTTATCGTACTTGTGTTCGTTTTGATATTGAAAACGGTAAAATCCACAATATGGAAGTCATTAATCTGGGCAAAAAGGGGGAAGACTAGTACTGGGTAGTGAGTAATGAGTCTTGAGTATTGAGAAAACAGAAGTAAGAAGGCGAAGGCAAAATAATTTGACATCATTGGTTAAAAACTAAGAGCGTTCAGATAACCAGTATCTAGCCTTCAAATCGTTCGATGAGTTCGGCGGCATGGAAGGCGGATAGCGAGACCAATGGAATGCCACCGCCGGGATGCGTACTCCCGCCCACTAAATACAAGCCATCAATAGAACGCGATTTATTTCTCGGACGCATAAAAGCGGCAAATTTACTATTGGATGAAGTCCCGTAAATGCTGCCCTTATTGCTTTGGTATCGATTATAAAAATCCCTTGGGGTAATACTTTTTTTGAACTCTATATGTTCATTGAGGTTGGTTAACCCTCGGCTTTCCAGCCTTTTGATTATCTTTTGGGAATAGGCTTCTTCTTTCTTCTGCCAATCATATTCATCGCTCAGATAAGGGGCATTTACCAGCACAAAAAGATTGGAACTTCCTTTGGGGGCATGATCCGGATTCGTATTTGAAGTGTTGGCAACATAAATGGTAGGATCCATGGGCATTATCTTTTGTTCGAATATCTGTCTGAATTCCCAATCATAATCCTCCGAGAAAAAGATATTATGATGTGTCAGCTTATCATAAGTTGTGTCGATCCCAAGCAATAATACGAAACCCGAACAGGAGGGTTCAAGACTGGCAATTCTTTTTTGTTTTACCGTGGAAATTTCAGAATCAGTAAATAGGTTCAGATAGGTTTCATGCGCATCCGCATTGGAGACAACCAGGTCAGCCGGGATATGATTGCCGGCTTGGTTTGTTAGCCCTGATATTTTACCACGATCCGTATTAATTTTCGTTATGCCCGTGTTATAAAAGATTTCGACGCCTAATTTGTTGGCTAATTGTCCCAGGGACTCGATCAGGGAATACATTCCTCCATTAATGTAATAACCGCCGAGGGTTAGCTCTACATGGGGAATCACATTCAGCGTGGCCGGTGCCAGAAAAGGGGAGGAGCCGTTATAAGTGGTAAAACGTTTAAAAAATTGACGAAGCTCTGATGATTGAAACATCTCGTCCACACGTTCTGCCACGGTGTGAAAGGCATCAATCCTAAAAAAGTCGGTGAGATTAAGAGTACCTACGTCCGAAAGTCCGTAGAGAGGATTAAATAAAAAAGCTTCTTTGGTTCGCTCGTAAAGTTGTTCCGAATAGTCGAGAAATTCCTCATAAGCTTCTACATCGCTTGGGGCAAATTCCTGAATTTGGGCAATATTCAAGCTGGAATCCTGGAAACAATCAAACTGGGTTCCATTCGGATAGAAATACCGGCAAATGGGATCGACGGGCTGGATATCTAAGTAATCGTTGATATCTACATCACAAAAGTCGAATAGTGATTCAAGGATAAAAGGCATCGTCAGCAGAGAAGGGCCGGTATCAAATCGAAATCCCCGGGCACGGATTTCATCGATCTTTCCCCCGGGACGCTCGTTCTTTTCAAAAATAGAAACGGTATGCCCCTTCTTAGCTAGCAGGCATGAAACCGCTAGTCCCCCGAGGCCGGCGCCGATGATTTTGATATCCATGACCTAATTGATAAGGAATTTTATTATTTCTTTAAGCTATATGTCATCGTTGTTTTGCCAACCTGCATTTAGGATAATTAACCATTAATATAGAGCACTTTAAAGTGCTTGATGGAAATATCAACTAATTAAACTTAATTTATGAAATTATTGAGGCTTTTTCGCATACCTGTGTTGTTGCTTATTGCTGTAGTGGGATGTAGTTCATCACAAAAATCCGGATTGGAGTATTATTTATATATAGGCACCTACACGCGGGATTCGAGCCAGGGAATTTACGAGTATAAGTTTGACGCCAGCGACGGTAGTTTGACACAGGTTGGCGTGACTAAAGGCGTTACCGATCCCTCGTATTTGGCTATTTCTCCAGATCATAAGTATTTATATGCCGTTAATGAATATCGTTACAGCGATCACAGCGGGGGAGACCTGAGTGCTTTTTCAATCAACAAAGATGATGGCTCGCTTACGCATCTAAACACGAAATCAACCAATGGTACTTCGCCTTGTTATGTCTCGGTCGATCATACCGGAAACTATGCTTTTACCGCGAATTACAGCAGCGGTTCCTTTTCCATGTTTCCGATCAACAGCGACGGCTCCCTGGATTCTGCCAGCGTCACGGTTCAACATCAGGGGAACAGTGTCAACAAAGATCGTCAGGCTTCGCCGCACGTTCACTGTACGCATCTAACGCCTGATAATAAATATCTTATTGTAGATGATTTAGGCACCGATCATGTGTACCAGTATGCGTTTTCTGCTGATAGTGGAGCTTTTAATCAAGAGCCGGTACATAAATACAAAGTAAAGCCGGGCGCGGGGCCCCGGCATATCACCTTTGCTCCAAACGGAAAATACGCTTACCTGGTAACGGAGATGGGCGGATTTGTATATGCGTTTGATTATCAGAATAACCAGTTGCATCCCCTTCAATCGATTTCGGCCCTGCCCGACGGCTATGATGGACCTATTGCCGGTGCCGATATTCATGTGTCGCCCGACGGCAAATTCTTGTATGCCTCGATGCGTGAGGATCTCAATCAGATCGTGATTTATAGCATCAATCAACAAAACGGGAAATTGACGTTTGTCAGCAGGCATTCAAGTGGAGGTGTACGTCCGCGCAACTTTATGATTGATCCCACGGGAAAATATTTGTTAGCTGCCAATATGAATTCCGATAATATTGTGGTTTTCAAACGCAATCAAACAACCGGAAAACTTTCTGAAACCGGAACAGAAGCAACAGTTTCAATGCCGGTTTGCTTAAAGATGATAGCTGTCAATTAATTCACAAAGCATTGGATATGCTATTTAGATGGTGACAAAATTTTTAAAATTGCCGGATTGCAGTTGAATAATTTTTGGAGGTTCCAAATTGGATGCAAATCAGTCTAAAATTTTTAATTAATTTTGATTGAAGCAGGTAGATTATGCAATTACTCGGATATGACGTAGGGAGTTCCAGTATCAAGGTCTGCTTGTTAGATGCAAGCAGTGGCAAAGTGCTCACCTCGGCTACTTCGCCCGAGACTGAGCTTGAAATATATTCCCCCAAAAAGGGTTGGGCCGAACAGGATCCTGAGATTTGGTGGGAGCATATAAAAAAAGCTACTGCCATGATATTGGGTTCCGATGCCGCCCATCCCGATTCTATTGCAGGAATCGGTATTTCATATCAGATGCATGGGTTGATCTTGGTTGATGAGCAGCACCACGTTTTGCATCCGGCTATTATCTGGTGCGACGGACGTGCCGTGGAGATCGGGAAGCAGGCCTTTAAAGATCTGGGAGCCGAATATTGTCTGGAGCATTATCTCAATTCGCCGGCTAATTTTACCGCTTCCAAATTGCGGTGGGTTCGGGAGCACAAGCCCGGGCTGTTTTCAAAAATCCATAAAGTGATGTTGCCCGGGGATTACATTGCCATGAAAATGACGGGGAACATTCGTACCTCGGTTTCGGGATTGTCGGAGGGCATTTTCTGGGATTATCAATCAAACGATATCGCCTATAAATTACTGGCGCATTACGGAATCCCTACCGGATTGTTGCCAAAATTTGATCCCAATTTTGCTGTATCCGGAGAGCTAACTAGAGAGGCTGCCAATGAACTGGGATTGAAGTCAGGAATCCCGATTGGCTATAGAGCCGGCGATCAGCCCAATAATGCGTTATCGTTGAATGTGTTGGATCCCGGTGAAGCAGCAGCAACGGCCGGTACTTCGGGGGTGATTTACGGAGTGGTCGATAAGCCTCTTTACGACGATAAATCCCGCCTAAATACGTTTGTACATGTAAACCATGACAGTGAACATCCGAGGTACGGCGTATTGCTATGCATCAACGGGACAGGTATTCAAAATAGTTGGCTGAAAAATGAATTATTTGGAAATAAATTCAGCTATGATCAAATGAACGAGCTGGCTGCAAAAATTCCTATTGGGTCTGAAGGTATTACTGTTTTACCTTTTGGGAATGGACCGGAGCGTGTGTTGGAGAACCGTGATATTGGGGCAATGGTTCGCAATATAAATTTTAATCGTCATGGAGAAGCTCATCTTATGCGTGCAGTTCAGGAGGGCATTGCCTTTTCTTTGAATTACGGTTTACAAGTGATGAAAGAGATGGGAATTAGTATTAGCACCATCCGGGTAGGTAGCGATAATATGTTCCAAAGTCCGCTCTTTCGGGAAGCTTTTACCAATGTAACTGGCACTACGGTAGAATTATATAACAGTAATGGAGCATTGGGAGCTGCGATAGGAGCGGGGCTTGGTACCGGTATCTTTGAAAACCGAGAAGAAGCTTTTAGAAATTTAGAGAAGATAGCTACCCTGAACCCTGATGTAGAGAAACAAAATACCTATCAGCAGGCATATAAAAGCTGGAATTATTTTTTACACAAAGAATTAGATCGATAGCATTCTGTTGGAATAAATAATGAATCAGTAATAGGTTTAATTTAGAAGTATTAATTATGGGTGTTACAATAGGCACGACTGAATTTTTTGAAGGCATTGATAAAATTACTTACGAAGGAAAGGATTCTGACAATCCGTTAGCATTTAAATATTATAATCCCTCTGAAAAAGTGGGAGGCAAAACCATGCGGGAATTCCTGCCTTTTGCCGTAGCATACTGGCATACGTTTAATGAACAGGGCGTCGATCCTTTTGGATGGGGGACTCGTGTTTATCCATGGATGGAGTACGATGATCCTATTGGTCGGGCTCGTGCCAAGATGGATGCTGCGTTTGAATTTATTACGAAGTTACAGGTACCTTTTTATTGCTTTCACGATGTGGATGTTGTGGATGAAGCGGATAGTATTCGTGAGTCAGAAAAGCGGATGCAGACAATGGTCGAGTATGCCAAACAAAAGCAGGAAGAAAGCGGCGTACAATTGCTCTGGGGCACGGCCAACCTGTTTAGTCATCCCAAATTTATGAATGGGGCTGCTACGAATCCGGATTTTGATGTCGTAACGCATGCTGGAGCCCAAGTAAAGCGGGCTTTGGATGCCACCATTGAATTGGGTGGATCCAACTATGTATTTTGGGGCGGACGTGAAGGGTACCAAACGCTGCTTAATACAGAGATGAAGCGTGAGCGGGACCATTTGGCCCGATTTCTCCATATGGCCAAAGATTACGGACACAAGAATGGCTTTGAAGGTACCTTTCTGATTGAGCCCAAGCCCATGGAACCGATGAAACACCAGTACGATTTTGATACTGCCACCGTAATCGGTTTTCTACGGGAATATGGGCTGGATGATGATTTCAAGGTGAACATAGAGGTTAATCATGCGATCCTTGCCAAGCACACATTTGAGCATGAGTTGCAGACAGCCGCTGATGCCGGCTTGTTGGGAAGTATCGATGCCAATCGGGGAGACTACCAAAATGGGTGGGATACCGATCAGTTTCCCGCTGATATTTTTGAAGTGACTCAGGCCATGCTGGTTATTCTGCAAAACGGTGGGTTTGAAACGGGTGGCATTAACTTTGATGCTAAAATTCGTCGCAATTCTACCGACCTGAAAGATCTGTTTTATGCTCATATTGGGGGGATGGATATTTTTGCCCGGGCGTTGAAAACAGCCTATGCTATTTTAGAAGATTCTGATTACAAGAAGCTTCGCAAAGAGCGTTACGCCTCTTATGATTACGGAGATGGGAAGGCCTTTGAGGATGGAAAACTTGGTCTTGAAGATTTACGAGATCTTGCCGCCGAACAAGGGGATCCGGAGCAAATCAGCGGTCACCAGGAGTTTTATGAGAATCTGATCAACCAATACATATAGTACTTTTGTTAAGATACCGTAGGTAGATGGATAAAGATTTGGCCGGTCATCTGATAAAAAGTTTAGCAAGTATTTAAGAATGTAAAGAATACAATTTCTTATATTGATGTTATCGTAAACATCTTATTTTGAGACGAGCTAAAAATAAGGATATGATGAAGAGATTTCGGCTGTTCTTGGGACAATAATACGTTTTTTGATTTTGATGGCAAACTACACAAGGGTATCGACTACATGACGCATGAGTATGAGTTTTAAAATCTAACTATAGACGTAATAATTGAATAATAATGGATAACACATTATGAGACATACCTTTCACAAAGTATTTTACCTGCTTTTTATTGGGATACTATTATCTGCCGGTTATCAGGCTGATGCTCAGGACACTTCTCATCATAAAATCGAGCTGAATTATGCAGTTGGAGCTGATTTATCTTTTTTGAAGATGGCGGAGGATTCGGGAGCGGTTTTTAAGGATAATGGAAAAGTCGAACCTGGATTGAAAATATTTCGAGATCATGGCTATAACTGGATACGACTCAGATTGTTTCATGAACCCGATCGTCTTCCCAATGATCTTGATTATACGATCAAATTGGCACAACAGGCTAAGAAAAGAGGCTTCAAATTTTTGCTCGACTATCATTATGCCGACAGCTGGGCGGATCCCCAAAAACAACCAACGCCGGACGCCTGGAAAGGACTGTCCGATTCGGTATTAATAGATTCCGTTTATGAATATACCAAAGAGACAATCGAGGCTTTCAGAAAAGCGGGAGTGATGCCGCAAATGGTGCAAATTGGCAACGAAGTCCGCAATGGCATGCTGTGGCCATCCGGCAAGCTTCCTGATCATTGGGATACTTTTGCCAAGCTCCTGAAAGCCGGGATCAATGGCGTAGATGCGGGCAGAGGGCAAGCCCCTCGTCCCTTAATCATGATCCATTATGATCAGGGCGGTGATACCATTGGGACACGCAATTTTTATCAGAAAATAAATTCCTATGGTATTGGCTATGATATTATAGGGCTGTCTTATTATCCCTGGTGGCATGGAAGCCTGTTGCAACTGCGTCAGAATTTGTTATCACTTGTAGATAACTTCGATAAAGATGTGATTGTGGTGGAAACGGCTTACAACTGGAAGCCAAGCGAATACAAGAAACAACCTGCGCCATTCCCCGAATCTCCTGAAGGTCAGCGAGAGTTTTTAGAATCCTTAAATCAGACCTTATTGAATATATCCAGTCCCAAGGTTAAAGGTATTTTCTGGTGGGAGCCCGCCGTTCTGGGTGGATTAAGATCCCGTGGTTTTTTTAATAGTGATGGTAATGCCCTGCCGGTTATTCATGTATTTGACAAGTACACCAGGGGAAAGTAGAATCTCTGGGTAACTTTTAAAATTTTTTATTTAAGGGATCAAATAACTACAAAATTAACAAATGGGCTAATTGTTTATTAGATTTAGGTTGAAATGTTATCATTAACAAAATGAAAATTTGTGAGTTCTGAAGTTACCTTAAAAAATATCGCAGAGGCGTTAGGGGTATCTGCTATGACCGTCTCCCGGGCCTTGAATAATCGTTCAAATGTAGATGAAGGGACCCGGAAACGTGTTTTGGAAAAGGCGGAAAGTATGGGATATACTCCCAATCTTGTTGCAAAAAGTCTGGTTTCACGCAAAACATATACGATAGGAGTGGTAATTCCGGAAATAACCCATGCTTTCTTTCCGGAAGTAGTTCGAGGGATAGAGGAAGTAACCTATAAGTCTGATTATCAACTCTTTTTGACAAATGCCGACGAGCAGTTCGATCGGGAGAAAAAAGCCATTCAAACGCTTAGATCGAAGAGAGTGGATGGTATTTTGATTTCATCCTCCCTAACAGTGGAAGACTATTCTTTTTATAAAAATATCATTCAGTCAGGTCCTGAAATTGTTTTCTTTGACCGATGTATTGAAAATATCGGGGCCAGTTGCGTTAGTGTTAATGACAGAAGTAGCTCGAAGCAGATCACCGAGCATCTTATCAAGGAGCATGGACATACAAAAATCGCATATTTGAGTGGACCACAGAATGTAACTATTGGATATAAGCGATTTCAAGGGTATCTGGATGCTTTAAGAACGCATAATATACCTATAGAGGACAAGTGGATAATTCAGGCAGGTTTTCAGGAAAGAAAAGGGTATAAGGCCATGAAAAAGATTCTTGCGATGAATCCTGATGAATATCCCGAATCTATCGTATGTGTTAACGATCCTTGTGCAATCGGGGCTATTCACGCCATCAAGGATGCCGGACTGTCTATTCCGGATGATTTTGCTATTGTTGGTTTTACAGATGATGTACGGGCCCCGCTTTTAGAAACTCCTTTAACTACTGTACATCAACCTGCATACGAAGTGGGAAAAAGGGCGGCACAAAAATTGATTCAAACTATTGAAAACGAAGATGAACCAGCCGAGAATATTGAAGTCCTGACGACACTGAAAATTCGTTCTTCCTGTGGCTGTAACAAATCATGATTGTTCACTTCTTTCAGAAAAAGATACTAGCATTTTTTTGGCTGGTATTTCAATATATATCAGATATTTTGATTCATTAACTCTAAATTATTTCTACTCATGTTATTAGACAGGATAAATGGTCTGGGATCAATTTTTTTAGTGATTGTTTTCATTATTGGAATGAGTTTTCAGACAATTGATGCTCAACCAAAGAATGTTAATTCCTCCGGGCAATTTAAGGGTCATAAGGGAGTTGCGATATTATCTAACCGATGGGACAACGGTCTGGCAAAAACGCCTCCCATGGGATGGAATAGCTGGAACCATTTTGGCTGCGATATTAATGAGAATATCATCAAAGAAACAGCGGATGCAATGGTAGAATCCGGAATGAAAGAAGCAGGTTACAAGTATATTGTGATTGACGATTGCTGGATGGATGATCATCGTGATTCAAATGGACGTTTAACCAACGATCCCAAACGTTTTCCGCATGGAATTAAGTGGCTTGCGGATTATGTGCATAAAAAGGGATTGAAACTCGGTATTTATTCTTCAGCAGGTACTAAAACGTGCCAGGGATTACCGGCAAGCCTGGATCACGAAAAGACAGATGCCGAGACTTTTGCCAAATGGGGCATCGACTATATAAAGTATGATAATTGCTATAATCAGGGGCGGCCACTGGAAGAACGCTACACCGCAATGCACAATGCACTTAAGTCTGTGAATCGGTCAATCGTATTCAGTATTTGCGAGTGGGGGCGTCAAAATCCCTGGGAGTGGGCTCCTAAACTTGGAAATCTGTGGCGAACAACCGGAGATATTCGTGATTCATGGAGAAGCATGGTGACCATTTTGGATCAACAGGTTGGTTTGTATAAATATGCCGGACCGGGCCACTGGAACGATCCTGATATGCTCGAAGTAGGTAACGGGGGCATGACAAACACCGAATATCGTGCTCATTTTAGCCTGTGGGCGATTCTCGATGCTCCCCTGATGGCTGGCAACGATTTAAGACATATGAGTGCAGCTACCAAGGACATTCTTACGAATAAAGAAGTTATTGCTGTAAACCAGGATCCTGCCGGAAATCAAGGTCGCAAAGTCACCGATAATGGCAACCAGGAAGTCTGGGCAAAGAAGATGTCGGATGGCAGTGTTGCTGTAGTTCTTTTAAATCGTGGAGATGATGGCGCTTTTATGACTACTAATTCTCAAACCGTAGGATTGCCGCAAGCTTCGGAATATCGAATGCGTGATTTATGGAGGCACGATGATTCCTCAACCGAAGATTTAATTCGTTCTTATGTGCCTTCTCATGGTGTTGCCATGTTCAGGGTGTGGACTAAATAAAACCTTTATATATCTGGTATTAGGGGGTAGTAGCTAGGAGTCTGTCGGACTTAGCTAAATCTACTGCAAAACCGTCAGGTTTGGCCGGATTTTGAGCTCTTTTTCGTTAAATAGGCCCGCTATTCGCCTCAAAAGACCCCGAAATCTGACTCAAACTGATAATTTTTCGTTACAATCTCCTAAGTCCGACAGACTCCTAGGCCTCCATCCGGATATGAAATTCCTATCTATTTTGAAATAATTCTTTTGAGCTAATACTGACTATTATGGGAGCTTTGCAGAACCCCCTAATTTAGGGATTTCTTCTAAAATTAGTAGGTTTTGATAAACATCGCCTAATTTCCATAAAAGATCAGCTTTGTTATGTCAGACAAGCG
>Ga0102959_1000225_pt1 | contig 18347 bp, 9 predicted proteins | sample SalPonF2_B_D2_MG_FD_84520 | JGI IMG/M metagenome (GOLD analysis project Ga0102959, IMG submission 84520) | Salt pond soil microbial communities from South San Francisco under conditions of wetland restoration - Salt Pond MetaG SF2_B_D2_MG ...
AGCTGCGGGGTGGTGAGGATAGGAGCGTGTTCTGGCTGCCTATGTTCCATGACATGGGGCTGGAGGGCGGCGTTCTAACCCGGGTGTATGCCGGCGTGACCGTCGTTTCCCTCTCACCGGCCACCGCCCTACGGAACCCCCTCGCTTGGCTGGCCGCCATCACCAAGTACCGGGCAACCATCTCCGGCGGGCCCAACTTCGCCTACGACCTATGTGTCCGCAAGATCACCGACGAGCAGCGCGCCACCCTCGATTTGTCTTCCTGGGCCCTGGCCTTCGTCGGCGCCGAACCCGTTGACCCCGGAACGCTTGAACGGTTCACCGCCGCGTTTGCCCCCTGCGGCTTCAACCCCCGCGCTTTCTATCCCAGCTACGGTTTGTCGGAGGCGACGCTTATGGTCAGCGGTCCGAGGCGCGGCAGCGGCGCTACCGTTGGCGCATTCCATAGTGCGGCCCTGACGGAAAACCGTGTCGAGCCCGTGCTCGAGGATGCGCGACAGTCTCGTCGCCTTGTGGCGTGCGGATCGCCCGTCGGCGACCTGCGCGTAGTGATTGTCGACCCGCAGACCCATGCGGAGGCCGCTTCGGGCCGCGTCGGGGAGGTCTGGGTTTCCGGAGCATCGGTCGGTCAAGGGTACTGGCACAAGCCCGACGAAACCCGGAAATCCTTCAGGGCGCGCCTGGGCGACACGTGGGAAGGTCCGTTCCTGCGGACCGGCGACCTGGGATTCATGCATACGGGCCAGATCTACATCACCGGCCGACGGGACGACCTGATCATTGTCCGCGGCCAGAACCGCTATCCACAGGACATCGAGGTCACGGCCCGTGCCAGCCACCGGTTGTTGGAGGCCGGCTACGGGGCCATTTTCACCGCAGACGACCACGGCCGGCGGCGCCTCGTCTTGGTGCATGAGGCCACTCGGGAAGGACAGGCCGACCTCACGCCGGTGCTGGATGCGGTTCGCGGTGCGGTGCTCGATGAGCATGGCCTGGCACTGGACGGGGTCGTGCTGGTGCGGGCCGGTACGATTCCCAAGACCTCCAGCGGCAAGATCCAGCGCCATGCCTGCCGCGCGGCGTTCTTGGCCGGCAAGCTTAAGACCCTTGCCGAATACCGCGGCCCGCTGATCGAAGGCGCCAACCCCGGCGCCGTCGGCAGCCCCGGCGACAAGGACGTGGGTCCCTCCCTTGGACACCCCGCGCCGCACACCTCGCATGCCGCCGCCCTTGCCGCCGTCCGCCAGCATGCTTGCGCCTTGGCCGGCGCGGCTTTGCCCGAACTGACGCCGGAGACGCCCCTAACCGCATTGGGCCTGGATTCCCTACAGCGTCTGGAACTTGCGGCCGTGCTGGAGAAGACCTTCGCCGGCCACCTGCCCGACACGGTGTTCAGCCAGGCGGAGACGCTTGGGGATCTCGCCCAGGCTGTGCAGGAGCATTTGATCGATTGTCCCGAGCCAGACGTCCCAACCGACCAGCCCCCACCCGAACATTACGATGTTGCCCACTTCCCCGAGTACGGCGAGTTGAAGCGCCAGGAACGCATGCTGCGGGTGGTGGCCGACGACAACCCGTATTTCCGAGTTGACCAGGGCGGCGTTGGGAGCAATACATGCACCGATGGGCGCCAGATCGTCAACTTCAGCGTCTACGACTATGTCGGCCTGGCTCACGATCCGGAGGTCGCCGCCGCCGCCAAGGCCGCGATCGACCGCTATGGCGTCAGCGCCGGCGCCAGCCGGTTGGTGTCCGGCGAGAAGCAGGTGCATCGCGATCTGGAGCAGGCCCTGGCCGCGTTCCTGGGCGCCCCGGCCGCGATCGGGTTCGTCTCCGGCCACGCCACCAACGTGACCACCATCGGGCACCTGCTGGGACCGAGCGATCTGATCCTCCACGACGCCCTGGCGCACAACTCGATCATCCAGGGCGCTGCGCTTTCCGGCGCCACCCGTCGCGCCTTTGCCCATAACGACTGGCAGGCGGCGGACGCGATGTTGTCAGACGTCCGCCACAGCTATCGCCGCGTGCTGATCGCCATCGAGGGCCTCTACAGCATGGACGGCGACTTTCCCGATCTTCCGCGTTTCGTGGAACTCCGGAAGAAGCACAAGACGCTACTGCTGGTCGATGAGGCGCACTCGCTGGGAACCATGGGGTCCACCGGCCGGGGCGTCTCCGAGCACTTCGGGGTGGAGCCCGCGGACGTCGATCTGTGGATGGGCACGCTCTCTAAATCGCTGGCCAGTTGCGGCGGGTACATCGCCGGCTCGACCGAACTGGTCGAGTACCTCAAATACACCGCCCCTGGGTTCGTCTACAGTGTCGGTATGTCTCCGCCTAGCGCGGCGGCGGCTTTAACGGCCTTGACGGTCCTGCGGCGTGAGCCGCAGCGCGTGGCCCGGCTGCGCGAGCTGGCGGCGTTGTTCCTGGAGTTGGCCCGCGAGCACGGCCTGAACACCGGTTCAGCAGGCGGTACGCCCGTGGTCCCGGTGATCGTCGGCAGTTCGGTCAAGAGTCTGCGCCTGGCGCGAGCCCTGTTCGAGCGCGGCATCAACGTCCACCCGATTCTGGCCCCCGCCGTGGCCGAGAACTCCGCCCGCTTGCGATTTTTCATCACGAACAATCACAGCCCGGAACAGATCCGTGCCGCGGTCTTGGCAATGGCCGAGGAGCTGGCCAAGCTGTAGCTGGGAAGGATGCCCCATGAAAACGGCCATGTGGTGGCTCGCCGGCCTGTCGCTGTTGGCCGTGGCGGGTTGTGCTCAGGAGAAGTCTCGGCCGTCGCTGACGTGTGCTCCGATCCAGGCCGCGCCGGATGGCGAAGGGGCAAGAACCCATCCGCTGTTCATTATCGAGCGGAGCAAGAACGCCAACACCGTACATTACGACGCCCAACTCACCGTTGACGGCAGGCTGGACCCCGAAGAACCCGTGATCGCCTACTATGTCATGCTCGCGGAGGACGGCCGTCGGAAAGAACTTAACTGGGTCGAGAAGAAGATGGCCTACGGCTTCGACATTGAGCCGGCTCCGTCAGCAGGCGCGTACAGCATGACCATGGTGGCCGCCCGCGAGCGGTTGATCACCGTGAGGAGGGTAGGAAGCGCCGTTCGCGCCGAGTTGGTCATCGACGGCCGGCCGGCTGTCGTCAAGAAAATGTACATCAAGGCCTCCGACGGGCTGATCTGGCCCAAAGTGCACCATATCGACCTCTATGGCCGGGATTTGCAGACGGGAGAGGAGCGCTTCGAACGGGTTGTTCCGAAATAGCCCAAGCGTTCGGTCAGAGCCATCCTGCCTGGCGGTACCACTGGGCCGTTTCTCGCAGGCGTTCGGCCAAGGTGGCCGCCGGGGACCAGTTCAGTTGCGCGCGGGCCTTGGCAGATGAGCACGTCCACGACCCGGCAAGGGCTTCGGCGATCTTGTCGCTGTTGATCCAACTGGGACGCCGCCGAATCCGCGCCATCGCGTCACCGCAAAGCCCCGCCAATCGCATAAGCGCCCCCGGCAGGCGCACCACGGTGGCGCGCTTCTTCTCTAATGCGATGGCCAGGGCCTGTCCGAGTTCGGCATATGTCGGTTCGTCCTCGGCCGCCATGAAGTAGACGCCTTGGCCCGGCGATCCACTCCTTTGCAGGCGTTCGCCCTTCTCGGCTGCCAGGAGCAGGCCCTCGACCAGGTCGGTCACGTGGACCAGCGAGAAGCGGAATCCACCCCGGCCGGGCGCCACGTGAATGCCGCGGCGAGCAATAGGCCGGAACATTTCGAGCACGCCCTCGTCGCCGGGGCCAAAGACGATCGGAGGGCGGACGATGGTGATCGGCGCTGCTGCGGCATACCCGGCCGCCGCCTGTTCTCCGGACAGTTTGCTGCGGCCGTAGGCTGAAACGGGTGTCGGCGGATCGCTCTCCACGCGAGGTTGGCCGGCAGCGCACGGCCCCGCGGCAGCCAGGGAGGACACCACGACCAGTACCGGCGGGTCGGCGCGGTCAGCGCAGGCGCTTGCGACCAAGTCGACGCCGCCCGTGTTCACACGCGCGAAATCGGCTCTCGACAGCGCCTTGGTCAGTCCGGCCAGATGGAACACGACGCCGGCCTGCGACACGTCCAGTGCCTGTCCAATGCTGACTCGGTCGGTCACGTCGCCGCTGATCAGTTGGACGCCGGCAAACCGTAATCCATCGACGCGCGAGGTGGCGCGCACCAGGCATGACACCCGGCAGCCAAGCTCGATCAGCCGCCGCACCAGGCGCCGTCCGATGAAACCACTGGCCCCGGTGACCAGCACGGGTTTGGGCGATCTGACCGCCATTCTGGTCGGCATCATATGCGCTTCTCCACCGAGAACCAAGACCTGCGGGCGGCCGACACCGGCCCCGAGAAGGTGCTGGAACCTGGCGGAATCGGTTGGGCCAAACGGTTCGTGGTGCTCCATCGGACTTGCCGCAATGCCGAAATCGAAGATAATCGCCGGCAGATGCACTCCGTGACCGTTACAGGGAGACGGTCGTGTGAGGATCCCTGCCTGCGAAGGAGCGCCCATGGCCGGTGTCGAGGTCGTAGTTGCGGAGGGAGGGGCGGAGTTTGAGGACTTCGTCGCCCTTCCCTGGAGAATATACACGGAGCATCCCCGATGGGTTCCGCCCCTCAAGAGCGCGGTCCGACGGATGCTGGACCCCCGCAGGCACCCTTTCTGGGCGTCCGCCGAGCGAAAGCTCTTTCTGGCCCGGCGTGGTTCGCAGATGGTGGGAAGGATCGCGGGCGTCATCGATCACCGATATAACGAACTCCACGACGAGAAGATGGGTATCTGGGGCTTCTTCGAGTGCATGAATGATTCCGAGGCTGCGGCGGCCCTGTTCTCTGCCGTGGAGACGTGGGTTCGCCAGAAGGGGATGACCTTCCTTCGGGGCCCCCTGAATCCGTCCACCAACTACGAGGTGGGGCTGCTCATCGAGGGCTTCGACTACCCGCCGGCATTGATGATGACCTACAACCCGCCTTACTACGCACGGTTGGTCGAATCGTGCGGTTTCACGAAAGAAAAGGACCTGCTGGCCTTCCTGATCGATGGCGATTACCGGCTTCCCGAGTGGATGGATCGCCTGGCAGAACGGGTAGCCCGGAAAAAGGGCGTCTGCATCCGTCCGTTTCGGCCCAAGGAGCAGGACGCCGAGTTCGCCCTGATCCGGGAGATTTACAATGCTTCCTGGTCCGGCAACTGGGGCTTCGTTCCCCTGAGCGATGACGAGATGCGGGACATCCAGAAGAGCGTCATGACCTTCGCCGACCCGGACCTGGCATTCTTCATCTACTATGAACACGACCCCGCGGCGGTCTGCGTCATCTTCCCCGACATCAATCCGCTGCTGAAGCGCCTCAACGGGCGAATCGGCCTGCTCGGCCTGCTGAAGGCGGTTCTGCACCGACGGAAGATCACGGGATTGCGATGCCTGATCTTTGGGGTCAAGGACGCGTACCGCCAAATGGGATTCGCACTGTTGGCCATCCGCCACATCTACGAGGTCGTGAGACAGAAGGCGAGGTACCGTTCCCTGGAGTTGGGCTGGACCCTGGAGGATAACGAGGCCGTCAACGCGCTCCTCGAGGAAGGAGGCGCAAGGCCATACAAGAGATATCGCATCTTCCGCAAGCCTCTGTGACGCCACGCGCCGTGGCCGTCTGGCGTCGGCGAGTGTCCGTGGCGTGGCGGGGGGCGAGGGGAGGGGGGGCGATGGCCGGATGGCAGTGCCGTGCGGTGGTCGGGCTCCTGCTTCGCCAGGCTCTTGGCGAGGCCGTTCCGTGCCCCTTGCCCGTTCGTTGAGGAAGTGCCCCGGGCGTCTCGGCTGCGCATCTTACCCCTTCAAGATGCCGAACTTCCTGAGAAGGCCCGTGGCCGGGAGGACCATGGCACTCGCGGGCAGGATGGGCATGGCACGCAAGACGGCGTACCGCAAGTAGTTGCCGTCGCCGCAGGCAAGGTCTTATCCCGCTTGGGCTGGTGTTGTCCGGGCCGGGCGGATATGCTTCATCATAAGGCTCATCCGTGAACCTTTGGGTCCGGCGGACCGCCGAGATGCCCCTTGGCAGGAAAGGCCCCGATTGTGAGAATCTGGAATGTGCGAGCCGAACGGCCTGGTCGGTGCGGCCCCTGTTGGGAGTCGGTCGGTTGTCATTCGTCAGGTGAACGCCCGGCGCTGGAGCGGAGGACTGGGCGTGTCGACTGAGCAGCAGGTTCCCATCATCGCTTTCGTCTGGAGGCCTGGGGAGATAGGCCGGCCTGTGACCGAGATGGCCCAACGCACCGGGAGCACAGCGGTCTTCGATTTGTCCGTGATGGGGGCGGAAGCCCTGCATTCTTCCCTACAGAGGCCTGGCCCTTCCGGCCAAGTCTGCGATATCAAGATATCCGCCGCCGCCTTAATGGACCCATCTTTGGGACGGCTCCTGAAGGCCGCTGGGGTCCGCAACCTCTGGGTGGAGTGCCAGTCCCCGTTTTCTCCGGAAGATTCCTCCGCTATCCTTCAGCGACTGAGGGCCTTGTCGGAAGACTACCGATGCTTTCCGATCATCGGGGACGTGGATCTCCTGGCCGCGGTGGTGAAGGACGGCGCGGGGATCGGGCGCGTCGTTCTGAAGGGATGCGAGGCCTCTGGATTCGTGAGCGGCGAGACGACCTCGCTCCTCTATTCGACCGCCAGAGAGCTGCTCCGCCCACCAGCGACACCTCTGGACATCCTCATCTGGGGCGGGATCTGGACCCCTGAGGCGGCAGCGGCGTTCCTGTCCACGGGAGCCGCCGGCATCGTCTTCGAGAGCGTCCACTGGCTGACGGATCTGGTGGCCATTGATGATCTGCATCGCCAGCAGATCTCCAGACTGCGCATGGATTCCACCGCTCTGGTCGGCCTGGACCTCGAAACTCCCTGTCGCATTTTCAACAAGGGCAACTCGCTGGCGTTCAGGGAGGTCCAGACGCTCGAGGACTCGCTGTGCGCGGCAGAGACCACCGACGAGAGCCGTCATTCTTTCGTCGGCCAGGTGCAGGCCAGGGCCGTTCAGCCTCTGGAGAGCCGCTTCGCGCAGGACGAGGTCATCCCTCTGGGTGTGGAGGCGGCCTTTGCGGCGTCGTTCACGGAGCGTTTCGGCGCCGGAACCGAGACAGCCGTGGAAGCCTTCATGGGGGAGATCCAGAACCTGTGCCGCTTGGCTGAGGCGAAGAGGGACTGCTTCCTGGGCAGCCCTGTCGCCAGGGAGATGGGGACCAAGTACCCATTCATCCAGGGGGCCATGTCCTGCATCACCGAGGTTCCGGAGTTCGCCCTGAAGGTTGCCGACGCCGGCGGATTGCCCACCATCGCCCTGGGCCTGATGGACGAAGAGACGCGTGACCGGAAGCTAGGACGCTTGCCAGAGGTCATGGGCGACCGCCCGTATGCGGTGAATGTCGTGTCTCTGGCGGAGAACCCGTTCCGCCAGATGCACCTGGAGTGGATCAAGCAACACAGGCCCCGTTTCGTCTGGATCGCCGGAGGAGACCTCTCCCCCATCAGAGAATTACTGGAACGCGGCATTGAAGTGGCGTATATCGCTCCGGATGCGGCCCTGCTCGAGCTCGCCCTGAAAGCGGGCGTCCGGTACGTGGTCTGCGAGGGGTACGAAGCCGGCGGCCACGTGGGCCAGCATAGCACACTCGCTCTGGCCCAGATGGTGCTGGACCTCAAGCGGCGCAGGCCCTCCCTGTTCCAGGACTCTCGCGTGATCCTCGCCGGCGGCATCTTCGATCGGGAAACCGCGTTCAGGGCCGCCCTGCTCGGCGCGGACGCCATCCAGATGGGCACGGCCTATCTGGCCACGCAGGAGATCGTGGAGACGGGCGCCCTGACCGCGCTCTACCGGCGGATGATTGTGGAATCGCCGCCGGGGGGAACCGTGGTGTCGGGCCAGAGTACGGGTCTTCGAGTGCGGTCGCTGAAGACTCCGAGAGTGGCCGCCGTCCTGTCTCTGGAGAGGGCGTTCGCAGCGGGCCATCAGGATGAGCAATCCTTCCGGGAGCGGATGGAAGAGATGGCCGCGGGGAGCCTCTTCGTCGCGGCCCGAGGCGTGGACAGGTCAAGCGGAATGCCCCTCGATGCGCAGGTCTGCCTGGAGCGCGGACAGTTCATGGGCGGGGCATGCGCCGGCCTCATCGGCGAGGTCCAGGATCTGGAGTCCTTCCACCGCGAGGTGGCGGAAGGGCCGCTCGTAGTGCATCAGAGTTTTGATGGGGCGACCGGCAAGTCCTCCGGACCTCCCGCCGGCGAGCCGTCACACGCTGCCCCCCCATCCCGCACCGCTGGCCCTGGAGCCAAGCCAACCGGCCGCCGCGGGGACAGTCCCGAGAGGATCGCCATCACCGGAATGAGCATCCTCAATGCCCTGGGGAGCAGTCCCGAGGAGGTCTGGGCCGCAAGCCTGGCCATGAAGAGCGGGATTACACTGGTGCCGCCTGGCCGGTGGGATCATTCGCTCTATTATGATCCCCGGCCGCGCGCCGCGGACAAGACCTACTGCAAGGTAGGCGCCTTTGTGGACCATGATATCTCCCGCAATGAACTGGGAATTCCTCCACAGGATTTCCGGACCATGACCGAGGCCACGAGGATTACCATGTGGCTGGCGGACAGGGCTATCCGGGCCTCCGGCATCCTGGAGTCGGACATCCCGCGCGAGCGAATCGGAGTTCTCGTCTCTCAGAACTCCGGAGAGGCGGCGGGAACCCTCACCAATCTCATCATCAGGGCATACGTCCACGACGTCCTCGCCTCCATCAAGCGGGCGGTTGACCTTACGCCGGAGCAGGTGACCGCCATCGAACGGGAGGTCAAAGCGGGGCGCATGGCCCCGGACGACACCACGCTCCTGGGCAGGCTCAATTGTGCCGCGGCCGGTTTCGTCTGCAACCGGTATGGGTTTATGGGCCCCAGTTTTTCGGTCTCCGCGGCCTGTGCGACCTCGCTCGTCGCACTCCACTGCGCCGTGCAGATGATCGACAACGGCGTCATCGACGCCGCCGTCATTGGAGGGGGGGAGGATAACCTGACACACCTGCATTATCTGGAATTCTCCGCCCTGGGCGCACTGTTCGGGCTGTCGGGAGAGAGACCCGCTCACGAAGCATCCCGCCCCTTCGATGCCGATCGGGACGGGATGGTTCTGGGCGAAGGCGGGGGTATGATTGTCGTCGAACGGGAGAGCCTGGCCCGGTCAAGAGGGGCGCGTGTCCATGCCGTGATCACCGGAATGGGCGCGAGCAACAACCATGTGGGCATGGTGGAGCCTTCCAGTGTTACCCAGGAGATCGCCATCCGCGCCTCTTTCCGCGGGTTGCCATATGGGCCCGATGCCGTGGACCTCGTGGAATGCCATGCCACCAGCACTCGGCAAGGGGACGTGGAGGAAGTCCGTGCCCTGAAGACGTGTTTCCCGTCCTCCAAGCGCACCGTGCTGACCTCACTGAAGTCTCAGGTAGGACACACACTGGGCGCCTCGGGCATTAACAGCCTCATTCGAGGCGTCATGGCTATCAAGTCGGGGGTATTCCCCGCCACTCTCAACTATGAACGTCCCGACCCGGAAATGGGCTTGGAGGGGTCTGGCCTGCTTATCCCCATAGAGCCGTTTGATTGGAAGGGCAGGGATGGCCAGCCAAGACGGCTTCAGGTCAACGCCTTCGGATTCGGGGGCTCCAACTACGTCGTACAGATTGAGCAGGCCCTGGACGACGTGGGCACAGTCCTGATCTCTCCCGGTGGCGAGTCCGGTGCGATTGAAAAGGCGGGGAATAGGCCTGTGACACTCCAGGGCGTCCGGGTCTTCCGGATGGAGGTGTGTGGCCGCGACTGCCGCGTGGCCGTTGTGGCCGAGACCGAGGAAGAGGCGCTTGGGGCCATCAAGGGGTCGGCCGTCCTTGACGAAGCTGAAATCGCATCACCCAAAGTGGTGCGATCTCTGGCGCAGCGGGGAATCTTCATAAGCCCCGAGGACTTGCCGGCGCCGCCGCTTGCTTTTGTATTTCCCGGACAGGGGGCACACTATGCAGGAATGGGGCGGGTTCTGTACGAATCCTTCCCAGTTATCAAGGAGTGGATGGATCGGGCAGCAGCGGCGGCGGACTTCGACCTCCTGCACTTGCTGTTCCATGATCGAGAGGAGAACCTTCAGAAGACTCGTTGGCAACAACCCGCCCTGTTCGCGCTGGAGCACGCCGTGGCTCGGAATCTCGTCAGTCTCGGCGTCAACCCCGTGGCCATGGCGGGCCACAGTCTGGGCGAACTGAGCGCCCTGTGCTTGGCCGGCGTCTACTCGTTGGAGGACGGGTTGCGAATCGTGAACATGCGGGCTCGCTGCATGGACAAGGCCGCCGCCGGGCATTGGGACCCCGGCGTCATGGCGGCCGTGGACGCCCCAATGGATCTGCTTACGGAGATGATCCATGAACGGACGGATGTCCACATCGGCAACATCAATGCCCCAAACCAGGTCGTGCTGAGCGGCGGCACCGAGGCGGTCACACGTCTTGGCGAAAGACTGAAGGAGATGGGATACCGGTTCACTCTCTTGCGGGTGAGCATGGCCTTCCACTCTCCGGCCATGAGGGTCATTCGTGACGAACTCGATGCATATGTTACTTCTCTCCCATTTCACCCACCGCGGATCCCCGTTATCTCCAACACAACCATGGCGCCGTACCCATCAGATCCCGATGAGATCAGGCAAATCCTGATGGCCCACCTGGAATCCTCCGTCCTTTGGATGAACAATGTCCGGACCCTTTGGAGCGATTACGGAGCTCGGCATTTTGTGGAAGTGGGCCCCGGCGACGTGTTGAGCGGTCTGATCGCCGACACACTCCCTGAATCAACATGCATCCAGACCTGCCTTCCCCCCACCGAAGACCTCATTCACACCGCTGCCATTGCCCAACTCTGCGCTCGGGGACATCTGAAGCTTGGGGGAGAACCGCGGTATGTGTCCCTCGCTGGGTTCGGGAAGGCGCCAGCGTCCGGCCGCGGCACAAGCTCCACGGAACGGCCCTCGCGACCCACCGAACCCGTCCAGGCCGCCCATGACGGACAGAGTTCTCCCGCCGTCCCCGAGTCGCATGAACATCAGGATCACATGGAGTCGCTCATCCGCATCATCATGGATGCGACGGGATTTAACAGGGACGAAATCCAGCCTGATATGGATCTCAGGCGAGATCTCTCCATCCGCTCCAGCCGTCTGCCGATCATCATGGACGCCGCGGAACAACAGTTCGGTATCACCATTGAACTGGAGGACTTCCTGCAAGTTCGCACCGTGAAGGATATCGCTCAGCGAATCTCCGCAATCGTCGCCAGGCGGGATGGCGCCGGCTTGGGGACGGCCCCCCGGGCGGCTGACCCTGACGCGGCGCTGGCTGGAACCCTGGAGCCCCTGCAAGACAAGGAGAGCCTGAAGCGGCTCATTTTCGACCTCGCCCCCGTGGAGCCATCGGCCTCCATCCCCATGGAGTTGGACCCAGGCGAGTCGGTCCTTCTTCTGTCGCCTGACGGGGATGACGGAATTGCCGAGAGTGCGGGAGGCCTGCTCCGGCGTGATTACGGCGTTGACACGTTCTCCCTGTCCTTCATGCCAGAGCGCGTGACACCGGGCGAAGAGGGCTACGACATTCTGACTGCCGAAGGGGTTGCCAGAGCTTCAGAGAGAATCTCGGGGCTCGCTTCGGTCGCTGGAATGGTCATCTCCTTACATGAGGATGGATCGGGAAGATGGGGGGGGATGGCGGATGTTTCTCGGCTCCTAAAGGGACTCTTTCCGCTCCTGAAGGCGTTTCTCCAATCGCCGACAAGGAAGTTCGTCGTGCTGATTCATTCCCGCGAGGACGCCGACACCCTCAGTCGGGTGCTGACGGAGGGGCTGCTCGGACTGTTCCTGAGTGCGGCACAGGAGCACCCGGCGATCCTGTTCCGGACATTAGAGATTGACCGGGACACCGACCTGCGAGCCGCATTGCGTGGGGCGCTGGACAGAGGATCCCCCGTGGTGGAACTCGTACATCGTGGGGGGCAAGCCTTCACCTCGGAGGGGCGCGTTAAGCCTGCGGCCTTCAGCGATCCGCCAAGCCTGAATCTGGCTCCCGGAGACGTTGTGGTCATGTCCGGGGGCGCCACGGGGATCAGCGCCCAACTGGCCCGCAGTCTTGCGTCCTTCTCGCCCCGCCTGGTGTTTTTGGGGAGAACCTCTCTGGATTCAGGCGTCGAAAGGGCGGAGTTGAACCGCGAGCCTCCGCCTTTCGAGTCTTGCCCTGAGGAATCCAGGGCCCGGGAGATCGCCCGGACCTTGGCGGATTTGCGCGCCTCAGGAATCCAGGCAACATACTATACGTGCGACGTAACTGACCCCGAGGCCGTCCGCGCTGTCCTTGGCGAGGTGGCCAGCCGTTATGGCAGGATAGACGGCGTCATTCACGGCGCCGGAGTCCTCAGGGACGGCTTGCTCGGCCAAATGAGCCTGGAGGACCTTTCGCTGGTCGCGGACGTCAAGTTCCTGGGGGCATGGAACCTCTTCTCGGCGGCGGAAGGGGCGGGTCTGAGGTTCTTTGTGGGCCTCTCCTCGGTGGCGGCCATCCAGGGGAACATCGGCCAAGCCAACTACGCTGCCGCCAACCGGATGATGTCGGCGCTGCTCAGGCATCTCGCCCGCAAGAACGGCGCCATCCGTTTCAAGGCACTGATGCTTCCCCCTGTGGAGGGGGCGGGCATGGCCGATAACCCGGAGGTCCGGGGCCTGATGAAACGCAAGGGCGTGGCATACCTCCATGCTGATGAGTTTGCGGGGCTCTTCTGCCGGGAACTCTTTGTCGCACCGGCCGACGATGATTGGGTGATGTTCATGAGGACGCTGCCTTTCGTAAGAACGGCTCGGATCAACGACACCATCCGCCCTTCGCCCGATGGAGAACTGGGCGACGGCGCCGTGGCGTTCAGCCCCGCGGACTTTCCCATGATAGAAAACATCTCTGGCCTGGACCTCCGCCGGGAACACCTGGAGGCATCTCGAACCTTCTCCAGGCGGAAGGATCTCTGGATAGCGGACCACCGGCCCGACAAGTCCCTCGCGCATCCGCTGGTCTCAGCCGCCATGATGCTGGAAACCTTCATGGAAGCCGCACGGATTCTGTACCCCCACCTTCGTGTGCGGGGAGTGCGCCAGGTTCGATTCAAGGACATGATTCCGTGTCCTCCTGAGATTCCGCGATCATCTAGGATATCCTGCCGCCGAGCCGGCGCGGACCTCCGGGAGGTCGTGTGCGAGGTCGCTCTGTCGATACAAGCCATTTCCCCCACGGGCAGAGCGACCGGCCGCTTCACGCCGGCCTCCACGGGGCAGGTGCTTCTCGATGGCGGCGGAGGCGACCTCCCGGAGGCGTTCGAGGACTTCCCCGTCCGTCCCGACGAACTGCGAACTCACCCCACGAGCCGCAAGAAGGTGCTCAAGTGGTACAAGAGCGACACGGGACTCGACGGAAGGTACCGTGTGCTGGAGGCCATCGACGGCGCAGGCCCGGCGGCGATACGGGGCCGAACCATCAATCGGGAGGCAAAGGACTTCGCAGGGCTCCCGGGCGCGCGTCACCAGTACTCTCCGTATCTCTTGGAGGCACTCCTGCAATTGGTTGGCTTCCACATGGTCACGAACGACCCGTCGGAGCGACGCCCCGTGCTCCCTGTGGAGATCGGCGAGATGCGGTTTCTGCGCAAATGCAGCGCGGGCGAACGGATGGTTCTGGAGGCCCGTCTGCGGGCGCGGGACGAGGCCTCCGTCACCTGGGACGCCCGAGCACTCGACGAGCAGGATCGCACCATAGTGCAGGTTCGTGCTATGCGCATGCAGTGGGTTGCGGAGTGACCCGCAGTCCGGACAGATGGGAGTTGATGTGGAGCAGGATCGCCACGGAATAGCCGTCCATACCATGAGTCCCGTTCATCGAAGGGGACCGGTCTTCTATGCATCCTTGCCGCGTGAGACCGAACCCCCCAGGGAAGAGGGGATACACACTGGAGCAGCCAGGCGCCGCCTGGTCTCCAGTCTGTGGGAGCGCCTTGTATCGAGGGGCTGCCCTCGCGGGAAGGGGCCCCCTTCCTCCCAAAGAGCGGCTTTGCCGATTCAAGTGGTCCGGGACCCGTTGGGCAAGCCCCATCTTCTGTTGGGCCAATGTCCGGGGCCGGCCATCTCCTTCAGCGAAGGTGGAGGGGCGGTCTGGGCCGCCCTTTGTGGGGATGAGTCTGATATCGGCATCGACGTGGCGGAGGCTGACGACTTCCAGGGCGACTACCCCCTTCACCGAGTGTTCGACGCATGCGAGCTTCAACATGCCATGAAGCTGGCGGGAGGAAAGATCGATAGGGCATCTGCCCTGCTCTGGTCCATCAAGGAAGCTGTTGCCAAGGCCCTCGGGTGCGGGTTCCATCTTGTGGAGCCCCTCGATATCTGTGTCCATCCAGCGAGGGATGAACACGGAGAGCACATCTTCCCGGTGTGCCTGTCGGGAAAGGCCCTTGAGCGGTTTCCCATGGGGGCGGGACGATCGATATGGGTGCGATCGCTTCCGCAGGCCGAGAGGTGCCTGTCCATCGCCCTGCTGAATTGGCGATGCAGTTGGGGCGATGGGCGGCGGCATCGGGTTTCCAGTGCCCCAGAGGATGCGAGGCAGGCATGACAATAGAAGCCGAATACGTAATCGAAGTCGAGAACTTGACGAAACGTTACGGTGAGCTGCTGGCCGTCAACGGCGTCTCGTTCGCTGTCAGGAAAGGCGAGGTGTTCGCCTTCCTCGGCGTGAACGGCGCCGGGAAGACTACTACCGTCGAGATCATCGAGACCCTTCGCACGCCCACGTCCGGAAGGGTGCGCCTTCTCGGCATGGACGTCACGAAGAAGAAACATGATATTGTCCGCCGCATCGGCGTCCTGCCGCAGGGGTTCACCTCGTTCGACAGGATAACCGTCAGAGAGACTATTCAGTACTACTCACGGCTGTTCGGCTCGGGAACTGCCGCCGTCGATCGGCTGATCGATCTCGCGGACCTCAAGGACAAGACCCATGAGCAGTTCAAGAACCTGTCCGGAGGCTTGAAGCAACGCCTCGGAATCGCCGTGGCGCTCGTGAACGACCCCGAGGTCGTGTTTTTCGACGAGCCGACGACAGGGCTCGACCCCCGCGCAAGGCGCGAGGTTTGGAAAGTGCTGATGGGCCTGAAGGAAGAGGGAAAGACGATATTCCTCACCACACACTATATGGAAGAGGCGGAGTCTCTTGCGGACAGGGTCGCCATCATATCGAGGGGGAAGATCGTCGCGCTGGACTCTCCCGGTAATCTCACCGACAGCAGCGAGTCTTGCATGGTGCTCACGCTACAGTCGATCGATGAAAGAGCCTTTGGCATAATCCGGAAGATCGGCCTCGAGCCGGTCCATGGCAACCATCGTAATATCAAGGTTCGCCTGGAGCACACGGCCGACGTACAAAAGATACTGAACGCAATCCAGGCGGCCGGGCTCACATTCCTCGGCCTGGACGTTCGCAAACCCAACCTGGAAGAAGTCTTCCTGAGGCTCACCGGCGAAACCCTCCACGAGGAGCGTGCCGGAGAAAGAGGGACGGCATGAACCTGCGCGTTGTCGGCGCAAATCTTGTCGTGAGCATCAAGAGTTTCTACCGCGAGAAGCCGGCTGTCTTTTTCAGGCTCGCCTTCCCGGTGATCCTGATACTGGTGTTCGGCACCATCTTCATGGACAGAGACGACGTAAGCTACGATCTGCGCGTGCAGGATCTCGACCAGACGACGTCCTCCGCTCAGCTTATCCAGGCCATCGAGGGCAGCCGGAAGTTCAACCTGAGCGTGATCGACACCACCGCCGACGCCGCCGAGTACGTCAGGGACACCAAGACCAACCTTGTCTTCCGTATTCCTGAAGGGTTTCAGAGATCTTTGATGCGGCGGACGGCGCAAGGCATCCCTGACGCCTTCGCGACTGTCGAAATAGTATACGATCCCAGCTCCAGCGCGGCCTCCTCGAAGATGCAGGCCCTGGGCGCAATGCTCGCCGCGATAAACCAGGAGATGTCCGGCAGGCCGCCGCTGATCAGGTCCACCAAGACATCGATACTGGCGAAGAAGTATCGATTTATCGAGTTCTTCGTACCCGGCATCATCGCTATGACGGTGATGTCGGCGAGCCTGTTTGGCGCGGTGAACGTGAATGCGGAGCTTAGACAGAAGGGTGTCCTCAGGAAGCTGTCCACCACACCGATCACCCGTTCCGACTGGATCTTGTCGAACATCCTATACCAGTTCATCCTGGCGGCGCTGGCGGCGGTTGTAATCCTGCTTGTGAGCTATGCCGTGTTCCACGTGAGCCTTCGGATAAACGTCTGGCTCGGCGTGTTCGTTGTGCTTGACGTCTTCGCCTTCGTCGGGCTCGGGATGATGCTCACCCGGGTCGCCAAGGACGCCGAGAGCGCGGCGGCGGCGGCAAATGCCTTTATGTTCCCGATGATGTTCCTGTCGGGAACCTTCTTCCCCGTCGAGATGATGCCTGGGTTTCTTCAGAAGGTCGCCAGAGTTCTGCCTCTGTACTATGTGAATGAGGGCCTCCGGGCGGCCATGGTGTCCGAGGACAACATGGCCGCGATGAAATACGCCGCGATCATGGCGGTGTTCGCCGCGGTGGTCTTCATTCTGGGCATGATGGCGACTTCATTGAGCGAAGAGGGATCATGAGAAAACGGATATTCTTTATCTGCGGCTCGATGAATCAGACGACCCAGATGCACCAGGTTGCCGAGCATCTTCGCGAGTATGAGCAATCCTTTTCACCCTATTATTGCCACGGCTTTGACGAGATTCTTCGAAGGCTCGGATTGATGGAGTTCACGATCATAGGCGAGAAACTGGCGAGTCGCTGCCGCAAGTATCTTCAGGATCATGGGCTTCCTATTGATTACCAGGGAAGGAATGGGCCCTACGACCTGGTGGTTACCTGCTCGGACGTGTACATTCAGAACAACATTCGAAACAACAAGATCGTTCTGGTTCAGGAAGGCATTACGGATCCGGAGACCGCGGCGTTCCATCTCGTCAGGCGCTTCCGATCCCTTCCTCGCTGGCTGGCGGGCACGTCGGCAACGGGTCTCAGCGAAGCTTACCGTTCGTTTTGCGTCGCAAGCGTTGGATACCGCGAGTTCTTCATTCGGAAAGGCGCGCCCCCGGAAAAGATCGTGGTTACGGGAATACCCAATTTCGACAACTGTGAGCAATATTGTATCAACGACTTCCCCCACAGGCACTTCGTGCTGGTCTGCACGTCGCCGCTCAGGGAAATATTCCGGGGGGAAGACCGAAAGGCATTTATTCGAAAAGCGGTCGAGATCGCGGACGGGCGCCTCCTCATCTTCAAGCTTCACCCGAACGAGAAAGTGAAGCGCGCAACTCGGGAAATCAACCGGCACGCGCCTGGAGCGATGGTCCTCGCCACGGGCAGCGCGGAAGAGATGATCGCGAACTGCGATGTCCTGATCACCAGGTTTTCGTCGACTGCTTTCGTCGGCCTTGCGCTCGGCAAGGAAACCTACTCCGACTTTCCCATGGACGAGATGCGTCGGCTCACGCCGATCCAGAACGGCTCGGCCGCCCTGAACATCGCGAGTGTCTGCCGACGAATTCTCGAAGAGGACTGACGGCTGCTGGAGGCTGTTTGTTGCCCGTCACTGCTGTCCAAGATAATCGCATATCAGTGACTCGCCTGGGATTCGGGGGTAGATTGGCCCGGGAATCCGGGGGTTTGGACGGTCCCATGCCCTTCTGCCCGTTCCTCCCGGCCCGATCTCGCGGCGGCCATTTCAGGTTGCCCTTGGTATGCAGTCCAGGATATTGGAAAAGAGGGGCAATGCATATTCCGGCGGCTCCGACGCCGGATAGATATACGGTTCGTCCAGCCACTTCCACAGGTCCCGGTAGGTCAGCAGGTTCATCCGCAGCATCGCCGCCAGGTTCGACAGGCTCCAGCCGAAGCGCGATCGCAACTGCATCAGCTCCAGCAGCAGCATGGCGATCCATGCTGTCCAAGTTCCGACTACAGCAATGGGACACCCAATCAATGGAGCAGATCGTAGAGCGACTGCTGTGCGCCTCTTAACAATCTCGCCATCGGTTATGAGTCGCCCATCGCCGAAGAGCTCAAGGCGATGAACAAGCGGCTGGACCCGCGGGAGATGATCGAGCTGACCCGTCTGTATCACCGGGCCGGATTCCGGA
>Ga0102959_1000226_pt1 | contig 18333 bp, 16 predicted proteins | sample SalPonF2_B_D2_MG_FD_84520 | JGI IMG/M metagenome (GOLD analysis project Ga0102959, IMG submission 84520) | Salt pond soil microbial communities from South San Francisco under conditions of wetland restoration - Salt Pond MetaG SF2_B_D2_MG ...
GCCGGCTTCGCCGACGTCCCCGTCCCCGAGTACGTCTCGGGCACCGCCGTCGGGCACCTGCCGTGGACGCTGGTCGGGGCCGTCGCGGGTCACTCGATGGCCCGTCTCTCCTCGGCCGAAGCCCTGGGGAGCGTGGACCGCTGGCTCGTCGTCGGGGCCTCGCTCGTGGCCCTGGTGCTCGTCGCGCGGCCCGTCGCGCGCGCCGTCCGGGCGGGCCGCGCTCAGAAGTAGAAGGTGTCCGAGCAGTCGTAGACGACGCCGTGGTTCGGGCAGACGTACTTGCAGTGGCGCTCGTACATCGGCGTCTCGCAGAGCGGACACGGGCGACCGCCGCGCGCGGGCATACCCGGTAGTTCGACGCTCGCGGCTTGAAGATTCGGTATCTACCCCTCGGTGGGTGGCGCCGGACCAGAGAGAAACCGAACGCTCGTCGAGTCGTTAGATTCCCTAGCTACACTCGCTCCAGCCACAGCTCTCGCAGGTCTTACAGCCCTCCGAGAAGTAAAGCGACATCGAGCCACACTCCGGGCACTCGGGGCTCTCGCCCGCGTCGATGAGCGACTGCGTGGCGTCCACGTCGACGTTCTCGTCCTCGGCGGGTCCGGGCTCGACTGCCGTCTCCGCTTCGATCTCGTCGAGGTGGCGCTGCTGGGGGGTCGCCTTGTCGATCTCGTCGTCGAGGTAGCGATTGAGCGCCGTGCCGATGGCGTCCGGGATGGAGTTGATCTGCTCGCCCTTGTCCCAGGCCACCTTCGGCGACCGGGTGCCGCGGAGCTCGTCGACGAGCTCCTCGGGGTCGACGCCCGAGCGGAGCGCCGTGCTGATGGCCTTGCCGAGCGCCTCCGTGAAGGAGTTGGTGAAGCCGCCCGAGTGGCCGATGTTGGCGAACAGCTCGAAGGGCTCGCGGGTCTCCGGGTCCTCGTTGATGGTGACGTAGATCTTCCCGTAGCCAGTCTTGATGCGCTGGCTGACGCCGTGCAGCGAGTCCGGGCGCGGGCGCACGGCGCGCTTATCGCGCTCGGCCAGGACGTTCAGGACGCCCTGGTCGAGCTGCTCACGCACCTCCTCGCGGGCGAGGAAGCCATCGAGTCCGCCGAAGACCTCCTCGATGCGCTCGACGAGCGCCTCGGCGGCCTCGTCTTCGTCCATCTCCGCGAACTCGGCGTTGTCGGCGCGGGTCGTCAGCACCTGCTTCGAGCGCGTGCCGTCGCGGTAGACGGTGACCCCCTTCCCGCCGTTGTCGTAGATGTAGCGGTAGACCTCGTCCATGTCCTCGCGGCTGGCCGAGTGCGGGAAGTTGCAGGTCTTCGAGATGGCGGAGTCGACGCCCTCCTGGCAGGCACACTGGACTGCGGCGTGCTCCTTGGCGGCGATGTCCGAGGAGACGACGAACAGCTCGCCGATGGCGTCGGGCACCGTCTCCAGGCCCTCCACGCCGTCGAACTCATTCGACTGCATCTGCTCGAGCGCCTCGGCCTTGACCGCCTCGACGTCGATGTCGTTGGCCTCGAGCACGCGGAGGAAGTAGTCGTCGAACTCGACGAGCATCTCGTCGCCCTGCACGTCGTCTGAGACGTTCTTGTAGTAGGCGACGTTGTAGATGGGCTCACAGCCCCCGGTCGTGTTCCCGACCATCGAGGTGGTGCCGGTCGGGGCGATGGTCGTCGTGTTGTGGTTGCGGATGGCGAAGCCCTCGCGCCACCGGTCGGCGTCCAGGCCGGTCTGGTGCTCGAACCACTCGCGGTACTCGAGGGGGTTGGCGTACTTCGACTTGCCCCACTCCTCGAAGGAGCCGCGCTCTGCGGCGAGCTCGTGGGAGGCCCACTTCGAGCCGTGGTTGATGTGGCTCATCAGCTGGCTGGCGATCTCGTTGCCAGCCTCGGAGCCGTAGCGGACACCGAGCTGGATGTACAGCTGGGCCAGCCCCATCACGCCGAGGCCGATCTTCCGCATCTCGCGGACCTTCTGTTCTATCTCCGGCACCGGGAAGTCGGACATCGTGACGACGTTCTCCAAAAAGCGCGTGCCCCACTCGATGCGGTGGTCGAACTCGCCGTAGTCGATGGCCTCCTCGAGGAACGCGGAGACCGCTTCCTCCGTGGAGTCGTACTCGTCTGCGTGCTGCTCGGACCAGACGCGCCAGTCCGGCGCGTCGAGGGCGGCGACGGTCGAGAGGTTGATGTGCCCCAGGTTGCAGGCCTCGTACTCCTCCAGGGGCTGCTCGCCGCAGGGGTTCGTCGCGAGCATCCGGTGTTCGGGGTGTTTCTCCACGTCGAAGGAGTGCCGTTTGTTCACGCGCTCTAAGTAGATGACGCCCGGCTCGCCGTTCTCCCAGGCGCCGTCGACGATGCGGTCCCAGATGAGCCGCGCCGGGATGGAGAGCTCCTCGCCGACCTCGACGTGCTCGCCGAGGCCGTAGCGCTCGTACATCTCCCTGGTCTCCGCGGTGGCGACGTGGGGCTCTTCGGTGCGCGGGTTGGTGAACGTGAACTCCTCGTCGGCGTACAGCGCGTCCATGAAGCCGTCGGTGACGCCCACGGAGATGTTGAAGTTCGAGAGGTGGCCCTCGACGGCGTTTCGGAGGTGCTTGGGCACGCGCCCGTCCTCGTCGATGAAGTCGCGGGCCTCCTCTAGGGCCTCGGAGAAGCTGGTGTAGGTGTAGTCGTCGGGGTCGTTCAGCCGGAGCGTGTGCGCCAGGGAGACGTCCTTGTTCTTCGCGTGGATGAACTCGATGACGTCCGGGTGCGAGACGCGCATGACGGCCATCTGCGCCCCCCGGCGGGTGCCGCCCTGGGCGATGGTCTCGCACATCCGGTCGAACGTGCGCATGAAGGTGATGGGCCCGGAGGCGATGCCGCCCGTCGAGCCGACGGGGTCGCCGTAGGGGCGGAGCTTCCAGAAGGCATAGCCCATGCCGCCGCCGGACTGGAACACCTCGGCGGCCTCCTTGGCGGTCTGGTGGATGTCCGAGAGGTCGTCGCCCGGCGAGTCGACGAAGCAGGCCGAGAGCTGCTGGAGCTCGTCGCCCGCGTTCATCAGCGTCGGCGAGTTCGGGACGAAGGATAGCTGGGCCATCAGCGACTCGAACTCGTCGGCGACCGACTCGACGTGCTCGCGGACGGCCTCGGGGAGCTCCGGCACCACCGTCTCGTAGGCGAACTTGTTGACGTTCTCGGCGGTGAGCGTGGTCGTGGCCTCCGAGTCCGCCGTCGTGTCCTCGCCGAACACCGCCGCCGCGAGCTCGTCGCGCCGCGGGTGGTCGGGTTTGAGCTGCGCGGGCGTGACCGTCACCTCGACGCCCCGGTTGTCGGCCTCGTAGGTGGCCTCCGCGAGCGCGATGTTCCGCGCGACGCGCTCGAAGAGCTCCTCCTGGGTCTCGACCAGCTCGCCGTCGGCGTCCTTGCGGAGGTAGCGCGCGGGGAGGATGTTGTCGTACGCGTTGGCGGTCATCCGCTCGCGCAGACTGTCGCCGGTGGTCCGCTTGCGCGGCAGGGTCAGCTCGTCCGCGGTCGGCTCCTGCGAACTCATCGTCGGTTCCCCCGATGTACTGCCGTTCTCGTCGTAGATTCCTGTGTCATTGTTCCTGGTTTCGTGTGAGTTCGATGACGACGAATGGGTACCTGGGCCGGTAGGTTAACGTTACTGGTCCAGTGAGCCGCGTCGCGGCCGGTTTGCGAACGTGACAGGAACCGAACAATCACTCGGCTCCAGCCCGCGTTCCGCAGACGCGTCGGTCCCCATTCGAGCAGCCAGCGTCGATGCCTGACCGCTAGGTTTCCCGCCGTGGATATAAGGAGTTGGAAAGCAAGGTGAAAGTAAAACGAAATCTGAAATGAATCGGCCGCAGTGCCTCGATTTTCACTTTCAGCTCTCGCGTTCGCCGGTCCGTAGAATACGCCGGGCTCCGCGGGGAAAGATTCGTGCCGTCGGGCCGGTTTCACGGCCGCACGGCCCCCACTAGCTGACGCGACTGCCATCTACTGTCACGTATGACAGGGAAGCCTTTACGTTTCACCCTCCAAGCACCCGCAGACGACTCCCAACTGCCATGACCGCACCACCGACCGCCGGCATCCACCACGTGACGAACGTCTGCACGGACATGGAGCGCACCCGGGCGTTCTACGAGGACGCACTCGGCTTTCACACCGTAAAGCGCACGGAGAACTACGACGACCCGGGCACGCTGCACTACTACTTCTCGCCGACGCCGGCGGGCGAGCCCGGGACCGTCGTCTCGTACTTCGAGTACCCCGGCACGCGGGGCCAGCCCGGCCCCGGCGCGAGCCACCACTTCGCGCTCCGGGTCGCCGACGAGGCGGCGCTTCAGGAGTGGCGAGAGCACCTCCTGGCGGCCGGTGTGCGCGTCTCGCCGGTGCGCGACCGGACCTACTTCGAGAGCATCTACCTCGCCGACCCCGACGGGCTGACCATCGAGTTCGCCACGGCCGGCCCGGGCTTCGGCGTCGACGAGGCCGAGCCGGGCAGCGAGTTCGTCGACCCGCCCGCCGCCGGCACGGGGGACGCCGATGGAGAGTGAGGTCGACCCCGGCGACTCGCTCTACCGCACGCTCGCGGGGGCGGTGGTCCCGCGGCCCATCGCCTGGGTGAGCTCGCAGTCGCTCGACGGCGTCGACAACCTCGCGCCCTTCTCGTTTTTCAACGTCGTCGGCGTCCGCCCGCCGGTGGTGATGTTCGCGCCGGTGGACGCCGCCGACGGGCTCAAAGACACGCCGACGAACGTCCGGGACACGGAGGAGTTCGTCGTCAACGTCGTGACGATGGACCTCGTGGAGGCGATGAACGAGACGAGTGCGACCCTCCCGCCCGGCGAGAGCGAGTTCGACCACGCCGGCCTCGCGCGCGCGGAATCCACTACTATCTCCCCGCCACGCGTGGCCGACGCGAAGGTGGCCTTCGAGTGTACGCTCTACGACTTCGTCGACGTCGGGGCGTCCTCGATGGTGCTGGGCGAGGTTCGTTTCGTTCACGTCGCCGACGAGGTGACGACCGACGGCGAACTCGACGTGGAGAAGCTAGACGCGGTCGGCCGACTCTCGGGGAGCTACTACGCGACGACGCGGGAGCGCTTCTCGCTGGAGCGCCCGCCCTGACTCGCAGGCGTGGGAGCGTCGACTCGCTCGCACGGCCCCCGCGACTCACCCGCACGACCCACCGGACCGCCGGGACCGGCACGATTTTGTACATCGTTGTACATGAGGGTACGCATGAGCGAGGAGCAAAGACCAGACCCCGGACAGTTCGGCGAGTACGGCGGCCGCTACGTCCCCGACCCCCTGGCGGGACCGCTCCAGCAGCTGGCGGACGCCTTCGACGAGATCGCGACGACCGACGAGTTCCAGGCGGAGTTCCGCGAGGTCCTGGAGCAGTACGCCGGGCGGCCGACGCCGCTCTTCCACGCCGAGTCGCTCTCCGAGGCCTACGGCGCACAGATCTATCTCAAGCGCGAGGACTTACTCCACGGCGGCGCGCACAAGATAAACAACTGCCTCGGGCAGGCGCTTCTGGCGAAGCGGGCGGGAAAGACCCGGCTCATCGCCGAGACGGGTGCGGGCCAGCACGGGACGGCGACGGCCATGGTCGGGGCGCTGTTCGGCTTCGACACCGAGATCTACATGGGGAAGAAGGACGCCGACCGCCAGCGCATGAACGTCTTCCGGATGCGCCTGCTGGGCGCGGAGGTAAACGAGGTGACCCGCGGCGGCGCGGGCCTGGCCGACGCGGTCGACGCCGCACTGGAGGACTTCGCGGGGAACATCGAGGACACCCACTACCTCGTCGGCTCCGCGGTCGGCCCGGACCCGTTCCCGCGGATGGTCCGGCGGTTCCAGTCGGTGCTCGGCGCGGAGGCCCGCGAGCAGGTCCAGGCGCAGGCGGGCCGACTCCCCGACGCGGCCATCGCCTGCGTGGGCGGCGGGTCGAACTCCATCGGTCTGTTCCACGCGTTCCGCGACGACGACGTGGCGTTCTACGGCGCGGAGGGTGGAGGCGAGGGCGGCGACTCGACGCGTCACGCCGCGCCGCTGGCCGCCGGGGCCGACGGCGTCATCCACGGCATGAAGACGCGGGTCATCGGCGACGACGTGACCGTCCACTCGGTCTCGGCCGGCCTCGACTACCCCGGTGTCGGTCCCGAGCACGCCATGTTCCGCGCGGTCGGCCGGTGTGACTACCGCGCGGTCACCGACGACCAGGCGCTCGACGCGTTCCGGGAGCTCTCGGAACTGGAGGGCATCATCCCGGCGCTGGAGTCGAGCCACGCCGTCGCGCTCGCGAAGGAGGTCGCCGCCGACATGGACGACGACTCCGTCATCGTCGTCAACCTCTCCGGTCGCGGCGACAAGGACATGGAGCAGGCGGCGTCGATGTTCGACCTGTCGTAGGTCGTCTCTCGGTTCTTCGCACGCGCCTGTCGGTTCCTCGGGGCCGGCCGGCCACCGACGGCAGTCCACCCACACTACAGCAGTCCACCCACGGTGTTCAGCGCGTCGCGGACGAACGGTGCGGGGTCGTCGCGGCTGAGGTAGTCGAAGTTCGGGTTCGCGGCGATGGAGGTCCCCACGTCCCGGAGCGCGCGGTGGAACGCCGGGCGCTCGGCGAGTGGGAAGTCGTCGCGGAGGACGCTGTGGAGGTAGACCAGGTTCCCCCGGAGGAGGTGGGTCCTCACACCCGTCTCGTAGCCCGGGTCGACGCTGTCCCACTCGCCGCCGGCGACCCGCCAGAAGTACGCCGGGAAGTCGGCACCGGCCTGGACGGCGCAGGGCAAGGAGAGCCAGGCCCGCGGGTTGATCTCGAGGAGCGAGAACTCGCCCGTCCGCTCGTCGCCGATGAACTGGACCGAGGCCAGGCCGTGCCAGTCGAGGTGGTCGAGCAGCGCGCGACCCAGCCGCTCGATCTCGGGGACGAACACCGTCTCGCGGGTGACGCTCGTCCCGCCGGCGTACTTGTACGCCCTGAGCTGTCGCTTCTGGCAGGTCGCCACCGGCTCACCCTCGTCGTAGAGCGCCCACAGCGCGTACTCGCCACCGGGGAGATAGCGCTGCGCGATGGGGACGTGGCCCATCTCGGCGGCAATCGCGTCGACGTCCGGCTCCTCGCCCGGCAGCAGGTGGCGAGTGGCGCTCTCGACGCGGGACTCACCTGGCGGGAGGTCGTCGAGGTACGCGTCGGCGAGGATGGCGTAGCGCGCCTTGACGAAGCGCTCGCGGTCCCAGGTCTCGACCGCGTCGAGCGGCAGTGTCTCCGGCGCTGGGACGCCCGCCGCCCGCGCCGCCTCGTCCAGCAGGACGCGGTCGTGGGCCACCCGGAGCGTCTCCGCGTCGGGCCAGAGCGGCGCGACGTGCTCGGCGAACGCCTCGCGCCAGGTCGCGAGGACGTAGACGTCGGCCTCCCGCAACGGGAGGATGGTGCGGACGTCGCCGCCGCGGGCCAGCTCGAGCAGCGCGTCCCGGTAGCCGAGGAGGTCGTCGGCGGGCGAGGGCACCCTGACCGCCTCGTCGCAGTAGCGCGACCTGAAACCCGGTGGGTCGGGCTGCTCCGAGACGGCGATGGTGTGGACCCCGGAGCGCCCGAGCGACCGCAGCACCGAGACGGAACTCGGCCCACCGATGGCCGGCACGACCACCGACTGTCCCGTCCACGCAGTCTCGGACATGGCGTCCACTCCATCGGTGAGTCGGTTAAGTATAGGCCGGCTAGGCGAACCGGCGACGCGCGCGCCGAGAGTAACTGTCACCGGGATTGGACTCCGGTCGCGTTCCCACCCAGCCCGTCGTACCGCGTCGGGCCGGGACCCGTCCCCGACTAGACCAGTGGTAGGCCGCGTACAGTCGGACGGCCACGGCGGGTCGTCTAACCGCGGTGGAACGTCCGCCCCGTCGGCCGCTCGACGGCTGTTACACCGACTTACATAGACTTACATAGACTTACATAAGCTTACAAAGGCTTACATTCGGTTACGAACGGGTTCGACCGGTGCGGACGACCGGCCGCGGCCGGTGGAGCGAGCCTTCGACCGGGCGAAGATTCACGGAGGGGGTCAGGACCGTGCGAGAATACGCGACCGCGATTCGCGCCCCCTTCGGTTCCCGACGCTCGCCTGTCGCCCGTGGACTACCCGGGGCGAATCCGACAACGGTCGCGCGCAGGCGGGACCGTAAACGCCGGCGTATGGCAGTGAATGGCTAGCAATGCTCATCGGCCTCGACGCCCTCGGTTCCCGCGGGGAAGAATCATGGGTACAGCTAGTACGGTCGCCGACGACCTGACAGCACTCGCCAGCACAGTCCGAGGGGACGTATTCACGCTCGAGGACGAGGGGTACGACGAGGCCCGGTCCATCTGGAACGCGATGATCGACCGCCGGCCCGCGGCCATCGTCCAGTGTGCCGGCACCGCCGACGTCATCGACGCCGTCGGGTTCGCCCGCGAGCACGAGCTGCCGCTGGCCGTCCGCGGGGGCGGCCACAACATCGCCGGGAGCGCCCTCCGCGACGACGGTCTCGTCGTGGACCTCTCGACCATGCGTTCGGTCGCCGTGGACCCGCGCACGAAGACCGCCCGCGTCGAGGGCGGCGCGACCCTCGCGGACTTCGACCACGAGGCGCAGGCGTTCGGCCTGGCGACGCCGCTCGGCATCAACTCCACGACCGGGGTCGCCGGGCTCACGCTTGGCGGGGGCTTCGGCTGGCTCACGCGGAAGTACGGCTACACCATCGACAACCTCCGCTCGGTCGAGCTCGTCACGGCCGACGGCGAGCTGCGCCACATAAGCGAGGACAGCCACCCGGACCTCTTCTGGGGCATCAGGGGCGGTGGGGGCAACTTCGGCGTCGTCACGTCCTTCGAGTTCGACCTCCACGAGGTCGGGCCGGAGGTGCTCTGTGGCCCCATCGTCTACCACGGCGACGACGCGGTGGACGTCATGAAGAACCTCCGCGAGTTCAACGCGAACGCCCCCGAGGAGTTCTCGGGCTGGGCGGTGCTGCGGGGCGCCCCGCCACTGCCGTTCCTCCCGGAGGAGGTCCACGGCGTCGGCGTGGCCCTCGTGGTGGCGTTCTACGCCGGCGACGTCGAGGCGGGCGAGGAGGTGATGGCGCCGCTCCGGGCGTACGGCGACCCCATCGCGGACGCCGTCCAGCCGACCCCGTACGCCGCGTTCCAGCAGGCCTTCGACCCGCTACTCGAACCGGGCGCGCGCAACTACTGGAAGTCCCACAACCTCGCGGAGCTCTCGGACACCGCCATCGAGACGGCGGTGGAGTACGCCGAGAATCTCCCGTCGCCCCTCTCGGAGATATTCTTCGCGCAGGTTGGGGGCGAGGGTGCACGCGTGCCGGCGGACGCCACGGCGTATCCGCACCGGAACGTCGCCTACATCATGAACGTCCACACCCGGTGGACCGAGCCCGAACAGGACGACGACTGCGTCGCCTGGGCGCGGGAGTTCTACGACGCGATGGCCTCCCACGCGACCGGCGGCGCGTACGTCAACTTCATCAGCGAGTCCGCGGGCGAGGAGTCCCGGGCCTACGGCGAGAACTACGACCGGCTGGTCGCACTGAAAGACGAGTACGACCCGACGAACCTCTTCAGCACGAACCAGAACGTCAAACCGTCCGCCGCGGCCGACTGAGCCGGTCGTCGCGGCGAGTAGCGGGGTTCGTCGCGGCGACCCGAACCGGGTGTCGCTGCGCTGGCTCGGTGGGGGCGGCTGTCCGTACGGTTCGGCGACACCCGGCGAAACGACCATCATCCGCGAGAACGGACGTCCGGTGTGACGCTGTACGACCGCATGGCCGACCTGCCGTTACGCATAGACGACTGGGATCTGGAGCGCCTCGAGGCCGACACGTCGAGTGGCTTCACGCGGGTCACGACCGTCGTCTCGCTGTCGGGCGACGGCACCGTCGGTCGCGGCGAGGACGTGACCTACGACGTCGACGAGCACGACGCGCTCCTCGACGCCGCCGACTTCGACCTGACCGGCGAGCACACGCTCGATAGCTTCTCGGCCGCGCTCGACGACGTGGACCTCTTCCCCGCCGGCGACCCCGACCGCGAGGCCTTCTTCCACTACCGGCGATGGGGCTTCGAGAGCGCCGCGCTCGACCTGGCGCTCCGGCAGGCGGACACGGACCTCGCCGCGGCGCTCGACCGCGAGTACGACCCGGTCCGGTTCGTCGTCAGCACCCGACTCGACGCCGACGTGGCCCAGGGAGACGACGCGGACGGCGATGGCGACGGGGACCCGGACGGCGACGGTGACGAGGACGCCGAGCCGACCGCCGAGCGCGTCCACGAGTGGCTCGCCATTGACCCCGCCCTGGAGTTCAAGCTCGACGCCACGGAAGACTGGACGCCGGACCTGGTCGCCGACCTGGCGGCGACGGACGCGGTCCGCATCGTCGACTTCAAGGCGCACTACGAGGGAACCGAGGTCGACGGCGTCCCGGACCCCGCGCTCTACCGGCTCGTCCTCGACTCGCTTCCCGGGGCCATCGTCGAGGACCCGGCGCTCACGGCGGAGACGGACCTCGTCTTCGAGGGCCGGCGCGACCGCATCTCCTGGGACGTGCCGTTCGTGAGCGCGGCGAGCCTCGACGCCCTGCCGTTCGCGCCGACGTGGCTCAACGTCAAGCCCTCGCGGTTCGGGACCGTCGAGTCGCTTTTCTCCGCCCTCGAGCGCTGCGAACGCGAGGGCATCCGGCTCTACGGCGGCGGCCAGTTCGAGCTGGACGTCGGCCGAAAGCACCTCCACGCCCTCGCCTCCATTTTCTACCCGGACGGGCCGAACGACGTCGCCCCGCGCGGCTACAACGAACCGGAGCCGCAGTCGGGGCTGCCGACGAGCCCGCTCCCGCCCCCGAACGACCCGGTCGGCCTCGACTGGGACGGCTCCTGACCCCGCTCGTCGTCCTCGCGCTGGTCTTACTGCAGGCTGGTCGCCGGGTTCTGCCCACAAGCTTATCACACGACTGCGCCTTCGAGTACGCATGGTTGCGCTACCCCCCCTCTCCGCGACCGGCGTCGGCTACGGCCTGCTGCCCATAGAGGGCCTGCTCCCCATGGAGGGCACGCTGTTCGGTGCACCGCTCCAGAACCTGCTGGTCGCCATCGTCGCCCTGGCGGTCATCGTCCTCGTCGGCCGGTTCGTCCTCTCGGTGGCGTGGAAGCTCCTCATCGTCGCCGGGGTCATCGTCGCCGCACTCTACCTGCTCAGCCTCCTCGGCCTGTAGCGTCGCCGGGCGACAGCGCTCTCCACCGCCCCGTCAGAACGCACGCACGAAGTTCTCGACCACGTCGCGTCCGACGGCCGTCAGCACGCTCTCCGGGTGGAACTGCACGCACTCGATGGGGTACTCCCGGTGGCGCACCCCCATTACCAGCTCCGTCCCGTCGTGGTCGGTCGTCGCGGTCACCGCGAAGCAGTCGGGCACCTCGGTCGCCACCAGGGAGTGATAGCGCCCGGCCTCGAAGCCCTGCGGGAGCCCCGCGTAGACGCCCTGCCCGTCGTGGTCGACCGGGAACGCCTTGCCGTGGACCGGTTCGGGCGCGTGCCCGACCGCCCCGCCGTAGGCGTAGACGGCGGCCTCCAGCCCGAGACAGACGCCGAGTGTCGGCACCGTTTGGCCGAGATCGCGGAACACGTCGAGGGTGACGCCCACGTCCCGCGCGTTCTCGGGGTGGCCGGGACCGGGGCTGACGACGACGGCGTCCGGGTCGGCCTCCCGGACGTCGTCGAGGCTCGCGGTGTTCTTCACGACCTCGGTGTCGGCGTGTTCGGAGACGTACTCGACCAGGTTGTAGGTAAAGGAGTCGAAGTTGTCCACGAAGAGCACGCGCTTTTCGGTCTGGACGCTCACCGCGGCACCTCCGGCGGTCGCTCGGTGGCGCCGTCGCGTCCGTCCTCGTCGCCGACCGTCTCGTCGCCCGCGTCCTCGATTCGCGCCAGCGCGGCGAGCACGCCGCCCATCTTCTTCTCGGTCTCCTCGTACTCGGCGGCCGGGTCGCTGTCGGCGACGACGCCCGCCCCCGCCTGGACAGTGACGGTGTCGAACGCCGGACCGCACTCGACGGTGGCAGTCCGGATGACGATGGCGAAGTCGGCGTCGCCCGTCCACGAGACGTAGCCGACGCCCCCGCCGTAGACGCCCCGGGGCCCCTCCTCTAGCTCGTGGATGAGCTCCATCGCGCGCACCTTGGGTGCGCCCGAGAGCGTGCCGGCGGGGAACGACGCCCGGACCGCGTCGAAGGCGTCGCAGTCCGGGGCCAGCCGCCCGGTGACGGTGCTCTCGATGTGCTGGACGTGGCTGTACTTCAGCACGTTCATGAACTCGGGGACGCGCACACTCCCGGGTTCGGCGACCCGCCGCACGTCGTTGCGCGCCAGGTCGACCAGCATCGTGTGCTCGGCGCGCTCCTTGTCGTCGGCGAGCATCTCGCCGGCGAGTCGGCGGTCCTCGACGGGGCTGCTCCCGCGCGGGCAGGTGCCGGCGATGGGGTTGCCCCGGACGGCGCCCGCCTGCACCGAGACGAGCGTCTCGGGGCTCGCGCCGACGACGGTCCGCTCGCCGAAGTCGAGGACGTACATGTACGGCGACGGGTTGACCTCCCGGAGCGCTTCGTACAGCCCCAGGGAGTCCAGCTCGCCGTCGAGTTCCCGCGTCCGCGAGATGACGCCCTGGTAGATGTCGCCGTCGCGGACGTGGGCCTTGGTCTGCCGGACCGCCTCCTCGTAGTGCTCCCGCGGGTCGGCCCGCTCGTTGACCTTGCGGAAGCCGCCGGTCGTCGGCGGCTCGGCGTCGGCAAGCACCCCTCGCACGCGCTCGGTCTCGGCCGCGAGGTCGTCGTAGACGGCTCCGGCGTCCTCCCCGGCGGCGACGACCGGGGTGCAGACGAGCGAGACGGCGTCGGCCCGGTGGTCGAACGCCAGCGTCGTCGTGTTGAGGACGAACTGGGCGTCCGGCAGGGACGTCTCCGGTCGCTCGACGCCGACCTCGTCGAGCCAGAGGTCGTAGACGGCGTCGTAGGCGAGAAAGCCCACCAGCCCGCCGTCGAGCAGCTGGCGGTCCGTGTCCGGGAAGTTGACCCGCGCCAGGTCGGGCAGCGCGCCACGGAGTCGGTCCAGGACGTCGCCGCTCCCGGGGGCAACGTGGGCCGCGGCGGTCGTCTCGCGGAGCACCTCGACCCGGCAGTCCCCCGGCGAGACGGAGACCACGGCGTCCGGGTCGTAGCCGACGAAGGAGAAGCGAGCGTGTCGGTCCCCGGCGGTCCCGGACGGTCGGAACGCGCTCCCCGGGTCGCTCGCCGCCGTCTTCTCGGCGCTCTCCAGCAGGAACGAGTAGCTGTCGTCCCGTCCCGTGCCTTCCTCGGCCGGTTCGTCGTCGACGTCGTCTCCATCTACGTCGACGTCACGGCCCCCCGCCGCGAGCGCGGCGTAGGCCGTGAGCGGGTCGACGGTGCAGTCGAGTTCGGCCTCCAGCCGGCAGACGACCGCCTCGTCGACCGGGACGGCGTCGCAGAACTCGGCGCGCGAGCGGTCGAACGGCCCGCTCATGGTTCGATTCGCTGGGGCCGCCTGGTGGCGTTCTCGACGAACCGAGCGACGGCGTCGTGGTCCTTCCGGCCGCCGCTCGCCTCCACGCCCGTCGCCACGTCCACCGCGTAGGGGCCGACGGTCTCGACCACCTCCGCGACGTTCTCGGGGGTGAGTCCGCCGGCGAGCAACACCGGGGAGGAGAGCGTCCGCGCGAGGTCCGCCGTCACGGTCCAGTCGTGAGTGCGCCCGGTGCCCCCGGCCCCGGCAGCGTCCGTGGAGTCGACGAGCAGCGCGTCGGCCACGTCGTCGTACTGACGGGCGTCCGTCGGCCGGGCCGCGCTGACGGTCTTGATGACCCGGGCGTCCACCTTCGAGGCGAGGTAGGCCAGGTCACCGTCCGTCATGTCGTTGTGGACCTGGACCGCGTCTGCCCCCACCCGGCGGGCGAGGTCGATGGCGTCCCGCGGCGAGGACGGCATCGTCACGAGGACGGTCGTCACGAGCGGGGGGACCTCGGCGACGAGGCTCGCGGCGCGGGCGGCCGATATCTCTCGGGGGGTGTCGACCGGGACGTCCACGACGAACCCGACCGCGTCGGCGCCGGCGTTGACCGCCGCGGCCACGTCGTCGACGGTGGTCAGGCCACAGATCTTCGTGCGGGTCATGTCAGGCGGTGACCGCCGTGCGCAGCTCGTCGAGCTTGGCTCCGGCGGCGCCGTCGTCGATGGCCTTCCGCGCGGCCTCGACGCCGTCCTCGATGGAGGTGGCCTCGCCGGCGACGTAGATGGCGGCACCCGCGTTGGCCAGGACGATTCGGCGCTTCGCGCCGTCGACCGCACCGGTGACGATTCCCCGCAGGTCCGCGGCGTTGGCGTCGGGCTCGCCGCCGGCGATGTCGCCGATGTCGGCGGGTGCGAGGCCGAACGAGTCGGGGGTGAGCGTGTACTCCTCGATGGACCGGCCCGCGACCTCGGCGACGGTCGTCTCGTCGTGGATGGCGATCTCGTCCAGGCCCGAGCCGTGGACGACGAGCGCCCGGTCGACGTCCATCTGCGCGAGCGCCTCGGCGAGGACCGGCACCAGATCCGGGTCGTAGACGCCGACGACCTGGGCGTCGGCCCCGGCCGGGTTCGTCAGGGGACCGAGCACGTTGAAGATGGTGCGCATGCCGAGTTCCTTCCGCGCGCCGATGACCGCCTTCATCGCGGGGTGGAACACTGGCGCGAGCATGAAGCCGATGCCCTGGGCCTCGATGGCCCGCTCGACGGCCGGCGGTTCGGCGTCGACGGTGACACCGACGGCGTCGAGGACGTCCGCACTCCCGGACGACGAGGAGACCGAGTAGTTGCCGTGCTTGGCGACCGGGATGCCAGCGCCGCTGACGACGATGGCGCTCGTCGTCGAGACGTTGATCGTGTCGTGGTCGTCGCCCCCGGTCCCGCAGGTGTCGACCAGCGGTCGGCAGTCCGGGTCGATGGTCCGCGCGGCGTCGCGCATGCCCGTCGCGAAGCCGGCGATCTCGGTCTCCGTCTCGCCTTTCGCCCGGAGCGCGGCCAGCAGCGCTCCGATCTGTGCCTCGGTCGCTCCCTCGAAGAGGGCGGTCGCCGCCGCTCGCGCCTCCGCCAGGGAGAGGTCCTCGCCGTCGGTCACTCGTTCGATGTACGACTGCATTGTAGGCCACCAATGAACGTATTAGGTCTACAATGTACAAATCCGTACATCGACTTAAACGTGTCGCTCGTCGCGGTTCTCGACCGTCGGGAACCGACGCGCTCGCTTATCCCCGTCGCGGTCGTACGACTCAACCATGTCGGAGTCGTCACCCTACGTCAACGCCCTCGTCGGGGCCGCCGCGACCGTCGTGCTGTCGTTCGTCCCCTTCTCCCCCATCATGGGCGGGGCGCTCGCCGGCTACCTCCAGGCGGGCGACGAGCGCGAGGGGGCGAAGGTCGGCGCCATCGCCGGCGTCTTCGCGACCATTCCGCTGTTGCTCTTCTTGTTCCTCATCTTCGGGATCTTCTCGTTCCTGGCGATCAGCCCGAACGGATCTGGTGGCCTCCTCTTCCTCGCGTTCCTGGTGGCCGTGATCGTCTCCGTCGTCGCCCTCTACGCCGTGGGCCTGAGCGCCATCGGTGGCGTCGTCGGCGCGACCCTCGCGGACCGCGGCGATCACGACCAGCCCGGCACCCGGGAGACGCCCGTCGAGGTGCCCACCGAAGCCACGGAGGAGCGCGCGGACTGACGAGCGGCGACTCTCGAAGCCGGCCCTCGTCGGTTCCAGCCGGTCGGAAACCGGCAGGCGGCACGGTCGCGATGTGGCGTATCGAAACCTTCAACTAGCCCCGTGGCCAACTCGGTACTGCGCCCGATAGCGGGCGAACGCCAGCGGGGTTCGTGGTCTAGGCTGGTTATGACACCTCCTTGACATGGAGGAGGCCGGCGGTTCAAATCCGCCCGAACCCACTACTTTTGCGGCGAACGGAGGTGAGCCGCAAATTCGTGTGTGAGGCGGATTTGAACGAGACGAGACGCACGCCGACGAGCGACCGACGGGAGCGAGTCGGACCGTCTCGGCGTGGTTCAGAATCCGCCCGAACCCACTCGCCTTCTGCGACGACCGGACCCGGCTAGAGGTATTTCCCGCTGGCGCCACGAGACTCGTGTATGGGTCTCCACACTGTCCTCTCCGCGCTCGTCTCCGGGATCGCCGCCTTCCTGGTCGTCGGCGTCGCCGTCACCGGACTTCTCGGGTCGGTCGTCGGGTTCTCGCTGTTCGTCGGCATCCCGGTGGGGGTACTCGCCGCCGTCGTCGTAGCGGCGTTCGTGCTCGTCGGGTCACGACCGGGGGCGGCGGGCGGGCGGCGACGCGCCGCGCTCGCGGTCTCGGGCTTCAGCGTGACGTTCCTCGTCGTCGCCGTCCTGGGCGTTCTCCTCGGGTTCCGGAACTCCGTCGCGCTCCTCGTCGCGGCGGTCCTCGGTGCCTTCGTCGCGGTGGGGAGCTACCTGCTGCAGGGCCGACAGACGGACGACGGTCCGCTCGACGCCTGGAACGAGCCGCGCTGACCGAGTCGGTCACCGTCGTCGCAGGCCCCAGACGAGTGCCCCCAGCGCCGTCAGCGCCGTGCCGACGGCGACCGCAACCCAGCTGGTGACGACGACACAGCCGTTCCAGCGGAGTCCACGCGCGAGGTCGAAGCCGACGCCCTGGCTCCCCCCGTCGGTCGGCGCACACGTGGCGAAGCCGGCGGGCGAGCCGAGGATGGCCAGCCCGCCGACGAGTCCTAGCACCAGCCCCGAGAGGACGAGCCACGCGGCGAGTCGTCGCGCCCACGCCATGTCGGTCTCCTGTGGCACCCCGCGAGCGAAAGGTCTTCCGCTGTGTCCTTCGGTCCTTCGTCGTGCAGCCCGCTTCCTCTTCGTTCTCCACCGTGATTCCGTCGCCCGCCGCTCGCCTTTCGGGTCGTCCCCGCACGGCGTCGCCCGTGATACTAGGAATATAAGGTCGTGACCATGCTGAAAACTGTTTAGTGGAAAGCGTTATACCCCAGACTGTGCGATAGCATGCCAAGATGACCCACGAGTCACCGAAACCGACGATGAAAGACGTGAGCCACACACCGCCGTCCGGCGAGTCCGTGACGAACGTCTGGCACCGAGGCGACGAACCGACCGAAGTCCCCGAGGAGTAGAGCGCTTTCTGCCCTACGCGTTTTCACGCCGACCAGCTACGGCACCGCGACCGCACGCGGTCCTCGGGCCACCGCTCACTGCAGGGCGGCCCCGCAGTCGGGGCACTCGTCGTCCGCGATGGTCACCTGTGCGTCGCACTCGGGACAGAACTCCAGGTAGCAGGCGCGCTCTCCCATGCGTGAGAATCGCGTCCACGGGGGCAAAACCCTTCCGCCGGTGGCCGGGTCCGCGAGGCGTCAGCCCCCGGTACTCGTCAGACTCGCTCGCTGTCCGCAGGCTGCGCGGCGTCGCCCCCCCGGTACTGCTGGATGGTCTCGTGCGCCCCGATGACGGTCGCCGGGACGACGAGCACGAACAGGTGCTCCTCGATGGGGATGCCGAGGACCGTGACGCCCGTGCGGAGCGGGATGGCGAAGACGCCGACGTGGAGGGTGTACCAGTCCCAGAGGTAGCCGACGGGGTAGAGGACGGCGACGGTCCGGGCGGCGCGGCCGAGCGCGTCCGCGCGGACGAGCAACACCAGCGCGACGGCTCCGAAGACGATCTCTGAGACGAGGTAGGTGTAGGGGCCGAAGACCGCGCCGATGTCTGGGAGCACGGTTCGAGCTACGCCCGGTGGCCCATTAACAGTGCTGCCCGCGCGTGAAACAAGTTTCAAGACCGTCGGGTGCCAATCTCCGAGTTGATTCCGATGGATATCGCCGACATCGCCACGCAGGATTTCGTCGAAGTAGACGCCGAAGAGCGACTGGGAAAGGTCCGGTCCATCTTCGAAGAGCAGAATCCGAAGGGTCTCATCGTGACGAACGGCGACGAGTACGCCGGCGTCATCACCCAGAAGCAGCTGCTGCAGTCCCACGTCGAGGACCAGGCGAAGGCACAGGCGCTTTTGACCTCTGCCCCGAAGGTGTCGCGTCACGAGGACATCCGCGACACCGCCCGGATGCTCGTCGAGGGCGGCACGAAGGTCGCCCCGGTGTTCGAAGGCGAGACCCTCTGGGGCATCGTCACCGAGGACGCCATCCTCGAGGCGGTCCTCGACAGCCTCGACGCCCTCTCGGTCGGCGATATCTACACCGAGA
>Ga0102959_1000227_pt1 | contig 18296 bp, 12 predicted proteins | sample SalPonF2_B_D2_MG_FD_84520 | JGI IMG/M metagenome (GOLD analysis project Ga0102959, IMG submission 84520) | Salt pond soil microbial communities from South San Francisco under conditions of wetland restoration - Salt Pond MetaG SF2_B_D2_MG ...
GGACGACAAGGCAACATTTGGGATTCCAATTTGCCGGTTGCGTTTCGCTGCAATCTCTGCAGCCCTATAATGGGCCAAACCGTTTCGCCCAGCGCTCCTCCAGTATTCTTGAGCTTTTTTAAGAACATCCTTCATGATTTCTCTCCTACATAATTTCTAATGAATGCATGCCGATTAAAACTCGAATGAATAATTCGATAAACCGCTTAATTTGTATCTAAATTGAGCAATTGTCGAGTTTGCCGAAAAACTCCGGGTTAAAGAAATTTTTTTGCAACACATGTGCCAAAAAGATTTTCTTCTTAAAACCAGCAGAATCCGAGGAAAGCTTTATTATCTTGAAGTTGGTACAACACCTTTATTTAAATAGGATTTCAGACGATCCTATTGGAATGTGTTGATATTCCAAATCGCGCGAATTGGATGAGATGGGAAATCGGAGGAGAGACAATAAAATTAAAAGTGCACAAAAAAATGTGCATTGATGCACATTTTTCTGTGCATAGAAGTTTTTATTCCAATGTTGCCTAAACAACAGTGAAAAATTTATTTGCATTGATTAAGATTTTAATCATGCAATTATCCTATTACAGGTACGATTAAATATAACACTTCGTTTATTGTTGAATGGAATGGATATTTTTTAAACGATCTCGACTTGATATTTACAGTTCGATTTTGATATCTTTTATTTTAACAGATTGCATGTTTATCAAGAAATCTTAAGAAAATTAGCGGGTTAAATTTTTGTGATATCATATTACCATATCACAATTACGAGTGAACAAAGATAGTTGCAAGGTATCACCAGAGTGCTGGGTCACCGGCCTACGCCTGGCCGCGCTGACCTTACACAAGCAATCGGATCGGAGCCGAATCCTGAAGAACTTGCCCGAGGATAATCGGTACATCATGAATTATATCCTCTCGGAAGTTCTATCGCAACAGTCGCCACCCATTCACAAAAACTCGAAGTTTTTGGTTGCAGTGCTAATCAGGGATATGTGAAGGGGTTATTGCGCAAGGTTCGCAGCATTTTTGACACCACTATTCGGATTCTGGTTTTTTGCGCTGTCCTTGTGCTGATCGTTGCCCTTGACCGTTTCGCTTTTACCGACCAGCGGTTGTTAAACATTAGCCGGCAGGCACGGGTAGACCTTCAACAAGATATGCAATCTTGAGGGTGTCGTCAGGCCGGTATAATGAAGTTTTCAGCAAATGCTATTTAATCTCAAGGCCTGATTTTTTCAAACCGTCAATAATACATTGGGCTAATTCATCAGATTTCACCCAAAGTTTAATCAATGTGCGGCCACGGTCTGGAAAATCGGACTTTGTCGTCAGAAGTGCTTCAACATATCGACTTCCTTCATCCGTCCTTCCTAAATGGCCCAGTGTGGACGCTTGAAGCAGTGGGTCCCAAAATGCCGCTGGAAACCTGAAATTCAAGGTCTCCAAGTATGCCCTTTCATACTCTTTTTTCCGGAGCCAGTCAGCACACAAGACATGGTAGACATAGGGTTTGTGATACGGGTTCAGCTTTATCGCCTTTTTTATTAAACCCGTTCCCAGATCCCAATCGCCCAGAGGTGCCAACACGTGTCCGATCACATCCATAAAGATCAGCGAATTGGGATTTAAGGCCAACGCATTTCTGGCTTCCACAAGTCCCTCTTCCAGCTTATTATTGATCAGGTGAGCCATTGCCAACACTACTCGAGCCCTTTGATTGGAAGGACTCAGGCGTACCCCTTTTTCGGCAAATTGGATGGCCTCCTCGACAGGTGTCGGCCTTTCAATTGATTCCAGAGCTAAGCTTTGGATATACAGAAGACTCAGAAATGTCCAAACCTGAGAGCACTCAGGCTCTCTGATCGCGGCCTCTTCCAACGCATCCAGCGCATCTTTGAATGTCTCGATTGTGAAGGTTGTTTCGTGTTTATAAAATTTTAACAGCGCTTGGTAGGTATCCATTTCCGCCGGCGGCTTGTTCTGCGATTCAAGGGAGAGGGTTTGAGATATATGGCCCTGTTCCTGGGCGATATGGGCAGCAATGATTTGTGCGGTCTCTCTTTGAAACGCAATCAGATCATTGGTCTTCATATCGCACTCATAAACATCGCCCCATATCTGCCGGTGTGTTTTTTGGTCGAAAAGCTGAACCGCAACATTAAAATTGTGGGGCCCGTAACGAACACTGCCGTTGATTGAAAACCGCGCCGGGGGTTCCGAGATGGACTGCCCTTCCGGATCCGAAGGTTTCATGAGCACTCGCATATCCTGATAACGGGACAGTTCGATGGCCAATTCCGTCATGCATCCTTCCGCCATGTAATCGGGTCCCGTACCTTCAGAAAAATTTTGGAACGGCCGGATAAGCACTGACGGCCAGGGATCTACCTGCCGATTATTAAGTTCGGTTTCCGGTAACGAACGGCTCGAATCCGTACCGGTCTGAAAAAAAAACGACGGCACATAGCCGCCTTTGGGAATGGTGATTCGCACCCTATCGCGCCTGCCTGCTGTCAGATAATAGTGCTCCAGGGCCCGACGAAGCCGCTTTGCTTCGACGCTGACGATGGGGTCCGTGCCAGGATCAAAGTTCGTTTTGCGGCCAAAAACATCCGTTGCAACGGTGTAGCCTTTGATTTCGCCGGCCCGCCCTTCAAGAAACATTTGGGTAACAAAGCGTAGGAATTTTTTTTGACGCGCTGTAGCGTTGAATTCAGGGCTGGACAAAATCCGATGGAGCTGTTCCTCGATGGCTATTGGGTCTGTTACGCGATTATTGCCCATTATGGCGTACCTGCCGGGTTATGGGTGTGAGATTGTGCCGGCTAACAATCGGTTAGCAGAAAACGAATATTTACGTACTGTTAAGCAGTCTAGTTTAGGTCTAGGATAGGATAACGTAGGTTTAAAAAATTTTCAAGGCATTTATATTATCATTAACATAGAAGAGCAGCATTCAACACGCTAACGGTTGTTCACAACCTTATCCTCAGCTTTAGATAAAGCTGAGCCACGACAAGCTGGAGACACTTTCCCATGGCTCTTACAATTCCAGATCAATTTTCCGCAATCCGAAGCTACATCGAAAAACGATACATAGCCGATGAGATCTTCAGAGATATTTACGACGATTATTTGACCTACCTCGATGCCCACCGGTTTTGGTCCCGTAACTCTACGGATGTTGCCCCTGTTCGTCGCAGAGAATACGCCCAGCTTGTCAGCGAGCTGGAGGAAGAGCTGATACAGATGCTGAAGAAAGGTTAGAATGAAGCATCTTAAGTAGCTGACAACCAGTTGCAGCCGATGCCGCACGAGATCTCCGTGATCATTAAGGACGGAAAGATCTACAAGAACACGCTATGAGAAGACAGGGCCCCATACAAAAAGGAGAGAATACCATGAATATTAAGATACAGAAAATGCTCGCGCTGTTTTTGTCGAGTCTGCTGTTGCTGGGTGCCAGCACGGTAGCTCTTGCGCAAAAGACACCCGGTTTCAATAACGAGATACCGGAAAACATCATGACACCCGACCACGTGAAGACGCCTATCGGAGACCTTAACTTCTTCGACGGTATGCCGGATAAAGCAACCGTGCAGAAGCTCTACGACAACTTGATTTTCATGCGCGGGGTAGAGGCCTTCCTTACCGGCATTCCCGCGACATCCATCGAGGCGATTCGCCTGGGTAATGCCGAAGTTGGCGCGAAGCGGGCTAACGACGTGGTCATCTTCGACAAGTTGATGGACTCAGACCCGCTTTTCCTCACCGGAAATACGGACACAGTTTACGCGACGGCTATCCTCGAGTTGGATCGGGATGGGCCGACGGTCGTTGTGATTCCACCGAAGGTTGGTCCCGGAACGGTGGACGACGCGTGGCAGCGCTTCGTGGTCGATATGGGAGCCCCCGGCCTCGACAGGGGCAAGGGTGGAAAGTACCTGATCCTGCCGCCTGACTACGAAGGGCCGCTCGATCCACCCATCGGTGGCGAGTTCGCCGAGGTGGACGGCGAGAAATATATCGTAGCCAAGTCGCCAACTTATGTGAACTGGATCGTCCTGCGTGGATTCCTCGAGGATGGCAAGCCGGATGCCGCCAATGCCATCTTCAAGAACGGCTTGAAGATTTACCCGCTCAAAGATAAGAAAAACCCACCAAAGATGAATTTCATCAGCGGTTCGGAAGTTCCGTTCAACACGGTTCACGCCAATAACTTCCATTTCTACGAGGAGCTCAACCACATCATTCAACGCGAGCCCCTTTCACTGATTGACCTGGAGTTGCGAGGATTGATCGCTTCCATCGGGATCCAGAAAGGGAAGCCGTTTAAGCCGGATGCGCGGACTAAGGAACTGCTTACCCAGGCCGTGGCAGTCGGTAACGGCACCGCGCGAGCGCTCTTTTTCCGTCCAATGAAGGAAGCATTCCTCTACAAGAACAGCGGTTGGTTTGCCCCATTCGTCGGGGGCAGCCACGAGTTTTTGAAGGACAAAGGTCAGGGAGGCCGCTACCTCGACGCGCGAAGCCTCCTCTTCTATGCGGCAACGGTCAACACTCCGGCGATGGTCAACAAGATGGTGGGAGCAGGTTCGCAGTACGCGATAATCGCAGTCGATGAGAACAGTGACTATCTGGATGGCAGCAAGAACTACAAGCTGAACATCCCAGCCAATGTTCCGGCCAAGGACTTCTGGTCGGTCGTGGTGTATGACCCGCAAACTCGTTCGCAGCTTCAGACGGGTCAGCCGTTCCCCGCCAAAAACAACAAGCGGCATAAACTGGATATCAACAAGGACGGCTCGGTGGACCTCTACTTCGGGGCGAAAGCACCCGAGGGCAAGGAGGCGAACTGGATTCAGACTGTGCCCGGAAAAGGCTGGTTCGGTGCCTTGCGCCTTTATGGGCCGCTGGATCCTTGGTTCGACAAAACATGGCGGCCCGGCGAAATTGAACTCGTTAAATAAAGATTAACTCTTCGCGCCGATGTTCGGCAGACGGCGTGGCCGACTGCCGAACATTGGCCGCACCGGTAACAGTAGAAAAATCAACAAAAGGAGAGTCAGTTATGAACACACCATCGAAACGACATCGAACACTACAAGCCCTGATGATCACAGGGATCTCAATCTTTGCCCTGGCATCGGCTCATGCTGCGGATGCCCCTAAGGTCACCGCCAACAACTACGTCCGTGCCGAGTCGGACATTCAGATGATAGGCTACATCGAGAGCTACAAGAACTTTGGGAAGTTCGAGCATTTCCGGAAGGGCTTCCCCTTGGATAACCAGGTTACCGTTCGGGGCAACCTGGACACCCTGTACTCCTTTGGCGTGTTTGACCTGAGGTCTCCGCTCACGGTCACGCTTCCGGAAACCAAAGGGCGCTATCAGTCCTTGATGATCGTGAGTCAGGATCATTCGATCTGGGGGCTCTACGGCCCTAAGACAGGCACCCTGACAGAAGAGAAGGTGGGCACCCGGTATGTGTGTCTGGTCATTCGAACCTTTATGGATCCGAACGATGAGAAGGACGTGAAGGCGGCGCACCGGCTCCAGGATGCGGTCAGTGTCAAGCAGGCTGATATCGGAAAGTTTGAAGTGCCCGATTGGAATAAGGAAGAAGTGGAGAAGATGCGGGCCACGATCAATGTGGTCGCTGCCACGGTCACGGATGCGGGAAAGATGTTCGGCAAGAAAGAGGATCTGGACCCGGTCTACTGGCTGCTGGGGGCTGCTCTCGGCTGGGGCGGGCTGCCAGCAGAGGCCGCCAGCTACGTGAATGTGGTCCCCGAAAGGAACGATGGAAAGACCGCCTACACCCTCACCGCGAAGGACGTCCCGGTGGACGCCTTCTGGTCCGTGACGCTCTACGACGACAAGGGCTTTATACCGGTCAACAAGTACAAGGCCTACTCGTTCAACAACGTCACCGCCAAGAAGGACAAAGACGGCAGCATTACCATTCACTTCGGCGGCGACCCCAAGGCGGACAACTTCCTTCCGATCGTGCCGGGCTGGAATTACATCGTGAGGCTTTATAGGCCGAAAAAGGAGATTTTGGATGGAAGCTGGACATTTCCAAATGCGAAAGCCGTTGAATAAAGTGTGGATGCGCTTAACGCTTATGAGGCCCTTTTTGAACAGGAACACGGATACTGTCTTTGGTACCGCCTGGCTTGAACTCAAGAAGGGAGGGTTGTGATAATGCGAACCATTTCATGCAATTCTGAGGCAGCTCATCCATTCCGCGTTGCGGGTAGGGTTGCCGATCCAGTTGCGCGCATACTCGGATCGTTCCTGTTGCTCGTTATCACCTTGTTGCTGCCAACGGGCGTTTACGCCCAATCCCAGACCGAACTAAAGGACACCAAACCATCCCGCGACTCCAGAATAGTGGATACGGCCCCGGTAGTGGTTAACGGCAAGGTACGGTTTCATGTAGTCGGGGTGTCGGCTCACCCGGCCGAACGCCGGGCCCATGAGATCGCCCGGCGAATCGAGGCCTTGGCAAAAGATCCGAAGTTCGATCCCAAGACACTCCGGACCAAAGATGCCGGCGCCTATCACCAGATCTTGCCGGATGAGGGCGGTAAACCCATCTTTAGGGTGTTGGAAGCGGATGCCAAATTCGAAGGGGTCCTCCGGACGGTGCTTGCCAAGACCTTACTAAATAACATTGCCGAGTCCATCAATGACTACCGTCATGATCGCAAACCCGCTGTATTAATAAAAAACGCACTGTATGCGCTCGGAAGCACGCTAGTGCTGATAGCGCTCTTGTGCAGCGTGTTCTGGTGCTTTCGCCGTCTAAACGGATTCTTGGAGCGTCGCTTTAAGCTCCAAATGCAGAACCTTGAAGCGCGGTCTAAACACCTCTTCAGAGGAGAGCAGTTTTGGAGCCTCCTGCACGGTGCATTGCGGATGTTGCGGGCACTGGTTGTTTTATTTCTCATTTACGTATTCGCGAATTACGCTCTGAGTTTGTTTCCGCAAACAAGGTACACCGCCCATAGGCTGTTCCAACTCGTGATGAGCCCCCTTGGCGGCATGGTTGATGCCGTCATCGACTTTATCCCAGCCCTCGTGTTCCTCGTAGTGTTGTTTCTCATCACGCGTTATGTGTTGAAGTTGGCTCGCGGCGTGTTTACCGCGATCGATAATAAGCGCCTGAAAATTAAAGGATTTGAGACCGATTGGGCGTGGCCGACCCATCGGATCGTTCGGCTGGGGATCATCCTCTTCGCGTTGGTGATCGCATATCCATTTATTCCAGGATCCGATTCTGCGGCCTTCAAGGGGGTCTCGGTTCTGTTGGGGGTCCTGTTTTCTCTCGGCTCCACTTCCGTGATCTCCAACGTGATCGCCGGATACACCATGACCTACAGGCGTGCCTTCAGAATTGGTGACTGGGTAAAAATTGGTGACACCGTCGGGGATGTCACGGAAATGCGTGTATTGGTTACCCATTTGAGGACACCAAAAAATGAAGAGGTCGTAATCCCGAATTCGACCATCCTTAACGGCGAAGTGACCAACTACAGCACCATGGCCCGCGATCAGGGCCTGATCCTGCATACCACGGTTGGGATTGGTTACGATGTGCCGTGGCGGCAGGTGGAGGCGATGTTGTTACTGGCCGCCGAAAACACCGAGGGGCTTCTCAAGGAACCCAAGCCGTTCATACGACAGAAATCGTTGGCGGACTACGCGGTGAACTACGAACTCAACGCCTATTGTGGCGATGCCTCGCGGATGATTGAGCTGTACACCGATATGCATCGCAACATCCAGGATGTCTTCAATGAAAATGGTGTGCAGATCATGTCACCGGCTTATAAGGAGGACCCGGCCGAACCGAAGATCGTCCCGAAGGAGCGGTGGTACACACCGCCGGCGACCGAGCCGGGATAAGCTTTTGGAGGGTATAGTGATGAGGAGTACTGACAATCCAAGACATACTCACTTGGCCGTTAATCTGAATGGCCTGGCAGGTCTCGGTGCTTACCGTTCCGGTTGGATGATGCAGCAAATGAAAGGAAATCCTATGAAGCGTATCAGCCCAGCAGCCATCCTCGTCCTATTTGCCACTCTGTGCTTCGGGCAGTTAGCCTATGCCAAGGAGACCGCCAAAACCTCTAAGCCTGCCACTGGGGCCGTAATGGAACAAACAATAGCCTCTACACCAGGCCTGGCTGATCTTGTCCTCAAGGCAGCAGAGCTGTCTAAGCGCTTGACCGATCTAGAGGAGAGTTTGGAAGAAGTTTTCGATCCATCTTCGGCTGAGAGTAGCTTCAGCGGCACAGAGGAAAGGTTGAGCGATCTCTCCAGTCGATTGGAGGATCTGAAAACTGCGAAGACCATGGGCCACTTCCAATTTATTCAGCTCAAAGGGGAATTGCAGCAGGAAAGAGATTTCCTGGAAAAGAACTTAAAGCCCGTCACAGAAAGCCTTAGGAACGTTTTGGATTTAAAAAAGAAGTGGTCGAAGGAAAAGAAACAATGGTCCCAATGGCAGGCTTCTCCGGATGAAGATATGCAAATTCGAGCTATGCAGTCCACTTTTGCCAGAGCCCAAGAAACGATTTCCAAGGCAAGAACCACAATCTCCCAACATTTAGAGCCATTGCTCGCAGCAGAGATAAGGGGAGGTGCCCTTCAGGCCAGAACGTATTCAATTGTATCGGAAGTTAATGATCTAATTTCGGACAGACGCGGTGTGGTCTCAACAGAATCATCCCCGCCGATGTTCTCTTCTCAGTACGTTGCTCAATTTTCATTGGAGTTATGGCACGAACTACGACAAGGAATACGTGCCGTAACCTTTCCAGACAGGCAGTTTTTTGCGCGACAGGGATGGGTAATTTTGCTGCAGATTTTGCTCGCCATCTCTCTGGCCGTTGTGTTTCTGCGTTCTCGAAAGTCTCTGGAGAAGTCGGAGAAGTTGCGGGCTTTGGCCAAGCGACCCTTTGCCTTCGGCGTGGTCATCAGTCTCGTAATCCTCACGGGATTTTATACGTCGTATACACCCACATGGCATTTGTTTATTTGGGTTTTCGGGTGGATCGCCTTTGCTCGCGTGGTTGGAGTCTATATGACCAGATCCTCGAACAGGTGGCTCATTTATGGGATGGCTTGCATCTTGATCACTATCGAGTTCTTTCGCGTTTTGAGCCTGCCACTGCCGCTCTTCCGACTGTACGTCTTCGTCGTTGCGCTGGTTGGCCTTATCCTTTGGCTGTGGCTCGCTCGGCAGAGTCGTCGTCGAAAGGATTCGCCCTTGTACACCTATGGACTGGGCCTTGGAAGTCTGATTCTCATGATTGTAGCACTTGTGGAAGTGAGTGGGAAGGCAGACTTGGCCCTGAATCTACTGGAATCCTCAATCCTTACATTCAGTTTGGTCCTGGTAGCTTGGATGTTTATACTCCTCGCACGGGACGGTTTGGATTGGGCCGTTCACAGATCTCGCCTCCAAAAAATAACGGTTTTTCGCAACCACGCCTCAAGTATTGCCGCTAAATCTACACTCTTGATTAACTTTTTTATAGGGTCTTTTATCATTGTGTCCATCCTCGTATACTGGAAAGTGTACCATAGCCCAGTTGAGGCCTTCAACGGCGTTCTGTCATTGGGTGTCACGCTGGGATCTCAAAGGATTACCTTGGGGCTGCTGCTTGCCTCGGCTTTTCTCCTTTACGGCTCGTTTGTCGTATCTTCGGCTGTACAAGTTTTCTTGTTGGAGGAGGTATTTCCCAAGCGCAATGTTGGACATGGAGTCGGTTTGTCAATATCCCGTTTAATCCAATACGTTCTCATCTTCGTGGGATTTTTACTATCGCTTGCGACGCTTGGATTCACACTAACTAACCTTACAATCCTTGGAGGTGCGATAGGAATTGGAATCGGCTTTGGCCTGCAAGCTATCGTGAATAACTTTGCCAGCGGTCTCATTCTGCTCTTTGAGCGACCCATCAGGGTAAATGACTATATCATGCTTGGTGCGATATGGGCTGAGGTCAAAAAGATTGGGCTCCGATCCACAGTGGTCCGATCCTTCGACGGCTCGGAGATTGTCATCCCCAATAGCGATCTCATTACAAATCAGGTGACCAACTGGACTCTTTCCGAAAGGCATATACGTCTCACTATACAGGTGGGAGTCGCCTATGGTTCTGATGTTACCCTGGTAACAGAGACTTTGACGGAGTGCGCCATGGCAAGCTCCAAGGTGCTGAGAATGCCCGAGCCCAAAGTGTTTTTTCAAAACTTCGGGGAAAGCTCTTTGGATTTCGAGCTTCGCGTCTGGATATCGGATGTGGACCACAAGTTGACTGCGGCAAGCGACCTTCGCTACGAGATTGACCGGAGGTTCCGAGAAGCGGAAATCGAGATTTCCTTCCCGCAGAGAGACCTCAATATACGAAGCGTTGATGAATCAACTGGCTCAATCTTGACGCCGCCTGGGAATCAGCGCCCCGACCTCGTGGGAGTTTCGGGCACGGAGAAGGATAAGGAGGAAGATAAAAATAAAGAGTGAAAGTCATATCTTCCTTGTCAAGATAAATGATTATAGTTGAGTACTGCGAGCCGATATCCGAGAAATGACGATCCAGGAATCACTGATAACAATATATCGTACTGACCTTTAAATGCGTTGATTTAGCAGTTCTGTTATTTATCCTGAATCTTGAAATTGTTGTGATATCGTTTTTCCAAAAAGGGCAAATCATTTTTCGGGAGTTTGTTTTTATTGATATATGTAATTAACATGAATTAGTTCCAAGTTGCACTTATGGCAAGAAAACACAAGTTTTGACGAGACAATTTTTGCAAGGTATCTCAATGTATCAAAGGTTTGAAGGCTGAAAAGCGATACCCGATTTATGGTATCTTGGATCAAAGAATTTGCGTACAAGTGTGGCCAAGGCTGCAGCTGGAAAATAAAACGTCGTTGGACAGAGATGATTTGACTATTATCAAAAATAAGATTTAGTTAACCTAAACCAGTAAAAAAGGAGGTACGTCAATGAAAAATTTATTTGTAATTTTAAGTGCGTTAGGTCTGGTATTTTTCGTCTTTACTGCGCCCCATGTGATGGCGGCCGAAAAGGTCATGGAACAAGATACGGTTACAACCACCGCACAAGAAGCAGAAATTGTAAAAACAGCGGACAATTTTATCATTCTGTTTGATTCATCCAGCTCCATGAATGAACCATACCGAAACACCAGCATGACCAAGTTAGGGGCAGCCAAGGAAATTCTCAAAGAAAAAAACAAAACCCTACCGGATTTGGGATACAATGCTGGGTTATATTTGCTTTCGAACTTCAAGCCCATCTACGCGGTGCAAAAATATGATCGGGGAAAAGTGACCATTGCCCTTGATCAACTCCCAGCCAAGGGAAGTGGCGCAACGCTGCTGGTGGAAAGTCTGAGCAAACTTCGCGGTGTTTTAGCAGGACTTACCGGAAAAACGGTGGTTTTTCTTTTTACCGACGGCGATTACACACCCGCTCCCGGCATGAAAAAGCCGGTTCAAATCGCCAGAGAACTTGCCGACAAACACGATGTTTGCTTTTATGTCATCAACACCGCAAAGGGGTCACATTATAAAGAAATATTGAAAACTGTGGCATCCATCAACCAGTGTTCGCGCGTGGTTCCCTTCGATTATTTGCTGGGAAGACCGGAATACTTGACCGGCGCCCTTTATGAAATCGATGTTAAAACCATTGAAACCGTTAAAACCATTGATTATCTCGCCGGTTTCAAGGTTGACAACGTTCAATTTGGTTTCAACAGTTCAGCCGTACCGTCTGCGTCCTATGAGGAACTGAACAAACTGGGGGATTTCTTACGAGAGCATCCTAACACGTATGTTGTTCTTTCAGGGTATACCGACATTACCGGTTCTGAAGAATACAACCTGCGGCTTGCCAGACGCAGAGCCGAAAAGGTTCAAGGTTATCTGACCCAATACTCTGGTATTAATATCGGTAGAATCATCACCCAGTGGTACGGAAAAAAAGATCCGGTGGCCGACAACACCACAGAAGAGGGACGCCAGCAAAACAGGCGGGTTGAAAGTGTTGTTATGGGCTTAGAATAGCGCGGTTAAAGAATAGCTGGAAAGAATTATTATATTATTATCTATAACAGGAACCTCAGCTATATATATTCACACAAGCTTGTCGAATGGAAAGTGTGGACTGGAAGGTCAAAGTCCACGCTTTTCTTGTTAGTATGGACACACAGCATATTTTATGATGATATTTGCTGTGAAACCTGTGGAAGCTCCAACGTCTATGCTTTCGGGCAAACTTGCGATAGCTGGAACTCTGCAATGAAAAAAAGCTATCAGTGGCCTGATTTTTTTGTGATACCACAATATCGTATCACCTAAGGTTAGTTGTGACGATTGCTGCCATAAATCACACGTATCAAGTCTATAAAAAATTGTTGTGATATCGTTTTCCAATAAGGGCAAATCCTTTTGACAGGTTTTGCCCTTTTTTGTGGATTTTACGATATATGTAATCAGAGTTGATTAACCTTGGGTTGTTGTTTTGGCAAGAAATTGACATCTAAATATACGGCTATATGTTATGTCATACAACGAAATAGAGCTTGGGGTCATTATGAAAGTTGCCTGGATTATCATATTCATCATCTTTATTTTTCTAACATTGCCCAGTTCGGGTCTGGTAGCAAATGACCTGTCTGCACAATACTGTCTTTCACAAAACAATTGGAAAAATCTTTATAGCAAGAATGGCATAACTGTATATTCTCAAAAAGCACCGGACTCTGATGTTTTGGCCTTAAAAGCCATCGGTATCCTCAAAGCTCCTCTGGATCAAATTTTGGAGGTTTTAAGAAAAGTTGAAATATCAAAAGAATGGATTCCAAATATCGACAATAAAATATTAGTCAAAGAATTTTCCGATATAGAGACCATTACATATAGTGTCAATGTGGTGCCTTGGCCCTTTGCCGACAGAGCATTATTACTTTACAACAAATTAAGACTCGACAGAGAAAAAAAATATCTTGTCGTTGAGATACATTCTGTTGATCCTGATACGAATCCCATAAAGGAAGATCATGTCCGTGCCAATTTGTACTGTGGACAAATGATTTTGCGGCCGAAAGACATAGGACAAACTGAAGTAGAACTTACACTATTTGTTGACCCGAGAGGCCATATTCCTACTTGGCTTTTCAATATGGCCCAAAAATCCTTACCCTATGATTTTCTCAGAGCACTTGAAGAAAAGGCCAGCCGAACAAGCTACAAACTGCGTCCCTCTTTTAAAGAAATGTTAGACCAACTTATTTCTCTTCTTAGGAATTAGAATAGAAGACCGGTCGTTAGGACTGAAGAATCGGTTCGAAATCATAAACTCAGATATTGCACTTTCGGCTATGTATTTCATATTATAATGCCAGTTCAAAAGTTGTGATATCGTTTTTCAATAGGGGCAAATCCTTTTTGCGGGGTTTGCCCTTTTTTATAAGATTCACGTTTTACCAAATTTAATGTTGATTTGATATTTTAAAGAAAATAAAACGTAGTAAACTAAAAATTAACGAGGCAAATTTATGAAAACTGATACGAAACGTAAAATGTACATGGGTGCTTGGCGTTTTATGCTTCCATTACCTCCGACGATTTCAGCAAAAGGGTTAAAAAGGGGCGTGTCTGGCGCAAAAACTAAAGCAGATCTTTTGTCAAAAGAGGAACGTAAGGTTCATCATTTTATTGTGAAACAAATGGCGATTGCTAAAGAACCTATAACAACTGAATTTATCGGAGAAAAACTCAATATATCGTTAAATCGGGGCAAAGATATTGTGGAAAAACTTGAAGCGATGAAAACATATTGTTACCGATCCGATAGTCAAGGTATAAACTGGGCTTATCCTCTTTCTTTGGAAAATACAGGTCACAAAATGACCGTTAGTACCGGTGAACAATTTTTCGCTGCTTGAGCGGTAGATGCTATTGCGACTCCCTTCGTGTATGGGAGATTACAAAATGAGGAATTGTTTTTTACTGTTAATTCGGAATGCGCTAATAGCGGAAAACCGATGAAGATCGAACTTGACAGTGATTTAAATATCACAGGCGTGGATGAGGGTTCCGAGCCCATGTATTGCATTGCATCAATGGATACCGATAAAACAAAAGAACCAAGCATTGTGGATATTTTCTGACGGAAGTCACTTTTCTTCTGGTCAGAAGAAGACGCAAGAGAATACCAAAAGAAAACGCGTGAACTTAAATTCTATATGAATCTTAATGCAATATCTATTGAGGGCATTAAACAAATACAGTCAGCGATTTTTGGTTTTTCAAAAGACGAATGATCTGCAGACTGGTGATTTAGACGGTGATATCTGCAATTAGGTGCAAGTATCAAGGGCCTAATTATTTTGTGATACCATAATACGATATCACCAAACGATGGTTGCGGCGATTACTGCAATATCAGACAGGTTTTTTGAGGTCCTGAATTTTTGTGATTTCAATTATCAATAGGGCAAATCCTTTATCGGGGGTTTGCCTATTTCATTTGACATGAAACTTTTCTAATTATATCCTGTATTTTATCGATTCTCCCGCTAAATCTGTTTCAATCTTGAATCAAATTCATTTCGAAACGCTTCTTTTTCTACTGATCTGACTTTATATCCAAACCTCATTTTCTATTATTAGATTGTTCGTTAGTATATTTATTTAAGGGATCAATAATTAAAAAAACTTTGAAAAAACAAGATTTTATGATGACCAATAAATGATTCTCCACCCTAGTAGAGAGATAATTAATAAAAAAGGAGAAACGATTATGGCACAATATATTGCGGACCGAAGGGACGTCGATTTTGTTCTCCACGAGCAGATGAATGTTGGAGACCTTAGCAAACACGAAAGGTTTGTGGAGTTTAATAAGAAAACAATAGATATGATTGTATCTGAAGCACGTAATCTTTCCATAAAAGAGATTCTGCCAACCCAGAAATTAGGCGATCAGGAAGGATGCAAGTTCGAAAACGGAAGTGTAACTGTTCCGGAATCCTTCCACAGAGTCTATGAAATTTTTAAGGAAGGTGAGTGGGTTGCTATGACTGAAGATCCCGAATGGGGAGGACAGGGAATGCCGACAATAGTTGCGTTGGCAGCAAACGATTATTTTGTTGGGGCCAATTACGCTTTCATGATGTATCCGGGATTAACTCATGGGGCGGGGAAACTGATTAATGCTTTTGGAACGGATAAACAAAAAGAACTATTCTTAAAAAAAATGTACACGGGTCAATGGACGGGTACAATGTTACTTACAGAGCCGGAGGCTGGATCGGACGTAGGCGCACTTAGCACATCTGCAGTAAAAAACGATGATGGCACCTATTCAATTACCGGCAATAAAATTTTTATCTCCAGTGGCGAGAACGATCTGTCAGAAAATATTATTCATCCTGTTTTGGCTCGCATTGAAGGCGCTCCGCCAGGAACCAAAGGGATATCTCTGTTTCTTGTTCCTAAATTTTGGGTTAACGATAACGGAAGTTTAGGAGAATTTAACGATGTGGTTTGTACTGGTATTGAAGAAAAAATGGGAATTCATGGCAATTCAACTTGCTCTATGACTCTTGGTGGCAAGGGAAAATGTAGAGGAATCCTTTTAGGGGAAGAGAACAAAGGTATGCGTGCCATGTTTCTTATGATGAATGAAGAACGCTTGCAGACAGGACTCGCAGGTTTTTGCTGTGCGTCTTCTGCTTATATGTATGCCGTTAACTATGCCAGGGAACGAATTCAAGGAAAGAATCTACTCCAAATGATGGACAAAAGCGCTCCGTCCGTCCCGATTATCCAGCATCCGGATGTGCGCCGTCAGTTAATAACAATGAAAGTGTACGTTGAGGGGATGAGAAGTCTTCTCTATTATGTTGGGCTGTGCGAAGATAAGATTAAAACCTCAGAAAACGTAGAAGAAAAAGCTAAATATCAGGGCATCATTGATGTACTCATTCCAATTGCCAAAGGTTACGTAACAGATAGGGCCTTTGAAGTCTGCAACCACGGTATCCAGGTCTATGGTGGGTATGGATATATAAAAGAATATCCTATGGAACAGCTCTTGCGTGATTGTAGAATAACAATGATCTACGAAGGGACGAATGGCATCCAGGCCATGGACCTTTTAGGAAGAAAGCTGGGAATGAACGACGGAAAACCCTTTATGGATCTTTTGTTTGAGATGCAAAAGACCATCGCAATGGCCAAAAGTGTGTCTGGTCTGGAAGATTTTACAGCCAAGGTGAAAGAGGCGGTTAATAAACTGGGGGAAGTCGCATTACATATGGGAATGACAACTTTCTCTGAAAAAGTCTTGAATGCCTTTGCCTTTGCATATCCTTTTATGGAAGTTACCGGTGATGTAGTGATGTCCTGGATGCTGCTGTGGCGGGCAACGATTGCAGCCCAGAAATTGGAAAAGGGGGCCAAGAAAAAGGATGCCGCCTTTTACGAAGGCCAGCTTAAAAGCGCTGAGTTTTTCCTTAATTCTATTCTCCCGATCACACTCGGCAAGATGAAGACTATTTTAGTAACCAATGGCGCTGCCGTGGAGATTTCTGAGGATTCTTTTGGTGGATAACTTTAGCCCAGATTTTTCATGAAGAATTTATCTTGTTTTTAAAAATATTTGAGAACATTATTCGATATATAATATTAACCAATTATTGAGTTTGCTCTGGTCTTTTCAATTGAACAGAAAATTCAATTTTGGTTAGCCAGTAGCATACTAGTTAAGCCGATTTTTATGTAACATATATAATGGGGGAAGATGCTATGAATAAGACGCTTAACCTATACAAACAAATATCAAAATATCCTTTAGGCAATTATATTTTTACTAAGGGATTAACTTTTCGAGCACCATATTTTTCAACCATTCATCCTTTGGTTACAGTCTTGAGTTCTGGTTTATGTAAAGTAGAAATAAAAGACCGTCGTTCAGTTAGAAATCATCTTGGAACTATAAATGCTGGAGCGATGTGCACCTTGAGTGAATTAACAGGAGGATTGGCTGTTGAGGCATCTATTCCTTCTAACTTACGGTGGCTTCCTAAAGAAATGACAGTTAACTATACCAAAAAGGCAAGGGGGAAATTGATAGGTCTGTGTTCTTTTGATCCGAATACACTGGTACCTGGTGACATAAAAATGCCTATCGACATAAAAGATGAATCAGGAGATACGGTTTTAAAGGCAACCATATTGTTTTATATTAGTGAACGTCCAAACAAATGATATGATAACTTTTTGATAAAATATCAGATTTAATTCTATAATATCCGCATAACCACAGCTTGGACGCTAACTGGAATTTTTTTTTGAAATCATCAAATCAAGACCTGTGGTTACTGATGATTCCTTAAATATCAGGGACACTATTCTTTTGTGATATCGTTTTTTGTGGGCAAATCCATTTGAAAGGAAAATGGAAGATGAACCGTTGGCTTCGTACTTTAATTACATTTATCAGAGCTCAATTCCTAAATGACTTAAAACCAGATGAAGAGACCTGTTTGAATTTTCGAGTTTGGATTACAGATGTTGATCTTACAATCATGAACAATGCTGCCATGCTGTCAATAACGGAAATGGGTCGTATTGATCTTATGATTCGCACAGGATTTCTAACGCACGTTAGGAGAAATAGATTGTATGTTCCTCTCGCTTCCATTTCCGCACAATTTAGACGACCTCTTAAACGATTTCAAAAGTTCCAGTTGAAAACTCAACTCATTTATTGGGACGAAAAATGGATTTATATTAGCCATCGGATTTTACGTGAAGAAGAAATTATTGCTGTTGCATTGGCTAAGTGTACGGTGAAAAAAGGAAAAGAGCTAATTCCATTTGAAAGTATCATCCATAAATTAAACTGGGGAATGAAGCCAAAAAATCGACCCGAAATGATTGACAGATTTGAAAGAGGAGAAACTCTTTTTCTAAAAACTTTGAAGCACGAATGAACTCCCCAACCTGTACTAGTAATGGAAATTAAACGGGTCTCTGTTCTTTATATAATGGTTGGTATAAAACCTGTACTATATCCAATATGCAGCATTTGGCTGAATCTGTGATACCTAATAAGTGTTTTATCCATAGTCCCGCAGTAGATAAGCCAAAGATTATAGTTTTTTGGCTCTATTGGCAACAGTGTTTTGAATGGTGATTTATCGGGGCGGGATTATTGATAAA
>Ga0102959_1000228_pt1 | contig 18271 bp, 13 predicted proteins | sample SalPonF2_B_D2_MG_FD_84520 | JGI IMG/M metagenome (GOLD analysis project Ga0102959, IMG submission 84520) | Salt pond soil microbial communities from South San Francisco under conditions of wetland restoration - Salt Pond MetaG SF2_B_D2_MG ...
AGGGTGCTCGTAAGTGGGCTCGTATTACTGGTGCCAATATCGGTAAACCCATTGCCATTGTGCTGGACGGCTATGTGTATTCGTATCCCAATGTTCAGACCAAAATTTCGAATGGTCGTTCTTCCATTACTGGCTTGGAGAGCCCGAGTGAAGCCGAAGACCTTGTAAACATTCTGCTTTCCGGTGCATTGCCCGCCCCACTCAAAATCGTAGAGGAGCGTACCGTAGGAGCTACCCTTGGTGAAGCATCTATTAAGGCCGGTTTCTATTCGACTCTTATCGGACTTATTATCGTGGCTATTTTCATGATTGTTTATTACCACGCCGGTGGAGGTATTGCCGACTTGGCATTGATTCTGAATATGGTCTTTATCCTCGGAATACTGGCCGCCTTTAAGGCCACCCTTACCTTACCCGGTATTGCCGGTATTGTGTTAACTATAGGTATGGCGGTAGATGCCAACGTACTGATATTTGACCGAATCAGGGAAGAGGCCCGGTCCGGGAAGACGTTACGAGCCTCAATAGAAGGAGGGTATTCAAATGCTATGAGTGCTATTATGGATGCCAACGTAACCACCTTCTTTATCGGTATTATCTTGTACAGCTTCGGGGTAGGTCCGATTAAAGGATTCGCCGTAACACTGATGGCGGGTATTGTTGCATCGTTGTTTAGTGCTATCGTCATTACCCGCGTAGTCGTTGATTATCTGACGCGTGACAGATCGACTGAAATAAGTTTCGGTTAATAAAGAAATTCAATATCTAAAGAGGAATATCTATTATGAGATGGTTTGAAACACCAAATTTTAATTTTATCAAAGTTCACAAATATGCCTATATAATTTCGGGCATTTTGATTGCGGCTTCTGTCATTGGAATTTTAACTAAAGGCCTGCAGTACGGTATCGATTTCAGGGGTGGAAAGGAATTTGTCCTGGAGTTTACGCAACCGGTGGAAGTCACCCAGATTCGAAATAACCTGGCTGATCCACTGAACGGCGAACCTGTGGTGAAAAAGTTTGGCTCTGACAGGGATATACTTGTCAGAACCGATAACCCGGGCGATATTACTCAAGTCCAGAAAACGATCATATCGAGTCTTGGCCAGCTTTATCCAAAGATTGGAGTTAATGTTATCAAGACAAATATCGTAGGCCCCCGTTTTGCCGAAGACCTAAAGGATGCAGCATTTAATGCCATCATCTTTTCGCTGATCGTGATTTTCCTTTATATCCTGATACGATTTAAGGATTGGGCGTTCTCGGCAGGTGCGGTTGCCGCTTTATTCCATGACGTCACGATTGTACTGGGGATATTCACCATATTTTCGAATATTTTACCCTTTAATCTGCAGATTGATGAAGCCATTGTGGCGGCCTTTCTCACCATTGTGGGTTATTCGATCAACGATACGGTGGTGGTATTTGATCGTATCCGGGAGAACAGCTTGCTCTATAAAACGATGGAGGAAAGTGAGATGATTAACAAGAGTCTTAACGATACGTTAAGCCGTACAGTTATTACTTCATTGACTACCTTGTTTACGGTAACCGTGTTATTTATCTTTGGCGGAGAGGTCTTAAAAGGATTTTCCTTTGCTTTGATGCTGGGTATCATCGTTGGTACCTATAGCTCTATTTTTGTCGCTAGTCCATTGGCTATGGATCTTAGAAAACAAAAGAAATAAAATGCTTAATCATAAGTCCGAAATTATTAACCAGCAGGAGATCAAAAAATGAATTTTAATGTAACTGAACGTTATAATTGTGTAGTCATTGAGTTTAAAGGCAATGTGATGGGGGGCCCGGATGCCGTAAAACTTAACGAAAAACTACATGAGCTTATCGAAGATGATAAGACGAATGTCGTTGCCGATCTTAGCAAAGTCAAGTTTATGAATTCTTCCGGCTTGGGAATGTTGATTGGTGGATTAACGACCATGCGCAAAGCAGGCGGCGATCTTCGTATTGCCAATGCTACCGATAAAATTGAAAGCCTGTTGGTGGTTACCAAGTTGATTACGGTATTCAAGCATTTTAAATCGCTTGAAGAAGCCGTCGAATCTTATTCGGATTCTGAAAAAGAATAATTCATTCTAAATTTTTAAAGTATAAGGGGGTGTATTATTCACCCCCTTTTTTATGCAAAGATTATTATGTCAATTCGTGTAGTTGTTGGAGCCCAGTGGGGCGATGAAGGGAAAGGGAAAATCGTTGACTTGTTAAGCAGGGATGCACAATATGTTGTCCGGTACCAGGGGGGAGCCAATGCCGGACATACACTCGAGTTTGGCGACAAGAAGATTGTGCTGCATCTTATTCCATCTGGTATATTTAACGGAGAAGCCACCTGTGTTATCGGGAATGGCGTAGTCATCGATCCGCATGCTTTGCTGGAAGAGATCAGGGAAGTAGAAAAACTGGGAACTGATCTCAGGGATCGCCTAAAGATCAGTAAATCGGCCCATATTATCTTGCCCTATCATCAGTTGTTGGACCAGGTGAAAGAGAAACACCGTGGCGAGGATGCTATTGGTACAACCGGACGCGGTATCGGTCCAGCTTATGTGAGTAAAGTCTCTCGTGTGGGTATTAGGATGTCGGATCTATTCCATCCGAAAGAACTCCGCGAAAAGGTGAAAGCAAATATTGCGGATATCAACGATGCCCTCCGGCATATCTACAAACATGAGACCATCGAAGCAGAATCCATTATCGAGGATCTGTTGGAATCAGCCGAAAAACTTCGCCCGTATATTACGAATACCAGTGCGCTCCTGCATGATGCTATCGAAAGCGGTGAAGAGATTTTGCTGGAAGGGGCGCAGGGCAGTCTCTTGGATGTTGATCATGGAACCTACCCCTACGTGACGTCCTCTTGTCCCACATCTGGCGGAGCTTGTACCGGATCAGGTATTCCTCCTACCGCGATCGATAAAGTGATGGGGATCACCAAGGCTTATTGCACGCGGGTCGGCAACGGGCCGTTTCCTACGGAACTGGACAATGAAGCGGGCGAAAAACTTCGGGCCGAAGGGCACGAATTCGGGGCAACGACCGGCCGTCCACGCCGCTGCGGTTGGATTGATCTGGTAGCCCTGAAATATGCGGTACGCGTTAATGGGATGAATGAGCTGGCTATTACCAAGCTGGATATACTCGATGATTTTGAAGAGATTAAGCTTTGCACCAAGTATGAGATTGATGGGGAAGTGACGAATGTCTTTCCACTTGACCTTCCCGATCTTGATGAAGTAAAACCTCTTTATAAGTCGATGCCCGGCTGGCAGCAATCGCTGGACGAATGTAACGACTATGATGATCTGCCGGAAAATGCTAAAAAATATTTAAACTTTATTCAGGAATACCTGGGAGTGGAACTGACGATTTTATCCAAAGGACCAAAAAGAAGCGAGACTATTATTTTATAATTAGGATGGTAAAGATAGATTAAAATCTCCCTTTAAATAAAACTATGGGCACCTTCAAAATTACATACCAGGTGACGGTTCAACAGGGAGAACAGATCGACCAGAAAGTCGAAGGAATGTGCCTTGAACAAACGACCGAATTGCCTCGCGGGGTACTGAATGCCGGAATTGAAGAAAAAGCAGTCGGCAAGCCGGTTGGGAGAGAACAATTAGGCGAAGAACAATACCGGGTCGTCATTTCATGGCCGATCGCCGATGTGGGCGATGATATATCCCAATTTTTGAACATTCTTTACGGCAATATTTCTCTGCAGCCCGGCATCCGAATTTTGAATGGCGAATGGTCGAAGTTGTATAAAATCGTTTTCGAGGGGCCCAGCTATGGAATTGATGGCATTAGAAATAAATATGATATTTCAAGCCGTCCTTTAAGTAGTACAGCACTTAAACCGCTGGGAAGCAGTCCATCGGAGCTAGCTGATTTATGCTATCGCTTTGCCCTGGGAGGCATTGATATCATAAAAGATGATCACGGCCTGGCAAACCAGGAGTTTGCTCCATTCGAGGAAAGGGTTGAGGCCTGTGTATCAGCGATAAAACAGGCCGCCCAAAAAAATGGACGCCGTTCCTATTACTATCCAAATATTACCGCATTTGCTTCGGAATCTGTTGAAAGATATAAAAAGGCGGCCCAAATGGGGGCAGATGGTGTTTTAATATGTCCGCATATTACCGGACTCGAGACGATGCACAGGTTGGCACGGCTGGAGGTTGATTTGCCAATAATCGCTCATCCCGCTTTTTCCGGCGGACTTACTACCCACGAAACCCAGGGACTTTCACCCGGTTTTTTATATGGACAGCTGTGGCGTGCGCTGGGAGCTGATTTCGTCATCTATCCCAATAAAGGCGGGCGCTTTACCTTTACAACGGAAGAATGCAAAGCCATTAACAGGGCGGCGCGGGATGAAGAGAGCCCATTTAAAAAGTCTTTGCCGATGCCGGCCGGTGGTATAAAAATGCAAAATGTGGAACGTTGGATTCAAGAATACGGCCAGGACACCGCTTTTTTAATTGGCGGAAATTTATATGAGCATGCGGATGGGATACAAGCCGCTTCTGAGCAATTCTGCCAGAAAATAAGTCAAAATTAAGTTCGTGGATCACGATGAAAAATAAGTCAAAAGTAATCAAGTGTTCCAATTACCAGTGGGAATCGGTTGAGCGAAAAAAATATAAGGACGATACAAGCTGCTATAAAGGCGTCCACCGGTATTCCCTGCTAGGAGAAAAAGAAGATGAGCAGGCTTTGAATTTCCAGACGCGTTACTTTGAAGTCGAAGCCGGCGGCTATACTTCCTTCGAATATCACCGGCATCCACATTCCGTTATTATTATTCGTGGCAGTGGTACGGTCATTTTGGGAGATTCTCTGCACGATATTGCATTGCATGATGTGGTATTTATTGCCCCCGAAACCCTGCACCAATTCCATGCCGACAAGGGAGAACCACTCGGATTTATTTGTGTCGTTGACCGCTATCGCGATCGGCCGACCTTGCCGGATGATGAAAAATTGAAAAAAGAGATTCAATCAAAAGAAGTACGGCAAAAAATTCGGCGATGATTTAACAAAGATGTAGTACACTTTCTGAGATGTGCTACATCTGGATATCGAAGAAAAATAAATTTTCCCAAATTTCTGTTGAAAAGTATCAGTTTATCGCCTTATATTTGGGACTCTCAAAAGCGGAAGTAGCTCAGCGGTAGAGCATCACCTTGCCAAGGTGAGGGTCGCCGGTTCAAATCCGGTCTTCCGCTCAAAAGGAAAGGCTCTTTGGTCCAAACCAGAGGGCTTTTTTTATTTTAGGAAATGTATTACACCTATTATTTTATATAGTAAATTAACAGATCAATACTATACTGGTTATACCTCGGTTGGAGTTGAACAGCGTCTGCACTATAATACGTTTATGGATAGGACAGTAATTAACCTGAGTTCGACATAACTTTGAGCCAGCTAACCGATACCGAAGATTTACACTTGTTATCATAGGGAGCTTAGATCTGTCGCTATTTTTGAACGATCAAATCCCGATAGCTTTCGGGACCAGCAAGCGGGACCAATTCAATGGTCCCTCACTTTGGGTGTCTGCATCAGAGATCCAGCCGGTATGAATTGCTCACTCACCGCTCTTCGGGCTGCGCCCGGTCTTCTAATGCCGGATCAGGCTCCTTTCCCAAAAAATGTAGTAACTCCAATGCTCCCCAAAAGTCCCCCTTGTGCCCACATTCAACAACCCGGGCAAGTCGTGCAAACGAAGGGGGGCAGGGGGATGACTTATTAGCCTCTTCTAAAAAGTACATTTGGTCTATTGTGGATTAAATTCTTATCTCGTATTCACCTTAATTATATACTTTGAAATGCTAATCCACAAAACAAGATGTGTAACGGTAAGTGATTTACTGATTTTTAATTTTTCACTGATCTTTGAAAGATCTATCAAAAAAGCCTCTGCAGGGTCAATTAAACTGCAGAGGCTTTTCTATTTAGTTGGCTTTTTGTAAAAAGAGCATCCTATCCATTACATCGACGGCTCAATCTGTCCCCTTAACTCACCCTCGGGATGTGCACTGGTATGTATCATCACATATGCACTGTCGTGCTGAATAGCATGAACAAGGTCAAGTACCGTTTTTCCACTAAATGGTCCGCTTAGGGTACTGTCGGTAACCGTACCACTTTTGAGTGTACCGTTAATGGGACCCGGTTCTAAAGATTTCGTTTGATTATCCGGTGCAGGATATAACCAGACGGAGATAGGTCCGTTATCCTCGCTGGTACCATAGTGAATATGTGCCATAATAACACTGTCGGCCTTGCTAAGGTTAATTGTATAGCTAAGCTCGGTACTGTCGCTATTAACTTTAAAATAGGCTTCCCCGCTGGCGTCCGTTTCTACAGCATCGGGTACTTCATTATCTCCCGAGAGACTTGCAGAAAAATCACTATTCATCGATGTCACTTTGCTTCCGTTAGAAGCATTCGACTCTGCCATTTTTTCTTGGTTTCCTTGCTCGTTCATATTGTTATTTTTTTTCTTACTGCTGCATCCCGCTACAGCAAGAGCAAAAACCAAAAACGTGGTTAAAAGATGTGATATTTTCATAACTTATTGTTTGTCATTGGTTTGTCGATTAGATACTACTCTTCTTTCTAACAATGAGCTTATGATGATCATTCATTGTTCATTTTTATGCTCTTGATAGATTAAAGTTCCTGAATGAATCGATGCGCTAATGCTGACTAATACAGAAAGAACCGGCCTCTCATAGGCTGGTCCAAGGTGAGTTCGAAGAAAAACCAGGCTTCATAGTAAGTAAATCCTCCCTTGAGGAAGGGGCTCAGCACGAATAAATTTCCGGTAGGGTTGGGCTTATTGTGCTGAAAGGGGTGGGAGATTGTCCTGAGTCTCATTATTGGTAATTGCCCTGTGAACCCACCCCGCCTCGTTATCCTCGGCACCCCTCCTGGGAGGGGATTATAAGTGCTTTTTAGGCCCTTTGCTCACCAAAAGCTCCGACTTTTTTCTGCAATTAGAATTAGGTCTTCAAAAACGGCAAGTAATAAATCCCCTCTCGAGAGGGGTGCGCTTCGCGAGGGTTTTCGCGAAGGTCGGGGTGTGTTTAGGTCCAGGATAAATTATTTCGTAAGGATCACCTGTTGGGGTGGTCTTACTATTGATGAGTCGAAAATTTATCCTATATAATCCCAAGTTGGTGCCGTTGGCGCGGAAGCTTCGCAATAACAGCACACTGGCCGAAGTTCTATTGTGGCAGCAAATCAAAGGAAAAAAGCTTGGCTGTGATTTCGATCGCCAAAAGCCAATTGGCAATTATATTGTTGATTTTTTTTGCCGGGAGTTAATGCTCGCAATCGAAATCGACGGCTGTAGCCACGACTACAAATCAGAGTATGATCTGAGTCGGCAGCAGGATCTCGAAGCAAAGGGAGTTACCGTAGTACGTTTTAATGATCTGGATGTAAAGCAAAATATGGATACCGTTTTGCAGGATTTAAAGTGGCATATTCAATTGCTCGAAAATATCTCGAACACTCGTTAGTTTATCTTTTCCCACTAAATTAATTAACCTGTCTTCGCAACTTCTTTCTTCTTTTTAACATATCGGCCGTGAAAGGCCAGCATAGCCAGTGCCACGAGTATCAGGATCATGCCGGTTCCCTCAAAAATGTCAGGCTTTTCGCCAAGTTGTATCCAAGCGGCTACAACTCCTACCACGGGTACAGTTAACGCGGAAAGGCCGCTGGCGTTGGCGGATAATTTTTGAAGCACATAATACCATAGCAGCCACGCGATAACCGTACCGGCCAGAATATTGTAGATCACTGCAAGAATAAACGGGGTATTCCATGTGATCGCCGGTGCGGGCAGGAGAAATGCAGCGATGATAATTAGTGGCAGGCCGAAAACCATTTGCCAGCCTGTAACGGCAAGCATCTCCATCCGGCTTTCGATCGGGATCTTTTTTACGACAATCACACTGGCGCCCCAGCTAAGGCCTGCCGCTACGCCCAGCAGGTTGTTTCGAAAGACCGCTCCCGTATTCCACGGCTGAACGGTGAAGACAAGTCCCGCCAGGGCAAGGATAGCAGCCAGCCATTGCCATCCGCGGATTCGTTCTCCCAGAAAAGGCCAGGAAAGCAGTATGACCCAAAAGGGCATTGTATAGGCGAATATAGCGCTTTTCCCCGCTGATCCCATGGCTACCGACCACGAAATCATTCCCACAAAACCGCTGGTCTGCAATAAACCAAGCAGAGCGGTTTTCCATGGATACCGTAACTTAAGCGAGGATCCTGAAAAGGCGACGATTGCCAGGATTACCGCTGCCCCTCCTCCCACCCGTATCAGGGCAAAAATCATGGGCGGACAATACTGCATTGCGATTTTCATGACCACCCAGTTGTAGCCCCAGATCAGCGCAAGGATGGCAAAGGCGATAACAGGACCACGATTTGTGGGAACAGCAGTTTTCGATTGGTTCATACTTGGTCTAATTCACTCGTTTTGTGTTGCAGGTCTTTCAGACGTAAGAAAGAAAAGATTCGTTCCTGAAAAATGAAGGGATTACGATACGGGAAAATTTAGAAATCGAATCGGAATCTCACGTCTCACATCTGCCGTTTTATCAACCGCACTGCCCCCGCTACTACCTACGACTCTACGAGTGATAAATCCCGATATTACTAATCGCGGGTCGTCCCGTAAATCCCTCAAAAGTTAAGCGTACAGAATCTGTTGTGACTTTATCGAATGAAAGAATACGTTTGTAACCGACGGTTGTTTCCCGGGCGATGGTTTGCCATTTAGTATGTTTCTTAACAGCCACGCTAAACTTTGAAATCCGCTGTCCGATGGGGATATATTCCTGCAGCATGAGCAGGTTGAAGGTAACCGGCTGATCAAAATGGAGAGTAAGCGTGGGCTGGTTGTCCTTTTTGCCGGCAATCCAGAAATGACTCCAGTTTTGATCGACAGCGTGCTTGGCAGGATACAATTTGCCGGCACTGCTTGCCTCGATTTGGACATGATCAGCCAGGTTGTCATCAAACAAAGCATGTAGCGAATCGGTAAAAGCGTTAAGGCGTTTAACATCCGTGGGATGAAGTTGCCCCCTTCGATCCGGCGGAATATTCAACAGAAGCGTACCATTGCGACCTACCGATTTCAGGTAAATATTTGTTAGCTCCGAAACGGGTTTTAACTGATCATTTTCTTTGGGATGATAAAACCAGCCCGGCCGGATAGATACGTCGCATTCTCCCACCACCCAATCGGGAGCGCCCTTTTCGCCATGATTTAGATAATTTCCCTGCCCGGCCTTGCCAATAGTAATTTTACTGCGGTCGATGGTGGACCAGTTGGTCTTACCGGCAAAGCCGTTTTCATTCCCAATCCACCGAATGTCGGGTCCTTTATCCGAAAAAATAAGTGCATCTGGCTGAAATTTTCGTACGGTGGCAAACCAGTGTTTAAAATCATAATGCATATCTTTGGCATTTTTCCCTTTGGCCCCGTCAAACCATACTTCTGAAATTCTGCCGTATTGGGTCAGCAGTTCCCGTAATTGCTTTACATAGAAATCATTATAAGCAGGGGTACCGTAGCTTTTTTCGTGACGATCCCAGGGAGAAAGGTAAATCCCGAAATCAATATGATACTTGCGACAGGCCTCCGAAACTTCCTTGACGATGTCGCCGTTGCCGTTCTTAAAGGGACTGTTGGCTATATCGTAATCAGTATAACGACTGGGCCAAAGGCAGAAGCCGTCGTGATGCTTGGCGGTCAAAATCAGGGTCTTGAACCCATTTTCGCTGAGCGTTTTGGCCCACTGGTCGGCATTAATATCTGTAGGATTGAAAAGTGATGGATCGGCTTTACCCGTTCCCCATTCCTTATTGGTAAACGTATTCATCCCAAAATGAACAAAAGCTATCTTTTCTTTTTTCTGATAGGCTATCTGCCATGGAGACGGATGTACCGAGTCGGGCGTAATGCCGGGCCAGGCGTTTTTGTAATTGTTCTGCCGGCAACTCCCAAGAGCGAAGGCGAAGATGATCAGAGCAAAGAGAAAATGTTTTACTTTCAATTTAAATAAGCGGAATAGTTACTATTTTAATTGTAAACAGTATATCAATTTTGTGTGATGCGCCAAAACAGGTTTGATAGCATTATGCAAATTGATTTGCACTTCCGATAATAACTGCTACATTTAGCCTGTAAATATTTTCTTTACATCATTTAGATATGGCTTTTCTAAATATTATAAATCCATCCCAATTTTTAGAATCAAGAAAGGAGCCTACCATGAGATTAAGATTTCAATCAATCCTTGTATTACTAATTGCCGTTTTATTTGTTGGTATAGTTCAAACGGCCAATGCACAAGAAAACGGTGGACAAAAGCTGTTGACCCGGTTTCCAACGCTGCACGATCATACTATCGTTTTCGAGGCGGCGGGGAACCTCTGGAAAGTAGATCGTAGTGGAGGCATGGCTCAGCGTCTTACCTCGGATAATGGCTATGATCTGATGCCCCGGTTTTCGCCCGACGGTTCAACTATTGCTTTTACCGGTGAGTATGACGGTAACGTTGATGTCTATACGATGTCGGCTTCAGGCGGACCGGTGAAACGTCTGACCTATCATTCGGATGTAGTAGAACGCGCACCAACCCGTTGGGGACCGGATAATATGGTTCTGTCTTGGACGCCGGATGGTAAAGGAGTTGATTTTATATCCCGACGAAAGACGTTTAACTCCTGGTTTGGTCAGCTTTTTACGGTAAATAAGGAAGGCGGCCTGCCCCAGCAGATGCCGTTGCCTAAAGGGGGCACGCTTTCTTACAGTCCGGATGGTGGAAAAATTGCCTATAACCGGATCTTTAGAAATTTCCGTACCTGGAAACGCTATTATGGCGGATTGGCCCAGAACATCTGGATTTACGATCTGAAATCGCATAAAAGCGAGCAGGTGACCCACTGGAAAGGCACCGACACTTACCCGATGTGGTATCAGCAAAAGATTTACTTTGCTTCGGACCGCGGTCCCAACCATCGTCTCAATATTTGGGTATATAATACTTCGACGAAACAATTTCGACAGCTAACCCACTTTAAAGATTTTGATGTCGATTGGCCAAGTTTGGGCAACAACGGCATCGTTTTTCAACAGGGCGGCTCTTTATATGTGTTGGATCTTCCCTCGGAGCAACTGCACAAAATTGATGTAACGGTTCCTACGGACGGTGCCCGCACACGACCGCGCTGGGTTAAAGCACAGAAGATGATTCGCAGCTTTGATATTGCGCCCAACGGCAAGCGTGCCCTGTTTGGCGCACGTGGCGATGTATTTACTGTGCCGGCTAAAAATGGTCCAACTCGTGATCTGACAAAAACTTCTGATGCCCAGGAGCAGTATCCTACTTGGTCGCCGGATGGAAAATGGATTGCTTATCTGACCGACAGCCATGGATCAAACGAAATAGCTATTCGACCGACCGACGGTTCCGGGCAAGAACGCTTGGTTACTGATTTTAAGGAGGGCTTTTTCTTAAATCCCAAATGGTCACCCAATAGCGATAAGCTGGCCTTTGGAGATAATAATCATGTGCTCTGGATCAAGGATATTACCGGCAACAAGCCGATTCGGGTCGATCAGGATCGTAAAAATAATATTACCGATTATTCCTGGTCGCCGGATGGAAATTGGCTGACCTACAGCAAAACCAATGATAGCGGTATCTCGCAGATCTACTTATATAACGTCAGCCAAAATAAGACGACCAAAGTTAGTAAAGGCATGAATTCCGATCGCGATCCGGTCTTTGGTCCGAATGGTAAATATTTCTACTTCCTGTCGCAGCGGCACGAAAATCCCACATTCAGCGAAACGGAATTTAATATCGCCAACCTGAAGATGGATGGGATTTATGTGGCCACCCTGCAGAAAGGGACGCCTTCTCCTTTTGCTCCGGAGTCGGATGAGGGTATCCCACAGGAGCAGAAGAAAGAGCAGACCTCCCAGAACGATTCGAAGGTTACGGTTTCTATAGACCTCGGCGGACTGATGAACAGGGTAGTGCCGCTGCCGGTCGATCCGGGAACCTATGGCAACTTGCAAGTCGCTAAAAACCGGGTATTCTATCAAACAAATCCATTATCGATGATCAGCGGACCGTTGCCCAATAGTGGCGAACGGTCGATCCACGTTTTTGATATGGAGAAAAAGAAGGATGCAACCGTAACTAAAGGCAGTGGATTTGTGATCAGTTCGGATGGCAGCACGCTTCTGTATAGCGAAGGAAGCGACTATTATATGATGCCTACTTCATCGAGTAACGGAGGAGGCGCCGAGAAACTGGATCTCTCCAATATGGACGTACAAATCAATCCTAAAGCAGAATGGACCGAGATGTATCATCAGACATGGCGACTGTTCCGCGATAATTTTTACAGCAAGAAGATGAATGGGGTTGATTGGAAGGCGATCGGCGATCGCTACGAAAAATTTGTGCCACTGCTCGGCTGCCGGGAAGATCTGAATTACCTGATCGGGGAGATAATTGCCGAGCTTAGTAACTCGCATACCTATGTGTGGGGCGGCGACCTAAGTTATGATGTCAAAAATAATGATACCGGACTGCTGGGCGTCGATTTTGGCGTCGATCAGAAAGCAGGGCGCTACTACTTCAAGAAGATATATACCGGCGATAATTCTCGTAAAGATTATCGATCGCCCTTGACCGAGCCCGGCGTTGACGCCTCTCAGGGTAATTATCTGTTGGCTGTAAACGGACGTGAGTTGCGGACAGATACCAATCCCTACAGTCTTTTCGTAAATACGGTAGGTGAGCAGGTAGAATTGACTATCGCCGATAATGTGGATGGTAAGAACAAACACACCGTTACCGTGAAGCCGATACAAAATGAGTTGAAGCTGCGACTGCGTTCGTGGATCGACCAGAATCGGGAATATGTCAACAAGCAGTCGGATGGAAAAATCGGCTATATCTACCTGTCGGATATGGGCGGACTTGGGATGGATCAATTTATCCATCAATTTTATACGCAGCTTGACAAGCAGGGACTCATTATCGACGACCGGTTTAATGGCGGCGGCTTCATTGATCCTATTGTACTGGAGCGTCTGCGACGCGTGTTGGTAGGCATGAGCACAAACCGGGTTAAAGCCAAGATGACCGAGCCCGATGCGGTGCTGCATGGGTACAAAGCAACCCTAATTAATGACTACTCGGCCTCCGATGGTGATATTTTCCCCTATTTCTTCCGTAAATACGGGCTGGGTCCGTTGATTGGAACCCGAACCTGGGGCGGCGTTCGCGGCTATTTTCGTGACTGGTATCTTATTGACGGAGGTACGCTCGTGGTATCGCAATCGAGTATCTACGGCACCGATGGCAAGTGGGTGCTCGAAAATCACGGCGTGGAACCGGACATCCGTGTAGATAACTTGCCCGGCGACGTCTATGAAGGACGGGATCGGCAACTCGATACGGCCATCAAAAATCTGATGCAGAAAATAAAAGAGCATCCCATGAAATTGCCGGAAGCTCCTGCTGATTTACCGGCTTATCCCACCGGAAAGGATGCCGGTGGTCAATAGTTATTTGACTATTAGTTCGACTAATTTGACTAAAACCTGTCAGGATTTGTAATCCTGACAGGTTTCTTTATAATATGCAGATCAAATCGGTACTTAACAGTCTTTAACATCCAAATGAAGCTTAGGGGCTTTCAGATCAGTCGCTATTTAGTATATTCCATCGTTATATGCGCAGAACAGTTTCCATAATATTATTACTGGTCTTCTTTTTTCAGTCGATAGGATGCCTGATGTTGTTTAAGCTGCAGCAGCTGCAGGTGCGGCATGATGTTAAACATCATATTCTTTCAAGTCTGCCGAATGATGAATTAATCCTTATAAAACTACCGGTAAAAAGGGACAAATCAGCAAATCAGTCCTACCATTTTCTAAATTCGGATGAGTTCAAATATGCCGGTAACATGTATGATGTGGTGCGAACGGAAAAGCACGAAAAGGAAACATGGTATTATTGCTATTCGGATAAAAAGGAAACCAGGGTGCTGGCTCAGCTCAACGATTTTGTAAAAAATCGGATGGCGAATGATACCCAAAAGAAAAAGCAGCGTGAAAATTTTCAGCAGCTGTTAAACTCTCTTTTCCCGGGTACGCGGCAACAGTACTTATTTTTTAATACATTCCTAACTTTTCTAAACGTTGGTTATTCCTTTCATCTCAAAACGTGGGATGCCCCTCCTTTGATCAAACCTCCCCAGCGGGCGCATTTCTTTTTATTTCCGGTTGTCTTTGGATAGATAAAGACAATCCTGTGTACCTACTTTTCGTAACATGGTTTTTAAAGGATAGGTAACAAAAAGGGAGCCTTATATAATAAGGAATAACTGTTCCTATTATTACATCCAGGGAAGGTACACACGATAAATCAAAAGCTGTACTCACTCATTTAGCTTGAAATTTTTATGTGCAGATCCTCTCATATCCAAAGACAGCAGTGATTGTTATCAAGTTGATTTTACTTTTTTGTCTGTCAGACCGGAAATAATGCAACTATCCAGGTGATTTATTAACTCATTTTATCAAAAAATTAACCCAATAAGATGAAGAATTTTTTACTCACTACATTTGCTGTACTGCTGTTCTTACCTGCCTTCGCACAGCAGAGAATAACCGGACGTATTTTGGACGCGCAGACAAACAAAGCAATTGAAGGAGCCAATATTGTTTTCGGGAGAGACCAGGGCACAACCTCTGATTCCGATGGAAATTTCAGTGTTCCCTGTTCCGGAACCTTGCGAATTTCGGTTTCCCATATTGGCTATCGAACTTACAGAAAAACGATACAGGATTGCCAATCTCCGTTGATTATACATTTAGTATCACTTTCCTATTCGCTGCAGAAAATCAGCGTTACCGAGCAGGCGTATATACAGGAGGCAACATCTATCGGTACTATAGGCAAGGCAGATCTTGACAAACAAACGGGTCTGCACCTTAGGAGCGCGCTGAATACGCTGCCGGGCGTTGAGATGCAATCGCGTACGCCCTGGGGCGGTCAGCGTATCACCATTCGCGGCTACTATCCCAATGCCGGCAATAATGCCAATTTTAATGGATTGGGCTACCAGCTCTTCCTTAATAATGTGCCGGTGACCGATGCCAGCGGTACTACTATTATGGATGATATCGACTTTTCCAGTCTGGGAAGGGTAGAAGTGATCAAAGGTCCGTCTCCGTTGTATGGAAACGAAATAGCCGGCACCGTCAACCTGTATTCCCAGCGACCTGAAGAAAACGGTACCTCTATTGCCGAGCAACTTATCGGGGGCACCTATGGGCTGTTCCGCAACAATACCACCGTGATGACAAAGAGTGATAATTACGATTTGAGGGTCAATTATGGAAACCAGTCGTACGATGGATTCCGTCCCCATGAAGCTTCAAATAAAGATTACGTGAGTATTTCCGGGCATTACCAGGTATCCGACAAACAGTCGATAAGCGCTTATTTCAGTTATAACAAATCAAATGAGCAGCTGGCCGGTAATCTGGTTGGTAGTGATTTTTATGCCAATAAAGTAATTGCCGACCCCAATTATGTGAATAATGATGGAAAGGTGGAGATCGAAAGTTTCCGATCGGGCATTACCTCGGTACATAGCTTTAACAGCCATTTTAGTAACAAGACTACGGTTTTTGCTACCGGACACACACTGGATCAGAATTTTGCCCATGGCTTTACCTATCACAATAATCTGAATTTTGGCGGTCGCACCAATTTCATGTATCAGCAGCAGTTCGATAATTTTGGCGTTAACGGACAGCTGGGGGCTTTTTTACAGAAGTCCGATCAATCGGTGGACGGCATATTCATCCCGCCCTTTATTTCTCCACCCTTTAGCCCGAATACGCAGCCGGCTTTTCCTTCAAACGATCAGAACTATGCCTTGAACTATAACCTGTTTACCAAATGGCAATTTGATCTTCCGGGCGAATTCAGAGTCTCGGTCGGTGGTGTTCTTAACTTCAACAAGTTCGGCATCCGCAATATGTTGTATAACGGAAGGCTGTATAGCGGCAGTACTACGAAATCCAAACGTTTCGATCCGACCTTCAGTCCCAGTATTTCTGTGCTTAAATCTTTTAATGAGAAGACTTCGGTTTATGCCAGCGTCCGTTCTGGACAGACCCCGCCGCTATTGAGTGATATCATTGCTTCCGACGGCTCGGTTAATGACCAGTTGAGCCCGGAGCGTGGTATTCAGTTTGAATTGGGGACGAAAGGCAGCCTGCTGAAAGGACAATTAACGTACCAGGTAGCATTGTTTGACTTGGAAATCAAAGATCGACTGGTTACTCAATACGACAATTCAGTCTCCTATACGACCAATGCAGGTAAGCAGAAAAATAAAGGCATCGAGGTCTCTGCCGGATATAATATTCTTCAGAATAACAATGCAACCGTTTCCTTGCTTAAAGTCTGGGGTAGCTATACTTATTCTGATTTCACTTATGACCGTTTCAAAGTCTATGCCCAAAACAGTGCCGGTAATGATTCGACGGTGGCCAACTTCTCGGGAAATTCGGTAGCCGGCGTAGCACCAAACATGCTAAACCTGGGAGTGGATATGCAAACCCAAACAGGCTTTTATCTCCACCTGAAATACAAATATATGGATAAAACACCTGTTACCTTTGATAATCAGAGGTACGTCAAATCCTATAGTCTGTTGAACGGTCGCATTGGATACCAGAACACACTCGGTGGTCATTTTAATGTGGATGCTTTTGTGGGCAGCAATAATCTGACCGGTAGCACTTATTACAAATTCCTGTTTGTAGGTCAAAATGTTGCCTCATTAGGCGACGGCTACATTTCTCCTGCGCCCTATAAAGCGATCTTTTATGGTGGCGCTACGCTGACGTATAATTTCTGATAATTTATCCAAGGCCATCCTGTGATAAGTGATGCAGGATGGCCTTTTAAATTAATGTCAGTTTGATATAAGAATTTAATTTGTAGAGCAAAATAAGCTGAGTTCGCGATAAGCGGTACTTAAGGTTTACTTCCGGTTTCAAAGCGATGTAAACTTAAAAAAATAACTGCCGGTAAGTATGCAGCCCATAGATATGGGCTCCCAACGCAGACCATCGGGAGCGAGATAGTGGTTTTAATTATGGGATTTCTTAACCAGTTTTATGCAGCTTAAAATCTCCCCCCATTATCTCCCAACAGTCGCTCTGCGGTTGGTGGCTGTTCGGCCGCTCTGCGTCCCCATTTGCACTGGTCCTGTCAAAAGTTTCCTTTCGGTTTTAAGGCGCTATAAGTTTTTAAAAGCATCTGCCCTAAGGGAAGCAGGCCTTCAAGGCCTTTCGGAGGCTGTCCAAAAAGTCACAATAATAAGTTGAAAACTTTAATATTTTAGGCTGCAGATAAAATAGAAATGTCAATCCTCCTGACCTCCTTCTCCAAGGAGGAACTCCTGGATTGTGATCTCACTCAGGATGCCATAAAGACACTTTTGAAGTCCCTCTTGGAGAAGAGGGACTTAGGGAGATTGATATTGCCTTAATTATTAAGACATCCATTTCCCGGTTTGGACTTTTTGGACAGCCTCCAGATAAAGAACACCATTCTCTTCAATCCTTAATTGATCTGGAACGCAGATTTCAGATAATTGTTAAGTCAACAGAGCAACTATTTTAAAAGAATAAATCGTGGAGGATTTTAATGAAATATCGCAAATTAGGTAATAGCGGACTAATCGTCAGTGAGGTCGGTCTTGGAACCATGCAATTTGGCGAAGCCATGCAGATGGGTGGGTTGGGACAGAAAGAGACTAATGAGATGGTAGATTTTGCGCTCGATCATGGCATTAATTATATCGATACGGCCGATGTATATAGCTTGGGAGAAAGTGAAGAGTTACTTGGAAACGCACTCAAGGGCAAGCGTGAGGAGGTTGTACTCTCAACAAAGTGCCGTTTGCCAATGGATGATAATGTAAATCATAGCGGTGCGACCCGGGTGAATATCATGCGAGAAGTGGAAGCAAGCCTTAAGCGTTTGCAGACAGATTATATTGATCTTTACCAACTTCATAGCTGGGATCCATATACCCCATTGGAAGAAACCCTGCGTGCGCTGGACGACCTGGTGCGTCAGGGCAAAGTTCGATATATCGGACTTAGC
>Ga0102959_1000229_pt1 | contig 18174 bp, 17 predicted proteins | sample SalPonF2_B_D2_MG_FD_84520 | JGI IMG/M metagenome (GOLD analysis project Ga0102959, IMG submission 84520) | Salt pond soil microbial communities from South San Francisco under conditions of wetland restoration - Salt Pond MetaG SF2_B_D2_MG ...
AGGCCCACAACAACCTGGCGCTGGCTTCGATCGACATTGGCGAACTGGAGCTTGCCGAGGCGCACTACCGGGAGTCTCTCGCAATCGAACCGCAGCCGGCAATCTACAACGATCTCGGGTTTGTACTTGAACGCCAGGGGATGATCGAGGAGGCTACCGACGCATATCGCAAGGCGCTCGAACTGGATCCCGAGTCGGCTTCGGCGCATTACAACCTGGGTGCCGCGCTCGCGCGAACCGGCCAGTTCGACGAGGCCGAAAGCCACTTGCGAATGGCCCTGGAGACCAACCCCAATACGCAAACCTACTCCGGGCTCGGATTCGTACTGTGGCAACAGGATCGCGACGACGCAGCAATCGCCAGCCTGCGGACCGCGATTGAAATGGATCCGAAGAATGCGGCCGCTTACGATGCGCTCGGGACAATCCTGGTAGAGCAGCAGAGGCTCGAGGAAGCCGCCTCCGTCTATCGCCAACTGATTCGCAACCAGCCGAGCCCGGCCGCGCACCAGAAGCTGGCCCGGATTCTGACCGACCTCGGACGGACAGACGAAGCGCGCCGACAGATGGAAATGGCGAAATAGCTGAACCGAAGCGCGGGACGAATGCATTAGAACGCAATACCCGGCGCTGATTTGCCCACGCGTCCGCGCGTTCAGACAACGCACAAATTGTCAGAGCGCGTCGTTGAATGTGCGACGGGTCTCGTCAGCCCCCGTGGTCGCATCTTCTCCACTGCACCGCCTCCCGCTGCAGCAGACCCTTGGGCTTGCTTGGCTCGGCCATGCCGATCGGACTGTTCCGGGTAACCGACCCGGACTTATTGAACCCGATACAACCCGCCAACGTGATACCGAAGAGTTGCAACGACGTTGCTGTCACCCGTCTTTTATCCTGTTCTGAAGGAGTGGATCCCGGGCACCCGAATACCGGCAGCGCCGCAACAATAGCGGTTCAGACAACACGCACGGGGCGTTATTAAAACCAGCTCAGACATAGCGCTCCCGGAAATTGGGAAACTCGCGAATTGGCTTCTATACTCAGGGCTAGTTGGCGATATTGCCGCACGCCTGAAAAGAGTAATTTGACCCGTATCCATCAAGCGACATAAGGATGTCTGCCATGCCGTGGAATCATCGCTCGACCAGTGCCAAACTTGCTCTGGGCTTCTCGCTGGCTGTACTCGTGAGCCACCAGGCGTCAGCGGTAGGCTTCATCGTAAGCCCGACCTCTGAAAACACCGGCATCGCCAACGCCGGTTCTGCGGTTTACGACCGCAGCGTTGCCGCCATTAGCAACAACCCCGCCGCGATGTCCCTGATACCTCACAAGCAAGTCGGTGGAAACCTCTCTGTAGTGATACCGGACTGGCCAGTCAACGAAAACTGGGACTGCCGGGAAGAAGACAATTGCGCCGACAGCAATATCGGTTCTCTATTGGCAATCCCGTCACTGGGCCTGATCAGGCCCATGGATCACAATTTCACCTGGGGAATTGGTCTGGCGGCCATCGCCGGGCAGGGTGTGGATTACGGCGATGACTGGAAGGGACGCGCAATCATAAGGGACAACAGCCTCTCGGTACTCGGGCTGATGAACTCGATTTCCTGGCGCATGAACGAAAAATGGACGTTCGGGGTCGGGCTCGGGATTATTTACGGAGAAATGCACCAGAAGCAGGATCTTCCCTCACTCAGCGCCTCGGCCGGGGACGATCTTGAAAGCGTCATTCAGTTTGTGGGGCTGGCCCAGGATTGCCGGGGTCTGCCGCCACCGCTCCTCGCTATTTGCCTGAACTCAGCCGTCAACGACTCCGGTCTCGATATCGAATCTGCCGCTGAGACTATTGGCAGTATCCGGGACTACCTCGACGGCGAGCCAGGCACCAAGGTGAAACTCGAGGGAGACGACCTCGGAGCCGAAATCGCGCTCGGTACCACCTTTGAATTCCTCCCGGGTCATCGGTTGGGGCTGGTCTATCGCCACACGTCAAATTTCACTTTCGAGGGTGACGCCACGATCAATGGAGAGTTACTGTCGGACGAACCCTCGCAAAAGCAACACATGACGCTGGACTGGAACATGCCGGACCGGCTGATCGTAAGCGGCTCTCACCAGGTCGGAGACGATTTGAAGCTTTACTGGGACTTCGAGCGGGTCTTCTTCGACACATTCGAGCGAACCGACCTGCGCATCGATGGCTATCCGACCGTGCAGATCGATCGAAATTTCAAAGATGCCAACCGCTACGCAATCGGTGCGGAGTACGCGCTGGACCACAAGTTGACACTGCAGTTTGGCCTGAGCTACGACGAATCGCCGGTTGATGACGAGGACAGAATGCCCGATATCCCCGTAGACGAAATCGTCAAGACCATGGTTGGCGCCATCTACCAGACAAACGACAGGTTACATTTGCACGGGTATGCCGCGGTGGAATTTTTCGGTGACAACAAGGTCGAGCAGTTGGCCAGTATTCACGGTCAAAAGATCGGCAGTACGGTCAATTTCGATTCTGACGCCGTACTCTACGTACTCGGCCTTAGCTTCGGTTACAAATTCTAGGAGGCGATAGACCGCGGCGAACCGGATAGCAACTGCGCATCGGCCGGGAACGCGACGAGGATCGATAGGACCGTTACAAGGCCTTGGCGAACCGATTCAGCAGGGGCGGGATTGACTCGAATCGCCCTGTGGCGATTCCGCTCCCCGCTGAGCGCACCTCGTGCGTCCAAACCGCCCTCGCGTTGTGTCGAACCCGGTGCCTTAGTCCACGTACACGACGTCGGCCGTCGAAAAGAGCCCGTCCGGGGCCGCTTTGTTATTTACTGGCGGCTCTTTGCATCAGGAACTGCATTCCGCATCCAGTTTGATCGTGATGAATCGCTCGATCGTCATCGATTGCAGAACGCCGCCGGACCACTGGAAGCGCCCCTCGAGTTCCAAGTAGTTCGGCCTTCCGCGTTCCCCGACACTACGATATTGGTGCCGCAGCCGTGTTAATTCGCGGTTTTTCTCGACCGGCACGACCAGACCAGTCAGACATTCCGAAAACGTGGCGCCGCCGCCGCGCATATTCACCATGCCAGCCATCCTGATCGTCGCAGAGAAATCCGGTGCATCCGGTTCTCGCGCCAGGCGATGCTCGAGGTTGGAATGGGTGCGCATGACAAGCGTGTCGGCATTCGGACGCGAAAACGAACGCGTCGGCCCCGCTCCATTGAGTTCCAGCGCGTGATCGCCCTCGGCCCAGTGCCAACGGCCAAGGTTGTAGGCATTGGTGGCTTGGCGCCCCTCGACCGCGGGGTAGTGTTGATTGATAAAGAATCGACCGTCTGCCTGCAGCCAGAGCCTGGTATGTATACCGGGGCAACCATCGCAGGGAAACGTGCCGGCATAGACACCCGGTAACGAAGAGAGAGGCAGGTTCGTCCGAGAATCATCGTCCCGACCGGCACCGCAACCCCCGATCAGCGCGAGTATGATGACCATCAAAAGTCGCTGTCTGGCAACCATTTCGTCTCCGGGCTTATGTCCGAAGTCAGTGGATTGGGGCCCACCGCTGAGGCGGCAACGCCAAATCGGCGCCGTTAGCGCGGTTCGAAACGCCCCATGGGGCCGTACGATGCGGCGCCGAACCTATTATTTGCCCGCCAACCCGCCTTCGACAGGCTTGCCTGAACCCACCGCAACCATCGCAATCGGCAATTCTCGACTCTCGACCGCCGAACCTCTCCGCGCCAGGCCATGATTTCTGTGGCATCAAGAATGATCGCGCAATCGCAGCGCCGCGAGATTCTCCTCGGCCGCAGGGTAATATCGCGGTGATTCGCTGATAGCACGTTCCAGCAACCGCTCTGCGACCGCATAGTCTCCGTTCGCGATCGCCGCTTCAGCGGCGCGGTTGCAGGACTCGGACTGGCTGAGAACGTTTTTAAACACCTCGACCGCATCAGCGTAGTCACCTTCGGCAGCATAGACTACCCCGAGATTTACCCAGGCCTGCTCATAACCGAGTTCCGTTGCCGCCTTGAGCAAATCGGTCCTGGCCAGTTCGAAGTCACCGAGCAAATAGCGCGAATAACCCCGGTTATTGAGCGTAATGGCCGAATTCGGCACCATCTCGATTGCAACATCGTAATAGGTGATGGCCGTTTCGTGATCGCCTTTCTTGTCTGCCAGCACGCCCAGACCATTCTGGGCGCGCCACAACGCGGGGTTCAGCGCGACCGCCTTCTGCAAATCCGCAGCGGCGCGCTCGTCTTCGTCATGCGCCAGCAACAGCAAGCCGCGTTTCTCCAAAGACGCGACATGGAGCGGATCGATGTTTAGCGCTCTTGTGTAAGCTCTGACCGCCATTCGCGGGTTGTTCTGGGCACTATGTATCATGCCGATTATCGCCAGCAGATCCGTGTCGTCCGGCTCGAACTGGAGCGCCTTGACGTAAAAGAACAGCGCTCTATCGAGGTCGCCCTTAGACCACGCGTCCCCGGCCCGCTGCGTTGCCTCGTACTTGCTTTCGACGGGAAATTCAGTCGCGAACAGCACGTCGAGGTCCGTGTCCCGAAGTTCCTGATCTTCCGCGATGGGCGGCGGCGCCGTCGCGGTCGTGGCGCAGGCTCCCATCCCCAACATCGGAAGCAGCAAAACCGCGCGGATCAGCGCTTCACGAAAAGTCATCAACTTGCTCCAGTCGGTACTATCGCAATGACTAAATCAGATTTTTGTGAATGCGTCTATGATGCGGATCACAGCTGGGCCGACAGCAACGATGAAGAAAATCGGAAACATGAACAGCACAAGCGGAAACACCAGCTTAGTCCCCATCTTTGCGGCTTGCTCTTCCGCTTTTTGAGTCCGTTTGTCGCGGAATTCCTCCGAATAAACCCGCAGCGCATCGGCCACGCCCGTTCCGAAACGCATGGTCTGCACCAGGAGCCCGACCAGCCCCCTGATATCCTCGAGCCCGGTGCGGTCGGCGAGATTCCTCAGCGCTTGTTCGCGCGGCATACCGGCACGGATTTCGGCGTTCACCATCGCCAGTTCAAACGAGAGATCGGGGTGGCTGATCTCGAGTTCCTCTGCAACCCGCTGGATCGCGGCGGACAGCCCGAGCCCCGACTCGACGCACACGACCAACAAGTCCAGCGCGTCCGGAAAGGCATTAGTCAACGCCCGCATGCGTTTCCTGACCAGTTTTTCCAGCACGATGTTCGGTCCGAGCATGCCGATTCCGGCAGCGAACATCGCATAGGTCAAAATTTCACCCGACGCAACCTCCGGCATCCAATTCGATGCGATCAACATCATGAGCGGCAGGAAAATCATCAACAGCGTCTTAATGAAATAAAACACCTGCAGCGCCATGGGCGAACGGAACCCGGCACGGGTCAGTTTGACCATCATGTTGTTTCGTTCGAGTTCTTTTTGCGGCAACACGAACGCCGCTACCGGTCCGACCGCTGTCGCGACTTTGACGATTGTTCTCCTGCTCGAATCTTCGGCGTCGCCGGATAGCGCACCGACCCGTCGCCGAACCGGATCGAGTAAGTTCATCGTCAGCACGGTGCCACCCAGAACCAGCACGAAAACGGCGGCGGCGGACAACCAGACAACAAAATGCCGCAGCATCGCCTCGCTGGTAGAAAATAGCAGTATTTGCTCAATCAAGGATTGCATTTTCTATACCTCGATGCGAATGATGCGGCGGATCCAGGCAATACCGATGACACCTGAAATGGCCCCGTAGATAATCAGGTTATGCCCCCTGGGGTCCTCAATCAGGATCGGCAAATAATCTGGTGTAGTGATCCAAATCGTGGCGAACAATACCAGTGGTACCAGCGCGAGGACCCACGCGGACATGCGGCCTTCCGCTGTTAAGGTCTTGACTTTGCGCTGGAACCGAAATCTGCCGCGAATGACCTTGGAAATTTGCTCCAGGACCTCCGCGAGATTCCCGCCGGTTTCCTTCTGCACCATGATTGACGTTACCAGTGCCATCACCGTTACGCTGGGCACCCGGGACAGCAATCCGAGCAGAGCGCGGCGCACGTCGTTGCCGTAACTGATGTCATTGAAGGTCATCTCAAACTCAGCGGCGACAGGATCGTCCATATCGTCTGCCACCAGCTTCAGCGCCGAGCTGAAAGGATGACCGGCCCGCAGCGCGCGTTTCATTACATCGATCGCGTCAGGCAGCTGTTCCTCGAATTTCGCCATGCGCGCATTCCGATCGCGCCGGATTTTCAAAAAAGGTGCCCAGGCGATGATGAATCCCACCACAATCGAAACAACTGGCAAACGCGTAGTTATCCAGACCGTGTAGATTGCGAGCAGCCCCATCACTACGGAAAAAAGCACCACCCGGTGCGCCAGATAGGAGTGGCCAGACTGCTCAATCTTGCGCGCGAGATCCTGCATCAACGGCAGGTTCTCCAGCATACGGGCCAACGGCGATAGTTTTTTCAAGTATTTGTCGCGCAACAATGACTGATAGGAATCGGCGCCCTCGCGCTTATCGATCCCGTCCAGCCTTTGTTGCAGGCGTTTCCGCGTCTGGGCTGACTCGCCGAAAACGGGTACCACCAACCCCTGCATCAGCAGAAATACAGTGACAAACACCATGATGATAAATAGGAGCTGACCGTTCAACATGATACGACTCCTGTCAAGCGTGTCGATCCGGATCGAAGAGCGTGATCGGGATCTGGATGCCCTTGTTCGCCAGGGTGCTGTGGAAAGCCGGGATAATTCCGGTCGGGCGCAACTCGCCGATGATGTTGCGATCTTCGTCGACGCCTTGGCGGTCGAAGCGGAAGAGTTCGGACATGGTGACGACCTCTCCTTCCATGCCATTGATTTCCTGGATGCTGACCAGGCGCCTCCTTCCATCCTCGAGGCGCGCCACCTGAATCACAATATCGATTGCGGAGGCGATCTGGGTACGCATCGCTTTGATCGGAAAAGTGATCCCAGTCATGCTGACCATATTCTCGACACGACCCAGCGCATCTCTCGGTGTGTTGGCATGTATCGTGGTCAGTGAGCCATCGTGGCCGGTATTCATTGCCTGCAGCATGTCCAGAGCCTCGCCACCCCGCACCTCGCCAACGATGATCCGTTCCGGTCGCATGCGAAGGGAGTTTTTGACGAGGTCGCGTGCCGTGACCGCACCCTTGCCCTCGACGTTCGCAGGCCGCGTCTCCAGCCGGACGACATGGGGTTGTTGGAGCTGCAACTCCGCCGAATCCTCGATTGTCAGTATGCGTTCGTCCGCAGGGATGAATCCTGACAGGATATTCAGCATCGTAGTCTTGCCCGCGCCAGTTCCGCCCGATATAAGCACGTTTAGCCGCCCGGTCACCACGGCCGCGAGCACCTCGGCAACAGCCGGCGTCACCGTACCTAGCTCGATCAGGTTTTCCATCGTCAGGCGCTCCACAGCGAAGCGCCTGATCGATAACATCGCACCGTCGAGAGCGAGCGGAGGGATAATCGCATTGACGCGAGAACCATCCTTTAAACGCGCATCTACCATCGGCGATGACTCATCGACTCGTCGACCTACCGCCGACACGATCCGGTCAATCGTGTTCATCAGGTGACTATGGCTGGTGAAGCTGAGAGTCGTGGCTTCGAGCTTGCCACGCCGCTCGACAAATATTTTGTCGTAGCCGTTGACCAGAATGTCGGATACCGTCTTGTCCGCCAGAAGAGGCTCGAGCGGCCCCAGCCCAAGCACCTCGTCCTCGATGCTTTTTACAATGGCCTGGCGCTGCTTGAGGCTTAGTGGCGGCGCCTCGTCATTGAGTAACCGAATGGCGGCTTCGCGGATCTCGCGGCGGGCATTTTCATCGCCGATGGTTTCGATCAGAGACAAGTCCAGAACCGACAACAACTTGTCGTTGATGATCTGCTTCCATTCCTTTTCCTGCTCGGTCAGCGGCCGTGAAATATTGCTTTCGTCCGTCTGGCTGTCCAAAGCACTCTGCTTCATTGCGCTTGCTAAGCTTCCCATGCTTTAACTCCCTAAAAATCGATGTGCGACGAGTCCGGGAACGACTTTGTTGAGTAGTCCCTGATTCGACGCATCTGCACCGCTTATGCTTTGCGACAATCCTTGCAATCCCTTGGCAACCGCCGCGGACCGCCTGACTTCGGTAAGAGGCATGCCGGAATTGATACTTTCGGCAGTTACCTTGAACTGGTTCGGAATCGTCAAGAGATCTTCGGTCTTCAAGGCCTTTTTGACATCTGCCACTGTGATGTCGGCGCGTTTGTCATATCGGTTCACCACGACCTGGATGCTGCCGGAGCTAACTCCGATTTCCTGGCGCATGAGCTCCAATAAACGGGCAGTGTCGTGCAGATGCGGAACACTTTGCTGGGTCAGGACCATGATGCGGTCCGCATTCTCTAGAACGCTAGCGGTCAACACATCGATGGTCCGCGGAAGATCAACGATTACAAAGTCATTGATCGAACGGTACAATTGCAGCAGCGCGACAAGCCGGTCCGGCGCAACGTTGCTGTTCAGCACCAGTTCTGCGCGCTGCGCCGCCAACAGTCGCAGGCCGCTGGCGTGCTCGCAGGTATAGGCCTCGGCCGCGACTTCATCGAGGCTATCCAGTGCTTCGATCGCCTCGATCATGCAGCGTTTCGGCACGAGGTCGAGGTAGTGGCGAAGCCCGGCAAACTGCAGATCCATATCGACCAGCGTAACCTTGCGGTCGTTGCTGGCCAGCCCATGGGCGACATTGGCGGCCAGAAAGCTAGACCCGGAACCGCCTTTTCCGTTGATAAACACCAGCAGGTCGCCGTCCTCGGCGGCCTTCTCCGCCGCGATTTCCTCGGCTACGGCGGCGACAATTTCACGTAGCTCTTCGCACGAAACCGGGATCGGCAGAAAATCGCGTGCTCCTGCACGCATCGCCATGCGCATGCCCGCTGCGTCATTGCCGTCACCAAAAACGACCACAGTCGGCCGCACCGCGGCCGGCGTCCGGATCAGTGCTTCGAGCTCCAATTGCCCGGTGACATGATGCAGCAACAGGAGATCCGGCGCGTTGGCCACACCCTGCAGCGGGTCGCTGTGTCCGTTCGACATCAGTCTTGATTCGGTTCGGCATTTCGGGAAACCGTCGAGCAGAGCCTCCACCGACCGAATGGCATCCTGCGATCGTCCAGCAATCAAGACTCTTACTTTGCGCATTTTTCCTTCTCCTCGGTCATCCGCAAGGCGTGACCGCGCCCTCTCGGGGCACGCCCAGGCTCTCGCGGGGCAGCACGGTGCTGAACTCGGGCATATCGAGATTTGCGATACCTGAAACGAACGGGATCAGCATCCGATGCTGAAACCCGACGACGCGAACCCGCACGAAACGAATTGCAATGAACTCGGCCGGATCGGCCGGATCGAGCACCAGGTTGCTGTTCCTGTCGAGATACTCCACGGCAATATTCCCCGGCGTCAGTTCCGGAATGAAGCGGCTACCGGAATTGTCTCCGGGACCGTTAAATACCGCGGCAGTCCGGATGGCCGGATCGCTGACCGGGCACACGGCGGCAAGGCGCGCGCCCCGTCGCGTCACCTCTTCGAGCGCGGCGAAAACGAAGTAGGCCCTGCCCAGCTCCATGAGTGCGAGCATTAGAACAATCACGACATTCGCGACGATCGCGAACTCAACTGTCGTCATTCCTTGCTGGCGATGCCTCTCCATATCAGAGCGCCCTCATCGAGACCGTGGCCTCGAGATTATGTGTAAGGTCACCGTCGGAACCGAAACCAAAGCCCGGAAGGGTTGCGCCGAGAATGCCGGTGTAGGCATAGCTCGCCGTCAACTGAATCACGTTACCGCCGAGGTCGATAACCTGTATGTCGCCGACGGTCAGGCCCGGAAGACGCGGCGCCCCCCCGGGGGTCGGACTTCCGTAGACGACGAGACTCTGGGCCTCGGCGATCAACTCCGGGGTCAACACGACGGTTCCTGTTGTGCCGAGTGCTGCATTGGCGGAGAGGTGGCGAGCGCCGCTGCGCACCGCTTTGGTCAGCGTGTTGTGATCGACGAAAGCGTTGGTGACCTCGGCCGCGACGAGCATGAGAAGCAACAGGAACGGCGTAGCCACGACCGCCTCGATCACAGCGCCACCCTGTTGGCCCTTTCTCTGCATCGTCGCACGCATCGTCAGGAATCCTGGGAATCCGGGTCTTTGTAGAGCTGGATAATGTATGGCGCCGGACCGCCCCCGGGGTTGGGGCCGGGCGCCCCACCGGCCGAGCAGCCCTCTATGAACTGCCCGAAAATCTCAGCTTCATTGCCCTTCTGCGCCACTTTTTGCAGCAGGAAGTAGCAACCGAAGCCAACCACCTCGAGCGTGGACTGCCCGCTCGACGCGCCATCACAACGCGCCACCGGAATCGCCAGCACTCGCCGTTCGTAAACGCCCAGCGGAGGTGCGAGCACGAGATTGTTGTTCATGATGTCGGTCGAATACTGCTCCCAGCCATAGTCGATGGTGGCATCGGAGACGACGGTCCCACCCTGGGTCACGGTGTCGCCGGTATCGTCATATTTGAGCGGCGGGTTCGGCTCGGTGGTAATGACGTCGGGCGGGTAGTCCGCGGCCGACATCTGGCCGGTGTAGTCGTTGAATCGGGTATTCATACCCTGCACCGTCGGACCAACAGTGTTGCCGGGTTCCGTCTCGACTTCCGTGCCTTCGCCAATGCACCCGTCGTACCCACCAGCAAGATTTTCACGCACACAGTCGCCGCCCGGGCAGTCCAGTCGGATCAACTGGAAGTTTCCCGGCCCGATATCGCTACCGTCGCCGGCAGCGGATTTCAGTACTTCCAGCTGGTTGGCTTCGAAGCCGAACAGGTCCGGGTCATCCGGATTCCTCGCGCAGACCACGAGCGGCGCGATGTTGCAGGCGTTGTTGATACTGGGACTGGGTCCGGCGACGGCAGAAGCCGACACCTCCAGCCTGGTTAGGCCAAGTACCGCCGACAATGTCGCTCCAGTATCGAAATCGTCAGCAATCACACGAACATAGGGCCCGATACCAGCCGAAACGAACGGATCCAGCGATTCTGACCACTGCACGATGACATCGACTTCACCGCTGTCCCAGGCAGCGTCGAGTTCATGATTTCCGTTACCGTCTGTGTTTTGGCCGAATATGGCGAAGGCCGCCGCCGTTCCGATAGCAATGTCCGATGTTTCGTCGTAGGCCTTTGCAGCGGCCAGCGCAGCCGCGTCGACGGTATTCTGCAGACGCGATTTATTGGCTAACGTGTGGCTTGCGTCCAGCGCCAGGCCTGCGACTGCCATCACCGCGAGCAGCGAGACAGCGACCAGCGGCAACACAACACCGCGCTGGCGACCCGGTCCGCCGGGCAATAGCTTTTCCGAATTTCGCTGTCGCATCTTTCGCCTACTCGGGAACCGTCAGTTACCGTTCGCTGGTGTTCGGTCCAACCACCATCGGCTTGCGTACATCTGCCGGCTTGGAAACATCACCGCGGTGCATGTTCACGACATTCTCGAGGCGATAGGAATCTCCACCCGAAACCGCCTCATCACGGCGGTATGCAGTGGCACTCGGATCGGCGACCTGCGCCGCGGTCACCGCGCGAACCGCGTCTCCAAATTGATCTTCGGTGCCGGATTGCGTGGCGCATCCCGCCAGCATCACGAGAGCTCCCAGTGCACAGGTTGTCGTACAAATGTAATTTTTCATTATTCAGTCCTTGTTCGGTCAGTCACCCGTTGTGGCCTCTTCGCCGGCCTCGTCTTCGCTACCCGTGGTAGTGGGTTGCGACTTACCCTCCAATCGGCCCATTACGAACCAGTCGAATTCGCTCGGCTCGACAAAGCCTTCGGTCGGCAGTCTGATATCCTCCGGGCGAAGCGGCTTGACCAGGCGCGGTGTAACGAGGATCAATAGCTCGGTTTCACCCTTGATGAAGTCCTGGCTGCGGAAAAGCGTGCCGACAATCGGGATCTCGCCGAGTCCGGGGAACTTGGTGATTACCTCGCGAAGGTTTTCGTTAATCAGGCCAGCGATACCGATCGTCTGTCCGTCACCAAGCTCTACGGTCGAAATCGCGCTGCGCTTTGTCAACGACGGAATCAGAAACGCAGAGGTGACACCGTCCTGTCGAATACCAACCGAATTGCCGGTTTGCAGTTCACTGACGCTGATGTTCAGCTTGAGATTGATGCGGCCGGAATCCAGTACCACCGGCAGGAATTTCACACCGACACCGAACTCCTTGAACTCGATCGTCACGCTGTCGTTGCCCTGCGGCACCGGTATCGGGAACTCGCCACCGGACAGAAATTCCGCCTCCTGGCCGGTCTGCGTGGTCAGCGTCGGTTCAGCAAGTATCTTGGCGAGCCCGTTTTCTTTGGCGGCATCAATGGCGAGATTGAACAGCGCATCATCCGACAGGTAACTGGCAAAGAAGCCCTTGTCTTCGATGACCATATCGTTCGGTGCAAATTCGTCAATCACCGGGCCCAACGGGGCTTCGTTGTCGAATATCGGTATTCGCAGGTCATCGGGTCCGAAAGTCGCATCCGGGAAGGCCGCTCCGCCGTTCACACCGCCCCAGGTCCATGACCCGCTCTCGAGTAGCGAGTTGAACCGCACATCGAGGCGGCGCAGTTCAGTGCGTGCGATCTCGGCAACTTTGACCTCGAGCATCACCTGTTGCACGCCACCGACATTCATCAGGTTGATGATCTGTCCGTTCATGTCCTCGGCGGCGCCTGCGCCGCTTTCCTGCTCGAATTCCGTAGTGTCGACAGCGCTGAACTGGGCGAAGTAGCCACGCGCTATCCGTAACGCCGCCTCCATGCTGGCCACATTCGATACGTTGCCAGCCAGAATGATGTTGCGCTGCGCCGAATGAACTTCGATCTTTTCATTCGGCAACAAGTCGTGCAATTTCTTTTTCAGTGACTGCAGATCATGAGTCACCTCAACCTCAACCGCGTCGATGAGAAAATCATTCTTATCCCACAGGAAAACATTCGTTGTGCCGAGGTCTTTGCCCAGAACGTACAACTGGCTCGCGCGAAGAATAAGAATATCCGCCACATCCGGGTTACCGACCGATACTCGCGCCGCCGGCGCCGACAAATTCATCACGCGGGACTTGTAGAGCGGCACTACCACTGACAGCGGGCTCATCGTCCGGCCAAGGGCCTCCGCTTCCTGGGCACTTGCCGCCTGTACACCGCCAAGAAAAAAAGAAAGTATGAACCACGGTGCCAGATTCGTAAGGTAGGTTCGGTACATGATATTTATCCTTGGGCGTTAGCCTCCGCCAGTGGTCACGATTTGGCCTTGGTAGTCTCCACCTTGGTGCCGCGAATTACCGTGACCGTCGTCGTACTATTGACCGGTCGTCTCGGGGCGCGTTTGCGAACCACTTTCGGGGCCGGCTTGGCCACGAGCTCGGGTTCGGGCTCAATGACCTCCTCTTCCAGCGGATTGCGCAGGGTCAATTGAATTTCGCCCTCGGTGCGCGCCTTGACCAGTATTTCCGCTTCTTTGGGCGTCATCTCGAGCGTGACCGCGCGGACGATGACCGGCTCGTTCTTTTCAGTAGAGGCAGTTTGATCCACCGCCAGCACCTTGATGTTACGGAGGATGGTCTCGGTCACCGCGCGTCGGTCGTTGGTTTTCCTCGATGACAACACATCGACAGTGTTTCCGGGTAACAGGAAGCCCGCGACGCCAATCACGTCGTTGACCCGTACCGTCAACGCGCGCATGTTCTCGCTGACCAGCGCCGCAAGCGTGCTGCCGGTCTCGTGGTTGGCAAACCGATCCGCGATCAGAATCTCACCACGCGCTATCGCTACCGTTGCCACCATGCCGTTTACATTGTCGACCGACGAATAGAATCCCGATGGCGCAAGGCCTTCCGGGATTTCGACATACTTCAGGTGTCGGGGCTCGACTTTTGTGCCGTACGGGATCGCCATCGCCGCAGCAACGACGTGGGTTCCCTTCCTGGCACCGTCCTCTGCAGCCGACTTGGCAGCGACCCACTTGTTAGCGGTCCAGGCCGCTCCGACGCCCATCACCAGCGACAGTGCGATTAAAATTATTCCTCTTTTCCTAGCCATGGCGTGCCTCTCCTATGCCGGCAGAACATTGCCTGCTTTTGCGGTTTCGTCCTTGAAAGAAACAAAATAATTACTCCACGCCCAGCGCATCGAATCGACGTCGATAGCGCGGACACTGTGAGCGTAAATGCTTTGATCAACGGCCATACCGATCAGGTCACGGGGATGGCAGGGAAGCAGATCTACCGCGCTGCGGCCATGCAGCTCATTGATCACAAAATCGAGAACTTCGGGGTCGAAATCGACCTCGTGCTGGAGACAAACATCCCGCCAGATCTGCTCATACTGCGTCGGCGATAGCGCTGAGAAGCGGATCTTGTATCCAATGCGACGGAGAAATGCTTCGTCACCGAGTTCCAGCGGATGGATGTTCGTAGAGAAGATCAGAACAACGTCGAATGGTACGGAAAAATGCCGCCCGGACTGGAGATGCAGAAAATCGCTTTTCTCCTCGAGCGGCACGATCCAGCGATTGAAAACCGTTCGCGGATCCACGCGCTGGCGCCCAAGGTCGTCAATGACGAAGACGCCGTTGTTAGCCTTGAGTTGAAGCGGCGCTTCGTAGGTGCGTGCCGAAGGCTCGAAATCCACTTCGAGCATCTCCGCGGTAAGCTCGCCACCGGTAACGACAGCCGGCCGCTCGCAGACCAGAAACCGCGGATCGTGACCCCGGTCCAGGATATGGTCACTGTCATCGAGGCCGAAATCCAACGTCTTGTGAATGAGCGGGTCGAAAAGCTGAATGACGTTCTCGCCCACAGCAATGGCATGCGGCACCAGTGTGGCATCGGGGAACACATTGGTGAGATGTCGCGATACAAAAGTCTTGCCGGTGCCAGGCGAACCATAGAGCAGGATCGCGCGACCGGAATTCATCGACGCGCCCAGCTGGACCACGAGAGTGTCGTCGAGCACCACGTTTGCAAAAGCTCGAGCCATCTCATCGCGCGAGACCGACCGCGCGTGAATGCTCTGGCGCCGGGCGATTCGCGAATAATGACTCAGCGGGACCGGTGCGGGACCCACGTAACCGCTGCGCAGCATTGCGTCCAGCGCGGTGCTGCGACCGCGGTCGGTCAGGGCATACAGAATTCCGGGAACATCGGGCCGGGCCGGACGAACTTCGACTCGCGCCTCACCCCGGATGAACTCGAGAATGTTCTCGACGATCGCCCCCGACAACCGCATCAAGCTGGCCAGTTCGGCCAATGACAAGGTTCCGTGATTCAACAAGTGCTTGCAAACGAGATCACCCAGAAACTCAAGCGTAAGCCCGGTGTCTCCGAGATTACGGGGCCTGGGCGCTAGTTTTCGCAGTCGTGCAATGCCGATCTGATCGGCCGGTTGGCCATGTGCCATATTGTTGTGAAGGGTCATATTGTCAACTCACGGTCGATAAGGTTTGATGGCTTATGTGCCACAAGGCGATGAGGGATCCAGCGGCAATTGCCGGCGCGTACGGAAAGCTGCCGCGGCGCATATTCCTGGGCCCGGAACCGACGCTATCGTTGATGCTGGCAATCGCGGGTTCACAAGTCCGTTGCATCGCGACCAAGGTGCCGAGACGGTGCAGCAGGATGCGCCAGGCGATGACGCCGAGCCCAAGGACTCCGCCACACATCATGGTCGCGAGTCCCGCAACCATGGCGCCTTCGGGGCCGAGAAAGGCTCCGGCCACGCCGAGCAGTTTCACATCGCCGGCACACATCGCACCCAGAATGTATAGCGGCAATAACATGCCCGCGCCGATCGCAAGACCTCCGAGTCCCGTCGCCAGGCCGGAACCACCATCGATCGAGAGCTGTAACAGCATCGCCGCGGCGAGGGCCGGCCCCAGAAGTACGTTCGGAATGCGGTGCCAGGCAATATCAGTGGCCGAACTGGCAAGCAGAGTGGTTGCCAGGATCGCTGCGTTTGCTGTAGTTAGGTCGATCATCGGAAATCACTCACCCTAAGAGATTGGAGGAGCTGAGTCCCAGGTAAGCGGCGACATCCCTGCGTCGCCGCTTACCTGTGGACCGGATGCCCTACGGCGCGCCACCAAGGGCTGTGATCAGATCGTTGATGATCCCCAGTACCGTCTGACCGAGGTTGGTAAAAGCCAGAACAACAGCGGCACTGATCAGACCAGCGGCAACCGCGTATTCCACGATGGTCAAGCCTTCTTCGTCGCGAAAAAATTTCATCATTTTTCTCTTCATCTTTATCTCTCCTTGCTGATTTTCCCTGGGCTCCAAATCTGAGCCGGTTGCCGCGGAGCCCGGCTATCCGGCGACTACCGCAGTCGGGGGAAAAGATATTTCTTTGCCAGCCCAGGAGATAGAAACATTTTGGCGGCGATACGGATTTTGTTGCGCTTTGAAGAAAACAGTGAATCCTGATGGGTGTGACCCAGTTCAAGGCGTAGGTGAATATTTAAAGCAATAGTGTGATTCGGGGCACCGACTGAGCCGCATAGGCAGACAGGAATTATGGAAAACTCCGCACTAACGCACGGCGAACGGAAGGACCGCAGGCTGGAACTGATGTGGGTCGATCTGACGGTCGGAGATAACAGTCCGGAGACACCTCAACTGCTGACCGATACTTTCGACATTTGTCGGGTCGCGGGCGAGAGCCTGGACGACTCACGTATCCAAGCCTGGTCGCCGGCCGCAATCTGTTGTGATTACGATTATCCAGACCACCGCTCGCTTGAGAGGCTGGCCTGGCTCAAGAGCCGACTGCCCTCAGTACCGGTATTCGCAATGACGGTGCAGCATTCCGAGAGCCTGGCAGTCTGGACGTTCCGGGCCGGTGCGATCGACTATCTGGTCAAGCCCGCGACAGAGCAGGATCTTCTTCGTCTGATTGACAGGATCCGCACAATTGACTCGGCCAAGCAGACTCAGGCTGCTCGAAACACACATCAGTCGGCGGATGTATTGCCTGATGCACTGCCGCGCGCGCCAAAAGGGCTGCGACAGAAACTTGCGCCAGCAGTTTTTTTTGTCAAGAAAAATTATCCGTACCGAATTTCGAGTAATACCGTCGCCCGGATATGCGGTCTGAGTGCCACCCACTTCAGTCGCGCCTTCCGTGAAGTCTACGGCGTGACATTCCAGGATTTCATCCTCCGCGTTCGGACCACGGAAGCCTGCCGGCAATTACGTACACCGGGCACGTCCATCACCGGAGTCGCCCATGCAGTGGGCTTTTCCGATGCGTCGTATTTCGGCCGTGTGTTCAAACGATATGTGGAAATGTCGCCATCGGAGTACGTTACTTTTGCCCGCGAAAGAAAGGCAGCCGCACCCGTGCCAGATACCGAATCCGAGTCTTTGTCATCCAGCCAGATCGTAAGGGCCTTTGGGACGCTGACGGCCTGATATGCGCAATTTCCCATATAGCCAAAGACTCTGATAAAGGTGTAAGGTGAAATTACTGCCAAAGGGTTTTGCAACGTGGCCCATGCAACATTGAAAACCAGTTACTCCGCTCTGACCGACAGGCTGAACCGTTTTCCGCAGGGCGCACCTCCTTCCGATCTCCTGTTCAAGATTTTGTCAATGCTGTTCAGTGAGGAAGAAGCCGGCTTGGTTTCACTGATGCCCATCAAACCATTTACCGCGGAAAAAGCCAGCCGAATCTGGAAGAAGAATCTCGCCGAAACAAAGAACATACTCGATGAGTTGGCCGACAGGGCCATTCTGGTTGATTTCGAGCAGAACGGTGAAGCAGTTTATGCGCTGCCGCCGCCAATGGCCGGCTTCTTTGAGTTCTCGCTGATGCGTGTCCGCGATGATATTGATCAAAAAGTGCTAAGCGAGCTTTTTTATGAGTACATGAACGTAGAGGAGGACTTTATCAGGGACCTGTTTACGCGCGGTGAAACGCAATTGGGGCGAACCTTCGTACACGAACCTGCTCTCTCCGATGATAATGCTCTGCACGTGCTGGATTATGAACGGGCCAGCGAAGTAATCGAAACAGCGAGCCATATTGGTGTGGGACGCTGTTACTGCCGGCACAAAATGGAACATATGGG
>Ga0102959_1000231_pt1 | contig 18045 bp, 16 predicted proteins | sample SalPonF2_B_D2_MG_FD_84520 | JGI IMG/M metagenome (GOLD analysis project Ga0102959, IMG submission 84520) | Salt pond soil microbial communities from South San Francisco under conditions of wetland restoration - Salt Pond MetaG SF2_B_D2_MG ...
ATAAATCAGCGGGAGGAACGCAAGCTAGGCGGGCGAACCGGCACGGAGGTTCACGTAACCCCGTCGAAGGCGAAGCCGACCCGCAACCAGCCGATGCGTACAGGGAACGCATTCTGAAGGCGCTGTCGGACGACGATAGCCCGGGGAGGACGGGATCGACGCGACGGGCGTCGTACGTCACCCCGCGATAGCCGGCGGCAGGGGAGACGGATAGCCGACGGTGGGGGAGACGTGGCGTTGTCGTGCGGCGACGTGTTCTGGGACGGTCCCCCGTGGAGATGGTCGGGGCCGAGAATCTGTCCGCGTTCGTCGCGGTGCCGGGCGACCTCGACGGAGTGTGCCGCTCGACGGACCCGCTCGACTCCCGTCGTCGGATCGTCCAGCCCGGAGCCGGCCGCGATTCTCCCATGCCGTCGAACGCGGGTCGGTCGGACGCGGGGCAGTCGACCAGGTCACCGATCTCCGGGACGCGGAACCTCAGAGGTACCCGGCGACGTCCTCCCCGCTTATCACCTCGGGGATCACGACGCGGTCGGCGCCCGCCCGGTTGGCCAGCGACTCGTACATCTCGTTGCCCACGCGGACCACGACGGTGAGCGAGGGTGCAAGCTGGCTCGACGAGATGGCGATCTGGACGTTGACGTTGGAGTCGTCGACGGCGGCAACGAGCGACCGCGCGCGTTCGATTCCGCACTCCTCGAGTACAGAATCCCGTCGGGCGTCCCCTTCGACGACGAGGTATCCCTCCTCGCGGGCCTGTTCGGCGACGGCAGTGTCGGTCTCGATGACCACGATGTCGTGCCCGTCGGCCGCGAGCCGCCGAGCGATCGTTCGCCCGAACATCCCGTAGCCACAGATGACGGTGTGGTCGGTCAGTTTCATGATGTGTCGTTGCGCGCGTGCCAGCTGGACTTCCGTTCGGATCTGGCCACCGAACGCCGCCGAGAGGACGGTCTCGCCCGCCCAGAGACTGGTCACTATCAGCCCGCTTCTGACAACGAGGGCATAAACTTTCGTGAGCTCGACGGGTCCGGCGTGGGTCTGGAAGTAGAGCTCGATGCTCGTCGGGTCGAGGAGCCAGAACGCGGCGTCGACGACCCCGACGTTCACGAGTATCATGAACCCCGCAACGCCCAGGCCGAAGATCACGACGAACGCGAACGCTGGGCGGCTCGCCCGGCGGAGGAACGGGCGATTCGCGAGCAGCCCGAGGTATCTTGTGCTCATCCTGCGCTGTCGGGTGGCGCGAACCGTGTCCGCGTTGCCCTTCTGCCGGAAAAACGGGGCAACCGTGATAAACTTATCCGTGGGGTGACGGTTTGGGGCCGGAACCACGGCGGATAGCTCCGAGACGACCGCCCCCATCTCCGAGACGATCGCTCGAACTCGCCACGACGAGCGCCCGTCGAACCGAGTTCGGGCGCCCGACCGGTCGGATACGGAGAATCGGGGACGTGACTCCGATTACAGCGGCTTACATAGAATTACAAGACTTACAAACAGTTACAACCGGCGGGTTCGGTGCGGTTCCCGGTCCGCGCTCGGCCCGAGCGCCGACCGCGACCCGGAGACCCGCGTACGCGATTCCACGAAACGCGAGCGTGAGAACCGGCGGCTAGTCCGCCCCGGCCGTCTCCCCGTTCGCGTCCGCGTCGGCCGGACCGGTGGGCTCCTCTGCACCCGCGTCCGGCGTCGAGCCGGCGGGGCCGAGCGTCTCGGCCTCCACTGCCGGTGGGAGCGTCCGGAGCGCGGGGATGGCGGCCACGTAGACGACGATCCAGAGCATCCCCAGCCCGCCGGCGACCATGACGGCGGGCGCGCCGAACGCGTCGCCGGCCGCGCCGCCGAGCAGGGAGCCCAGCGGCATGATGGCGGTCGAGGCCGAGCCGATGAGCGCGGTGACGCGGCCGAGCAGGCTCTCGGGGACCAGCCGCTGCATCATGGCGGCCGCGACGACGTTGGTGACGCCGATGGGGACGAACGCGAGCGAGAACACGACGACGGTGGCGGTCGTCGAGGGCGCGGCGAGCGCGGCGAACCAGGCCACCGCGCCCGCGGCGAACGCGCCGATGGAGAGCCGGCCGAAGGGGACGCCGTCGAAGCGCGGCGCGGAGAGCGCCCCGACCAGGATGCCGGCGGAGACGCCGGCCATGAGCAGGCCGTAGGTCCCCGGCCCGCCCCGCGCGGCGGCGAACGCCGGGAGCACGGCGATGGTCGCGCCGAGGAGCGCGTTGGCGACGATGCCGGTGCCGAACATCCAGACCAGGACGGTGCCGCGGACGAACGAGAAGCCGGCGCGGAGGTCGGTCACGTAGCCCGACTGCCCGCCGTCGGGGTCGGCGGCGTCGGCACCGGCGTCGTCGTCGGGGTTCTCGGCCGGCGGGATGTGCAGCCCGACGAAGAGCGCGACGGCGGCCGCGAACGTCACGGAGTCGACGAGGTAGAGCGCGGTCGCGCCGATGGCGGCGACGAGAAGGCCGGCCAGCCCGTTGAACACCATGTCGGTGCCCTGGTAGGCGAAGGAGAGCGCCGAGTTGGCGGCGGTGAGCTGCTCGCGTTCGACGAGCCGCGGGAGGACGGCCGTCTGGGCGGGGTAGACGAACTGGTTGAGCAGCGCGACGGCCGGCATCACCACGAGGACGAGCGGCACAGAGAGGACCCCGAGCCAGGCCGCGAGCGGGATTACCAGCACGAGCACGCCCTGCAGGGCCTGGGTCGAAACGAGCACCGACCGGACGGGCCAGCGGTCCACGAGCGGGCCGACGAACACCTGCAGCGCCTGCGGTCCCATCGTCAGAAAGCCCGCCAGCCCCGTGTAGAACGTCGAGCCGCTGAGCGAGTAGACGAGCCACATCGCGGCGACGGCGTAGAGGCTGTCGCCGGCGTTCGTCACCAGCCGACCGGCGAACAGCCGCGCGAAGTCGGCGTTCCGGAACAGGTCTCTCATACCCGGCCGGACGATAGCCGCCGAGATATAGGTAAGCAGAACATCATTTCTGTCGCGCGCGCTGCAGAACGGCAGTTCTGTCCGTCGGCCGGTAGGTCGAGCGTGTGCCGCAGGCGAGTCCCCGGCGGTCAGCCCACCGTGACGTCCTCCACCGTCACGTCGGGGCCGACCACGGCGACGAGTTCGTCCCCGTCGAGGGTGAGTCGGACCCGGGTGCGGAGCGGGTCCTCGCTCGCGACGGCGACGTCCATCTCCTCCTCGCTGCGGAAGTACCGCCAGGTCGGGTCGTGGAGGACGTCGACGCCGTGGTCGGCGAAGAAGGAGACGGTCTCGACCCGGTAGAGCAGCGGGAGGAGGGGATAGCCCTGGACGACGTCCCCGCAGCGGTCGCACTCGTAGCGGACGGTGACGGGGACCGGGTAGTCGGCGTCCTCGCGCTCGAGGTGGCCGTCGGCGCGCCCCCCGCAGTTCGAGCAGAAGCCGTAGACGACCTTCGAGATGGTCGCCCGCATCCAGCGGTCGAACGCGTACGGGAGTTCCTCGCGGTCGAACTGGTCGAGGCTGGCCGGCGGGAACGAGAACTCGTTGTACAGCTCGCAGTCCGGGCAGTAGAGCTTCGCGCGCTCGTCTGCGTACTCGGCGACGAGGTGTTTCCGGCCGCACATCGGGCACGGCCCCTCGAACTCGAAGGGCGTCAGCTCCGCCTCGGTGGTATACGCACCCGAGACGATGGCGCCGTACGTCTGCCGGCCCGCGATGGAGAGGCGGTAGCCGTCGTCGTCGCGGACGACGAGGTGCCCGACGAGCTTCCCGAGGTGGTAGTTGAACTTCCCCGAGTCGCGCTCGCCGACCCGCTCGCGCAGCGCGGAGAAGGAGCGCGGTTCCGCCGCCTCCCCGAGCGCCTGGAGGATGTCGACGCGGCGGTCGTTCGAGAGCAGACCGAACGTCTCCTCCGGGGTCTGTCGCGCCACCGTCCGACTCGCGTCGCGTCCCATGTCGGTACCCCCGCGGCCCAGGGGGTTAGCCGTGTCGTCCGCCAGTCACGACGGCCGCTCGTCCGCGTCAGCGGAGGAAGACGGATCGGAGTCGGCGGGGTGTGGGTCGGTCTCCGTGGCCGCCTTCTCGTGTGGCGTCGCGTGTGCGCGGACGTACGACTCTAGAGATTCGCCCGTCACGTCCACGCCCTGGCGGGCGAAGAAGTTCGCCACGTTCCGGCAGTCGCGGGCCAGGAAGTCGTCGGCGTTCGGGTGGTGGACGGTGACGGCCTGCCCGACGTCGATGACGACCAGCTCGCCGTCCCAGACGACGATGTTGTACTCCGAGAGGTCGCCGTGGACCAGGCCGGCGTCGTAGAGCCGCCGTGCGTACTCCCGGACCACCTCGTAGGCGGTCTCGGGGTTCTCGACGTGGACGTCGTGGAGCCGGGGAGCCGGGTCGCCCTCGACGCCCAGAAGCTCCATGACGAGGACGTTGCGCTCGGCGGCGATGGGGTGGGGCACCCGCACGCCCGCCCGCTCGGCGCGCTGGAGGTTGGCGAACTCCTTGCGCACCCAGGCGATCACGACGTCCAGCTTGTCGCCCCCGATGCCCTCGAAGCGGGGGTCGCCGACCAGGTACTCGCGCATGTGGCGGAAGTCGGAGGCCGAGATGCGGTAGATCTTGACCGCGACGTCCACGCCGTCGGCGCCGATGGCCTCGTAGACGTTGGCCTCCTTCCCGGTCGAGATGGGACCGCCGAACGCCTCGATGTGGCCGTCCTGGACCAGCTTGTAGATGGCGGCGAAGGTGGCGTCGTCGAAGACCGACTCCTCGACCTTGAACTGGTCTGCGTCCTTGAGCCGCTCGCGGAACTGGTCGAACTCCCGGTCCCGCTTGCGGGCGATTCGGTCGGCCTCGGTGTCGGAGACGTCTATCTCCTCGAACTCGTCGCCCGGCGTCTCCGCCGCGTCGGACTCCACGAGGCCGTACTCCTCGGTCATCTACCCGGGCCTATGTGGCCCGCACGGTTAAGCGTCACAGGTGGTGGCCCCGGGGCGACGCGCTTCCTGACCGCTGGCGACGTGCTCTTCGCGGCTCGCGGTTCCCTCCGGTCACCGCTCGCTCTGTTCGAGGCGCTCCCTCCGTTCGCACCTCGCGGCTCGCGGGTCGTCCCTCCCCGCTCGCTCAATTCGAGGCGCTTCCTCCGTTCGCGCCTCGCGGCTCGCGGTAGCTGACGAGCACCACGGCGCAGTCCGAGAACGCCGCCTCGATGGTGTACGCGCCGGTCTCGTCGCAGAGCACGTCTACGTCGTCGGGCTCGACGTCCTCCCCCCGGAGCGCGAGGTTCGCGCTGCCGGTGACCGCCCACGTCACGCCCGCGGGCAGTTCGTCGGCGAGCCGGCAGACCGCGTCGCGGTAGTCGGCCACGGCTACTGGATGTGGCCCTCGCGGCGGAGCTGGTCGGCCTCCTGCTTCTCGTAGCGCCAGGTGATGTCGGCCTTCTCGTCCTGCCAGTCCCAGGGCTCGACGAGCACCACGTCGTCCTCCCGGATCCAGATCCGCTTCTGCATCCGCCCCGGGATGCGGGCGGTCCGCTCGACCCCGTCCGCACAGCGCACCGTCACGCGGTTCGCCCCCAGCATGTCCGTGACGACGGCGAACACCTCGTCGTCGTCCGGCATGCGGAGGTCGTTCCGACCGCTGCCGTTGTCGCTCATGGGAGGACGTTGACGGAGGAGGGTTAAAAGTCCCGTGTACGACGGAGCCGGGCCAGCACCGCCGAATCCCGCCCGATAGTCCACTGGGTCGACGGATGTCGGGGCTTTAACTCGCCGCTCCGCCGAGTTCGGGTATGCACCAGAAACTCGGCACCCTGGGTGTCGTCGGCGTGCTCGCGATGCTCGCCGGTCTCGTGCTCGTCGCGCTGGAGAACGTCGTCGTCGCCGCGGGCCTCGCGCTCGTTCTCGCCGGCGTGGCGCTCGCCGCGTGGGGGCTCGTGACGACCGCGCTCGGCTCCTTCGGGATGGGCGGGATGCTCGGCTAACCGTCGACCGGCAGACGAGCTCGGCGAGCCGTCGCCGCCGAATCCATCCGACGAGCCGCTCCGTCAGGAGAGCTCTGCCAGCTTCTCGCGGCCGGGGGCGACGAGGTCGTCTAAGTACGCGGCGAGCGTCTCCTTCGCGTCCGCCGGGTGGAGGTCGCCGGCCTCCAGGGCCGCCTCGAGGGCGTCGTAGGTCTCGTAGGTCACGTCGCCGCCGTACTTCTCCGGACGCTCGACCGTGACCGACTCGAACCGGGGGAAGACGTGGTACTGGAACAGCTGGAGGACCGGGTTCTCGCGGTCGTCGCCGTCGTCGTCCGGCTCCGGGTGGGCCGTCGGCGGGCAGTAGGCCTTGGTGATCTTCTCGCGGAGCGCCTCGACCGAGTCCTCCATCGAGATGGTGACGCCCCGGCTCGAGGACATCTTGCCGACGCCCGTGGCGAGGTCGGCGACGATGGGCGTGTGGAGCGCCGGCCGGGCGTCGTAGCCCAGGCTCGGGAGCTCCTCGCGGGCGAGCATGTGGACCTTGCGCTGGTCCATGCCGCCGACCGCCAGGTCCAAATCGAGGTACTCGATGTCGAGTGCCTGCATCAGCGGGTAGACGACGTGGCTGACCTTCGCGGTCTCGCCGCTCTGGAGCTCGGCCATGGCCCGCCGGGCGCGGTTGAGCGTCGTCTCCAGTTCGAGCGCGTGGAGGTCGAGGACGTACTCCTCGTCGAGCTCGTAGTCGGAGCCGTAGACGAACTCGGTCCGCTCCTCGTCGAGGCCGTAGGCGAGGAACTGCGCGCGCATCCGCTCGGCCGTCTCGCGGATCTCCGCGAAGCTCCCCTTGTCGTTGAGGTAGGCGTGGACGTCCGCGAGCAGGACGACCACCTCGAAGCCCGCCGCCTGCAGGTCGATGAGCTTGTTCGCGGTGAGCATGTGTCCGAGGTGGAGCACGCCGGAGGGCTCGTAGCCGACGTAGACCCGCTTGCCCGTCGGGTCCTCGGCCAGCGCCCGCACCTCCGCCTCGGTTACGACCTCCTCGGTGTTACGCGTGATCAGGTCGTAGGTGTCCATGCACCGACGGAGACGGGCCAGGGGTTTAGACCTTCTCGATTCGAGCGGTCCCGGGCGACGTCCAGATCCGGGCGCGGCGTCACCGACCGGACCCCAAACCGACGCTTCACCGACCGGAGCCGGTCGTGTTTCCACGCGACCGGCGGTCGGCCCGGTGCTCGCTGATGAGCCGGTCGACCATCGAGGCGTTCCGCTCGCGGGTCCGCTCGGCGGCGCGGTCCACCCAGTCCTCGACGACGGCCTCGACGTCGCTCTCCCGGGCGACCGCGAGTTCGTCGACCTCCTGCATCGCCACGTCGTCGGCCGGGCCGACCGGGACGGCGGCGTCGAAGAGGACGGCGTCGGCCACGTCCGAGAGGCCGCCCTGCCCGACGAGGACGACCCGCGGGTCGAAGCCGGCGAGTCGCTCGGCGGTGCTCCGGCCCGCGCCGCTCGCGTCGCGGAGGAGCACCACGTCGCCGCTGGCGATGCCGAACTGCTCGTGGGCGGACTCGATGGCCGCCGTCGTGAACTGCTCGACGACCTTCACGGGCACCAGGTCGCGGCCCTCGGCCACGTCCGCGAAGTCCGAGTGGTCGAGCTTCCAGAGCGCCTTGAGCCGCTCGAGCTTCCCCTCGAGCGCCTCGGCCCGCTCCCGCTCGGCCTCGAGGTCGCGCTCCAGCCGGTCGGTCTCGCGGTGGAGCCGAGTCACCTCGCGGCGCTTGCGGACCTCCTTGCGCTCCTCGCGCCGGGCGTCCGATAGCCTGCGCTCGAGGTCCTCGATGCGGTCGTCCTTCGACGCGAGGCGCTCGGTGAGGTCGTCGACGTGGTCGTCGAGGCGCTCGACCCGCGTCTCCAGACGCCGGATGCGTTTCTCCTCCGGGGTCGGCTCGCGGGGCTCGTGTGCGGGCTCCGCCGGCTCCTTGGGCACGTCCTCGGTGAGGTCGGCGAGCACCTGCTCGACCGTCTCGTCCCCGGCGACGACGCGGGCGGTGACCTCCCCGCGGTCCACCGTCGCCGGGATCTTCCGGGCGATGCGGCGGAACCGCGCTTCGTGGGCGTCGACGGCGAAGAGGGCGGCCGCCATGGCGTCGCGCTCGTGGTCGTTGTCGTAGGCGTTCTCGCGGGTGCGGTGTTGTTTCTCGTCGATCGGGAGGTCGGTCTCGGGCGCCCAGCCGGCGGCGTCGAAGCTCCGGCGGAACTTCTCGACCGTCTCCGGCATCGGCGTCACGTCGGCCGCGACGACGACGGGGCGGCCGCGCTCGATGATCCACTCGATGACGTCGGCGGTGTCGGCGGTTCGCGTGCTCAGCACGTCAAGGACGTGGCCCTCGAGGTCGGTGAGCGCCACGCCGGTCGTCGTGCCGGGGTCGATGCCCACGACGACGTGGTCGCGGCGCTTCGCCAGCGGGCGGAACTCGATGCCGTCGCGCTGGACCCGCTCGACCTCGACGCGCACGTCGCCGGCGCGCTTCTTCGAGACCGGGAGGTCGTCGGGCCGGCCCTCGACGGTGAAGACGGCGTTGGCGAAGCCGCCGTACTTCTCGGTCACCTCGCGCTCGTAGTCGAGGCCGGCGTCGTCCAGCGCGTCGCCGACCGCCCGCGCCTCGCGTTTCACCGCGCCGTGGATGCGGCGGGTGTAGCGGTCCTCGCTCCAGCCGCCCTTGCCGGTCGAGCGGCCCCGGGAGACCTTGACCCGCGTCCGGTCGGTGAACGCCGAGACCTCCTGGCCGACGTTCGCGGCGGCCAGCAGGGCCGCGGCCTCGGCCTCCTTCATCGGCTGTTTCCCGTAGGGGACGCCGTGCCGGGAGGCGACCCTGGAGAGCGGCTCCGGTCGCTCGGCCCCGGTCACCTGGACGAGCTTCGTGCCGGCGGGCAGGCCGCGCAGGAAGTGGACTAACGCGTCCTTGTCGGCCGCCAGCTCGTACATGTTGTCCGTGGCGACGATGTCGGGTTCGTCCCGCTCGACGAGTCGCAGAAGCTTCCGGTGGGTGACGACGTCGCGTTCGACGTCGGCGTCGCCCGTCGCCCGGCCGCTGAACCTGACCAGCGCGTAGGAGGGGCTGTCGCCGCGCACGTCGCCGCTCTGCACGTCGACGCCGAACACCAGCGCGTCCAGCGCGCTCGCGCGTGTGCTCATCGGACCGTGGTAGGGGAGAGAACGATATAAAGCCAGTGCGGCGTCACAGCGAGTGTCGGCACACCGAGCGTGGCGCGGTGGCGACGGTTCGGCGCGTCTGACGTTATATCACGCCATCACCGGAACGCATCAAAGAACTGTCAGAAAGAGTGGTCGTTGACATAGATTTTTACGTACCGGGTCGGGAGTGAGTAGGCAACGACCGCGTTCGGATGACCGACTCGATTCGCACCGCCGTCGAGGGCGCACAGAACGTCCTCCTGCTCGCACCCGTGATGAGCACGGCGGCCGCGCAGTCCCACCGCGACCTGCTGACGGTGGCGGCCCCGGAGCGAGAGAGCGTGCTCGCGGTCACCTACCGGACCACGCCGGACCGGTGGCTCGCCGACTGGCAGCAGACGCTCGGCGACCTCCCGGCGAACGTCGGGGTCATCGGCGTCAGCGACACCATGCGCTCCTCTGCGGCCGGCAGCGAGACGCCCACCGGCGGGGTGGGCGGGACGGACGTCCGCAAGGCCGTCCGGCGGCCGACTGACCTGACCGGGCTGGGCATCACCGTCTCGGAGTACCTGAAGGCGTGGCACGACACGGGGACGCGCATCGTCGCGTGCTTCGACTCGCTGACGGCCATCCTCCAGTACGGGGAGCTCAACACCGTCTACCGGTTCCTGCACGTGCTGACGAACCGGCTCAGCGCGGTCGACGCGCTCGGCCACTACCACCTCGACCCCGCCGCGGCCGACGAGCAGACGATCAGCCGACTCAAGTCGCTGTTCGACGCGAGCATCGAGTTCACGGACGACGAATGGACGGTCTCCAGACGATGACTGCAGCAACCGACAGACGGACGGGCCAGCACCGATGACCGAACAGACCAGCAACCGCTCGACGGTCGTCTCCTTCGACGCCGACGCCGCGCTCGCGGCCGTCCTCGACCGCGTCGACGGGCGGCTGTTCACCTTCGTCGAGTACGACGCAGACGGGTTCAACCCGCTCTACGTGGACGAGGCGACCCTCGCCCTCTACGGCGGCGAGGAGCGCATGCTCGCGCACTTCGAGGAGATACACTCCTACGTCCACGTGGACTTCATGGAGGTCGAGATGTTCACCGACACGCTGTTCCCGGTCGCCGAACGCGTCGAGTACATCACCACCGCGATGGACTACATGACGCTCGTCCGCATCTACCACGAGCGGGAGGGCGTGTTCATGGCGCTCGAACCCGAGGAGTCGGTCCAGCCGCTGACGGCGGCCGTCGGCGAGGCCATCCGCGAGTCGAGCGAGTGAAGCGGGCGCCGACCGACCGCGGACGGCGGCTCCCCGGGCGACCGACGACGCCGAACTGGACGGGGGCTGCCGAAACGGGATTCTCGGGCGGCTGCCGGTTAATCGGCGCATTACTAACTGCGAGAGTCCGGTACCGACGAGGCATGACGCCGGATCGGCTGCGGCGCTACCTCGGCGAGGACGAGCCGCTCGTCCGGGACTGGACCGGCGAGCTGACCGACGGCTGGCGGGCCCGGCCCGCCGTCATCGCGGCGACCGACCGTCGGCTGATCTACCTCTCCGACAGCGGCTTCCGCGACGTGGACTACGACCACATCAGCTCGCTGTCGGCCCGCCTTGGGACCGAGACAGACCTGGAGGGGACGGACTACCGGCTGCTGGTCGGCGCGGGCGCGGTCCTCGCCGTCGGCGCGTTCCTGGCCGCCGTCCTCGCCGGCTCCGGGGCCGTGGCGCTGGTCATGGTCCTCGCGGTCGTCGGCGGCGTCGCCCTGGCCGAGTACGGCTGGAAGCGCCGCGAGGAGTTCGACGGCTTTCGCCGGCACGAGACCGAGCGCCAGCGGGTCACCATCACCACCGGCGACGGCCGCACCCACGAGCTGGCCGTCGACGCCGACGCGGACCTCGACGAGACGCTGAGCCGGCTCGTACACGCACAGTCGTAGGTCCATCACGTTCCCGGCGGCCTCGGACCTCGCCCCGCTACCCGCGGTCGTAGCTGACGACGCGGCCCCACGAGGAGGCCTTGCCCCACAGCCCCGAGCGCATGCACTCCAGCTCCACGATCTGTGAGTTGTCGACGAAGAGGTTCACCTCGGGGCCGAAGTGCTTGATGTACCACTCGAAGACCTGCGGGTCGGCGGCCTCGAAGACGCAGTTCTCGACGCCGACGCCCTCGGCGATGGCGAAGGCGACGTCGGTGCGCCAGTCGGTCACCCGCTCGGTGATGCCCTCGGACTCGACCATGATCTTGTAGGCGCCGGCGTCGAGCTGGCGGTTGGCCTCGGCGATGGCCTGCGAGGGGTCGATGGTCCCCTCGGCCGCCAGCTCCTCGACGGTCGACGCGCCGCCGGCCCCGAACTGGACGTTGATCTCGGGTTTGGCCTTGAGCCCGTGGTCCTGGACGAGCTCGGTGAGCTCGACCAGGTCGTCGACGTCGATGGCGAGGAAGCCACTCGATATCTCCACGATGTCGAAGCCCAGCTCCTTTGCCTCCTCTACGTACGCCTCCACCTTGTCGTAGTCGCGCAGGAGGACGTGCTCTACGAACCCGCCGGTCGAGACCTGCACGTCGTACTGGTGGCAGACGGCGTTGAGCTCCTGTACGACGTCCCGGGGCATCAGGGCGAACGAACCCCCGGAGAACTTGTAGATGTCCACCCACTCGCCCATCGTATCGAGGATGTCCTGGAGCTGGCGTGGCCCCATCGGGTCGTAGTACGGCCCGCGTATCTCGGTGATGCCCTTCTCGCGGGGCTTCGATTCGCGCTCGTTCAGGTGCAGGAAGTCGAACGCTCGCTCTCCCCCGTTCTCGCTCTCCCCCATGGACGTACAGACGGCGCACGGACACTTAGTGGTTGAGTAGGGTGCCGACGGTAGTGGGAGAGCGGGGGTACCGACGGGGCTGACCGGCCGAGACGGGGACTTACAGGGACTTACAAACGCTTACAATCGGTTACAAACGCTCGCAGACGGCCGCACCGCCTTTCGGACGGTCGCTCGTCACCCGCTTGCCCTCGCTCATCTTCATCACCGTCCGGTTGCGCTCCTCCTCGTTCACCCTCCGTTCCACTCACTCGTCGCCCGTCCGCTCGCGGAGGCGCGCGACGTGCGCGGTGCCGGTCGCGGCGTCGACGTGGACGTTGAACGTCGCGCCGTCGGCCTCGGCCTGGACGACCCAGGTGCCCGACTGGCGGTACGGGTCGGCGGCGATGGTCGCGTCGGGGTAGCCCTCCCGTCCGAGGGCCTCGCGGGCGACGGCGATGGCCCGCTGGTCCGTGGTGACGGTCGCCTCCGCCGACGGCCCGACGACGACCACCGGGACGGGCGAGGCGCGCAGGACTCGCTCCGTGACGCTGCCCAGGAGGTAGCGGTCGAGCCCCGACCGGCCGTGGGTCCCCATCACGACGAGGTCGACGTCGTGCTCCTCGACGTAGTCGAGGATGCACTGGGCGGGGGTGCCCTCCAGGACGGCCGTCTCGGCGTCGAGACCGTGCGTCCTGGCCAGCTCGACGACGCCGTCAGTCGCGCGCTCGCCCGTCTGCTCCGCACGCAGCCGGGCGTCGGCGTCGCGGGTCAGCGCACGCAGGCCGGTGTCGAGGACGTAGATGGCGTGGACCGTCGCGTCGAACCCGGCGGCGAGCTCGACCGCGTGGCTCGCCGCCCGCGACGCGAGGTGGCTGCCGTCCGTGGGGACGAGGATGCGCTCGTACATGCCCGGCCGTACGCTCCCGGCGGCCAAAAAAGGGGGCTCGACTTCCCACCGGTCGGGAACCGGTCGCCGTCAGCTGTCGACGGCGCGTAGCCGACGAACTCGGTGCTCCTGTCGACTCCCCCCTGTCCCCTGGACGGGTCCCCGAACCCGGTCACTCGCGGGGGACGCTGATGTTCCGCATCGTGCCGCCGCAGTTCGGGCACGTCCCCACGTGGTCTCCGCTGTCGACCCTGGTCTGACACTCGATACACTCGTAGGTGCTCATTCCAGGTATGTGTAAGGTTCGCACACGCATAACGGTTCTCAGCTATCAGATGCCGGAGACGACCGGCGAGCCCGTGGAACCGACGCTCAGTCCAGCACCGCGACGAGGTCCGCCGTCTCGAGGTCCTCCAGGTCGCGGACGACCGCGACGATCTCGTCCTGGCGCTCCTCGTCGTAGACGGTCGACGCCATCGCCCGGAACTTCTCCTCGAGTTGGGCCCAGGTCATCGGGTTGTTCGGGTGGCCGCTGAACGACGCCTTCTCGACGCGGTAGGTGGTGCCGTCGGCCATCGTCACGTCCACGACGGCCGGCATCTCGCCGGCCTCGAAGCGCGCCGTGAGGTCGTCGTCGGCCTCGACCTCGACGGTCCGGAGGAGCGTCTGCACGTCGTCCCGGGCGATGCGCTCGGGGTCGTACTGCTCGTTGAGCATCTGTCGGTCGACGAGCGCGGCGGCGAGCATGTACGGCAGCGAGTGGTCGGCCTGGGCCTTCGTCTCGACCTCGTAGCGGCTGCCCTCGCCGCCGCCGATGATGAGCTTCGCGCCCGCGAAGGTGTGCAGGCGGATCTCCTCTACGTCCCCGGGGTCGATGGCCTCCTGCTCGGCGAGTTCGATGACGCCCTCGACCGCCGACTGGGCGTACGTCTCGGCGACGTAGCGCTTGGTCATCACGTCGAAGAGGCGCGGACAGCCCGGGTCGAGGTCGACCTCGAACTCCCCGGAGATGACCGCCTGCCAGCCCTTCTGCCCCTCGAAGAGGTCGACGGGACCCTCGGTGCCGTTGCCCGCGAGCATCGCCGCGTAGACGCCGTTCCGGGCGGCGTTCGCGCTGGCGAGGCCCTTCCACTCGTTGATGCCGCCCGTCCGCGTCACCCGGAGGGCGTTGTGCGCGGTGCCGGCGATGCCGATGGCGTTTCGCGTCTCCTCGTAGTCGAGCCCGAGCAGCTTCGACGCCGCGGCGGCCTGCGTGATGACGGTGTGGGTGACGTGGTCCCAGCCGCGGTCGCGGACCGGCGCGTTCCACGCCAGCTCGCCCTGCAGCTCGTAGGCGGCGGCGATGGCCGCGAGCAGGTCGGCCCCGGAGGCGTCGGTGTAGTCGGCGGCCGCCACCGCCGCGCCGACGTTGTCGCTCGGGTGTGGCGTCTCGCCCGGGGCCAGGAAGGAGTCCATGAAGTCCAGGTAGCGCGTGAGCGCCGTGTTCACCATCGCGGCGTCCGGCGGCGAGACCCCCTCGTCGCTGCGCCAGATGCGGACCGAGCCGCCGCCGCTGACCTCCAGGGCCGTCTGGCGGACGATCTCCACCGGCTGTTCACCCACCGCCCCCAGCGCGATGCCCACCGAGTCGAGCACCCGCTTTTTGGCCTCCTCGACGGCATCCACGGAGAGCTCGGAGAGGTCGGCCTCCTGGACGAACGCCGCGAGTTCGGCTGTCGTCGTCATTGGACCGGGAACTACGACGCGAGAGGGGTTAACAGTCGGGGGCGCCCGAGGCGAGGGATCGGCGAGTCGGCTCGCGCGACGGGAGACGAGAGCCGCCACCCGCATCCGGGCCGAACACGGGACCCGGAAGTGATTCAGGCCGGGTACGGGACCTCGAACTCCAGGCCGTCCTCGGCGACGAACAGCTCGCCGTCGAAGGCGTCCTCGGCATCCCGCTTGAGCGGACCGGCGTTGCCGGCGTACCGCGAGGAGATGTGCGTCAGCGCCAGCCGCTTCGCGCCGGCGCGGGTGGCGACGGCGGCGGCCTCCCGCGCGGTCGAGTGGCCGGTCTCCCGCGCCCGGTCGCGGCGCTCGTCGTCGAAGGTGGCGTCGTGGACGAGCAGGTCCGCGTCCGTAGCGGCCTCGACGACGCTCTCCGCTGGACGGGTGTCGCCGGTGTAGACGAACGTCCGCCCGGGGCGGGGCGGGCCGACGACCTGCTCCGGGCGGACGACGGTGCCGTCGTCCAGTTCGACCGACTGGCCCTCGTGGAGCCGCGAGAACTTCGGGCCGACGGGGACGCCGAGGGTCTCGGCCTCCTCGCGGTCGAAGCGCCCCTTCCGGTCGTCCTCGGCGAGGACGTAGCCGACCGAGCGCGTGCGGTGGTCCGTGCGGAACGCGCGGACCTCGTACTCGTCCCGCCGGAGGACGACGTCGCCGGGCGACGCCTCGACGATCCGCACCGGGTAGGAGGGTGCCGCGTCGACGACGTGGACGAGTTCGTCGATCGCGTCGGCGGTCCCCCGGGGCGTGACGATGGAGAGGGGGTCGGTCCGGTCGTTGAAATCCCACGTCTGGACCAGCCCGGGCAGGCCGAGGACGTGGTCGCCGTGGACGTGCGTGACGAAGACGTGCGAGACCGAGAAGCCGGTGGCGTAGCGCATCATCTGCCGCTGGGTCCCCTCGCCGCAGTCGAAGAGCAGCCGGTCGCCGTCGCGGTTGCAGAAGATGCCGCTCAGGTTGCGCTCGACCGTCGGTATCGCGCCGCTCGTCCCGAGGAACGTCACGCGCATAGTCATTGGGCCGAGAGTTCGAGAGCGACGACTATACGGCCTTCGGAAGCGCGCCACCCGGCTCGCGAGGCGGCTCGGGGGTAATCCCGCGTTACGGGCCAGCGACCGCTGAAAGCCGGCGTTACGGGAAAATCCGCGGCCCGCGCGACCGTACTCGTCCGAGCTTACCGGCGACGGGGGCGGCGTTACCCGTGGATAAGCCGGCGTTTCGTTCCGAAACGTGGCTGAACGTTCGCATCCGTTTATTCCCAAACCTGTCGTAATCTCGCACTCACACGCTGAGGGTGGGGAGCAAATGAGACACACAAAACAGCTTGGCGCGGTGTTGATGGTGGTAGTGCTGGTTCTGAGTGCCGGTATGGCGGTGCTCCCGGCGACGGCCGCCGGCGCGAACGCCTCGGAGACGACGCAACCGCTGTCGATTCAGGGGAACCAGACGGGCAATCAGACCGAGAACGCGACGGTGTTCTTCGAGGACCAGAACCTCCGTAACGACTCCGTCGTCGTCACAAACGTGACGTTACCCGAGGGCGGGTTCGTCACGATCCACGACAGCAGCTACTTCAACGGGAGCGTGGTGGGGAGCGTCGTCGGGGTCTCGAACTACCTCGAACCGGGAAGCCACGAGAACGTCACGATACAGCTTTTCAGGAACGTCACCGGGGCGACGTTCAACCGGACGGCACTCAACGAGAGCGAGCGGCTGGTCGCCATGCCCCACCTGGACACGAACGGCAACCGGACCTACGACTTCGTCGCCTCGAACGGCACCGAGGACGGGCCGTACACGGTCGCGGGGAGCCCGCTGACCGACGAGGCGTTCGTCGCCGTGGTCCAGGTGATAATGACGAACCAGACGACCACCGCCGAGAACGCGACGATGGGCAACGCCTCGAACAGCTCGTCGGTGAGCTACGAGCAGGGCAACGCGACGGGTAATCAGACCGGGAACCAGACCGCCAACGCCACGATGGGCAACGAGACGGCGACCATCTTCTTCGGGAACCAGACCTCGAACGGCACGACGGTCACGGTCGGGCGGGTCACGCTGCCCCAGGGCGGGTTCGTGGCCATCCACAACGAGTCGCTGACCATCGGGCAGACGACCGAGAGCGTCCTCGGCGTCTCCGGGTACCTCGAACCGGGCACCCACGAGAACGTCACCGTCCGGCTGTTCGACGTGCCGGGTCGGCTGCAGAACCGGACCCAGGCGCAGGACATGACCGGCAACCAGACCCAGTCTCGCAACCGGACGCAGGTCCAGAACCGGACACTCGGGCCGGGAACCGCCGTGCTGGTGGCGATGCCCCACATGGACACGAACGGCAACCGGACCTACGACTTCGTCGCCTCGAACGCGACCGAGGACGGGCCGTACCTCGACGCCCAGGGCCGTCCGGTGACGAGCGTCGGCATCGTCGACGTGGTCAGGCCGACGGGCAACGCCACCGGCGACGTGACGGGCAACGTGACGACGGGCAACCAGACCGGCAACGCCTCGAACAGCTCGGCGGTGGGCGCCTCGGTGAACTTCGAGAGCCAGCAGGGAAACCAGTCGGGAAACGCGACCGGCGGTAACCAGACCACGACGCCGCCGGAGAACGCGACCATCAGGTTCGAGAACCAGACCTCGAACGGCACCGCTGTCGTCGTCCGGTCGGTGTCGCTCAACGACGGCGGCTTCATCGAGATATCCAACGCGAACGGCTTCCCCATCGGAAACACCGACTACCTGGAGCCGGGGGTCTTCTCGAACGTGACCGTCTTCCTGAACCGGACCATCCGGCGCAACCAGACGCTGTCGGCGTTCGTGCTCCGCGACTCGAACGGCAACCGGAGCTACGACGGCACGGGAACGGGCAACCAGTCCGACCAGCCGTACACGTACGCGAACGGGAGCGTCGTCTCGAAACGGGCGAACGTGACCGTCGCGGGGCCGGTGTTGACCACCGCCCAGCCCGCCACGACGACCGGGGCGAACGCGACCGGCAACGAGACGGTGGGCAACGCGACCGGCAACGAGACGGTGGGCAACGCGACCGGCAACGCGACGATGGGGAACCAGACCGGCAACGCGACGGCCAACGCCAGCAGCGTGTCGGCTGACCTCGCCGGCAACCAGACCGGCAACGCGACCGCGAATCTCACCGTCGAGGACCAGACCGGCAACGGCTCGACGCTGAACGTCACCAGCGCCACCGCCAGCGTCCCCTTCTACCTCGACGTCGTCGGCAACGAGACGCTCTACAACACGACCCGCCGCCTCAACGCCAGCGAGACCTTCAGCGGCCCGCTCGTGTTGAAGCCCCCGCTCGGCAACACCACCAACCTCACCGTCTCCGTCCGCCAGGCCGACAACGGCTCGGTGCTCGCAAACGAAACCGTCACCTACACCTTCGTGAACGAGACCGCCAACGTCACCGGTAA
>Ga0102959_1000232_pt1 | contig 18032 bp, 16 predicted proteins | sample SalPonF2_B_D2_MG_FD_84520 | JGI IMG/M metagenome (GOLD analysis project Ga0102959, IMG submission 84520) | Salt pond soil microbial communities from South San Francisco under conditions of wetland restoration - Salt Pond MetaG SF2_B_D2_MG ...
GATGACTCCGTTGGTGTCCTGATCTTCGGCGAGGATGGTATCCACGGTATCCTCACAAACGATTCAGGTGAGGCACTCGCGTGGGCTGAAGACCAGTACGAACAGGTCAAACAGCGGGCCGACCCCGTTTTCTTCCGAGGCGGATCGACGCGCTTCACCCTGCCTCGGTGACGACTACTCTCCTGGTCCAGTACAGTCGACGTACTCGAGGCGGATGTTCTCGAAGTGCTCCTTGGGGTCGAAGCCGGCGAACTCCCGATCAGCTGTATAGATCGTGGTCGGGACCGGGTCCCCCGTGCGAGCGCATTGGTGCGCGTAGACGACGATCGGGACGTCCTTCTCCTGAATGCCGAACGCCTCACCCATCGCCTGGACTCGCGGGTCACGACGCTGCCGCTCGACGTCCATCTGCTCGATTTCGGCCTGTGTCGGCACGTGAATCGTATGCTTCCCGTAGACGAGATCTGCGAACCGCGTCTGCGCTCGATTCACAACGTCATTCGGCTGGACTGACCGCTAAAGATTCAGGCTTCCACGTGGTCCTCGCTCGTGCCATCCTCAGCGGTGAGCGGGAGCTCGACAGCGATCTCGTCGTACCAGACGATCGGCCGCTTCGGCTTCCCGGGTCCGGCGCTCTCGAATTCGATCAGGTCGAGCTTTTCCAACTCCTCGAGGTTCCGGTGGACCTGCGCGACGTCACGGCCGACGAGACGCGCAGTTTCCCGGATGCTCTCCGGGCGTTCGCGAGCGAGCGTCCGGAGGAGCTCGAGATTCTTCGGTCGGGTGACGCGGTGGAGGCTCTCGACATCGCGGTACACGCGCTCCAGGTACGGTTCGGACTCCTCGCCAGCGTCGAGCGCGGCCAGTGCCTCCTCGACGCGCTCGGTGTTCCCACTGCCGAACCGGATGTGCATCACGCGGTGCTCAGTCGTTTCGTCCGTGTTAGTTCCAGGGTTCGCCATGGTTTCTCACTTCCTCCTTGAAATCGTGGTAGAGGTCGAGAACGCCGTCATAGTCGACGCGCTCGATTCCCCCGTCCTCAGTGTGTTTGTGGTGCAGGGGCGCACCGGGATGATCGGGGAAGTTGTCGTACCGGATGATCGTTCCGTCCTCTCCCTCGGGTGCATCGCTGTGGCCGTACTGCATCGAGTACTTGACGCCGTCCGGGTAGCGTTCTGAGCGGGGGACGCGGTAGGCAGTGACCTGGGCGTAGGTCCCGTTCGCGGGGAAGCGTTCGCGAACGTCAAGGGTTTGTGTTGCATCATTGTCGTCCTCCGCCATCAACCGTTGTTACCTCCCCCAACAGCATAAAGGTGTTGTCTCTACCCCCAACACTATCGGCCATCTACCATCACACGAGCCGTAACCCGTCATCCGTGTCCGATGAGGGCTTTTCATTGACTACGTATTCCAGACCACTCCGAGGTTCAGAGGTCTGAGTTCTCGGTGTATCGAGGCCTCAACGACGATCTCAGTCCCTCCAAGGCGCCGCCACGCTGGACAACGAGTTCGATAGCTGGCTCGCACGTGCGCGTTAAGCCGTAGATCCAGATGTTCGAATCGAAAACGGCCCTCCAGCTTACTGCGAGACTTCGTGATCGGAGACGGCGTCGCCGCCCGACTCAGAATCCGAGAGCATCCGATCGACGTTCCAATCAACCTCCGCGGCAAGCTCGCCGAGGTCAGTCCACGCCTCGCTAGGAGAAACGCCATCACGGCTGGCTTGTGCGTATATTTGGGCTGCCTCTGCACTCATACACGTCGCTTTGTGCTGTGCCGGCAAGAACCCTTCATTCAGAATGAGCCGCTTCAGTATTCTCGCCTCTCCTCACCGGAGTCTAACGACGGAACCAGAGGGGTGTTCCCGACTCCATGTAGAACCGTTATGGTTTGTAGGAATCCATCCTCCGAACCTCTGGAAGCCATCGACGACCATTTTCATATAGCGAAATAGGATTTATCGGCCCGGGTTTTCCCTTTTCGCCGCCCGATTACCCGGTGCAGTCTGGTGGCTCTGGTGTACTGAGTCGACCGACATTTTCCGGGATTCCCGATGCTTTTCGTGGCCGTATTCCCGGGATACGCTTCTCCGTGCCGTTCAACTGTGGTCGGCGATCGACTGGCCGATGTCTCTGGGGGCCCGATCACCTATCAGGAGAAATAGTCAAAATTGCCATCGGGTGGGGAGCCTGACTTTCGTTCGACCTCTCTATGGAAAAGCAGTGGCGCCAGTGGATCTCAGCCTGACGATTCGCTTCTCTTCCAGTGAGCCTCCATTCGAGGGATCACCGTCTTGTTGACCGATGTCGGGGTGGGTCGCTGCTCCAACTGACCGAGGTTCACCTCCCCCGTCCTCCCGGATGTTGCACTCGGTCTTTCCGTATCGTCCGTTCCTCTCCCGTTCCCTCGCTCGTCTCAACGCAGTGCTTCGTCGGAGAATATTTGATCCGTGTAGGTCGACCGGTAGGTCCCGCACCCCCACTGATCGGTGTCCACCGTCCTCACTGACTCTGTTCCATCGAGATTCGTCGGTCCTTATTCGAGCTTCTTCGCCCGACGGGTTTCCGTTGTCTCCATCGAGCGACTCGTGTCTCCTCGGCTCCTTACATTCCCCATCTGTCGAATTTCCACTCGTCGGGCTCACTCTGCCCGGTATTCTGTGGATGGGGGAATCAGCTCGATAGCGGCAATAAATTCTATATCGCTATATGAAATATTCTGGCCGTCGCGATCGCCAGGTGCCGGTGTTCGCCCCTTCGAGTAGACGCCCGCTGTCGATTTCCCCCGATTCGACAGAGGTACTCGACTCCGCCACGACCCGCCTCCCTCCTGCGGTCACTTGCAAACCTTGAAGTGCGAAAGCGAGCCAGGTTAGGTGGAGAGCGATTCACATGGGCGACATCCCGGAGGAGTTCAAGTGCGTGTTCCCGACCTGGGACTACATCTACGACCTCTGCCGGGAGGTGAGCCAGCAGGTCAAGCGCGACTCGTTCGAGCCGGACGTCGTGGTCGCGCTCGCCCGGGGTGGCTGGTTCGCCGGGCGGTGTGCCTGTGACTTCCTCGGCCTCGACGACCTGACCAGCCTGAAGATGGAACACTACGTCGGCACCGCCGAGCGCGGCGACGAGGCGACCGTCCGCTACCCCATGCCCGAGGGGTCGGTCGCGGGCAAGAACGTCCTCGTCATCGACGACATCGCCGAGACCGGCAAGTCGATCGATCGAGCCCGCGAGTACGTCCTCGACCGGGAGCCGGAGGCGGTCCGGACCGCCCTGCTACAGCTCTTGCCTGAGTGCGACTTCGAGCCGGACTACGTCGGCGAGGAGCTGGAGAACTGGTCGTGGAACGTCTACCCCTGGAACTTCGTAGAGGACATGCTCGAACTCGTCACCGGCGTGATGGAGCGCGCCGACCAGGAGGCGTTCACGATCGCGGACCTCCGCCACTACCTCTACCGCCACCACGGGGTCGAGCGCATCTCGATGGAGATCGCCCAGCCCAACCGGATGGGCGAGATCATGGTCGAACTGGAGCGCCAGTCGCTGGTCGAACCCGTCGACGAGGGGACCTGGCGGCTGGCCGACTGACAGCCGGTTCTGTTTGCGCCCTCGCTCGTTTTCCAGCGTCACCCGAGCTGCTCGCCGACGATGTCGTCGGCCCGGCGGACGAACTCCCGTTCTCTCCCCTTCGGGACGGTCGCGCCGGCGGCGACGTCGTGCCCGCCACCGTCGCCACCGACGGCGCGGGAGGCACCGCTCATCACTGCCGAGAGGTCGAGCCCCTGTCGCGTGAGCGCCGGCGTCCCACGGGCGGAGACTTTCACCTCCGCGTCGTTCTTCTCCGCGAACGCGAGTATCGGCACGTTCCGGTCGATGCCGTCCGAGCCGACGGCCATGCCGGCGACGATGCCGACGATGGTCTCCCGGATTCGGTCGCCGGCGTGGAACCACTGGACGTGCTCCTCGCGGGTCACGCCCTCTCGGGTGACGAGGTTCAACCCCGCCGAGAGGTTCCGCCGGTGGCCCCGGAGGAGGCGGCGGGCCTCGGCGAGCGCTTCGCCCCGGTCGCCCAGGCAGACCGCGAGGCCGACGTCCGCCCGCTCGTAGCGGGCGGTGGCGTTGAGGAGCGTCGAGAACTCGCTGGCGTCCCGGAGCTCGGTGCCCACGTCCTCGGCGGCGAGCGTGTAGCTCCGGCCGACCAGCGCCTCGATCTTCCCGGCGTCGACGCCGTTCCTGACGGCGCGTTTGATGAGCGCGCTGGTCACGGTCTGTTTCTCAGCGGCCGTAAGAGCCGACCAGGTGCGCCACTCGCCGTCGGCCCGCAGTTCGAGGTCCAGCCCGTCGAGAAAGCGGATGGCACCGCTCTCGTCGCCGGTGATGCCGGGAATCCGCACCTCCGAGGCGTACTCGAGCAGCTTCGGCAGCGGCCGGGTCTGCTTGCCGTAGAGCGCGAGGTCGGTCCCGGTCTCGAGCGCGCCCGACGCGACGCCGTCCTCGACGATCGCCTCGTTCGCGCCGACGAGCCGGCCGCCGCTCGCCTGCATGTCGCCGACGGCCCCCACGACCGCGAGCGCCGCGAGGTCGCGGTTGTCGCCGTCTCCCTCCAGCGCGCGCGCCAGGACGTGCGCCGCCCCCGCGCCCGAGAGCTCCGCGGAGCCGTCGAGCCCCTCGAGGAGGGGGTTCAGGTGGTACTCCGCCTCGACGTCCGCGGGTCGGTGGTGGTCGGCGACCACCGGCGTGAACTCGCCGGCCGCCTCGTGTGCGGCGATGACGTCGAGCTGGCCGCTCCCGAAGTCGGTGAACAGCACCGTCTCGTAGTCGGTCGCCGCGATGGCGGCGATCTCGTCTTCGTCGAGCTGCTTGCTGAAGACGACCTCGAAGGGCAGCCCGGCCCGCTCCAGCGCGGTGGCCGCCACGGCCGCGCTGGTCAGGCCGTCGGCGTCGATGTGCGACGCCAGGAGGACCTCCTCGGCCGCGCGAAGCCGGTCGGCGCAGGCCCGCGCCCGGTCGGCGAGTTCGGGGACCGGTGTACCCATCGTGGAGACCTTGACGCGCTCTCGCATATAAATCTCGGCCTACTCGCGGGCGGTCGGCGGACGGTCTACTCGTGGTACGACGGTACGATTGCCTCGACGACCGTGCAGGCGAGCTCCTCGAAGTCGGCCGACTCCGGGACGACGGCGACCTCGATGCCCGCCGCCTCGGCGGTCCGTCGCGTCGGAGCGCCGATGGCGCCGACGACGGACTCGTTCAGCCCAGCGATGGCCGCCTCGCGGACGCCGCGTTCGTCGGCGGCGTCGAGGAAGTGTTCGACGGTGAGCGAGGACGTGAAGAGCGCCCCGTCGAGTTCGCCGGCGGCGGCCAGGTCGGCAGACTCGCCGGCCCCCTCGGGGCGGACGAGCCGGTAGAGCACCGTCTCGTGGACGTACGCCTCGGCGTCGTTCAAGCCGTCGAGGAGCGTCGCCGAGCCGTGGTCGCTCCGGGCGACCTCCACGCGCGCGCCGTCGACCTCCTTTGCGAGGGCGTCGACCAGTCCGGCGGAGGAGAACTCCTCGGGAACAACGGCGGGGGCGTAGCCGTGCTCGCGCAGGCTTTCGGCCGTGCTGGCCCCGATGGCGCAGACGGTCGCCGCGCCGGGGTCCCACCCGGCGTCCCCCGCGAGCTCTACGCCGGTCTTGCTGGTCAGCAAGACGAAGTCGGCGTCGGTCCGGGGGCGTGCGCCGGTCGGCCGAACGGCCAGCATCGGGTCCGCGACCGGCTCCGCGCCGAGCGCCTCCAGCAGGGAGACGGCGTCGGCCAGCCGGTCGTCGTCGGGCCGGAAGACGGCGACTCTGGCCCGACGCCCGGTCATTCCCGCTTCGCCTCCTCGATCAGCTCGCGCGCACCGCGGTCGGCCAGTTCGGCGGCCATCTCGCGGGCCGCATCGACGTAGGACTCGACGTGGAGGTCGCGGGCCAGGGAGATGACCTCCTCCCCGTCGCGGTCAGCGACCTGCGCCTCGACGTGGACGTGCTCGCCCCTGACGACCGCGTAGATGCCGATGGGGGCGATGCAGCCGCCGCCGAGTTCGGCCAGGACGACGCGCTCTGCCGTCGTCTCGACCCGCGTCCGTGGGTGGTCGGTGGCGTCGTGGATGGCCTCGCCGACGTCGTCGTCGCGGGCCGTGATGGCGAGCGCGCCCTGTCCCGGCGCCGGGACGAACGTGCCCGTCGGCAGGTCGACGCGCTCGACCTGGTGGACGAGCCCGGTCCGCTCCAGGCCGGCCCGCGCCAGCACGACGGCGTCGTACTCGGCCTCGACCTGTCGGCCGAGCGCCCGACGCTCGATCTCCGAGCGTGCCGCGAACCACTCGTCTGCGGACTGGTCGTCACCGGACGCGTCGTCGGCTCCGTTCCCGTCCTCGTCCGCCACCGTGTCGCCTTCGCCCGCCTCCAGTTCGGTCAGCCGCTCGTGTTCGGCCTGGAGCCCGGGCGCGAGCAGCTTCTCGATGCGGGTGTCGACGTTGCCCCGGATGGGCTCCACGGAGAGGTCGGGCCGGCCGGCGAGCACCTGCGCCCGGCGACGGAGGCTGGCGGTGCCGACGGTTGCGCCCGCGGGGAGGTCCTGGAGGCTCGACCCATCGGGGGTCACCAGCGCGTCTCCCGGCGGGGCCCGCTCGGGGACGCCGGCCACGACGAGTTCGGTCGGAATCTCGGTCGGGACGTCCTTCATCGAGTGGACGGCGGCGTCGGCCTCGCCCGCGATCACCTGCTCGTCGAGCGCGCGGACGAACGCCCCGGTCCGGCCGAGCCGGTGGATGAGCTCGTCACGTACCTGGTCCCCTGTCGTCTCGACCTCCACGAGTTCGACCCCGTAGCGGTGGGCCTCCAGGGCGGCCCTGACGGCCGTCGCCTGCCGCAACGCGAGGTCCGACCCGCGCGTCGCCAGCCGGATCGGGGTCCCGAGTCGCTTCATGGTCGCCTCTCTGCGGCCGACGTTGAAACCTTCTTCGTAACCCGGATTACCGGGAGCCGACGCGCAACCTGTCGCGGGGAGACGCGCCCCCGGTCACAGCAGGCCGACGTGCCGGCGGCGGCCGCGCAGGTAGTAGAGCGCGACGGGGGTGGCCAGCAGGTAGCCGACCGTGATGCCGCCGACGAGGGTGAGGATGGCCGTCGTGGTTATCTCGCCGAGCAGGGCGACGGCGACGAGCACGGCGGTCGCGACCGGCCCCGCCAGCGCGGCCGCGGAGAGGCGCGCGACGTTCGGCTGCCAGTCGGCGCCGGCCTCGGCGACCGCCCGGGCGTCGAGGGAGACGGCGACCGGGAACACCACCAGGAGGACCGCAAGCGGGACGCCGAGCGCGACCAGCGAGAGCTGGAAGGCGAGCAGGACGAACGAGCCGGAGCCGCCGGTGAACAGCCCCATGTCGAGGTAGGCGGCGAGGGCGATCCAGCCGGCCGCGAGCAGCCAGAAGGCAAACACCAGCGGCACCGCCGCCACCCAGAACCACCACCGGGAGGACACCTCGGCCGACCCGGCGAGCGCCCGCCGGACGGCCGTCGCCCGGCTCATGGCACGTCCACGTGCTCGTGGCGCTGGTAGAGGTAGTAGCCCGCGACGACCAGGCTCAGGAGGAAGCCGGTGGTGAACGCGGTGACGAGTCCGAGGAGCGCGTAGAGCACGCCGTCCGGCTGCCAGTCCAGGTTCGCCCGGGTGACCGCCTGCGCGTCGAGGTAGAGCGCCAGTGGGAAGACGAGGAGTAGGCCGAGCCCGACCAGCGCGACGACGAGGGCGACGAGGACGAACACCAGCCCGAACCCGACGCCGACGCGGGGCGAGACCGGCATGGCGACCAGGCTGCCCACGGCGACGAGGAACGCCCAGACCCCGAGGACGAAGGTAAGGAGGAAGTAAAGCGGGGTCGCGGCGATCCAGTACCACCACCGGGAGCGGACCGGCGGCTCGTCGGGTCCCGACTCGGCGTGGGGTGCTCCTGCGCCGGGGCCGGTGGGTCCGGCATCGGGGCTGGAGGGCTCGGCATCAGGGTCGGTGGGTTCGTCGTCCCGGCTGGAGGGCGCGGACGGCGAGTCTGCGGGGTCCGGCATACTCGGCAGTTGGGTGCGCGGACGGCTAAAGGCTTCTCACCCCGTCCCGGCTCAGAGGTGCTCCTTGTACGCCTCGACCGTCGTCTCGATGTCCTCGCCCGTGTGGGCGTAGCTGACGAACTGCGCTTCTAGCTGGTTGGCGGTCAGGGCGATGCCCGAATCGCGCATCGCCGGCCAGAACAGCCGCTCCCAGCGCTCGGTGGCGGCGCGGTCCACATCGCCGCCGTCCTTCGGACAGGTTTCGTAGCAGGCGCAGTCGGGGTCCTGGCGGCAGCCCGCCCCGCAGCCGGCGTCCTGGGGGTGGCCGTCCCGGGTGAAGATGACCTTGAAGACACTGTCCGTCCCGGCGACAGTGTGCGCGGGGGCCTGGTCGGCCACGACGTCGCGCAGGGCCGACCGGAGGCGGTCGCCGAGGTCGTTCACGTGGTCGTAGACGCCCTCCTCGGCGGCGAAGCGGAGCGTCTCCAGCCCGGCGGTCATCGTCACCGGGTGGCCCGAGAACGTCCCGGCCTGGAAGACGTCGCCGACCGGGGTCAGCGACTCCATGACCTCGGTCCGGCCGCCGACCGCGCCGACGGGGAAGCCCCCGCCGAGGACCTTCCCGAAGGTGGTCAGGTCCGGCGTCACGTCGAAGGCCCCCTGGGCGCACTGCAGGCCGCCGACCCGGAAGCCCGTGATGACCTCGTCGAAGACGAGGAGGGCGCCGTGCTCGTCGCAGAGCCGGCGGAGCGTCTCGTGGTAGCCCTCTATCGGCGTGACGACGCCGTGGTTGCCGAGCATGGGCTCGGTGAGCACCGCCGCGACGTCCTCGCCGTGCGCGTCGAAGACCTCGCGGGCGGCGTCCGGGTCGTTGAACGGCACCGGGAGGGTGTGCTCGGCGAACGAGCGCGGGATGCCGGCGCTCGACGGGCCGCGCTCCCGGGCGTCGCCCTCGACCAGGGTGGACTCCTGGGCGCCGTGGTAGCCGCCCTGCATGACGACGACCTTGTCCCGGCCGGTGAACCCGCGCGCCAGGCGGACCGCCGAGACGGTCGCCTCGGTGCCGGAGTTCACGAAGCGGAGCATCTCGACGCTCGGGACGTGCCGGCAGACGAACTCCGCCAGCTCCACTTCGACCTCTGTCGGCGCGCCGTACATTGGGCCGTCGGAGAGCTGGGACTGGATAGCCGCCATCACGCGCTCGGGCAGGGTGTGGCCGAGCAGGAGCGGGCCGTAGCCCATCACGTAGTCGAGATAGCGGTTGCCGTCGGCGTCGACGACGTGCGCGCCGTCGCCGTGTCGGACGAAGAAGGGGTAGGGGCGCGTCGCCCGGACCGGCGAGTTCACGCCGCCGGGGAGCACGTCCAGCGCGCGGTCGTAGAGGTCGCGGGAGCGGTCGCGGTTCATGGCGGGGGATTCGAGTGGTGGCCTAAAAGGCTTGCCTGAGACGGCTCGGATAGTGTTCAGATCAGGTCCAGCACGGCGCTGACATGGAAACTTCTCGCCACGAAAGCCCTCGGGCGCTTGACTCCCGCGACTCGCTGCGCGCTTCGGCCCTGTCGGGCCTGCAGTGCTTGCGTCGCCGGGGTTCGTCCAGCACCCTCGCCCTTTCGGAGTCCGCCAGGAGTCCGCGTTCTGTCGGCAGTCACTGGAACCACTCTCAGTCTTATCTGAACCGTCCCAGTCGGCTCAGGCGTACCGGTCGGCGAGCAACAGCCCGACGGCGTCGTCGAGCGCGAGACCGACGATGGTCAGCAGTACCTGTGGTACGCGTGTCTCGGCCTGCACCACTGACGAGGATGAAACTATCGGTGTATAGACGAGATGTGGGTCGTTCAGAAATCTACTGCGCGTCGTTCGGTCCCGTCGGAGAACTCGCCTGTCGACGACGAGCTAGTCTCTCGGGTGAAAAGCGACGGTCGCGGGGCCGCCCGGAACGCCCCGGGCGGTCGACGGGCCATGGACGCCCGCTCCGGGGCGCAAGCAAGCCATCAATCGGCGAGCGGTCCCGCGGTCGTCTCAAGCACGGTCACCGGTTCACTCCTGCGTGGAGGCGTCTGTACGATGGTGGCAGTCCCTCGGCCGACGAGGCGTCATCGGGAGCGGACAGCACCCGCGTCCGGGGCTGTGTGCCCGCCCGCATCGCGGCGTGCGGTCGGCCTGTCCGGCCCCTACACGGCGTCTCGCCCCCGCTTGCCGGTCCTGACCTGCATCGCGTCCTCGACGGGCAGGACGAAGATCTTCCCGTCGCCGGGTTCGCCGGTGTTGGCCGCCTCGCGGATGGCGCACACCACGTCCTCGGCGGGCACGTCGGCGACGACGCACTCGACTTTGACCTTCTGGTGGAGGTCGACGACGTACTCCTCGCCGCGCCACTGCTCGGTCTTCGCCGGCTGGCTGCCCCGGCCGCTGACGTTCGTGACGGTGAGACTCGGCGCGCCGACGTCCGTCAGCGCGGACTTGACCGCGGCGAGCTTCTCGGGCCGGATCATGGCGACGACCATCCTGATGCCGCCGTCGTTGGGCTCACTCATCGGTGACACCCCCGTCGGTCACGACGCCGCCGTCCGCGGTCGTGCCGGGGAACGACGACTCGGGACCGGACTCGCCGACGAACTCGGGGTAGGCCTCCATCCCGTGCTCGCCGCGGTCGAGGCCCTCGGCCTCCTCTTCGGCCGAGACCTTGAGCCCGACCGTCACGTCGGCCAGCTTGAAGATGGCGTAGGAGGTGACGACCGTCCAGGCGACGATGACCAGGATACCGACGACCTGCATGGCCAGCTGGGTGGCCGAGAAGCCGCCGACGGCGAACACCGGGATGAGGACGGTGCCGAGCGCGCCCGCGCTCCCGTGGACCGGGAAGACGCCGCAGACGTCGTCGATGCCCAGCCGGTCCACGACGAACCGGTAGACGATGGGGGCCTGCGCGCCGCCGAGCAGGCCGATGACGATGCCGCCCCACCAGGTGACGTGGACGACCGCCCCGGTGATGGCGACCAGGCCGGCCAGCAGGCCGTTGGCGGCGAACAGCGGGTCGGGTTTGCCCTCGGTGTAGGTGGTCACGACGGTGGCCGCCACGGCGCCGGCACCCATCGCGAGCGTCGTGTTGAGCGCGACGCGGCCGAGTTCGCTCCCCATGAAGGTGACCGCGTCACCGCTCGCCGAGAGCACGGTCGCCTGCGTGCCGACGTTGAAGCCGTACCAGCCGAACGCCAGGATGAACGTCCCGAGGAACGCGAACGTGATGGAGTGCCCCGGGATGGGCACGCTGTTCCCGTCGTCGTCGAAGCGGCCGCGGCGCGGGCCGAGCATCCAGGCGCCGACCAGGCCGGCGACGCCGCCCAGCATGTGGACGACGGTCGCGCCCGCGAAGTCCATGTAGCCGGCACCGATGGCGGCTCCCAGGAGCCCGCCCGAGGTGAGCAGCCCGTTCGAGCCCCAGGCGAAGCCCTGTATCACGGGGTAGACCAGCGCCGTGATGCCGACGGAGTAGAACAGGTACGCCTTGAACTTGATGCGCTCTGCGACCGCGCCCGAGACGATGGTCGCGGCCGTCGCGGCGAACACCGCGCCGAAGAGCCAGCCGACCCAGGCCGACGAGTCGGTTATGTACGCGAAGGCGCTCGCGAGGGAGAACCCGCCGTCGGCGGCGGTCAGCCCGGCGGCGGTGGCGGCGATGCCGAAGCCGAGCAGGAAGTAGACCAGCACGCCGATGGACCAGTCCATCATGTTCTTCATGAGGACGTTGGCGGCGTTCTTCGCGCGCACCTGCCCGGCCTCCAGCAGGGCGAAGCCGGCCTGCATGAAGAAGATCAGAAACGACGCGACCAGCACCCAGACGGTGTTGACGCCGCTGGACAGGGTGGCGAGGTCGACCATCAGCCTGTCACCCCCGGCCGCTCAGTTCTTTTGGATTTATCCAGGTACTCGTCCACTTTTCCATGCAGTTCGGAAACGTTCGTGCTTTGAATCACGAGAAAACGGGTCGTTGCGGTAGTATATAACCCCATGGGTTTACGAAGTAAGATTATTCTTCAACCTAATAGACGAGCGCCCGATTTACAATCGAATTATATGGATATTAGGTTGTAATGCGTTCATTTGCTGGACGTTCGCACGGTCGGTTCCTGGACGCCCGTCCAGCGCGAATATTGCCGAGTGGCGGGTTCGCGGCCAGCGCGCGCCGGTCCGTCGAGCCGGGTGACGCCTCGACCGTCGGGTCGGACCGCCGCGACGGGCCGAACCCGGTCCGGCAGGCCGATGTAAGTCCGTGTAAGTGTTTGTAAGTCCACGTAAGTCCGGGGAAGGCGGCCGGTTCGGCCGGTTCGACCGGTCGCCCCCGTCGACGCACGCTCGCATCCGGTAGACGGCCGGCGCGCCGCGTCGCACCCGCCCCGGCAGCGGCACCACCACCGGTCTCGGCGAAAGCGGCTTCACGGGCCCGGCGACGGCGGCCTCTCCGGGGCGGCACCAGCCCCGGCACAGGACCTGCCGGAACGGACAAGAACGATATCCCCCGCGTGCCTACGCCGGGGCATGGCAGCAACTGACGCGATGGCCACGTTCGAGGACGCACTGGGGGCGCTCGACGTGACACTGACGCGGACGGACGCAGACGACTTCGACGAGGCGCTGTCCGCCGTGGTAGAACCGCCCGCGGTCGGCGCCCCGCTCCCCTTCGAGGGCGTCTCGCTCGCGGACGCCGACGTGACGGTGGACCCGACGACCGCCGACCTCCAGGCGGCGCAAACGGGCGTCACGGCCGCGGCGTTCGCCATCGCCGAGTACGGCACGCTCTTCCTCGCGGCGGACCCCGCGGGAACCGAGCCGGTGAGTCTCTACCCGGCCACCCACGTGGCGGTCGTCGCGGCGAGCGACGTCTACCCGACCTCGGACGCCGCCTTCGAGCGCCTGGCCGACGAGTTCGCCGCCGGGACGACGACCGGCATCCTCGCCACCGGCGCGAGCGCGACGGCCGACATGGGCGAGCTGGTCACCGGGGTCCACGGCCCCGGCGAGGTCCACGTCGTGGTCCTGGAGGACCGATAGATGGCGGCCGAGTCGCGCCGCGAGAAGGCCGCCCGCATCCGGCAGCTCCTCGACTCGGAGGGCGAGGCGGTCCGCGCCAACGCCGTCCACTTCAACGAGAGCCACTACGACGCCATCGAGGGCTTCGAGGAGTACGAGGCGCTCCGAGAGCGCGCCAGGGCCATCAAGGAGGCGGCCATCGCCGACCTCCCCGCCCTCGTCGACCAGGTGCGCGAGTCCGTCGAGGCCAACGGCGGCCACGTCTACCTCGCCGAGGACGCCGCGGACGCCAACCGGTACATCGCCGAGGTGGCCGCAGACGCCGGCGCGGAGACGCTGGTCAAGTCGAAGTCGATGACCACCGAGGAGCTCGAGGTCAACGACCACCTCGCCGAGCGCGGCGTCGAGTGCTACGAGACCGACCTCGGCGAGTTCGTCCTCCAGGTGGCAGCGGAGTCGCCCTCCCACCTCGTCGGGCCCGCCATCCACAAGTCCCGCGAGCAGATAGCCGACCTGTTCAACGACCGCTTCGAGCCCGAGGAACCCCTGGAGACGGCAGAAGAGCTCACCCGCTTCGCCCGCGACTACCTCGGCGAGCGCATCCGCGAGGCCGACCTGGGGATGACGGGCGCGAACTTCGTCTTCGCCGAGAGCGGGACCGTCGCGCTCGTCACCAACGAGGGCAACGCCCGCAAGTGCGCCGTCACGCCGGACACGCACGTCGCAGTCGCGGGCGTCGAGAAGCTCATCCCCTCCGTCCGGGAGTTCCAGCCGTTCGTCGAGCTCATCGCTCGCGCGGCGACCGGGCAGACCATCGCCCAGTACGTCTCGCTGCTCTCGCCCCCGGTCGCCTCCCCCACGCTCGACTTCGAGCGGGGGGACGTCCCGCTCTCCGAGCAGGACGGCAACCGCGAGTTCCACCTGGTGTTGCTCGACAACGGTCGGACGGCGATGCGCGAGGACGACCAGCTCCGCGAGACGCTCTACTGCATCCGGTGTGGGGCCTGTGCGAACTCCTGTGCCAACTTCCAGCACGTCGGCGGCCACGCCTTCGGCGGCGAGACGTACACCGGCGGCATCGCCACGGGCTGGGAGGCCGGCATCTACGGCGAGGAGACCGCGGGCGAGTTCAACGACCTCTGCACGGGCTGTACGCGCTGCGTGAACAACTGCCCCGTCAAGATCGACATCCCGTGGATAAACGAGGTGGTCCGCGACCGGGTGAACCGGGACGAACCGACCTCCTCGTTCGACTTCCTGGTCGAGGGGCTGACCCCCGACGCCGACCCGGGCGGCGTCGACGTCCAGAAGCGCCTGTTCGGCAACTTCGGGACGCTGGCCCGGCTGGGCTCCGCCACCGCGCCGCTCTCGAACTGGCTCGTCGGCCTCGGGCCGGTCCGGTCGGCGATGGAGCGCTGGCTCGGCGTGGACGCCCGGCGCGACCTGCCGACCTTCCGGCGCGAGACGCTCGTGAAGTGGTTCGCGTCGCGCGGCCCCCGCGTGCCCGCGGCCGAGGCGGAGCGCGAGGTCGTCCTCTACCCCGACAGCTACACGAACTACGTGCTGGTCGAGCGCGGGAAGGCGGCGGTCCGCGCGCTCGAAGCGCTGGGCGTGCGCGTCCACGTCCCCGCGCTCCCCGAGAGCGGCCGCGCCCCACTCTCCCAGGGCATGATCGCGACCGCCGACGACCAGGCCAGCGCCGTCTACGCCGCGCTCGCCGAGCACGTAGACGACGGCCGGGACGTGGTCGTCGTCGAGCCCTCGGACCTCGCCATGCTCCGGGTGGACTACGAGAAGCTCCTGCCGGAGCGGTCCTTCGAGCGGCTGAGCGACGCGAGCTACGACGTCTTCGAGTACGTCTTCGGGCTGCTTGAGGACGGCGCGGACACCGAGGCCCTGCGGGACGGGGCGGGCCGCGAGGTCGCCTACCACAGCCACTGCCAGCAGCGGACGATGGGCCTGGAGGCGTACACCGAGGCGGTCCTCCGCCGGCTCGGCTACGACGTGCTCACCTCCGACGTCGAGTGCTGCGGGATGGCCGGCAGCTTCGGCTACAAGTCCGAGTACTACGAGCTCTCGATGGACGTCGGCGAGGACCTCCTCGCGCAGTTCACGGCGGACGAGGCGGACGGTCGGCAGGTCGTCGCCAGCGGCACGTCCTGTACGGAGCAGCTCGGCGCGCTCCTCGGCGAGGAGGCGACCCATCCCATCGAACTCGTCGCCCCCCGGTAGGAGAACGGACCAGGCGCGAGCCGCGTGAGAGGAAGGTTCCCAACAGTTTTTGACGGCACCCCTGAACGTCGAGTGCATGACCGTCAGTGACGTGACCCTCGACGTCGGCGAGCAGCGCTTCCCCGGCCGCCTGAACGAGCCCGACACACCGACGGGGCGGGGCGTCCTGGTGATTCCGGGGGCGGGTCACGGTCCCTTCGGCGACGTGTTCGACCGGTTCGCGGCGGCGGCCGCCGGCGCGGGTCACCCCGTCGCGCGCTTCGAGACCTGGTCGAGCCACGAGGAACTGGACGCGAAGACCGACGCGGCGCTCCGGGAGGAGATAGACGCCGGCATCGAGTTCCTCCGGTCGCGGGACTGTGCGACGGTCGCCCTGGTCGCGAAGAGCTTCGGCGGGCGGCTCGCGCTCGCCCACGCCCCGGACGGGGCCGAGCGGATGGTGCTGTGGGCGCCCGCGGTCCGCTTCGGCGAGCACGAGGACGAGCCGTCGATCACCGCCGGGACCCTCGCCGACGTCGACGTCCCCGTGCGAATTCTGCAGGGCGACGCGGACCATTCGGTGCTGGTGGAGAGCGCGCCGCACATCGCCGCCACCCTCCCGAACGGCGAACTCGTCGAACTCCCCGGCGAGGACCACTCGTTCCAGAACGACGAGGCGCTGGTGGTCGAGGAGACGCTTTCGTTCCTGGCGGAGTGAACGACTGCCGGCGTTCCTGCGGGAGCGAATCGGCGTCGGCGGCGGAGACGACCGTGGTGGGACCGGCTCGTCAGTCCAGTCGCGCGGCCAGGTCCTCGGCGAAGTAGGTCAGAATTAGGTCGGCCCCGGCGCGCTTGATGGACAGGAGGGACTCGTAGGCGGTCTCCTCCAGGTCGAGCCAGCCCTGCTCGGCGGCGGCGTGGAGCATGGCGTACTCGCCGGAGACGTTGTAGGCGGCGACGGGGAGGTCGAAGTTCTCGCGGACGTCGCGGACCACGTCGAGGTAGGGGAGCGCGGGCTTGACCATCAGCACGTCGGCCCCCTGCTCTGCGTCGAGGGCGACCTCGGTCATCGCCTCGCGGGCGTTGGCGGGGTCCATCTGGTAGTGCCGGCGGTCGCCGAAGGCGGGCGCGCCGTCGGCGGCGTCGCGGAACGGGCCGTAGAACGCGGAGGCGTACTTCGCGGCGTAGCTCATGACGGGCACGCGGTCGTAGCCCGCGTCGTCGAGAGCGGTCCGGATGGCCCCGACCATGCCGTCCATCATGCCCGAGGGCGCGACCATGTCCGCGCCGGCGCGGGCGTGCGAGACCGCAATCTCCCCGAGCAGGTCGAGCGTCTCGTCGTTCCGGACGGTGAGGTGCGGGTCGGCCTCGGCGTCGGGTTCGAGCACGCTGGAAGAGCGTAGCTCTTCCAAGCTCTCACTCGCTTCGCTCGTGAGAATCCCGCAGTGGCCGTGGCTCGTGTACTCGCACATGCAGACGTCGGTGACGACGTAGGCGTCGGTCTCGGCGGCGATGCGCCGGGTGGCCGCCTGGACGACGCCGTCCTCGGCCCAGGCGCGACTGCCCTGCTCGTCCTTGGACTCGGGGATGCCGAAGAGCATGACCGCCTCGACGCCGGTCTCCAGCACCGACTCGACGCGGGCGACCGCGCCGTCCACGGGGACGCGCTCGTGGCCCGGCATCGACGGGATGGGCACGGGCTCGTCGGTCGTCGCGTCCACGAACACCGGGGCGATGAGGTCGCTCGCGCGCACCTCGGTCTCGCGGACGAGGTCGCGGATGCCGTCCTGCCGGAGCCGGCGGGGCCGACGGGAGAGGTGCATGGGCCTCCTCGGGGCGGAGGGCCCAAACCTGCTTCGGAACGGCGACCCCGCCGCGCGTCCACGGGTGGCGTCCAGCAGCACTGCTGATTTCAGCCAGTTGAACACAGAGCAGAACCGGAAGAGCATTGGTTCGGCTGAGATACCTTCACGCTAGACGGTGACAGACCATGCACGTTGAGATGACGACCCTCGACTTCCTCGACCGCGCGACCGACCTCTACGACGACGTGGTCGGGGTAGTCGCCCACGACGGCACGGAGTACACCTACGCCGAGTTCGGCGAACGGGTCAACCGCCTCTCTTCCGCCCTGCTCGACCTCGGCGTCGAGGCCGGCGACCGGGTGGCGCTGCTCTCGCCGAACACCCACTACTTCCTGGAGACGCTGTACGCGACGAACCAGATCGGCGTCGTCAACGTCCCGCTGAACTACCGGCTCACCCCGGAGGACTACGCGTACATTTTGGAGGATTCGGAGTCGGTCGCGGTCGTTGCGGACTACGACTACGCCGAGAAGATCGAGGCCGTCCGCGAGGAGGTCCCCGCCGAGACGTTCGTCGGCTACCGGGCCGACGACGTCGAGGGCGACTGGCTGGACTACGAGACGCTCCTGGCCGAGGCCTCGCCCGAGGCCCCCGAGCGGCCCCCCATCGGCGAGGACGACGACGCGACCGTCAACTACACCTCCGGGACGACCGGCGACCCGAAGGGCGTCGTCCGCACCCACCGCACCGAGCACTGGCACGCGCTCGTCCTCGACCAGCACATGGAGATAACGGACGACGACACCTACCTCTGGACGCTGCCGATGTTCCACTGCAACGGCTGGGGGCACACCTACGCCATCACCGGGACCGGCGGCACCCACGTCTGTCAGCGCGCCTTCGACCCCGCGGAGACGTTCCGC
>Ga0102959_1000233_pt1 | contig 18010 bp, 16 predicted proteins | sample SalPonF2_B_D2_MG_FD_84520 | JGI IMG/M metagenome (GOLD analysis project Ga0102959, IMG submission 84520) | Salt pond soil microbial communities from South San Francisco under conditions of wetland restoration - Salt Pond MetaG SF2_B_D2_MG ...
AAATTGCCGGTCGACGCAACCAGGTCAATAGTCGGGTAATAGCCGGTGCGCTGGATCTTGATGTCATCGCTGGCGATATCGAGATTGACCCGGCTCGAAAGCAGCGTCAGGTTCTGTTCCAGCGAGCGGTCCACCCAGGCGTCCTCGTCGGCCGGCAACGGTATCGCGAGCGGCAGATCATCGCCCGGTTGCTGCAGTTCCGCGTAGCTTTCGCCTGTTATTTCACGCAGAAACTCGGCCGCCGTGGCGAGATCGCGCTTGGCGGCAATGACTGCGGCAACCGTATTGTCATAGGCAGCCTGGGCTTCCTGCACGTCGGTGATCGCAATCAGCCCGACCTCGAACCGTTTTTCGGCCTGTTCCAGCTGGCGCGCAGTGGATTCGAGCGCCGCCTCGGCCGAGTCCAGGGTGTCTTTCGCCGCCAGGACATTGAAATAGCGTGCGGAGACACGCAGCATCAGGTCCTGCTGGGCTGCGGAATAGTCGATCTCGGCCTGCGCGGCAACTTTCTCAGAACGCCGGTACTGCACCCAGCGATCCCAACGAAACACGCTTTGTCTGAGTTCGAGGCGCCAGGTCTCGGTGTCGGAGTCCTCGTTGAAATCGCGCGGGACCGGTGTGGTTTCGAGGGTTTCCTGGTTGACCTGGAGAAAGGACGAGCTGCCGTCCTGATCCTGTTCCTGATAGGTGTAATTGAAATCTATCTGTGGCAGCAGTGCACTTCGCGACTGCGGCAATGCCTCGCGGTTGGCCAGGCGCAGCGCATCGGCTTCGCGAATCTGCGGGTCGCTGATACGAGCCCGCTCATAGACTTCAATCAGGCTCTCGGCGCTGGCGGTGGAAAAAACCGCCCAGCAGGCGGCAATTAAGGTCAGACATTGGCGTCGCTGAAGCATTGCAGGTTCCTCTGCACGATAGCCAGGAACACCTGGCGCTAGGTGTTATAGTTGACTATATCACTAAATCGGTTAAGCACAAACCCGGTTTTTATTTATCGGGGCCCCCGGTGCCCGTGTTCTTCCTCATTGCAGACCACACAGACTTCATTTGGTTGCAATGAATGCCGGGCGCTCAGGTTCGATGCCGGTCCCGGACTGATGAGCGATGATACCTAGAATTCGAAGTGCGTGATTTCCGGCACATTTTTTAGCGGTGGAACCACCGTTTCGAACAGAGTCTGGCGCAGCCATTCGTCCTCGGTCACCCGGGTGATCAAAAGTGCTTCCATCACCGGAGCCTGGCCGACAATGACAAAAAGTCGGCCGCCGATCTTCAACGCGTCCTGGAAGCGCCGCTCGAGGTGCGGCAAGGAGCCGGTGACCGCAACGGCGTCATAACGGCTGCGCTGGGCGAGGTTCATCGCATCCGCACAGTCGATGTTGACGTTGTCAAATTCCAGCGCAGCCAATTTTTCGCGCGCGCGGATACAGAAATGCTCATGAATCTCCATACTCCTGACGCGACCGGCGAGGCGCGCCAGACAGGCCGTCAGGAAGCCGCTACCCGTGCCGATCTCCAGCACATTGTCGGTTTTGCGCGGCTCCAGCGCCTGCAATAATCGGCCTTCCTGCTGTGGTGTCATCATGGTTTCGCCATAACCCAGATCAATGGCAGTATCGGCGAACGCCAGCTCCCGGTAAGCTTCGGGAACGAAATGCTCCCGGGGTACCTGGGTCAGCGTGTCGAGGACTTTCTCGTCGAGGACGTCCCAGGCACGCACCTGCTGTTCGACCATCTGCACCCGGGCCGAATCGAAATTCATTGCTTGGCTCCTGCTGGTCCGCGCGCTGGCGGGGAAGGTGGTAAAGGTTACGGACTGGACGATTCCGTGACAAGCAGGGGCCGCGCATTATGGTTAATTCATCGGCTGCATAGCCGCCCTTGAGATATGCTTGAGCGAAAACAAAATATGCGACGACGCGACCGTCTCTTCCCACGCACGGACGACAAGAGCTCTGGATGCCCGCTGACCGGCTGACAATAATACTGCTGCTCGTCGTCTTGGCCGCTGTGATCCTTATCCTCGGTGGAGCCCTGTGGCTGACACGGCAACGAACGCGCGAGCGAATCGCGCGTCTGAGCGACGAAATCGCCGAGATTGCCAGCGGCGGTCTTTTCCACGAACGTGTGTCGCGGTCTGCGGAAGACGATCCCTTTTCCGAGATTGAAAACAGTATCAATGCCGTTTTCGAAGCGGCGCAGGGAGTGGAGCGAGAGCATCGCGAGCGCGATACGTTGTTTCACGGGCTCGCCGAACAGGTTGATCAGGCCGTCGTCATACATCGCGATACCATCGAGTACGCCAACCCTCGCCTCGCCTCGCTTCGCGGCGTGCGCCAGTCCGATCTTGAGGAGCAGACGTTCACGGACCTCGTACACGAAGCGTACCGAGATAAGCTCCGGTCCCGTCTCGAGGCGGTACTGGCCGGGCTCCACGGCGGCAAGCCGGTCGAGGCGCAGATGCTGGATCGTCACGGCAACGGGGTCTGGGTCCGGATCACATCGCACCCGATCCAGTATCACGGCCAGCCGGCGGTGATGTCGGTCATCCTGGATATCTCTCACGAGAAAGCGCTAGAGGCTGCGCTCGAACAAGGCCGGATCCAGACCAGGGTAACCCTCGAGAGCGTTGCCGAGGGAGTCGTGACCACCGATAGTGCCGGCAAAATCGACTACATCAACAGCGCGGCCGAACAACTCACCCGCGTCATGAGCGCTGATGCGCTCGGGCGCCGTTTCAGTGACCTGGTGTCGCTTGTGGATGAGAATGACCGGCGCCGGGTTGCGGATCCTGTTCGCGCCTGTCTTGCGCGTCAGCAACGAATCGTGATGGGCGGCCGCACGCTGCTGCTGCCTGCTGTGGGAGATGCCGAAATTGCGGTGGAAATGACGGCATCGCCGATAAACAACCTCGCGGGCGAAACTGTTGGCGCTGTGATCGTGCTGCGAGACGTATCCGAAATGCGCGGACTGGCCCGGCAGATGACCTACCAGGCGAGTCACGATCCGCTGACCGGGCTGATCAACCGGCGCGAATTCGAGAGCCGGATTGACGAATCGCTGACGACTGCCCGCAGCGGCGAGGCGAGTCACGTGCTTTGCTACCTGGATCTAGATCGATTCAAGGTCGTGAATGACACCTGCGGGCATGCCGCGGGCGACAACCTGTTGCGCGAAGTTGCGGGTCTGATCAAGGACAAGGTCCGCGATTCCGATTCGGTCGGGCGTCTCGGCGGTGACGAGTTCGGCATGCTGCTGGCGGGCTGCCCGCTCAAGAAAGCGCGCCAGATTGCCGAAGAGGTCGTTCAGGTCATCAATGCATACCGTTTCGTCTGGCGCGACAAGATTTTTGCACTGGGCGTCAGCATCGGACTGGTGGAAATTGGCCTGGAAAGCGGTGGTCGCGAGGATCTCCTGGGCGCGGCCGATTCGGCGTGTTATATCGCGAAGCAAAACGGGCGTGGCCAGGTCCACGTTTATTCGTCGCGGGATGAGGCCAAGGCGCGTCACCGCGGCGAGATCCTGTGGTTGCAAAGACTGCAGAACGCGCTCAAGGACGACCGCTTCGAACTGTATACGCAGTCGATATTGTCGCTCGGGGGAAATAGCGGCAGCGGCCCGGGCGTCGAAGTGCTTCTGCGGCTTCGGGGCGATGACGGCACCGAGGTTTCACCTTATGAATTCCTGGCATCGGCCGAACGCTATCATCTGATGCCGCAAATCGACCGCTGGGTGGTGCAGACCACGCTGGCTGCGCTTGGCCGCGACGTGATCCGGCTGCCGCACCAGCGCAGCTGTTCGATAAACCTGTCGGGACAGACTCTCGGGGATGAGCAATTCCTTGAATTTGTGGTCGATTGCCTCGATCACACTGGTGTTTCGCCGGGGCGGATCTGCTTCGAGGTGACCGAGGCGGCAGTGGTCGACAATCTCAGTCACGCCAGGCGTTTCATCGAGGTGCTGCATGGCATGGGCTGTGAATTCGCGCTTGACGACTTCGGCAGCGGGCTGGGATCGTTTGCGAACCTCAAAAATCTGTCGATCGACTATCTGAAGATTGACGGCTCCTACACCCGAAATCTCGGCGAGGACACGGTCAACCGGGCGATGGTCGCCGCGCTGATCAAGCTTTCGCGAACGCTACGTTTCCAGGTTGTTGCCGAACAGGTAGAGGACGAAGACTCGCTGGAAACTGTGCGCGAGATGGGCGTCGACTTCATCCAGGGCTATGCAGTAGGGCGTCCCAGAGCATTGCACCTCGCTGTTGCAGAGGTGGCCGCCAACACCGCCTAGAGCGTCGCGGGTTCAAAGCCCCGGGGTAAAAAAAACGCCAGCCCCTGGGCTGGCGTTTTTTCGAGCATAGTTGTTTCGACTATCAGACGATCAGCGCAACGATCAGCAACGCAACGATGTTGATGATCTTGATCAGCGGGTTGATGGCCGGGCCCGCGGTGTCCTTGTAGGGGTCGCCCACGGTATCGCCGGTAACGGCCGCCTTGTGAGCGTCCGATCCCTTGCCTCCGAAGTTGCCGTCTTCGATGTATTTCTTGGCGTTGTCCCAGGCGCCGCCACCGGTCGTCATCGAGATTGCGACGAACAGTCCGGTAATGATGGTGCCGAGCAGCACGCCACCCAGCGCCTGCGGCCCGAGCAGCCAGCCGACCAGCACCGGCACCAGGATCGGCAGCAGCGACGGCACGATCATCTCGCGAATCGCAGACCGCGTCAGCAGGTCGACGGCGCGCGAGTAGTCGGGTTTGCCGGTGCCTTCCATGATGCCCGGGATTTCCTTGAATTGGCGCCGGACCTCGGTTACGACCTCGCCGGCCGAACGTCCGACTGCCTCCATCGCCATTGCGGCGAACTGGTAAGGCACAAGGCCGCCGAGCAGCAGGCCGATGACGACCATATGATCCGACAGATCGAAGGTCATATGCGCGCCCAGGCTCTCGAGCGTATGGGTGTAGTCGGCGAACAGCACCAGTGCAGCGAGGCCGGCGGAGCCGATCGCGTAACCCTTGGTTACGGCCTTGGTCGTGTTTCCGACCGCGTCGAGCTGGTCGGTGATATTGCGGACTTCCGACGGCAACTCGGCCATCTCCGCAATGCCGCCCGCGTTGTCTGTGATTGGACCGAATGCGTCCAGCGCAACGATCATGCCGGTCATCGACAGCATCGATGCCGCGGCGATCGCCACGCCGTACAGGCCCGCCAGCTCGAATGCACCCCAGATGCTTGCGCAGACTGCCAGCACCGGCAAAGTCGTTGCTTTCATCGAAACGCCGAGGCCGGCGATGATATTGGTGGCGTCACCGGTGGTCGAGGCTTCGGCGACCAATTTGACCGGCTTGAAGTCGGTGCCGGTGTAGTACTCGGTGATAACGACCATGGCCGCGGTCAGCGCAAGGCCGATCAGGGCTGACAGGTAAAGCCCCATCGCGTTGGCATCCGGAACCCCGTCGAACATCATCGTGGTCGCAGGGTAGAAAGCAATCGCGGCGATCACGCCGGAAACGATTACACCCTTGTAGAGGGCACCCATGATCTTGCCGGACGGTCCGGTCTTCACAAAAAACGTGCCGATGATCGACGCGATGATCGACAGGCCGCCGAGGACCAGCGGATAGAGCACGCCGGCGCTGCCGAGCTGATCTACCATCAGACCGCCGAGCAGCATGCAGGCGATCACGGTGACCGCGTAGGTTTCGAAAAGGTCCGCAGCCATGCCGGCGCAGTCACCGACGTTGTCGCCAACGTTGTCGGCAATCACGCCGGGGTTGCGCGGATCGTCTTCCGGGATGCCGGCTTCGACCTTGCCGACCAGGTCGGCGCCGACGTCAGCGCCCTTGGTGAAGATACCGCCACCGAGCCGGGCGAAAATCGAGATCAGCGAACCGCCGAAAGCGAGGCCAATGAGCGGTTTGAGCGCTTTGTCGGCCGGCATCATTCCGCTCAGGATCCAGTAGTATCCGGCGACACCCAGCAGGCCGAGGCCCACAACCAGCAGTCCGGTGATCGCGCCGCCGCGAAATGCTACCGGCAACGCGACCGCGACACCGTGGCGGGCAGCTTCAGCGGTACGTACGTTGGCGCGTACCGATACGAACATACCGATATAACCGGCCAGTGCCGAGAAAACCGCGCCGATTACGAAACCGATGGCCGTCGCCATATCGAGAGCCAGCCAAAGAACGATCGTCAACAGCACACCGACAACCGCGATAGTGCTGTACTGACGATTCATGTATGCCTTGGCGCCTTCCTGGATCGCGGCCGCAATTTCCTGCATGCGATCATTGCCCGCCGGTTTGGAAAGTACCCAACCGACCGAAACGGCGCCATAAACGATCGCCAGAATGGCGGATCCAAGCGCCAGTAGCAGCGCAGTGCCCTCAGACATTTCTAACCTCCTGAATTTTTTTTGGCGTCAGAGCGACATCAAGACGATGCCCGCTCACCGCCGGACGGCCGGGTCCCCAGACCTGACCAGCCCGACAAATAGAGTGAAAGCGTTACCGTTTGCCGCGGTATCGTCGACGTTTCAAAGCAGCCGATTCTGAATTTATGCCGACTGTTCATGGCCGTCGAAGGCGGCGGATCATATCACAAAATCGTCGCCCAGCTTTTTCGCGACAGGGGTATTTTTAAGCTCGACATAATGCGGCAGACCGTTGCGATACGGTGGATAGGCCTCGCCGCGAATCAGCGGCGACAGGTAACGCCGACATGCCGCGGTGATACCAAATCCGTCTTTGCTGATATAGCTCTTTGGCAGCTTCTTCTCGCGATTGGCAACTCGCTTGAGTTCCGCGACGTCGATTTTCCAGCGATAGGGCTTATCCGAGGTGCGTTTTATGACCGGCATTACGGCGTTGCGCCCGGATACGGCGAGTTCCACCGCCGCCTTGCCGACCGCATAAGCCTGATCGAGATCGACCTGGGAGGCGATATGGCGCGCCGATCGCTGCAGATAGTCCGCCACCGCGTAGTGGTATTTGTAGCCGAGGTGCTCCTTGACCATCGCTGCCACGGTTTGTCCGACTCCGCCAAGCTGGACATGCCCGAACGCATCGCGGCTGCCGGCGTCGGCCAGGAACCGGCCGTCGGCGTATGCAGTGCCCTCGGAGACCACGATCACGCAATAGCTCTGTTTCTGCACGGTTTCCTCGACCCGATCGAGGAATTTTTGCTGCTGGAACGGGACCTCGGGCAGCAGAATGATATGCGGAGCATCTCCGGGCTTCTCCGCCGCCAGGCCGCCCGCCGCGGCGATCCAGCCTGCGTGCCGGCCCATTACCTCAAGCACGAAAACCTTGGTTGAGGTGCGTGACATTGAGTACACATCCATGGCGGCCTCGCGGGTCGACACGGCGACGTATTTGGCCACCGAACCGAAGCCAGGGCAGTTGTCGGTAATGGGCAAATCATTGTCCACGGTCTTCGGAACCCCGACGCAGGTAATCGGGTATCCGAGCTTGCGTCCGATTTGTGAGACCTTGTGGGCGGTGTCCATGGAGTCATTGCCGCCGTTGTAGAAGAAGTAACCGATGTCGTGGGCGGCGAAGACGTCGATCAGGCGTCGGTATTGCGCTTCATTTTCCTCGAAGCCCTTTAATTTGTAGCGGCATGAGCCGAAGGCGCCGCCGGGGGTGTACTTCAGCGCTGCGATATTGCGGGCGCTCTCCTTGCTGGTGTCGATCATGTCCTCGGTCAAAGCACCGATAATGCCGTCTCGTCCGGCATAGACCTTCGCGATTTTGTTGCGGTGCTTGCGCGCGGTTTCGACAACCGCACAGGCCGAAGCATTGATAACGGCCGTTACGCCACCCGACTGGGCGTAAAAAGCATTCTTTCTGGACATGTATGAATTTCCTCGCCGGACCCGGTGATTTCGGACTTCAACCCGGCCGCGGCCGGGGGTAAGCGGAAAGCTTAGCCGATCTCGGCAAAACAAGCATTTGCATTGACGCGAAGGAGGCGGGCCGGTAGGTTTAAGGTCCTCGTTGTCTATCCCTTTTTGGCAAGTTAAGGATCCTCAGGTCATGCGTATTGTGATGCTCGGCGCACCCGGTTCTGGCAAGGGGACGCAGTCCCAGAAACTGGTCAGCAAATACGGTATTCCACAGGTTTCGACCGGAGACCTGTTACGCGAGGCGCTGGCCTCGGGTTCTGATCTGGGCCAACAGGCCAAGGCGGCAATGGATGCAGGGCAGCTCGTGTCCGACGAAATTGTTCTGGCGATTATCCGCGAACGCCTGGCCCGTCCCGATGCAAACGGGGGCTTCATCCTCGACGGATTTCCGCGCAACCTGGCTCAGGCGGAAGCGCTCGACGGGGTGCTGCAGAGTCTCGGCAAGCCGCTCGACGGCGCAGTGCTGATGGATGTCGATAACGAGCTGCTCATGAAGCGCCTGACCGGCCGGCTGAGCTGCAAGGACTGCGGAGCCGTCTACAATGTTCATTTCTCGCCGCCGACGGTCGAAGGCCAGTGCGACAAATGCGGTGGTAACCAGCTTGTGCGCCGGGCCGATGACAACGAGGCTACTATCGCTAACCGGCTCAATGTCTACGATCAGCAGACCAGCCCGCTGATCGACCACTACCGTGGGCTGGGTTTGCTCATCAGCGTGGACGCGGTAGGTGACGTCGATGATGTATTCGACCGCGTCGTGGCGAGTTTGAGTGCGGCGGCGGCCGCAGGCGACGCGAGCATGGCCGATGCGGCACGGGCCGCCTTGACTGCGCATGAAAAGTCGATCGATAAAAAAAAAGACTGACCAGGTCCGGGAGCGGAACCGCCAGGGCGGCAACACGCTCTGCGACAGGCAAGAAATCGCCGGCCCGGAGAGCGGCTCGGCCGGTCAGTGAGCGAAGATCCGCTGCGACTGCCAAAGCTGCGGCCGAAAAACCTGCAGACACTGGCGCTGCTAGTGCCAGGACTCCCGCAGGCAAAAAGACCGTTAGGCGGAAAAAGCCGGCCTCGAAAGCCGCCGCGACGGTTCGGCGCAAAGCGGCCGTCGTGAAAAAAACCGCTACTGCGAAAAGGACGCCCGCCACCAGGAAGGCTTCAGTCGTCAGGAAGGCTCCGGCGGCGAAGAAGGCTGCGGTGGCAAAGAAGGCTCCGGTGGCAAAGAAGGCTCCAGCGGCGAAGACGGCCCCGGCGGCGAAGAAGGCGACTGTTCAGAAGAAACGCCCACGCAGCATCGGTGTGACGGCGGAAAGCGAAGCGAGTGCCGCGGCGACCGCAGCTTCGGCCGCGGAAAGCCAGCGCGGCAGCGCGATTGACCCGGCGGAGAAGTCCGCCGTCACCAAAGGCAAGGGGGCTGGCAAGGACGAGGGCAAAGGAAAACAAAAGCAGGAAGGCAATCGAGAAGACCGCAACATCGGTAAAAAGAAAGGCGGCGGGAAAAAGGACAAGCGCAAGGACAAAAAGATTCGGAACAAGAAAGACAAGCGCAAGGAGAACCGTAAAAAGAAAGACAAGCGCAAGGACAAAAAGAACCGCAAGAAAAAAGACAAGCGCAAAAAACAGAAAAAGGGCAAGGGTAAGACCGGGAAGAAATGAGCCCGGTGCGAGACGCTGCGGATGGCCCCGAGTTACGGTTCCAACAGAGCCAGCAGACGGTCGCCGGCCACCTCCCGACGCCAGCCCTGCAGTACATCCAGGTCGCGCCGCCCGCGCGCGAGGTTTTCAAGATCCACACGATTGGCCAGCAACCCGGCACCGATTTCGTGCTCTTCGGCACAGGACGAGAGACAGGTACGCAGTGCTTTTGCGAGTTCGCGTTGCTCGCGAGTCAATGGCGCCACGGCAGCCTCTATCTCGACGCGTTCCTCTGACTCTGCCGGCTCAGCCAGCATCCGGATCAGCCTGGCGCCATAGCGGCGTGCTACGGGTCCGGGCAAACTCTCGATTTCCGCCAGTTCCTCGTTACTGCCCGGACACTCGCGCGCGAGGTCGAGAATAAGGCGATCGCGCACGATCCACTGCCGCGGCCGATTGCGCTCAATGGCCTCGCGTTCGCGCCAGGCAGCGAGCCGGCACGCCCGGGCGCGGGCGTTCGGCTCCAGCCGGGCCAGTCCTTTGAGTCGTCGCCACGCGTTCGCAGGATCGGCAGTGTATGTCGCGGGTTGTAACATTCTCGCGCACTCCTGCTGGTGCCAGCTGGTCCGCCCGAGCGCCTGCAGTCGCTGTGCCAGTAGTGGCTGGATTTGCGCCAGGTAGCGGACATCGTCCGCCGCGTACTCCAGTTGCGCATCGCTCAGCGGGCGCCGCCTCCAGTCGGTACGTGTCTGGCTCTTGTCGAGTTCGACGCCGAGCAGCTCCCGCACCAGTTGTGCGTAGGAGATTTGCGCATCGAACCCGGTCATTGCGGCCGCAATCTGGGTGTCGAACAGGTTCGCCGGTAATTCGCCGGTTTCCTGGAAGAACATCTCGAGGTCCTGATGCGCCGCATGCAGCACGGTGGTGCGGCCTGATTCACGGAACAGACCCGCCACGGTGGCCGGTCGCTGCAGCGCCAGGGCATCCACGCAAAACAATGTGTCCCCACTGCAGACCTGGACAACGCACAGAATCGGAAAATAGGTGTCCTCGCGCATAAACTCGGTGTCGAGAGCGACGAGAGATTCCCCCCGGAGCTGCTCCACGATGTTTTCGAGCTCTGTATCGGATATGACTAGTTGCATGCGGGCTGTGCCAGGGGTGGATTCGGTGGGTGCTTCAAAGCGACGCTACGGTATCATGCTTTCCAGTTTGCGCATCCGGTCTGCAATTGTGCTGGCAATCTACCAAGCCTTCTTTGACATCATCATGCAACGTCGCGGCCCCCAGGACCTTCCGGCCTCGCGGATGCTGCTGGCAATCAGCGTCGCGCTGTATGCGTTAGTGGGCAGCGTGCTGTTGTCATTCTATATTGCGCAACCGTCGCAGCTGGTCGCCGAGCTCGCATTGAACATCGCCGTGGTCGCGGGGTTTTATGCGCTGGTATTAAAGATTCGGGGGTTCTCGGCCCGTCTGGTTCAGACGTTAACAGCGCTGTACGGTTGCGACGCCATTTTGTCCGGATTCATGTTGCCGTTTCACGGCTGGCACACCATGCTCGACCCGGATAGTCCGGTCGGGGTTTTGCCCCTTGTGGGAATTTCCTTGTTGCTATTCTGGACGTTCGCGGTTGCGGGCCACATTCTCCGTCACGCGCTGGAGATTCCGTTGCCCGCCGGTGTCCTGGTGGCGATGGCGCAGTTTGCCGTTGGTGTCGGGGTGACGGCCAATATTCTGGGGGCGCAATCCTGATGCACGTTCATATTCTTGGTATCTGCGGGACCTTCATGGGTGGTATTGCCGCCCTGGCCAAAGCCGCGGGTCACACTGTTACTGGTTCCGACAGCGGGATATACCCGCCCATGAGCGACGAACTCGAGCGCCTCGGTATCGAGGTGTACGAAGGCTGGAGCAGTTCGCAGTTTTCGCCGCGCCCCGACATCGTGATCATCGGCAATGCGATGTCGCGTGGTAACGAGGCAGTCGAGTTTGTGCTCAATGAAGGCCTGGACTACGAATCCGGTCCGGCCTGGCTGGCACATCATGTATTGCGCGAGCGGTGGGTCCTTGCGGTCGCGGGCACTCACGGCAAGACTACGACCACGAGCCTGCTGGCATGGATTCTCGACTATGCGGGGCTGGAGCCGGGTTTTCTGATCGGCGGTGTTGCCGAGAATTTCGGGCTAACGGCGAGATTTGGCGGCGCCCCGTTTTTTGTGATCGAGGCCGACGAATATGACACGGCTTTTTTCGACAAGCGTTCGAAATTCGTCCATTACCGGCCACGTACGCTGATTCTCAACAATCTCGAATTCGACCATGCAGACATTTTTGCGGATCTCGATGCGATCGAGTGGCAGTTTCACCAGTTATTGCGGACAGTGCCGGCAAACGGGCGAATTGTCGTCAATGCCGGGGACCGCAACCTGGCCCGGTTGCGCGCGCGCGGGTGCTGGACACCGGTGGAGACATTTCGCCAATCGGATCAGCCCGGCTGGTCCGTAGCCACGGAACCACAGCCGTTGCCAGAGCGTCACAAGGGGGCCGAATGGCAGGTAGAGGCTGTTGCGGCGGAAGCGGCATCGCGGCTCGAGGTACGCCACGGCGGTTCACCGGCATTCACCGCGCTATCGCCGCTGCTCGGTCAGCACAATGCTGCCAATGCGCTGGCGGCACTTCTCGCGGCGCGCCATGCCGGCGTACCACTGGAACAGGGGATCGAGGCGTTGACGCGGTTTACCAGCGTCAAGCGCCGCCTTGAAGTAATCGGCCAACCGGGCGGGATCACAGTCTATGACGACTTTGCCCATCACCCGACCGCGATTCGCGCGACCTTGCAGGCGGTCCGGGCGATGATCGGTGATTCGCGCCTTGCGGCGGTGCTCGAACCGCGCTCGAACACGATGCAAATGGGCGTACATGCCAGCGAACTTGCGGATTCGCTGGTCGATGCCGACGGCGTCTGGGTGTTCCGCGCCGATTCTCTGCAGTGGGAGCCGGGTGAAGCCCTTGCCGGCGATGCGCGGGTACTCGGCGATGTCGACGCCATCGTCGCTGAGCTGGCCGCATGGCTGCGGCGCGGCGACCATGTGGTAATCATGAGCAACGGCGGTTTCGGCGGTTTGCACCGCAAATTGCTGGCCGCGCTGTCGCAACAAGCGTGACTCTGGTGGCGCGAGGAACGCGCCGCCGAATCCCGTGGCGATCGAGCTATGACTTCGGGATGAAGCTCAGGCATTCATGCACTACGCTTAAACAGTGCTGGCGGAGGTCCAATCATGGAAGAGTTCGAGATTCCGTTGTTCCCGTTGCGCACCGTGCTTTTTCCCGGTGGGCCGTTGCCGCTGCGCGTGTTCGAGCAACGCTATCTCGGTTTGATCAGCCGCTGCCTGCGCGAGGAGTCGACGTTTGGAGTGGCATTGATTCGCGAGGGCGACGAGACCGGCAGGGCCAGCATTTACGAGGTCGGAACCCTGGCCCGCATCGTGGACTGGTACCAGGGCAGCGATGGCCTGCTCGGCGTTACTGCCCAGGGCGAGGATAAATTCGGTCTTCTGGAGAGCTGGCGCGAGGAGGACGGTCTGAATATCGGACGCGTCCAGCGCCTGCCGCCGGAGCAGGCAATCGCTTTGCCACCCGAGCATGCGCCACTTAGCGGTTTGCTCCAGGATGTGCTCGATGACCTCGGTATTCACTACCAGCAATTGCCGAAAAACTATGGGGACGCTGCCTGGGTCGGTCACCGTTTGAGCGAAATACTTCCGATTTCGCTCGAGCAGAAACAATATTGTCTCGAACTCGACGATCCACTGCACCGGCTCGCGGCCTTGTCGCCTGTGCTGAAGGAACTTCAGGAAACCGGGTAGGGCGCTCCCCACTGCCGCGATATGGCCGGTTTTGACCGAATAGAATTGATCGTCGCCGATATCACGACCCTCGATGTCGACGTGGTCGTCAATGCGGCCAACAGCGCATTAGCTGGCGGCGGGGGCGTGGATGGGGCCATACATCGTGCGGCCGGGCCTCGGCTGGGCACGGCATGCCGTGCCCTCGGTGGCTGCCCGACCGGAGAGTCGCGCCTCACGCCCGGATTCGACCTGAATGCCCGCTGGATCGTCCACACCGTCGGTCCGGTTTGGCAGGGAGGACTGGGCGGCGAGGCCGGGCTTCTCGCCGCATGCTATTTCAGCGCGATACGATTGGCTGCCGCACAGCGCGCGCGCAGCGTTGCTTTTCCGGCAATCAGTTGCGGTGTCTATGGCTATCCTGTCGACCGCGCAGCCGAGGTCGCGCTCGCCACGGTGAGTGCGGCTCTGGAGGAGCTTCCGCGGATGGAGCGCGTACTTCATGTGTGTCATGGAGTCGGTGTGTTCGCGGCATACCAACGCGCGTTATCCGGTCTCAAAGAGTCGCCATGACCTCACCTGCCGCTGCAACGGTCGCGGCAATATCCTCCTCGCTATGGCGGGCCGAGACGAAGCCGGCCTCATAGGCGGATGGTGCGAGATAAACGCCGCGCTCGAGCATTCCGTGGAAGAAACTCCGGAATCGTTGCTGGTCGCATTCGACGACCTGGCGGTAATAACGCACCGGTGTTTCGTCGGAGAAGTAGAAGCCGAACATGCCCCCGAGGCGCTCCGTTCCGAATCCGATGCCCGCTGCGTCGGCAGCCTGTTGCAGGCCCTCGCACAGGGCCCGGGTGCGCGCCCCCAGCGCTGCGAAAAAACCGGGTTGGCTAACCCCGGTCAGCGTTGCAATCCCCGCGGCCATTGCAACCGGGTTACCGGATAGCGTTCCTGCCTGGTATACCGGCCCGGTTGGTGCAATGTAGTCCATGATTGCGGCTTTGCCGCCGAAAGCGCCAACCGGCAGGCCGCCGCCGATGACTTTGCCGAGTGTCGTGATATCGGGCACGATGGAATAGAGCTCCTGCGCGCCACCGAGCGCTACCCGAAAACCGGTCATCACCTCATCGAAAATCAGAACGCTGCCATGCTCGTCGCAGAGCCGTCGCAGGCCCTGCAGGAAACCCTCCACCGGCGGTATGAAGTTCATATTGCCGGCTACAGGCTCGACGATAATGCAGGCAATCTGGCCGCCGATTTCAGCGAACACCTGTTCGACCTGCTCGAGGTCGTTGAATGAGAGCGTAATGGTATGTTCGGCCAGTGCCGCCGGAACGCCCGGCGAGGTCGGTACGCCGAGAGTCAGCGCACCCGATCCGGCTTTGACCAAAAGCGAATCGGAATGGCCGTGGTAGCAACCCTCGAATTTGACGATCTTGTCGCGCCCGGTAAATCCGCGGGCGAGACGGATCGCGCTCATCGTCGCCTCGGTGCCGGAACTGACCATCCGTACTTTTTCGATCGACGGTACGAGATTGCAGACCATTTTCGCGAGCGTGGTTTCGCGCTCGGTTGGCGCCCCGAAGGAAAGCCCCTGGGCGGCGGCTTCCTGGACGGCGCTTACGACCTCAGGTGCCGCATGACCGAGAATCATCGGTCCCCAGGAGTTGATGTAATCGATGTAGCGTTTGCCGGTGGCATCGAACAGGTAAGCGCCCTCCGCCCGGGCGAAAAAGACCGGTTCCCCGCCGACCGCGCCGAATGCCCGGACCGGTGAATTTACGCCGCCCGGAATGTATTTTTGCGCTTCGCTGAAAAGGCTCACGCTGTTGCTCCCTGTAATTTCCGCAGGCCGCATTGTAACGACTCATGGCGCACTCTTCCCGTCAGTCTCGCCGAATGGTCATGCGCTCCGGTAGAATGGCGCGCCATCAGTGCAAACAACGAAGCAGGAAACACTCGATGAAGGCCTACATGTGCGTCATCTGCGGGTTTATTTACGAAGAGAAACTGGGCGACCCGGATAACGGTGTCGCGCCCGGAACTCGGTGGCAGGATGTGCCGCTTTCCTGGCGTTGTCCCGACTGCGGCGCAGGTAAGGAAGACTTCGAAATGGTTGAAATCTAGAGCTGCTGCGCGGCGAACCCGCGTTGTTCCAGCATCTCGATCACGCTCCCGGTGCCGACCAGGTGCAGAGCTCCGACCACGACCAGAACATCCTTGTCTCCGTTCAGCAATTCCAGCAAGTGCGGCAGCCAGTTGGAATTGCGGTTTTTGACGAGCCGCTCATAGAGTTCCGGGTAGCCTGTAAAGCCCTCCTCGAGCACACGGGAGAGGGCGGCGGCATCGCCGCTTTTCCACGCTTTGACCATCGCCTCGATATCGCCGGGAATATCTTCCGCTTCCTCGAGCGACTGCAGCAGAAATTCGCTTTGTCGTTGTTGGCTGAGGCTGTCGAATTGCTCCAGCTGGAACTCCATCGTCTCCAGTCCCAGAACCGGTTTGCCGTCACTTTTCGCGCGACCGGCAAAGTAAAAGTCAATTCCGAGATCGGGTGAGAACCCGAGCCGAGCCAGTTGCAGTTGTAATATCGTTATCGCCGCAAGCCACGGTTTCAGCCCCCGCAGGCGGTCCAGATCGACCTCCATGTCTGCAGCCAATTCGTGGGCACGCCGGTAATCGATTGCTCCCATCCAGTCCTCCAGATCGCCATTGCTGATGCGCCCGATGCGGTTTATCAGGGCCTGGGTCTCAATCGGATCGGCTGCATTCAGATCGAGCTCGGTTACCAGCAGATCGGTCCGCTCATAGGCAGCGTCGAGTGCCGGATCCAGCGGAAAGTCGGAGTGCCGCAGCAGGTGCACGGAGCCAAGGAGGTATATTGTCGCGGTCTCGCTGCGCACCTGCCAAAGTGTATTTTGTGCGCTCGCTGCGGTGCAGAACGTAACGCACCAGAACAGAAGAAAAGCACGCAACAGCTGGCGTGCCGGCTTCATCGTGGCGTACCCGGAGCGCGCACATCGGCGTTTCTTGCCAGCCATGCGATGCGGGCCGAGGATTCGAGTGACCGGCTCCACTTGTAGGCTTCGTTCAGCCCGCGACCACGCGCGTAGACGCCGTGTCCGCGGACGATTGCGACGGGCACCTGGCGTAGCGCTGCTGCAATGGCTGCCGGCGAGTCGGCCGTGTAACGGTCGAAAGCAATATCCAGAACGGGCACTGTGTCGAAGTAATACTCACCCTCGAAATCGAGCGGCCGGAAATCACTGCCGTCAAGGGTCATCGCAATACTGTATGGGCCGTGGCTGTGGATCACGGCACCGGCCTCGGGAAGGGCGCGGTAGACCGCCTGATGAAGAGCGCCGTCCAGCGAAGCGCCGGCGCCCAGCGGGCCGTCAACCGGGCACTTGATGAGATCCGCTGCCGCCAGGGTTTCCGCGCCGGCACCGCTCGGAGTTATCCAGAATGCCTGCTCTTTGCGTCCGGAAATGTTACCGCTGTGCGAGTCATTGAGGCCCGAGTCATGCAAACGCAGATAATAGGTGACGATTTCGTGGCGGTTGAACCTGGTGCTCATCGGCTTTGACTCATACCGGTTCACCGGCTGCCCACTCACTTGCCAGGCGCTGCACTTCGGTCTCGAGCGTTCCGTCTGCGAAAAGTGACAGCCAGCGCCAACCCGGACCAAGCTCGTCGTTGGCAAACTGGTCCGATCGCGGGGCGAACTGGCGGCATGTCGACGGGCTGGCAAGCAGCCGCAGGCGCCCGCGGTACTCATCGAAAACCTGGTGAACATGCCCCCAGAGAATACCGCGAACGCGTTCGTCTCTTTGTGCCATCGCAAGGAACTCGTCGCCGTTTACCAGCCCGATCCTGTCGAGCCAGGCCGAACCGATCGCCACGGGCTGATGATGGACACAGGCCAGCGTAAAGCGTTTCCCCGCACGCTCAAGTACTTGCGCAAAACGCTCGAGTTCGCTGGGCTCCAGCAGGCCGCCGACATTCTTTTCCTGCCAGCTCGACAACATTGCTATTTGCCAGTTCCCGCTCTCGATAACGCCACAATAGCTTGCCGCGTTAGCGTCGAATATCGCGCGCAGAGCGGCCGGATCGTCGTGATTGCCCGGCAATACAAACACCGGTGCTTCGAGTTGCGCCAGCATGTCCCGGAGAATTTGGTAACTGGTCGTGCTTTCGTCCTGGGACAGGTCACCGGTAACGAGTATCGCGTCAGGGCGTTCTCCGGCGCGTTTGATCGCGGCGATTACCGCGGTCAGCGAATTGCGGGTGTTGACGCCATACAGAACCCCGCCGGGGTCGGCGAACAGATGAGTGTCGGTCAGTTGCAGCAGTCGCAACGGCCGCCCGTCATCGCGTGGCGAAATTGCCCAGGTCTGCATCCGAGGCTCGGTCATGCTTGAATCTACTGTTAAGCCGGCCTCATGATAGCAACGCCCGCTCGCGTAAGGATACCGCTATGTCTGCACGTACGATTTCGATGACCGATCCACTCTACGATTATCTTCTGGATGTTTCGTTGCGCGAGCCCGATGTTGCGCGCGAGTTGCGGGAAGTCACGGCAAAGCATCCGCACGCGGCGATGCAGATTTCGCCGGAGCAG
>Ga0102959_1000234_pt1 | contig 17711 bp, 16 predicted proteins | sample SalPonF2_B_D2_MG_FD_84520 | JGI IMG/M metagenome (GOLD analysis project Ga0102959, IMG submission 84520) | Salt pond soil microbial communities from South San Francisco under conditions of wetland restoration - Salt Pond MetaG SF2_B_D2_MG ...
CGGGCCTCCGCATCCCAGAGGCGCCCAATCCCGGAGGCTTACGCCTCCGGCTACCCGCTTGCCGGCCCTCCGGGCCGGACAACGCCCTTGAAAGGCCGGCAATGGAGAATGCGTTTGCCCTGGATCCGGCAGAAATGCCGGAAAAGTGTGCGAATTCTCAAATAGTGGGTTGACTCATTCGGAAGCGGATGCTACAGTACTTGTGAAGTAATTCACAGCGTTACTGAATTCACGGCAACAAGGCGTCGATTCAATAACAGAACCATAATGAACGGAGTGTCCGAAAAGACGATCGGCAGGCTAAGCCTTTACAGGCGACTGCTTTACGACCATGCCAACGCCGGAGAGGAGCACGTATTCTCCCACCAGCTCGCGGCGTTGGCGGGCGTGACGGCCGCACAGGTCCGGCGAGATGTAATGGCCGTCGGATACAATGGAAGCCCTACACGAGGCTACGATGTGAGATACCTCACAGAGGCGATCGGCCAGTTCATGGACGCCCCGGAAGACCAGGGCGTGGCGTTGATCGGCATGGGCAACCTCGGGCGGGCGATCATCGCGTTCTTCGCCGGGCGCCGGCCGCACCTGCGGATCGTCGCGGCGTTCGATAGCGATCCGGCCAAGGCCGGCCGCGTGATTCAGGGCTGCCGCTGCTACCCGGTGGACGAGTTGGACCGCGTGGTGGACGAGTTGGGCATCTGCGTGGCGGTGCTCGCCGTGCCGGCCTCCGAGGCGCAGGCCACGGCCGACCGGCTCGTGCGGGCGGGCATCCGCGGCGTGCTGAACTTCACGCTCGCCCCGCTCCGCCTGCCTCCGGATGTGTACGTGGAGGGCATCGACATGACGATGTCCCTGGAAAAAGTGGCGTACTTCGCCAGACAGAAGGAACTCCAGAAGTGGTGACCGCAACGCAAAAAACCATCGAAGACATTCTCGCCCGCCACCCGGGCGCGAAGCGCGACGCGCTGATTCCGATTCTGCAGGAGGTGCAGGAGGCCTGGGGGTACATCTCCCGCCAGGCCGTGCTGGCCGTCGGCGAGCACCTGAACCTGCCCGCCAGCAAGATCTACGGCGTGGCGACCTTCTACAACCAGTTCCGCTTCCAGGCGCCGGGGCGGTTCACCATCCAGGTGTGCCGCGGCACCGCCTGCCACGTGAAAGGCTCGGCGGCCGTGCTGGAGGCGATCGTGCGGAACCTGGAAGTCCAGCCGGGCCAGACCACCAAGGACGGGCTGTTCAGCCTGGAGGTGGTCGCGTGCATCGGCGCGTGCGGGCTGGCGCCCGTCATCGCCATCGACGGCGAGTTCCACGCCAAGGTCACGCCGGACGGCGTGCCCGCCATCCTGGAGCAGTATCGCGGAAAGGCGACCGAAGATGACGCCGGTAACTGAAACCATTCAGGAAGACATCGAGTTGAACCGCCACTGCCTGGACCTGATCCAAGGCGGCGCGACGGATGACAGCGAGCAGACCGAGGCCCTCGCCGCGCTGCGGCGCGACGTGGTGGCCCGCCCGGCCGTGTTCGTAGGAACCGGCACGTGCGGGCTGGGCGCGGGCGCCGGCAAGACCGTGCGGAAGGTGCGCGAGTACATCAACACCCGCGGGCTGGAGGCGGACGTCGTCGAGGTCGGCTGCATCGGCCTGTGCGCGGTGGAGCCGGTGCTGGAGGTGCAGATGCCCGGCCGCACGCGCGTGGCCTTCCAGCAGGCCACGGCCGAGAAGGTCGAGGGGCTGCTGGACGCGGCCTTCGCCGGCGCCGTGCCGGCCGAGGGCGCCCTCGCCCAGCATCGCCCCGCCGAGGGCGTGGAGGCCCGGCCCTACGACGGCGTGCCGTACCTGGACGAGCACCCGTTCTTCGCCCCGCAGACGCGCTGCGTGCTGGCCAACTGCGGCCTGATCGACCCGCGCAGCATCGAGGAGTACATCGCCCGGGGCGGCTACGAGGCGCTGGTGCGGACCCTGCGGCAGACCACGCCGGCCGAGCTGTGCGACGTGGTGGAGGCCAGCGGCCTTCGCGGCCGGGGCGGCGGCGGCTTTCCGACCGGCAAAAAGTGGAAGTTCGCCCTCCAGTCGGCCGGCGACCAGAAGTACCTGATCTGCAACGCCGACGAAGGCGACCCCGGCGCGTTCATGGACCGCGCGGTGATCGAGGGCGACCCGCACCGGCTCCTGGAGGGCATGGCCCTGGCGGCCTACGCCATCGGCGCGACCAAGGCGTACGTGTACATCCGCGCCGAGTACCCGCTGGCCATCCGCCAGCTCAAGGAAGCCATCCGCCGCGCCACGGAGTACGGCCTGCTGGGCCGGAACATCCTCGACAGCGGCTTCAACCTGGAGTTCACCATCAAGATGGGCGCCGGGGCGTTTGTCTGCGGCGAGGAGACGGCCCTCATCCACAGCATCGAGGGCAAGCGCGGCATGCCGCGGCCCCGCCCGCCGTACCCGGCCGTCAGCGGCTTGTTCGGCAAGCCGACGATCATCAACAACGTCGAGACGCTCTCGAACGTGCCGTCCATCGTCCGCAACGGCGCGGCGTGGTTCGCCGCTATCGGCACGGAGGGCTCCAAGGGCACCAAGGTGTTCGCCCTGTCCGGCAAGATCGAGCTGACCGGCCTGGTGGAAGTGGCCATGGGCACCCCGCTGCGGCAGATCATCTTCGACATCGGCGGCGGCATTCCCGGCGGCAAGGCGTTCAAGGCCGTGCAGATCGGCGGGCCATCCGGCGGGTGCATTCCGGCCCAGCACCTGGATATCCAGATCGACTACGAGTCGCTCAAGACCGTCGGGGCGATGATGGGCTCCGGCGGGCTGGTGGTGATGGACGAAGACACCTGCATGGTGGACGTGGCGAAGTTCTTCATGGACTTCATCCAGCGCGAGAGCTGCGGCAAGTGCATCCCCTGCCGGGAAGGCACGCGGCGGATGCTGGAGATCCTCCAGCGCATCACCCGCAGCCGGCGCGAGGAGGAGAAGCACGACGCCCTGGAGCGGTTCAAGGGCGTGATGTACCTGACGCGCCTGGCGGAGGTCATCCAGGACACCAGCCTCTGCGGGCTGGGCCAGACGGCCCCCAACCCGGTGCTCAGCACGCTGCGGTGGTTCCGCGACGAGTACGAGGCGCACGTGTACGAGCGCAAGTGCCCCTCCGGCGCGTGCAAGGAGCTGCTGACCTACAGCATCGACCCGGAAAAATGCGTCGGCTGCACGGCGTGCGCCCGCAAGTGCCCCTCCGAGGCGATCCTCGGTGCGCCCAAGAGCCCGCATTACATCATCCCGGACAAGTGCATCGCCTGCGGCGCGTGCGTCGATGCGTGCAAGTTCGACGCGGTGGTGGTTGAGTAGAGGGCAAGAAGGCAAGAAGGCAAAAAGGCAAGAAGGCGACGACACGACAGACGCACAATGACGGAATCGCAAGACAAGACGCCGGTACGAAGCTTCCGCGACCTTCTGGTCTGGCGGAAGGCCCGCGCGTTGGTCAGGAACGTGTATACGGTAACCCGCGCGTTTCCGGCGGACGAGCGGTTTGGCCTGACGAACCAGTTGAGGCGTTCGGCGGTGCCGGTCCCCTCGAATATCGCCGAGGGGTACGGACGAGGCCAACGCAGAGACTACGTTCGCTATCTCCAGATCGCGCGTGGAAGCCTTTTCGAGTTGCAGACCCAGTTACTGCTGGCTGGCGACCTCGGCTACATCACGGAAGCCGATGCTGAGAACTGCGTGGAAGAAGCCCAGGCTGTGTTTGGCCTCTTGCAGAGACGGATCAGGAGCTTGGACAAGACAGAGCAATAGAGCGCACGAGGGCCGCCCTTTTGCCCCTTGCCCTTTTGCCCTTTTGCCCTATTTAGCCTTAGGAGCAACAACGTGATAGATATTCAGGTCAACGGACGAACGATCCAGGCCCGCAAGGGCGAGATGCTCTTGAGCGCCCTGAAGCGCGCGGGCATCCACGTGCCCACGCTGTGCCACATGGAGAACCTCTTCCCCTCCGGCGCGTGCCGCATGTGCGTGGTGCAGGTGGACGGCCGGCCGGGGCTGGCGCCGAGCTGCGCCCTGCCCGTGGCCGAGGGAATGGAGGTGGAGACCCACTCCCCGCGCGTGGTCCGGGCCCGCAAGACCATCGTCGAGCTGCTGCTGGCCGACCACCCGGACGACTGCCTCTACTGCGTCCGCAACCGCGACTGCGAACTGCAGGAACTGGCCGAGAACCTCGGCGTGCGCCAGCGCCGCTACGCCGGGGCCAAGAACGAAAGCCACCTGGACACCTCCAGCCCGTCCATCGTCCGCGACCCGGCCAAGTGCATCTTGTGCGGGCGCTGCGTGCGGGTGTGCGAGGAAGTGCAGGGCGTCTCGGCCATCGACTTCATCGGCCGCGGCTCCAAGGCGGAGATCGGCACGGCCTTCGACGAGGGGCTGAACGTCTCGAGCTGCATCAACTGCGGGCAGTGCGTGATGGTCTGCCCCACCGGCGCGCTGCGGGAGCAGAGCGACATCAAGCAGGTGGTGGACGCCCTGAACGACCCCGACATGTTCGTCGTGGTCCAGCACGCCCCCAGCGTGTCGGTCTCGCTGGCCGAGGAATTCGGCATGAAGCCGGGCCTGGACGTGTGCGGCAAGATGACGGCCGTGCTGCGGCGGCTGGGCTTCGACCGCGTGTTCGACACCGCCTTCACCGCCGACCTGACGATCATGGAAGAAGCCAGCGAACTGGCCCACCGCATCCGGACCGGCGGCAAGCTGCCGATGATGACGAGTTGCTCGCCCGGCTGGATCAAGTACGTCGAAACGTTCCACCCGGACTTCATCGACAACCTCTCCACCTGCAAGAGCCCGCAGCAGATGCTCGGGGCGGTGGTCAAGAGCTGCTTCGCGGAGAAGGACGGGCTGGACCCAAAGAAAATCTTCAGCGTGTCGGTCATGCCGTGCACGGCCAAGAAGTTCGAGGCCCAGCGCGACGAGATGGCCCCCGGCGGCGTGCCGGACATCGACGCCGTGCTGACCACGCGCGAACTGGCGCGGATGATCCGCATGCGCGGGCTGGACATCAACACCGCCGAGCCGGAAAGCGCGGACAACCCCTTCGGCCAGCGCAGCACGGCCGGGAAGATGTTCGGCGCCACCGGCGGCGTGATGGAGGCCGCCATCCGCACGGCGTACCATCTGCTGACCGGCGAGGATCTGGAAGACCTGAAGGTGCAGGCCGTCCGCGGGCTGGAAGGCCGCAAGGAAGCCCACGTGGAGATCAACGGCACGCGGGTGGGCGTGGCGGTGGTCAGCGGCCTGGCCAACGCGCGAGACCTGCTGGAAGAGGTGCAGAACGGGCGGAGCGACCTGCACTTCATCGAGGTGATGACCTGCCCGGGCGGGTGCATCAACGGCGGCGGCCAGCCGCGCACGAGCGACGCGGAGGCCATCCGCGCCCGGATGCAGGCCCTCTACAAGATCGACCGCGACGAGGCCGTGCGGACCTCGCACGGCAACGAGAGCATCCAGCGGCTCTACAGCGAGTACCTCGGCGAGCCGCTGGGCGAGAAGAGCCACCACCTGCTGCACACGAAGTACCACAAGCGGGACGTGGTGAAGTGATCTCCAATTACCAATTGGCGATTTTCGATTGCCGATTGGGTTGGCGCACAATATGCCATAACGCACGGGCGTGGGGACACGCCCGTGGCGCCCGCGCCGAAGTCTGAAACCGAATGAAATACGCCGAAAACATCCCGCTGGTGACGACCATCAAGGAGCGCTGCCGCGTGTGCTACACGTGCGTGCGGGAGTGCCCGGCCAAGGCCATCCGCATCGCCGACGGCCAGGCCGAGGTGCTGCCCGAGCGGTGCATCGGCTGCGGCAACTGCGTGCGCGTGTGCAGCCAGCACGCCAAGCAGGTGCAGGAGTCCATCCCCGCCGTGCGGCAGTTGCTGGCCGCGGCGGCCCCGGTGGCGGCCGTGGTGGCCCCGAGCTTCCCGGCCGAGTTTCACGACGTCGAGTACGACCGCATGGTCGGCATGATCCGCGAACTCGGCTTCGAGAAGGTCTGCGAGGTCGGCTTCGGGGCGGACCTCGTGGCCGCCAAGTATCGCCAACTGCTCCAGGCCGGCAACCGCAAGCGCTACATCGCCACGAGCTGCCCGGCCATCGTGGCCTACGTGGAGCGCTACCACCCGGACCTCGTCGACTCGCTGGCGCCGGTGGTCTCGCCGATGATCGCCATCGCCCGCGCCCTGCGGGCCCTGCACGGAAGCGAGCTGAAGATCGTGTTCATCGGCCCGTGCATCGCCAAGAAGGGCGAGGCCGGCAGCCTGCTGGTGTCCGAGGACATCGACGCGGTGCTCACGTTCGTCGAGTTGCGGCGGATGTTCAAGGAAGACGGCGTCTCCGCCCGCGAGGCCACGCCGACGGACTTCGACCCGCCGCACGCGAACTTCGGCAGCCTGTTCTCCATCAGCCGCGGGCTGCTGCAGGCGGCCGACATCCGCGAAGACCTCGTCAACGGAGAGGTGGTCGCCGCGGAGGGCAAAGACGGCTTCGTGGAGGCGATCCGCGAGTTCGGCCAGGGCAACCTGGACGTGCGTTTGCTGGAGGTGCTCTGCTGCAGCGGCTGCATCATGGGCGCGGGGTCCACCAGCCCCCTGCCGCTGTTCAGCCGGCGCAACCTCGTGAGCCGCTACGTGCGGCTGCGGCAGCGCGGCTTCGACGCCGACACCTGGCGCCAGACCATGGACAAGCTCTCCGCCCTGGACCTGACGCGCGGCTACGCCGCCAACGACCAGCGCATCCCCGTGCCGTTCGAGGCGGAGATCGGGCAGATCATGGCGAAGATGGGCAAGCTCAGCGCCGAGGATGAGCTCAACTGCGGCGCCTGCGGCTACCCCACCTGCCGCGAGCACGCCGTCGCCATCTTCAAGGGCCTCGCCGAGAGCGAAATGTGCCTGCCGTACACCATCGAGCAGCTTCGCAGCACCATCCAGCAGCTCGACAGCTCCCACCGCCAGCTCGCCGACACGCGCGAGGCGCTGATGGAGTCCGAAAAGCTCGCCTCCATGGGCCAGCTCGCCGCGGGCATCGCCCACGAGGTCAACAACCCCCTCGGCGTGGTGCTCATGTACGCCCACCTGCTGCTGGAAGAGGCCGGAAAGCACCCCGAGATGCACGAAGACCTGAAGATGGTGGCCGAGCAGGCCGACCGCTGCAAGAAGATCGTCTCCGGGCTGCTGAACTTCGCCCGGCAGAACAAGGTCAACCGCCAGCCGGTCGACGTGACGGAGCTGATCGACAGCACGCTCAAGCTCGTCCAGAAGCCGGACAACGTCGAGATCCGCGTCGAGCACGAGCTGGACAACCCCACCGCCGAGCTGGACAAGGACCAGGTCATCCAGGTGTTCGTGAACCTGATCTCCAACGCCTGCGCGGCCATGCCGGAAGGCGGCGTGCTGACGGTCCGCACCTTCGGCGACGCCAACACGGTGCGCATCGCCGTGCGGGACACCGGCACCGGCATCAAGCCGGAGCACCTGAACAAGGTCTTCGAGCCGTTCTTCACCACCAAGCAGATCGGCAAGGGCACCGGCCTGGGCCTGGCGGTGACCTACGGCATCGTGAAGATGCACAGCGGAGATATTTCGGCCGAGTCCAACGCCGACCCGGACCAGGGCCCCACCGGAACGACCTTCACCGTAAGCCTGCCCCGCATGGGCGCGGAGGCGTAAGCGCGTTACCATACACCGCTCCGCCGGCGCGGCGGGGCATGCAGACGCAAGGGAAACGAGAACAGGAAATGGCGGAACGAACATACACGGTGCTCCTCGCCGACGACGACGAGGACTTCCTGACGCAGATGAAGGTGCAGCTCGAGGCCGCCGGCTTCGAGGTCATCGCCGCCGGCGGGCAGGCGGAGGCGGAGAAGCTCTTCGCCGCCCACGAGGTGGACATCGCCGTGCTGGACCTGATGATGGAGCACGCCGACGGCGGCTTCGCCCTGTGCTACCACATCAAGAAGGCCCGGCCCGGCACGCCGGTGATCCTGGTGACGGCCGTCACGAACGAGACCGGCCTGGAGTTCGACGCGGCGACCGACGAGGAGCGCAACTGGGTGAAGGCCGACGCGATGCTCGCCAAGCCGGTGCGCTTCGAGCAGTTGCGGCGGGAGATGCACCGATTGCTGGAGGCGTGATGGCTACCGAACTGCGGGTGCTGGTGGTGGACGACGAGCCGGGCATGCGCATGGGCGTGCGCCGGGCGCTGCAGGACCACGAAGTCGACCTGCCGGACATGGGCGAGACGGTGCGCTTTGCCGTCGACCAGGCGGAAAGCGGCGAGGACGGCCTGGCCGCCATCGACGCCGCCCCGCCGGACCTGCTGCTGCTGGACCACAAGCTGCCCGGCATCAGCGGCATGGACGTGCTGGACCGCGTCACCGAGCGCAAGCTCGACGTGCAGACGATCATGATCACCGCCTACGCCTCGCTGGAGACGGCCATCAGCGCCACCAAGCGCGGCGCGTTCGACTTCCTCGCCAAGCCGTTCACCCCCACCGAGCTGAAGGCCGCCGTCCGCAAGGCCGCCCGGCACATCATGCTCCAGCGGCAGGCCCGTCGCCTGGCCGAGGAGAAGCGCCAGGTGCGCTTCCAGTTCATCTCCGTGCTGGCCCACGAGCTCAAGAGCCCCATCGCCGCCGTCGAGGGATACCTGCGGCTCATTCAGGACCGCACGCTGGGCGAAAACCTGCAAGACTACGCCCAGATGATCGACCGCAGCCTGCTCCGCATGGACGGCATGCGGAAGCTGATCTTCGACCTGCTGGACCTGACGCGCATTGAGTCCGGCCAGCTCAAGCGAGACCTCAAGCCCGTGGACGTGCGGGACATCCTGCAGGACAGCATCGACGGGCAGGCCCTCACGGCCGAGCAGCGCGGCATCGCCATCGAGATGCACGCCGAAGGCCCCACGCGGATGACCGGCGACCGCGGCGAACTGGCCATCCTGTTCAACAACCTCGTGTCCAACGCCGTCAAATACAATCGCGACGGCGGGCGGGTGACCATCGCCGTCACCGGCGACGAGCAGACCCTCCGCGTGGCCGTGACCGATACCGGCATCGGCATGACGCCGGAGGAGGTCGACCGGCTGTTCAAGGATTTCGTGCGAATCAAGAACGAGAAGACGAAAAACATCCTCGGAAGCGGCCTGGGGTTGTCTACAGTGAAGAAGCTGGCCCTTCTCTACGGAGGCGACGTAACCGTCGACAGCGAGCCGGACAAGGGCAGCACCTTCACGGCCATTCTGCAACGGCATACGGAAGCGGAACCTACGGATGAACCAGAGCGAGATACTACGCTGGCTGCGGACGGAAGACCCGGCGCGGCTGAATGAACTGTGGGCGCGGGCGGACGAGGTCCGCCGGCGCAACGTGGGGGACGATGTGCACCTGCGGGGGCTGATCGAGTTGTCCAACTACTGCGCCCGCTCCTGCGGCTACTGCGGCCTGCGCCGCGAGAACCGCGCCCTCGGCCGGTATCGCATGACGGCCGGGGAGGTGCTGGACTGCGCCCGGCAGGCCGTGGACTACGGCTACGGCACGGTGGTGCTCCAGAGCGGCGAGGACTACGGCATCACGCGGGAGTGGATGGCGGACCTGATCGGCGCGATCAAGGCGGAGACGGACCTGGCGGTCACGCTGAGCCTCGGCGAACGGGCCGACGAGGAGCTGCGGGCGTGGAAGGACGCCGGCGCGGACCGCTACCTGCTGCGGTTCGAGACCTCCGACCGCGCGCTGTACGACTTCATCCACCCGCCCGTCGGCGAGAAGCGCTCCGACCGCTTCGCCCTGCTGCGTCGGATGCGGGAGATCGGCTACGAGATCGGCTCCGGCGTGATGGTCGGCATCCCCGGCCAGACGTACCAGACGCTCGCCCAAGACCTCCTCGCCTTCGCCGAGCTGGACCTGGACATGATCGGCGTCGGGCCGTACATCGCCCACGAAAGCACGCCCCTGGGCCGGCGCGAGGCGGAGCTTCGGGCCGCGGCTGGCGAGCGGCAGACGCCCAACACGGAGGCGATGACCTACCGCGTGATGGCCCTGACGCGCCTGATCTGCCCGCTGGCGAACATCCCCTCCACCTCGGCCCTGGCCACGCTGAACCTCGCCGAGGGCCGCGAGCTCGGCCTGCTGCGCGGGGCCAACGTGGTGATGCCGAACCTCACGCCGCCGCGGTACCGGGCGCTGTACGAAATCTACCCGGCCAAGGCCTGCATTCACGAAACCGCCGCCCAGTGCCACGGCTGCATGAAGCGGCGCATTTTGTCCATCGACCGGAACGTCGGCGTCGGCCGGGGAGACTCCCCCCGCTTCCGCGGCAGCCGGCCTACAATGAAGTAGATACGGGAGGTATCCCTGTGCGCACCGCCGTAGATAACAGACTGAGTAAGAACGCCACGGACTTCATCGACGATGCCCGTCTGGACGCCCTGGCCTCCGACACCGCCGAAGACCCCGTCCGCGTGCGGGAGTGCATCGCCAAGGCGCTGTCCAAGGAGGCCTTGAGCGCGGAAGAGACGGCCGCCCTGCTGGCCGCCGACAGCGCGGACCTCGTGGAGGAGATCTTCGAGGGCGCCCGCGAGCTGAAGCGGACGGTCTACGGCAACCGGATCGTTCTGTTCGCCCCGCTGTACATCGGCAGCTACTGCACGAACAACTGCACGTACTGCTCGTTCAAGGTGTCCAACCCCGGCGCGATGCGCCGCACGCTGCAGGACGCGGAGATCGCCGCGCAGGTGAAGGCCCTGGAGAGCCGCGGTCACAAGCGGCTGATCCTCGTCTACGGAGAGCATCCGTGGTACGACGCGGCGTTCATCGCCCGGACCGTCCGCGCGGTGTACGACACGAAGGAAGGCCACGGCGAGATCCGCCGCGTGAACATCAACGCCGCCCCGCTGGACGCCGACGGCTTCCGCACGGTCAAGGAGGCGGGCATCGGCACGTACCAGATCTTCCAGGAGACCTACCACCACGGCACGTACTCCGACGTGCACCCGGCCAACACGCAGAAGGCGGACTACCTCTGGCGGCTGGACGGGCTGAACCGGGCCTTCGAGGCCGGCTGCGACGACGTGGGCATCGGGGCGCTGTTCGGCCTGTACGACTGGAAGTTCGAGCTGCTCGGCCTGGTCAGCCACGCCCTGCACCTGCAGGAGCGCTACGGCGTCGGCCCGCACACCATCAGCTTCCCCCGGCTGCGGGCGGCCCACGGCGTGCAGCTCGACGAGAGCCGCCTCGTCAGCGACCGCGACTTCAAGCGGCTCATCGCCATCCTCCGCCTGGCCGTGCCGTACACGGGCTTGATCTGCACCGCCCGCGAGACGCCGGAAATCCGCCGGGCGGTGATGGCCTTCGGCGTCTCGCAGATCGACGCCGGCAGCCGCATCGAGATGGGCGGCTACACCGAGGCCGGCGACGCCCAGCAGATGACCAAGGAGCAGTTCACCCTGGGCGACATTCGCGGCCTGGACGAGGTGGTGCGCGAACTGCTCGTCGACGGGTACATTCCGAGCTGGTGCACGGCCTGCTACCGCCTCGGCCGGACGGGCGAGCACTTCATGGAATTCGCCATTCCGGGCTTCATCAAGCGCTACTGCACGCCCAACGCCCTGAGCACGCTCCAGGAATACCTCGCGGATTACGCCACCCCCGAGACCCGCGCGGCCGGGGAAAAGCTCATCCAGGCCGAGCTCGCCCAAATGCCGGACTCCGCCCAGAAGGCGGAACTCATGGAGCGGCTCCAGCGCATTCGCAACTCCGATGACCGGGATCTGTTATTCTAGGAATGACGAACGCCTGGTGAAAAATTGGCGAATTCAGAAGCCCGAATGACGAAACAATGACGAAGAACCTAATGGCCGAATGAGCAGCGCCCGGCGCGAGGGCGGGCATTCGCCCTTGGGATTGTTTTGGGTTTCGTCATTGTTGTGTCATTCGGGCTTCGTCATTCGTCATTCACATAACAGGGGCTCCATGAAATACAGAACGGAACACGATCTTCTCGGCGAGTTGGAGATTCCCGCCGACGCCCTGTACGGCATCCACACCCAGCGGGCGGTTGAGAACTTTCCCATCGCCGGGCGGGGCGTGAACCCGGCGCTCATCCACGCCTTCGGGGCCGTCAAGCTCGCCTGCGCCCGCACCAATCACGACCTGGGCTACTGGACGGAGACCGACCCCCGCGGTCCCTCTCGCCACTCGGACCTCGGAGCTCCGAACTGCTTTGCCGCCATCGAGCAGGCCTGCAACGAGATGCTCGACGGCCTGCTGGACGAGCACATCGTCGTCGACGCCCTCCAGGGCGGGGCCGGCACGTCCACCAACATGAACGTCAACGAGGTGCTGGCCAACCGGGCGCTGCAGATCCTCGGCCGGCCGCCGGGGGAGTACCAGACCATCTCCCCCACCGACGACATCAACCTGCACCAGTCCACCAACGACACGTACCCCACCTCGCTGAAGGTGGCGGCCGTGCGGCTGCTGCGCGAGCTGGAGCGGGAGACCATCGGCCTGCTGGACGCCTTCCAGGCCAAGGAAAAGCAGTTCGCCAACATCCTGAAGATCGGCCGCACGCAGTACCAGGACGCCGTGCCGACGACGCTCGGGCGGGAGTTCGGCGCCTACGCCGACGCCATCGCCCGCGACCGGTGGCGCGTCTACAAGTGCGAGGAGCGGCTGCGGGTGGTGAACCTCGGCGGCACGGCCATCGGCACCGGCCTCAACGCCCCGCGGCAGTTCATCTTCCGGGCCACGGAGAACCTGCGGGCCATCACCGGCCTGGGCCTGGCGCGGGCGGAGAACCTCGTCGAGGCCACGCAGAACACGGACGCGTTCGTCGAGGTGCACGGCATCCTCAAGGCGCTGGCGAGCAACCTGCTGAAGATTTCCGCCGACCTGCGCGTGCTGTCTTCCGGGCCGTCCGGCGGCTTCGGAGAGATTCGCCTGCCCGCGCGGCAGGCCGGCTCGTCCATCATGCCGGGCAAGGTGAACCCGGTGATCCCGGAGGCCGTCGGGCAGGTGGGAATGCTCGTGTTCGCCAACGACATCGCCCTGGCGATGGCCTGCTCCATGGGCAACCTGGAGCTCAACGCCTTCATGCCGGTCATCGCCGACTGCCTGCTGGGCAGCCTGGACATGCTGACCGCCGCATGCCGCGTCTTCCGCGCGTATTGCATCGAGGGCATCGAGGCCGACGAGCAGCGCTGCCGCCGACACGCCCACGGCGGCACGGCCATGATCACCGCCCTCGTGGATGAGATCGGCTACGAGCGGGCGTCGGACCTGGCCGTCCGACTGTCGCGGACCGGCGGATCCCTGCGGGAGCTGGTCCTGGCCGAGGGCCTCATGTCGGCCGAGCGGTTCGACGAGATCACCAGCCCCCAGTACGTCACCAAGCTCGGCAGCCGCCCGAAGAAACCCGCCGCCCCCTAGAGCATTTTGCGGAAAGATTGTCGTTCTGTTGGCAGGTGAGGACCCGCCTGGCAAGGACGCCGAAGCAGGCGATGCCGCAGCATCGGCGATGCAGGCGGACACCGCCAGGCGAAGCCGCAAACACCAAGAGGGCGACAAGATTTCCGCAAACTGCTCTAGCCCGCGCCAAGGCGAGGGCATATTCAAACGCGGAGGCCGGGGAGTGCGGCATCCGTCCGCCGGAAGGCGCCTCCGCGTTCTCCGCGTGCTCCGCGCCGAGAAGACGGCCTACTCCCCCATCACCGTCACGACGATCGTCCGGCGGCGGGGCTTGACGTCGCATTCCAGGTGGAAGATCTGCTGCCACGTGCCCAACAGCAGCCGGGCGCGGCAGACCGGTACCGTCAGCGACGGGCCCAGCCACGTGGCCTGCAGGTGCGAGTGCCCGTTGCCGTCGTGCCAGGCCAGTTCGTGGCCGTACTGGCGGCTGGGCGGAATGAGCCGGTCGAGGAGGTCCGGCAGGTCCTGCTGGAGCCCGGGCTCGAACTCGATGCACCCCACCACTCCCGTGCTGCCGACGTTGAACACGTGGCACACGCCGGTCGTCACGCCGCTCTCGGCGACGATGGCCTCCACCCGGGCCGTGAGGTCGTTGATGTCTCGATGCCCGTCCGTATGCAGCTCAATATGCGCCTGATGCACCATGTCTCTCCACCGCTTGATTCAAGTCGAACGACAACGGGGCACCACGAATAGCACGAATACAGCACGAATACAACAGAGCCGCGAGCACAGAGCCGCGAGCGCAAGCGAGCGGGGCCGTTGCAGAGAGAGATCTGAGTTCGCAGTTCTGAGTTCAGAGCCGCGGCGGCCGACAACACCAAGGCAAGAGGGCGACGGCGAACGACAACAACCACAACAACGGCATAGCACGAATACGGCACGAATGTCACGAATACAACCAACCGGTTCCGCTACGCCGACTCCGTGCAATTCGTCTCATTCGTGAAATTCGTGGTAGGTCGTTGCCGCCGCCGATACGCCGTCGGGCTGACGCCCATCGCCTCGCGGAAGCGGCGGGAGAAGTAGTTCGGGTCGGCGAACCCCACGGCCGAGGCGACCTGCGTGACGTTCATGGCGCTGTCCCGCAGCAGCCGCGCCGCGCGGTCCAGCCGCACCCGCAGCAGGAACTGCACGGGCGTCCGGCCGGTCGCCTCGCGGAAGACGCGCAGTAACTGGTTCTTCGAGAGGTGCGCGGTGCGGGCGAGCTGCTCCAGCGTGAGCGGCCGGGCCAAGTCCCGCTCGATCAGGCTCACCACCTCCCCCACGCGCATCAGCGCCAGGCCGGGCGGCGTGCGGACGTTGGAGTACTGCCGGCAGAGGAACACCGCCAGTTCGCCGAAGATCGCCAAAGCCATCGCCTCGAAGCCCGGCCGGCGGGCCCGCCATTCCGCGTCCAGCCGCTCGACGAGCCGCCGCGCGCCGGCGAGGCCTTCCTCGTCCAACCGCAGCCGGCTGGAGAACCCGTGCCGCAGGCGGTAGCGCGGCTCCAGCACGAACAACGCGGCGTTCCTTTCCCCCGCCACCTACGAGCAGTTCGCCAGGCCGTACGTCGAGCGGCTGAGCGACGAGTTCGGCGGCATCCACTTCCACTGCTGCATGGGCTACGAGCAGAACCTCCACGTGATGGCCTCGTGCCGGGGGTTCATGGGCTTCGACCCGCAGGTGGACTTCAACGATATCGAGAAGATCCTCGACGCCGCCGAGCGCGGCAAGGGCGTGTGGACCGTGAACAATCATCCGTGGCAGCGGCGGGGGGATATCGAGCACGCGGATGACTTCTCCATCGCCCGGGAGGCGATCGACCGCAGCGAAAGGCGATGCGGCCTCTACCTATGCCTGGCCCGGGAGAAGAAGCAAGACGCCCTGCGCCTGGCCGGGCAGGTGCGGGACTACTGCGCCAAGCGGGGGCGGCTGGCGGAGTAGGCGGGGCTACTCGTCGCGGTCGAAGTCCGCGCGAGACTTGCGGCCGATGCGGTACTCCCGGCCCTCGACGCGGACGGAGACTTCTTCCGGCCGGTGGTCGTCGATGTACTCGTCCGACTCGCCGCGCGCGTATGCCGAGATCTTCCGCCAGTACTCCACCGCTCCGTCGCAGACGCCCCGCGCCTTGCCGAACACGTCCGGGCTATCCGGGCGATTGCCCAGGTAGTACCCGCCGAGAAAGGCGCCAAGCAACAGGATGAGCATGAATGTCTTCCGCACGGAAGGCTGCCTCCAAAGTTCCCCGCTTCCAGGAGCAGTTCGGAACGTCGATGGATTCCTACAGAGGGCAATATAGGACACGATCGTCCGCCGGGCAAATCCGCCCGGCGAAATTCGCCGAAAAACGCCGGAATTCGCTGAAATTGGGCCGAAAATATTGGCCTGTTTGTCTTGTACGGGCCGGCGAGGTTCGCTCTGTGCGGCCTGGCCGGCCCGCGGCGGATGCGCCGCCCACGCCGGGTGTGCGGCCTGGGGAAAATACCCCGCCTCTCCGGGTCAAGTGCCGAACGGCCTTCAGCCGATGATTTTACAGAGATCAGTGTCCGCGCCGACGGATCGGCCGGCCGGTCTGGCGACGAGGTGGCGTTTATGTACCAGGAGTACTACAGCCTGCGCGAGGAGCCGTTCAACCTCACGCCCGACCCGCGCTTTCTGTACCCCACCGCGCGGCACCGGGAGGCCCTGAACCATCTGCTGTTCGGCATCCATCACCGCAAGGGGTTCATCTGCCTGACCGGCGAGGTGGGCGCCGGCAAGACCACCATCTGCCGGGCCCTGTTGCGGCGCCTGGGCGAGGGGTTCCACACGGCGCTCGTCCTCAACCCGGTGCTCTCCGAGAGCCAGTTCCTGCGGGTCGTGGTCCGGGAGTTCGGCATCCAGGCCGGCCTGTGCGACGCTTTGGACTGCATGGACCTGATCAACGAGTTCCTGCTGCGCCTCGACGCCCGGGGCCAGACGGCCGTGCTGATCGTCGACGAAGTGCAGGACATGCCCACCAAGACGCTCGAGATGATGCGCCTGCTCAGCAACCTGGAAACCGAGCGCCGCAAGCTGCTCCAGATTGTCCTGGTCGGACAACCGGAGCTCAAGCAGAAGCTCGCCAAGCCCGCCCTTCGCCAGCTCGCCCAGCGGATCACCATCCGCTTTCACCTGGAGAACATGACCTGCGAGGAGACGGCCGGCTACATACAGCACCGCCTGGCCGTGGCGGGCGGGGCGGAGACGATCCGCTTCGACGGCGCCGCCATCCGCGAAATCCATCGCCATTCCGGCGGCACGCCGCGCCTGGTGAACGCGCTGAGCGACAAGGCGCTGCTGGCCGGCTACGTGCACCAGACCGGAACCATCGGGCGGAAGCTGATCCGCCTGGCCGCCCGCGAACTGAAGGAGGCCTGCTGATGAGCCTGATCAACGAAGCCCTCCAGCGCGCCGAGCAGGACGCCCAGCAGCGGCAGGGCCCGCCCCCGCTGCCGCCGGGCATGACGCCCGCCCCGCAGATGCCCCCCGCCGCGGCCGGCCGGAAGCACGGCCCGCCCGCGTGGATGAAGGTCGTGGCGCTCGTGCTGCTGCTGAACGGGTTGATCGCCGGGGGCCTGTATGCCCGGAAGCTCCTTCGCGGCGGCCCGTCGCAAGCCTCCGCCCACGTGGCGCCCCCGGCCGTCGTTTCCGCGCCCAAGCCGACCGCCCCGGCCGAGCCGGTCGTCGCGCGATTCACCCCGGAGACGGAAGCCGCCTACGAGCGCACCTTGGACTACCTGGAGTATTACGACGCGGAGGCCTGCCCCATCCGGCCGGTGGACATGCGGCAGTTCCGCCCGGCCCCCGACGCCTCCGCCGCCGAGTATCTGGGCCATCTCAGCGCCCTGGGCGTGCTGGGCAAGGCCCTGGGCCTGGGCGGAAGCTCCCAGCCAAAGGCAGAGCCGCCGGCCCCGGCCGCCCCGGCCGCGCCGGCCGGCACGCGAATCGCCGCCAAGGCGCCGCCCGCCGAAAGCCACACAACCCCGCCGCCGCCCGCCAGGCCCGCCCGGCGGACAGCGCCCCGGCCGCCCGCCCGCCGCGGCTACAAGCTCAGCGGCATCATGCAGGGGGCCAACGGCGGCACGGCCATCATCAACGGCGCGTTGCTCCAGGTAGGCCAGAGCATCGACGGGGCGAAGCTCATCGAGGTCCACCCGCACTCGGTCACGCTGGACGCCGACGGCGAGCGCATCCACCTGAACCTGTA
>Ga0102959_1000238_pt1 | contig 17378 bp, 24 predicted proteins | sample SalPonF2_B_D2_MG_FD_84520 | JGI IMG/M metagenome (GOLD analysis project Ga0102959, IMG submission 84520) | Salt pond soil microbial communities from South San Francisco under conditions of wetland restoration - Salt Pond MetaG SF2_B_D2_MG ...
ATCGCCCTGCGGATGTTCCGCGGGCCGAAGCCCAAGGCCGCCAAGGCCACGGCCGGCGCCGAGATGCCCGCCCTGGCCGGCACGGAGGCGGCGGCCGCCGCGCTGCAAGGCGGCGCCTCGACCCGCCTGCTGCCCGGCATGGAGGGCGGCCTGGCCGACGCCGACGCCCTGCGCGAGCGCATCAGCGCCGCGCTGCAGGAGAACCCGGACGAAGTCAAGCGGCTGTTCCTCAGTTGGGTTGAGTCTGAGAAGGGAGAAGCATAGGTGGCGGTGACGGGAGCCAAGAAGGCGGCGCTGCTGCTGATGAGCCTGGACCCCCCGGCCGCCGCGGAACTGCTCAAGGCGGCCGAGCCGGCGATGGTCAAGGAGATCGCCGCGGAACTGCTGTGCCTGCGGATGACCGGCTCGCCGGAAGAGGTGTCTCGCCAGCAGGCGATGGAGTTCTTCAGCCTGTTGGTCGGCAGCGGCGGGCGCGACGCCGAGGGGTTCGTCAAGGACGTGCTCGCCCGGTCTCTCGGCGCCGACCGCGTCGAGGACGCCATGGCTGAGGTGCAGACGCTCGTGCAGAGCCGCGACCCGTTTCGGCCGATCCGCTCGGCGCGGGTGGTGGAGCTGGCCTCCGCGCTGTCGGGCGAGAGCCCGCAGGTGGCGGCGATGGTTCTCTCGGAGCTCCCTCCGGCCCGCAGCGCGGAGTTGGTTACGCTGCTGGGCGACGACGTGCGGATGCAGGCGATCCGCGGCATGGCCAGTTGCGAGGCCGTCTCCCCGGAAACGCGCGTCCGCGTGGCCAATGCCGTTCGGCGCCGGCTGGATGCCCTGGGCGACGTGGGCGAGACGAACCTGGACGGCGAACGCCGCCGCCAGCAGTACCGCAAGGTGGCGGTGCTGCTGCGGAGCCTGAGCGTGGACATGCGCGACGCGCTGGTCAAGAGCGTCTCCGAGCAGGACCCCCGCGCCGCGGAGTCCATCGGGGAGTTGATGGTGATCTGGGAAGACCTGCCCATCATGGGAGACCGGGCGATGCAGGAGATCCTCCGCGGCGTGAACTCCAAGAAGCTCGCGCTGGCGCTGGTGGGCGCCGACGAGGCGATCATCGGCAAGATCCGCCAGAACATCTCCGAGCGAGCCAGCGCCATGCTGGACGAAGAGGCGGCGCTGCTGTCGTCTCCCAAGCAGGAAGAAATCGACGAAGGGCGCGAGGAGATTCTCAAGGCCCTGCGAGAGCAGAACAAGAAGGGCGAACTGACGTTCGAGGAAGCGTGACGGCGATGACGGACAGAACCCAGGTGCGTGTTGCGGGCCGGTTGGCGGCGGTGCAGGCCGTGGCGCCTCGTCGCAGGCATGCCGCCCCCCCCCCGGAGCAGAACGGCGACGAAGAAGCCCGCCGCGCCCTCGCCGAGCAGACGGCCGCCGCCCGCCGCGCGCAACAGGCGGCCGAGCAGGAGCGGCAGGCCGCCGCCCGCGCCCGGCTGGCCCTGGAGCACGCCCTGGCGGAGGTGGAGAAGCTCCAGTCGCGGATCGTCGCGGAGGCGGAGAGCCAACTGGTGGACCTGTCCGTGCAGATCGCCGCGAAGGTGCTCGCCCAGGAAATCCAGGCCGAGCGGCACGACGTGGAGCGGATCGTCCGCGAGGCCCTCAAGCACGTGCCGATGGGCCGGCAGGCCACCGTCTACCTGCACCCGGCGGACCTGGCGCGTTGCGAAGCGCCGGCCGAGGCCGGCAAGACGACGCTCGTGGCGGATGGCGACCTGCAGCCGGGCGAGTGCCGCGTGGAATGCGAAGACGGCGTGGTGGAAAGCCGGATCGACCCCCAGTTACAGGACATCCACCGGGCGCTGAAGGGCGTGGAGTAACCAATGCCGATCGTGGACCTGGAGACATACCGCAGCAAGCTCGCCGGGCTGAACGTGCTGCCGTTCCGCGGATCGGTGGTGCGCGTGGCCGGGTTGACGGTGGAGTCCAAGGGCCCGCCGGTGGGGGTGGGGCAACTCTGCGAGATCCGCCTGGCCGACGGGCGGCGCGTGCAGGCGGAGGTGGTGGGCTTTCAGCACTCCAACCGGCTGCTTCTGCCGCTGGAGAGCATCGACGGCATCGCCCCGCACGACGCGGTGGTCGCCCGCATGCAGCCGCGGTCGGTCATCGTGGGCGAGAGCCTGCTCGGCCGGGTGCTGGACGGGCTGGGCCGGCCCATCGACGGCAAGGGTCCGCTCGCCGGGGAGCGGCGCTGCATCGAGAACGACGCCCCGGCGCCCATGCGGCGCAAGCCGATCACCCAGCCGCTGCCGCTGGGCATCCGGTCCATCGACGGGCTGATCACCATCGGACGCGGGCAGCGCGTGGGCATCTTCGCCGGAAGCGGGGTGGGCAAGAGCATGCTGCTGGGCGAGATCGCCCGCCACAGCGACGCGGACGTGAACGTGGTGGCGCTGGTGGGCGAGCGCGGGCGTGAGGTGCGGGAGTTTATCGAGCAGGCGCTGGGGCCGGAAGGCCTGGCCCGCAGCGTGGTGTGCGTGGCCACCTCCGACACAAGCCCGATCCAGCGGATGAAGATCGCCTTTATGGCCACGGCCATCGCCGAGCACTTCCGCGACGAAGGCCGCGACGTGCTGTTCATGATGGACTCGCTCACCCGCTTCGCCCATGCCCAGCGGGAGATCGGCCTGGCCGCCGGCGAGCCGCCGACCACCAAGGGCTACTGCCCGAGCGTCTTCAGCCTGCTGCCGAAGCTCACCGAGCGGCTGGGCTGCGCGGAGCGCGGATCGATCACCGGCATCTACACGATCCTCGTGGAAGGCGACGACCTGAGCGACCCCGTCGCCGACAGCGTCCGCAGCCTGCTGGACGGGCACATCGTGCTGTCGCGGCGGCTGGCGGAGATGGGCCACTACCCGGCCGTGGACGTGCCGTCCAGCGTGAGCCGGCTGATGACGAGCATCGCCTGCGGCGAGCAGCAGCAGGCCGCGCGACGCATGCGGGCGATCATCACCACGCACCGCGAGGCGGAAGACCTGATCAACATCGGCGCGTACGCCCGCGGCTCGAACCCGCACATCGACAAGGCGGTGGAGTTGATCGGGGCGGTGAACCAGTTTCTGGTGCAGGCGATGGGCGAGCGCTCCTCTCTGGCCGAGACGGTCTCGCGGATGAAGGAAATCACGGCGTCATGGCAGTTCGACCTTTCGCGGGTCGAGCCGACAGGCGAGGCCTGAGAGTGATGAGGTGCTTCGGTGAAGAGATTCCGATGGCCGCTGCAAAGGCTGCTGGATGTGACCGGCAAGCGGGAGACCGCCCTGCGGGGCGATCTGGCGCGGCTGGGCCGGCGGATCGAGGAGCTGCGGCGGGCCGTCGCCGCGCGGCGGACGGCCCTGCGGCGGCAGCTCTCGGAGCTGGACGGCCGGCGGCTGCCGGAGCGCCTGGCGGACCAAGAGCTGTTCCTGCGGTGCGCGGCCGTCGAGGAGAAGGCCATCGAGAAGCTGCTGGCCGCGGCGGAAGACGTGCGGCGCGAGCACGCGGCGAAGCGCGAGGAGCTTCTGGCCGTGCGGCGGAAGCGGCGGACGCTCGAGCGGCTGCGGGAAGAGGCCCGCGAGCGATACGACAAGGATCTGGCGGCTTTCGAGCAGAAACAACTGGACGAGGCGGCGAGCATTTCGTTCGCCCGTGCGGCGGCCCACGGAGGCCGCTGGGAGCCAAAGCATGCTGACTAAGAAGAACATCCTCATTCTTGCGGCGCTGGCGGTATTGGGTTTCGGCGCGTCGATGGGCGTGTCTTTGCTGATGGGGCCGCCGCCGCGTCCGAGCGATGAAGGGCAGGCCGCCACCCAGCCCGCCGGCAACGGCGAGCAGGACCTGTTTGCGGCGATGGACACCAGCAAGCTGGACTCGCTGCGCCCGTCGGAAGAGATGCTTCAGGGCCTGATCCGCGATGTGAAGACCAAGAGCCTGGACCTCGACAGCCGCGAGCGGAAGCTCGCCGCCCGCGAGAAGCGTGTGCGCATGGCCGAGGAGTTGCTCAAGGAGCAGGCCCAGGAACTGGAGACGTTGCGGCGTCAGTTGGTGCCGCCGCTGACGCAACTGGCGGAACTGCAACGGAAGCTGGAGAGCACGCGCTACCGCATCGCTCAGCAGGAGAAGAGCAACCTGAAGGGCATCGCGCAGATGTACGAGAAAATGGACGCCACGAGCGCCAGCGAAACGCTGGAGGCGATGTGCAAGAACCAGCAGGACGGCGACGCGGTGCGCATTCTGTATTACATGCAGGACCGCAACGCGGCGAAGGTTCTGGGCGAGATGAAGGATAAGGCGTTGGCGGCGCGGCTTACGGAAAGCATGAAGAGGATTCAGGAAGAAGGGTAACGGCCGTGGATATCGCGACAATCATAGGCGTGCTGGCCGGGTTCGGCTGCGTGCTGATGGCCATCCTGGGCGGGGGCGGAAGCGCGGCGATGTTCTTCGACGTGCAGTCGATCTTCGTGGTCATCGGCGGCATGGTGGCGTCCGTGCTGATCCACTTTTCGCTGCGGCAGGTGCTGCAGATCATCTCGATCGTCAAGAAGACCGTCTTCGTGAAGGCGCCCACGGAGCAGGAGACGATCCAGAAGCTGGTCAACTACTCGGCCATCAACCGGCGCGACGGCGCGCTGGCGTTGGAGCAGCAACTGTCCACCGCCGGGGATGACTTCCTGATCAAGGGCCTGCAGATGGTCATTGACGGGCAGGGAGAAGAGCCCATCGAAAAGCAGCTCAGCATGGAGATCGAGTACCTCCAGGAGCGCCACAGCGAAGGGCGGAAGATCCTGGAGTTCATGGGCGCCAGCGCCCCGGCCTTCGGGATGATCGGCACGTTGATCGGCCTGGTGAAGATGTTGGCGAACCTCAGCAGCCCGGACCAGATCGGCGGCGGCATGGCCGTGGCCCTGATCACCACGTTCTACGGGGCGATCTTGGCGAACCTGATCTTCATCCCGCTGGCGGGAAAGCTGGGCATTCGCTCGAAGCGCGAGTCGCTGCTGCGGGAGATGATCCTTGAAGGCATTCTGGGCATCGTGCGGGGAGAGAGCCCCACGGCCGTGCGAGAGCGGATGCAGGCGTTCGTGTCCGCCAAGCACCGGGCGGACCTGAAGCCGAAGATCTGACATGGCGCGTTCAGAAAAACAACCGGAAGCCCCCGCCCAGAGCGTCGGTCCCTGGATCGTGACGTTCAGTGACTGCATGACGCTGCTGCTGTGCTTCTTCGTGCTGCTGCTGACGTTCTCTTCGTTCGACGAGGCGGCGAAGGCCAAACTCGCCGGGGCGTTCAATTACCGGAGTTTCGAGTCCATCTTTCCGCTGGAGCACCGTCCGAAGGAATCCGTCACGCCGTCGCTGGAAAGGCCGGTCGACCGCACCCAGCATGGCAGCGAGATGCCCACAGACGTCGAAACCGAGATGACGAAGAACCCCCGGAAGAACCACAACCCCTTCGGCGACGACGCGTATCGAGACCGGCAGACGTTCCGCGTGCCCTCCGACCGGCTCTTCGTGGGGCGGAGCACGGTGCCGAACGAGTCCGGCCGGCAGTACCTGGACAAGGTGGCCGCGTTCGTCCAGCACATGCCTTGCCGGGTTGTTATTTCCGAGACCAGCGAAGACCCGCCCTCCGGCCCGGCGGACCTGGGCCTGCAGCGTTCGTGGGCGATCCTGCATTACTTCGTCCACCAGAAGGGGTTGCCGGCCTCGCGGTTCAGCGTGCAGGTGTGCCCGTCGGGCCAACAGGGCGTGGGCCACCGCGACACCGTGAACATCATGCTGCTCAAGCAGGAGGCGCTGTGATGGCCGGACGCAAACGGTCTCAAGACGAGCCGCAGGAAGTGCCGGTGTGGATCGTGTCCTTCACCGACATGATCACGCTGCTATTGGCGTTCTTCGTGCTGTTGCAGGCGTTCGCCAAGGAGCAAAGCCCGGAGTTGTTTTTCATCGGGCAGGGGTCCTTCAAGCGGGCGATCAACGGCCTGGGCCTGCCGAACTGGATGCTCGGCCACAAGGAGCAGGTGGAGCGCAGCTACGAGCAGCCCAGGCACCCGGCGCCCGAGCAGTCCGAGCCGAGCTACAGCCGCGTGATCGACGCCGAGGACGAGAAGATCCGCCAGATGTTCGCGGAAATCGCGATGTCCTTCGACACCCGATCCGAAGAACACAAGGAGCAGAGGATCGGCCTGTTCCCCACGCGGTTCCGTTTCGCCGCCGGCGGCGACGAGTTGACGGCCGAGGCGCGAAGCGAATTGAGCAAGCTGGCCTCGAATATCAGGGACGCGGTGGGCAACCGGCGCATCCGCATCTACGTGGTGGCGTTGGCCCAGGACGGCGACGAGGCCCGGCAGCGGACGATGCTCTCCGCCCGGCGGGCGCGGGCCGTGCGGGACTTCGTGCGGCAGTGTCTGCCGCACGCGCTGCAAGAGCAATATGAGTTCGTGGCCGTCGGCGACGGAACCGGCGGCGACTGGTGCAAGGCCTTGAAGGTGGGGCCTGGCGAGTCTCAAGCCTTTCTGGCGGTCGTGGAAGAAGGCAGGTAAGGAACAATGGCTAAGAAAGATGGATCACCGGGCCAGGCGATGATGGCTCAACTGGGCGGCAAGGGCGGCGCAAAGGCCGGCGGCGAGCAGGGCGGCAGCGGCGGCAAGGGTCTGCCCGTTGTGTTCCTGATTGTCGCGGCGATGGTGGTCATCATCTCGGCGGCGGGGGGGTGGGCGACGGCCACCATTCTCGCCGGGGGACAGACGGATGCCGCGGACAACGAGGAGATCGTCGCCTTGGAAGACACCCCGCCGCCGGAAGGCGAGGACATGAGCTACATCGACCTGGACCCGATCACGGTGAACATCGACGTGCCGCGCGTTTCGCGGTACATCCGGGCGAGTTTCACCCTGGCGATCAAAGAGGGAGACTTCGCCGAAGCGGAGAAGTGGATCAAGAAGCACGACCGTGAGATCCGCAACGACCTGCAGGTTTACCTGGCCGGGCTCACGCTGGACGATGTCCGCGGGGAGAAGAACATCAACCGTGTTCGCCGGGAAGTGGCGGACAAGCTGAACGAGAAGCTCTGGCCGGGCCGCCGCCCCCGCGTCAACCACGTGCTGCTGAAGGAGTGGGCCATCCAATGACCTCCAAGCGAGATGCCGAAGCCCGCGCGGTCATCGGTCGGCTGCTGGCCGCGGCCGGGCGGCGCGGGCCCGTCGAGGATGGCGTGGAGGCCGTCGAGTACGAATGGACCAGCCCCCATCGGTTCACCCCCCCGCAGCGCGAGCACCTGGCGGGCTTCGCCACGGACGCCGCCCGCCGCATGGACCGCTGCCTGGGCGGGTTGCTGCGGGGCCAATGGGGCCTGCGGGCCGAGCCGATGCGGGAGTTCTATGGACCGGCGCTCCGCGAGCGTCTTCAGGGCGAGGGAGCGTACTGTGTGGCGATTACCCGCGGCGGGCAGACCGTGGGCCTGCTGGCGCTGCCGGCGGCGGCGGCGATGTCTGTCATGCAGCGGCTGCTGGGCGGCGGAGATGAGGTCGAAGAAGGGCGGGAGCTTTCCGCCCTGGAGCAGGCGCTGTTCGTGGACACCATGGCCGAACTGGGCCGGGCGATTTCCGAGGCGCTGGAGGCGGCCGGCGGCCCGCACCACAGCCGGGGCGAGGAACTGCACATCGGCACGTTTCCGTTGCCGGGGGATGTGGGCACACAGTTCGGGGGCCTTGTGTTCGCCTCCGAGCAAGACGACAGCAAGTGCCTGTCCGTGTACCTGTTGAGCGACCTGCTGGCCGAAAGCTGCCCCGCGAGCGAAGAGCAGGGAGGCTCCGGGCAGTCGCCCGAGGAAGAAATGCTTCAACATATTTCCATGGCTACGGTTACGGCTACGGTTGAGGTGGGTTCGGCCACGCTGAGCGTACGGGATATCATGGATATCGAGCCGGGAGACGTGATCTTGCTACAGCGCGAGGCGGATGGGCCGGTGGACCTGGCCTACCAGGGCCGGCTGCTGCTGAAGGGCTACCCCGGCCGGTCGGAAGACCACTACGCCCTGCAGGTGGAGCAGTTCTGCGGCACGGAGGTTGCATAGTCATTACAGGAACGCCGGCCGGCGCGCCGGCGGATTGAGGTGGTGAAAGATGGCCGAACACGATGCGGACCCGACCGTGCAACCCGAGCAGGAAGACGCGCAAGCTTCTGCAAATGATAGTGATGCGGGCGAGGAAGTGCGCGAGGCCCAGATGAGCGAAGTGACCGATGCCCCCAGCGGCGCCGGGGGCGGGCAGATCGATATTCTACTGGATACTTCGATGTCCGTCACCGCACAACTGGGGCACGTGGACATGCAGGTGCGAGACCTGCTGGCCCTCGGCGAGGGGTCGGTGCTTCGGCTTGATCGTAAAGCCGGTGAACCAATTGACTTATGCCTCAGGGGCCTTCGGTTCGCCCGCGGGCAGCTCGTGGTGGTTGGAGACCAGCTCGGCGTGCGGATTACCGGCATCGAGCAGGCCCAACCCGCCTGAGCGGCCTGGCGGGCTTCTCGACCAGGTGTATAGTTCCTGAACAAAGCGTCAGATTTCTCCTCTCCTGTCCTTGCTGAAGCCCTCTCCAGGCCCCACTGGAGGGGGCTTTTTCGTTTGGCATGGAATATGCAACAAATAGGGCATGAGGAACCGTTCTGCCGTCATGTTGGCGCTGCTGGCGTGCTGCTTGCCGGCCGTGTGCGCGCGGCCGGCGGCGGCGGAGCCGGCGGCGACGAGCACCTCCGCCCCGGCCAGTCAGCCTGGCGATCAGGACGCCCTGGAGCGGTTCGTCAAGGAAGATGCCTCCCCCCTGACGCTCCGGGACGACTCCAGCGGCTCGGAGATGTGGGGGCAGATGCTGGCGGCGATCCTGATCATCCTGGTGCTGGGGGCGCTGGCGGTTCTGGCGACGCGGAAGCTCGCCCCGCGGATTTCCTCCCGAGGCGGACGGAAGATTGCGGTGGAAGAGACCACCTACCTCGGCCCGCGTAAAGCGGTGCATATCGTGCGGGTCGAGGGGCAGCGGTTCCTGCTGGGCAGCCACAAAGATGGCGTGACGATGCTGGCGGAACTCAAGGCCCCGGCCGCGGAAGAGGAGAACACCGAATGACGCGGCGCGGCGGAGACATGCGGCTCCTGCTTGCGGCGGCGGTGTCCGCGTTGGTGGTGCTGGCGCTTTCTTGCCCGGCGGCGGGGCAGGAGTCGCCGGAGGCGGCGGCCCCGCCCGCGGCACGCCCGACCGGCGAGGGGACGAATTCGATGCCGAGCATCGATCAGATGCTCCAGGCGGTGGACAAGGCCACCACCCCCGGCGAGGGCGAGGAAGGCGACTGGTCGGCCCCGGTGAAGCTGGCGGTGGTGTTCGCGGCGCTGGCGATCCTGCCGAGCCTGCTGGTGCTGATGACCTCGTTCACGCGGATCGTGATCGTGCTGTCGTTCGCGCGGCGGGCCTTGGCCACGCAGACCATCCCGCCGACGGTGGCGATCGTCGGCTTGGCGCTGTTCCTGACGCTGTTCACGATGAGCCCGACCTTCGGCGAGATCAACACGAATGCCCTCCAGCCCTACCTGGACGGTCAGATCGCCTTCCCGGCGGCCATCGAGCGGGCCAACACGGAGCTGAAGAAGTTCATGCTCCGCCAGACCCGGCGCAGCGACCTGGAGTTGTTCGTGGGCATGGCCGACATTCCCATGCCCGCCACGGCCGGCGAGGTGCCGTCCCACGTGGCGATTCCCTCGTTCGCGATCAGCGAGTTCCGCACGGCCTTCGAGATGGGCTGCCTGCTGTTCATTCCGTTCCTGCTGATCGACCTGGTGATCTCGGCGATTCTGCTGTCGGCCGGCATGATGATGCTGCCGCCGGTGATCATCTCGCTGCCGTTCAAGATCATCCTGTTCGTGCTGGTGGACGGCTGGAAGCTGTTGGCCCAGTCGCTGGTGTTGAGCTTCCATTGAAGCTGAGGACGCGCAGATGAATGGTGAATTCGTACTGTTTCTGGGTAAGCGGGCGCTGGAGACGGCGCTGCTGCTTTCGGCGCCGGCGCTGGCGGTGGCGTTGCTGGTGGGTTTCGTGACGGCGCTGTTTCAGGCCGTCACCTCCATCCGCGACATGACGCTGGGCGTGGTGGTCAAGATCGCCGCGGTGGGCTTCACGCTGCTGCTGACCGGCGGATGGATGATGCAACTGTCGCTGGGCTTCACGAACGAGATCTTCAACCATATGCAGTCGATCGCCCCGTAATGCATGCAAGACTGGATCCCCATCTTCCTGCCGCTGGCGTTGCTGATGGCCCGCGTGACGGCGTGCGTGGCGGTGCTGCCGATCTTCGGCTGGCAGGCGTTGCCGGTGCGGGTGCGGGCGTCGTTGGCGCTGGTGCTGACGGTGTTCTTCGCGTTCGTCACCCCGCCGCCGCCGGCGGACCTGCACTGGATGGCCGCCGTGGTGCTGCTGGGACGGGAAGTGCTCACCGGGCTGGCCATCGGCCTGGCGGTGCAGTTGGTGTTTTCGACTGTGGCGCAGTGCGGGCGGATACTCGGCTCGCAGATGGGCACGGCCGACGCCGGCACCTTCGACCCGGTCACCGGCAGCGAGGGCCAGGCCATCGGCACGTTCTTCGAGATGACCTTCACGCTGTTCTTCCTGACCGTGGGCGGGCATCGGCTTCTGCTGATGCTGCTGGCCAGAAGCTACCAGGCGTTTCCGGCGGGCCAACCGGCGGAGGCGGCCGCCATGGCCGAGGCGATCGTCCGGGCCGGGTCCATCATGCTGCTGATGGCGCTGAAGATGGCCGCGCCGATCCTCGCGGCGTTCCTGGTGCTTTCGGTGGTGCTGGCGATTCTCGCCCGCGTGCTGCCGGAGATGAACATCCTGCTGGCGAGCTTTCCGCTGCGGATGGGGCTGGGGCTGTTCATCGGCGCGGCGATGGTGCCCACGCTGGACAGCGTGACGATGGAATTGGCCCAGTGGATGAACGAGTTTCTTCTGTGAAGCAGAGCTGACGAGAAGCCATGGCGGACCAACCCGCACAAGACAAGACCGAAGAGCCGACCGACGAGCGGATCCGCAAGAGCCGCGAGGAGGGGCAGGTGGCTCACAGCCAGGAGATGCCGCACGCCGTGATGGTCGGCGCGCTGCTGTTGAGTCTGGCGGTGATGGGCGCGGGCTTGTTCCGCTGGATGGTCATGCAGATGCAGCGCGGGCTGCGGCTGGGGGTTGTCGGCAGCGCGGAATCCAGCGAGCTGGCGACGCTCGTGCCGGATCGCCTGGGCGAGGGGCTGACGGTGTCCATTCCCTTCATGCTCGTGGCGACGGTCGCCTCGGTGGCCGGCTGCCTGCTGGTGAGCGGATGGGCGTGGTCTCCCAAGGCCGTGGCGTTCAAGCCGGAGCGCGTGAACCCGGCCAAGGGATTCCAGAACCTGGTCTCCAAGAAGTCGTTGGTCAACCTGCTGGTGTCCGTGGCGAATATGATCCTGATCGTCGCCTTGGTGTGGACGTACATCCGCGACAAGATCGACGAATTGCTGGCCCTTCGCTGGTACAGCCCGGAAGGCATCGCCGGCGGCGCCGCGGGGCTGGTGATGGGGGTGACCGTTCGGGTGCTGATCGGCCTGGTGGTGGTGGCGGCCCTGGACTGGGCCTTCCAGCGGTGGAACCATCGCAAGGAACTCCGCATGACGCGGCAGGAAGTCAAGGAAGAGCGCAAGCAGCACGAGGTGTCCCCGGAGATCCGCTCCCGCATCCGCGGCCTCCAGATAACCATGGCCCGCAAGCGGATGCTGAAGGACGTGTCCGCCGCGGACGTGGTGCTGGCCAACCCGACGCACGTGGCCGTCGCCGTCCGCTACGACGCGGCGCGGATGAACGCCCCGACCGTCGTAGCCAAGGGCCCGGACCTGCTCTGCGAGAAGATGAAGGAAATCGCCCGCGCGCACAACGTGCCGATCGTCTATCGGCCGGAGTTGGCGCGGGCGCTGTACGCCACGGTGGAAGTGGGGGCGCCGGTGCCGGAGTCGCTCTTCGTGGCCGTGGCGGAAGTGCTGGCGATGATCTACCGACTGCGGCGGGGGCGTAATGCCCTCGCGGCCGGAACATAACCATGAGTGAACTGCCGCATTCCATGGAATCCGCCTTGGACGGGCCCGGCTCGCTGGGCCTCAAGCGGCTGCTCGCGCACAACGAGTGGCTGTTCGCCGTGGGCCTGGCCACGGTGCTGGCGACGCTGCTGATCCCGCTGCCGGAGATCATGCTGGACATGCTGCTGTCGATCTCCATCGCGGTGGCGCTGTCCACGCTGATCATCGTGCTCAGCACGCGCGAGGCGATCGAGTTCAACACGTTCCCGTCGCTGCTGCTGTTCGTGACGCTCTTCCGGCTGTCGCTGAACGTGGCCTCCACGCGGCTGATCCTCTCGCAAGGCTCGGCCGGGTACATCATCGAAACATTCGGGCGGTTCGTGGCCGGCGGCAGTGCGGGCGGGAACCTCGTCATCGGCCTGGTGGTGTTCCTGATTCTGGTGATCATCCAGTTCGTGGTGATCACCAAAGGCTCGGAGCGCATCTCGGAAGTGGCCGCCCGCTTCAACCTGGACGCCATGCCGGGCAAGCAGATGGCCATCGACGCGGACCTCAACGCCGGACTGATCGGCGAGGAGGAGGCCCGCAGCCGCCGCGAGACCATCGTCCAGCAGAGCGAGTTCTACGGGGCGATGGACGGCGCCAGCAAGTTCATCCGCGGCGACGCCATCGCCGGGCTGATCATCACGGGTGTGAACCTGGTGGGCGGGTTCCTCGTGGGCATGATGACGCAGAGGCTCACGGCCGCCCAGTCCATCGAGCGCTACAGCGTGCTGGCCATCGGCGACGGCCTGGTGAGCCAGATTCCCGCGGTGATCATCTCCACCTCCGCGGGCTTCCTGATCTCCAAGACCTCCTCCAAGAAGGCCCTAGCGACGGACCTGACCAGCCAGATGCTGCGGCGCAGCCGACCGCTGACGATCGTCTCGTTCCTGCTGGCGGGCATGATCTTCGTGCCGGGCTTCCCCAAGACGCCGTTCATTATCCTCTCGGTGGGCATGGGGCTGCTGGCCCGCTCGCTCCGTCGCAGCGAGAAACAAGCCGCCCGCCCGAAGGAAAAGGTGAATAAGCAGGAGGCCGAATCCGAACAACCTGTGGAAGAACTGCTGGATATCGACCGAATATCGATCCTGGTGGGCCCGCGTTTGATCCGCACCGTGGACCCGCGCCGGCCGAACAGCCTCTCGCACCGCATCAGCCCGCTGCGGCGGAAGTTTGCGGAGCGCTACGGGCTGATCCTTCCGCTCGTGCGGCTGCGAGACAACGTGTCGCTGGAGCCGAACAGCTACGAGATCCGCATCAACAACCACGTGATCGCCGACGGCCGGCTGGAGCCGGACATGCTGCTGGCGATGGACCCCGGAACCGTGCAGACCCCAATCGAAGGCATCGCGACGCAGGAGCCGGTCTTCAAGCTGCCGGCCCTGTGGATTACGCAGGACCGCAAGGAAGACGCCGAGCTGCGCGGGTACACCGTGGTGGACCCGGAGTCGGTGCTGGTGACGCATTTGTCCGAGGTGCTCCGCAAGAACGCCCACGAGCTGATCACCCGCGACGACGTGCAGACGCTCGTGGACCGGCTCCGGGAGAAGCAGCCCGCGCTGGTCAACAGCGTGGTGGGCGAGCTGGCTCCCGTGGGGCTGATCCACCGCGTGCTGCAGAGCCTGCTGAAGGACGGCATCCCCATCCGGGACATGCCGCAGATTCTCGAAACCCTGGGCGACCACGCCGGCCGCACCAAAGACGCCGCCGCCCTGACGGAGATGTGCCGCAAGGCCCTGGTGCGGACGATCACCGAGCAGCACATCGGAGCGGACGGGACGCTTTCGGCCATCGTCTTTGAACCGACGCTGGAGTACGACCTGCGCAAGGCGATCGCCGGGGGCGAGGACGGCGGGCTGAACCCCGAGCGGGCGATGGCCCTGTGCCAGGGCATCGTGGACGCGTGGAAGAACGCCATGGAGCAGGGCTTCGACGGGGCGGTGCTGCTGTGCGACTCGCGGCTCCGCTCGGCCTTGGCGGGCATGCTGGAACGGCAACTGCCGCAACTGGCGGTGATTGCGTATGACGAAGTGGCGCCGGGAACGGACATCCAGTCGGTGGGCACGGTGACCTTGCAGTTGCAGGGCCAGCCCGCCGGCGCCCGGTAGAAGGGTAACCAACGAGCGATATGAAACGGTACACCACAGCAGCGACCGCCGCGGGGTTCTTCGGCGTGGCGGCCATCAGTTGCCTGAGCGGCTGCGACCCGCTGACCAGCGGCGGCCGGGCGGTGGTGGCCGCGGCCGTGATGTACGTGCTGGCGAGGATCGTCGAGCGCGTGCTGCTGTCGATGATGGCCGATGCGATGATCCGCAGCGCCGGCAAGGCCGGCCGGAAGGAGACCGCCGGTGGCGAGTCCGTCCACTAGCACCGCCGAGCAGCAGGCCCGGACCCTGCGGGCGCGCGCCAGCGAGGCGTACGCCCGGCAGTCCCGCGAGCAGGCGGAAGAGGAGCTGATCCTCCGCTTCCTGCCGCTGGTGCGGCACATCGTTCACCGCGTGGCCGGGCAGGTGTCGTACCACCACGATATCGAAGACCTGATCTCCGCCGGCACGCTCGGGCTGGTCAAGGCCGCTCGCTCGTTCGACCCCTCTCGGGACGCGGAATTCAAGACCTACGCCTACATCCGTGTGCGGGGGGCGGTCATCGACGAGCTTCGCGGCCGGTCGTTCGTGCCGTCGGCCGTGCATCAGAAGATTCGCGCCATCCAGGCGGCGTATCAGCAGTTCGCCGCGGAGCGCGGCCGGCCGCCGTCGGACGAGGAACTCGCCGCGAAGATGGATATGCCGCTGGCCCAGCTTTACCGCGCGATGGAAGAGACGCGCCGGCAGCACTTCCTGTCGATCTACGGGCTTAGCGACGACAGCCCGGCCTTCGGCGCGCTGGTGCCGCAGGACGGCGAGCCGGACCCCGAGCACCAGGCCGAGCGCCGCGAGATGCTCGAAAACATGACCGAGGCCATCCAGGGCCTGCCGCGGAAGCAGCGGCTCGTGCTGCTGCTGTACTACGAGAGAGACCTGACGATGAAGGAAACCGCCAAGGTGCTGGGGCTGACCGAAAGCCGCGTCAGCCAGTTGCACGCCAGCGCGCTGTTCAGCTTGTCCATGAAACTGGGAGCCGGCAAATGACCGCTCCGGCCGGTGGCGACGGCGTGCGTGGCGCGAGCGGCGCGGAAGTGCCGGGGCTGATCCCCAGCGCGTCCGCCGACGCCCTGCGTGAGCGGCTCTCCCCGCAGGAACGGCGCCGACGGCGCCAGCGGCGGCAAAAGAAGCGCCAGAACCCCGAGCCGGAAGCGGAACGGGCGGATGAAGTCGAAGGCGGCGAAGGCGAAGACGACGCCGAACCGCCGCACCAGATAGACCTGTTGGCATGAGAAGGCGGCCAGGTGGCGGGTAACAGAAAAGTCCGATCCGGAGTCATCAAGAAGCGCGACGTGCGCGAGGGTTCGCCGTATGTGCTGGGCGGCGGCGGGCTTGGAGCGGCGGGCAGCGCGGCGCCTTCCGCGCGAATCGTGGCGCAAAATGACACCGGCGTGGTGATCGAAGTGACCTGCGCCTGCGGACAGACCGTGCAGGTGCAGTGCAATTACGCGGAAGCGGCGCTGGACGGCGAGATGCTCGCCGCGGGCGCCTGAGCGACCAACGGCGATGGGAATCGCAAGGAGCAGGAACATGCGGAACGTATGGATGATGGTGGCGGTGGCGGCCGTGCTGGCGGCGGCGGGGTGTGAAGGAATGTCTTTCCAGCCGGCGGCCCGGACGCAACAGCCGGTGGCGGACCGGTCGGCGGAAGAGGCCCCCGGCAACCTGGAGCACCTCGGCAAGGCCGTGGTCCGCGATGGTGCCCATGGCGAGACCGACGCGATGGACCTGGCGATGGACTGGATGAAGAAGGCGGCCGAGGCCAACGCGCGCATCGTGGAGATCCAGCAGCAGAAGGCCGACCTAAAGGAGAGAAACATCAAGATGGCCGAGCAGATCGCCGGCCTGGAGAAGGAACTCAAGCAGACACGCGGGGAACTCTCCGAAGCCAACGAAATGCTGCTGGTGCTCCGCAAGGAACTGGACCAGTGGAAGAGCGACGTGCTGGGCTTCCGCGACGAGATGCGCAAAGCCCAGTCGGCGGAATTGCGGGCGCTGCGGCAGGTGCTCAAGATTCTCGGCGCGGAAGTGCCCGAGGGCGGCGCGCAACTGACCAGCACGAAGGGGCCATAGACCATGACGGCGATGCGTCGAGTACTGGTTGTGGCCGCGGCGGCGGTGCTGCTTTCGGCCGGGTGCGGAGAGGAGCAGGCCGCGGCGCCCCTGCGCTACTATATCAGCAGCCCCCAGGAGGTGATGGCGGTCCGGCGGATCGTGTTCATCGCCCTGGAGCACAACGAGCATTACCCCCGCATCGCCGGCAACATGACCGAGTCGCTCTACCAGAGCCTCCAGCGGAAAGACCTGTTCCACGTGGAGTTGGTGCAGCGGACGGACCCGGTTTGCGAAGGGCTGCCGATTTCGCTGGATGGCGGCTTCACGATGAACGAGTTGGCGGAGATACGCCAGCGGCTGAAATGCGACGCGGTGCTGTTCGGCAAGATCACGCACTTTCAGCAGTACCCGGTGATGAAGATCGGCCTGTACCTGCAACTGGTGGACCTGCGCAAGGGCAAGGCCATCTGGAGCATCGACCACACGTGGGACAGCACAAACAAGGACGCCGAGGCGAGTCTTAAACGCTATTTCCAAAAAGAGTTGCGCGGCGCATACGCGCCGGTCAACTGGGAGATGGCCATCATGAGCCCCCTGCTCTACCAGAAGTACGTGGCCTGGGAGGCCACCGAAACGCTCCCCGATCCGCACGGGGCGAAGCCCTGAAGCAAAAAGAATGCATGAAATTGCACAAAATGGCTAAAGTTCCTTCGGCTCATAGCGAGAATAATGGTGCCGGAAGCTGTAGGAGTATCGAACGTGCGAATTGACGGTGTATACAACTTTGAGAGTCCGGGCGTTTCAGAGGAGAAGAAGGCCTCCGCCAAGACCCCCCGCCACGCCCGCGAGGCAAAGGGCGCTGCCGGCGACGCCGAGGTTCTCTCCTCGATGCTCCCGCTGATCCGCAAGGCCGCGGACGTGGAGGAAGTGGACGCCCAAGCCGTCCAGGCCGCGCGGCAACTGCTCCAGTCCGACCAGCTCGACACGCCCGAAGCCGCCCGCCGCGCCGCCGAGGCGATTCTCGGCGGGGGCATCTAGGGCCCATCTAACGGCC
>Ga0102959_1000239_pt1 | contig 17307 bp, 11 predicted proteins | sample SalPonF2_B_D2_MG_FD_84520 | JGI IMG/M metagenome (GOLD analysis project Ga0102959, IMG submission 84520) | Salt pond soil microbial communities from South San Francisco under conditions of wetland restoration - Salt Pond MetaG SF2_B_D2_MG ...
CAGGCCTTCGGCCTGGGACGGCGACAGCCCCGCTCCCGTCTTCGCCTTCGGCTGCGCCGCGGCAGGCCGCTGGCGCTCGCGGCTCCGACGTCCGGCCTCGGGGAGCGTTGTGACCGTATGTCGCTGCTCTCCTGCCTTCTTGCCGCTTGCCTTGCCGTTGGCGAGCGTTGTGGCTGTCTAATCGTCGATTGTCAATTCGCCAATCGTCAATCGCTTCCCGCCCTCTGGCTTCTGCCTTCCGTCAGGGCGTTATCCGGAAGTCTTCGGTGAATACCGGTTCCGGGCCGGCGTAGAACTTGATGGTGTACGTGCCGGCCCCGCCGCCCTTGCGGGCGATCTCGCCGGGGTTGAACTGGTAGCCGCGTGTGCCCCAGTCCTTGGACCACGTCACTTCCTGCTCGGCGAGTGTGGTGCGGCTTTCCTTACGGACGATCGCCATGCGGAAGCGGTTGCGGTCGCAGGCGGCCGGCAGCTTGATCACCACGTACATCTTCTCGGCGGAGGCGGGGAACTTATTGGTGTACGTCCACTGGTTGTCATACAGCTCGCTGGCGGTCTTGAGGACTTCCTTCGGCTTGACCTTGATCTTCTTGCGCACGATGCAAAACTGCTGCATCATGTCGGAGGCCGCCCGGTCGCCGGCGGCCTGGAGGCAGGCGAACGGGTCCATCGAGGGCGGCGAGCCCTGCGCCCACGCGCGGGCCGTGATCGGCTGCGGGGTGGTGTAGATCGGCTTGCCGTCGGACAGGCGGATGAGCGTGGCGGTGATGGCCACGTTGGCCTCGTTTCGCGTGACGGTGTAGGTGCGGTAGCCGGCCACGTAGGTCATCTTGGTGTGCGGGTTGAACTGGTAGACGGGGTCCTGCTTTCGCTCGTTGCGCTGCGTGGCGGTGTAATTGGTCACCGTGCCCACCAGGATGGCCTTGGCTTGGAGGCCCTTGACGTCGCGGAACCGCTGGGCGGCCTGCATCGGGTCGTCGGCCATGGCGGCCTGGAGGCTGCGCTCGTCCATAATCGCCTTGAGGTGCGCGGCGTTGAACATCTGGTAGGTGCCGTTGGCGGTCATGGCGGAGGCCACCTTGTCCGAGAGGATATCCCCGGCGTTGCGGTCTTGGGTGGCGTTGGTGAACGGAACCACGGCCACCGGCATGCCGCGCATGTCATCCGTGTAGAACGTGGGATACTGCACGATGGTGATCTCCTTCGTGCAGCCGCCGGCCAGGACCGCTCCGGAGAGCACCAGCAGGCAACAGGTCCAGCGGATCGGAAACGCAAGCTTCATCACACGGCTCCTTGCCATTGAAAGAGAAAGGCGGATACAGGTTCTGCCGGAGTATACATCGGCCGGGCGAAACGGAAAAGCCCAACCTTTGGCCGGAACCCCCGGCCATCTTTCTCACCGGTCGGCCGCGTCCTGGGCCGCCTGTCGCCAGAGGCGAAGCAGCGATTCATGCGTCAGGCCGAACGTCTCTCGCAGGGCCTTCTCGCTGGGTTTGCCCTCCTTGAGCTTGCCGACAAACCGGACGAACGCCTTGCGGTCTTTCGCGATGAGCCATCGCACCAGGCCCTGCGCCACGCCGTAGTCAAAGGCGTCCATCTTCAGGTCCGTGAACACGTGCGAGGCGTCCGCGCCGTGCTCGGCGACCTGCTTGGCGGCCGCCTCGTCGCGGCGGGAAGCCAGCCAGCCGGGCACAAGCTCGGCGGCCATGTACTCGGCCAGCCCTTCATCCACCCATTTCGGCAGCGAGCGGTTGGTGAGGTACCGGCAGGCGAAGGCGTGCGTCATCTCGTGGACGAGAAGTTCCTCGAACGTCTTGCCGAACCAAGAGCGGTTCATGGCGATATACACGAACCCCTCGCCGTCGTGGTGGTAGTACGCCCCGGCCGTTTCCATCGCCCGCTGGCCATTCTCGCGGGCGAAGCGGGTGTACTGCTCGCTCTCGGCGAAGAGAAACACCGCAAGCCGCCCCGCCCAGATGTTCCGCGACGCCGGAACGCCGAACTGCTCGGCCAGGGCGGCGTAAGCCTTCTCGCAGAGCGTGGCGAAGCCGGTGTCCGCCCCTTTGGGGTGGGCGGTGTACAGAACGAAGCACTTTGTCTCCACGGCGCGGAGGTCGCCGGAGTAGGGGCGAGCCTTGGCGGCCATGGCGTCGGACCGCCGGCGATTGGCGGCCGCCTGTTCGTCGGTGGCAGGCTCGCAGTTCGGGTGCAGGGCGGCGACGGCCTCGGCGAGCAGCGATTCGACCTCGGCCTTGAGCGATGGGTCCAGTTCGACGGCCGCGCTGAACTCCCGCCGAGCGAACGTGGGCAGATGGCTGGCCAGGCAGAACCGCCCCAGGGCCATGCGGTCGGCGGCGCTGCGGGGGTCGATCAGCCTGCGTCGGATGGCGTAGACGTTGGCCGGCTTGACCTGCCGGAGCGGAATGACCTTGCGGTCCGGGCCGATCTGCAGCGTGAGTCGCGCGTCATCGAGTTCCAGCAGCTTGCCGCGGAAGGACTTGCCGTCGGTCAGCAGGACGGTCACGCGGACGGGCCTGCCGGCGGCCGCGGCCGGGCGCGTGGCCGGCCGAGACGCCGGACGGCTGGCCGGCTCCGCGGGGGAGGCTTGCTGCCCCGAGGCGCCCAACGCCAGCGCGGCGCACAGCAACAGCATTCGTTTCGCCGCGGTTCTCACGCGTGCATTGTACCGCGCGGAGGGGGGCGCTCAGGCGGCTTCTTCCGCCATCGCGGTTCGGCTCAGGCGAGGATCGTCACATCTTCCCCGAACGCGTGGAGCGCCTCGACGTGGTCGGCGTTCATCACGGCGTCGATTTTGGCCGTGGCGCCCTCGTAGCTCTGCTTCTCCACCTCCGCGTGGGAGAGGATGTAGTTCATCAGCTTGCCGTTGCCGCAGTTGGCCCTGAGCCGCACGTGCATGCGCCCGCCGGCCGCGGCGCGGCCCACGGCCGCCATGAGCCGATCCGCCCCCACGCCCGTGGCCGCGGACACGAACACCGCCTCGGGGTGCTTCGCGGCGAGCACCTGCCGGACGGTCGGGTCCAGGATGCGGTCGGTCTTGTTCAGCGCCAGCAGGAGGCGCGAGCGGTCGCAGCCGAGTTCGTCCAGCACCTCGTGGACGGAGTCGATCTGCTGCTCGACGCGGTCGCTGGAGGCGTCCGCCACGTGCAGCAACAGGTCGGCGTGGATGGCCTCCTCCAGCGTCGCGCGGAAGCTTGCCACCAGGTGGTGCGGCAGGTCGCGCACGAAGCCGACGGTGTCGCTCAGCAGGCAGTGGGTGCCGTTATCCAGGTCCCAACGGCGGGTGCGGGTATCCAGCGTGGCGAAGAGCTGGTCCGCCACGTACACGTCCGCCCCGGTCAGCAGGTTCATCAGCGTGCTCTTGCCGGCGTTGGTGTAGCCCACGAGGCACACGCGGAAGCCCTCCCCGCGGGAGCGGACCTGGCGGACCTTGCGCCGGTCGATCTCGGCGATGCGTCGCTTGAGGAACGTCAGCCGCTTCTGCACGAGCCGGCGGTCGATCTCGATCTGCTTTTCGCCGGGGCCGCGCGTGCCGATGCCGCCCACGGCCGCCGCGGCCGAGGAGGCCCCGCCGGCGATCCGCTCCAGGTGCGTCCACATGTGGTGCAGGCGTGGGTAGGTGTACTCGAGCTGGGCCAGCTCCACCTGGAGCCGCGACTCATGCGTGCGGGCATGCGCGGCGAAGATGTCCAGAATCAGCTCGCTGCGGTCGATGACCTTGCGGGAGGCGACCTTCTCCAGGTCGCGGATCTGCGCGGGAGACAGGTCGTTGTCGAAGAGGATCGTGTCGATCTCGTTCTGGTCCGCCCGGTCGGCGATCTGCTCCGCCTTGCCCGTGCCGACGTACAGCCCCGGGTGGATCTTCCGCCGATTGACGAGCATCTCGTCGACGACGTCCGCCCCGGCCGTCTTGGCCAGGGCCCGCAGCTCGCCGATGGGGTCCGCCGGATCGTTCTTCGCTCCCGGCAGCAGCACCGAGACCAGCAGCACTCGCTCGGCCTGGACCGCCAGTTTCTCACGTTTCAGTTCATTCATGTACGGCTTCGGCGCCTCCACACTTGCCGCATTATACAGTATCGCCCGGCCACGCGGAGGCCGATCACCCGAACACCCACAGCACGATCGGCAGGACGAGAACGAGGTACATCACCGTGTTGACGATGAACAGCAAGGACGCGTCGCGCGGGCGGAGGTTGAACATGTTGGACACCGCCACCACCGTCACGGCCATCGGCACGAACGCTTCGATCAGCGCCACGGAGCGCACCTCGCCCCCCAGCGGCCAGGGCGTCAGGCGAGTGGCCGTCACCAGCCCCAGGCCCACGCCGGCCGCCACGACGAACCGCAGCAGCGCCAGCACCCAGATGTTCCGCCGGATCGCCTTCAGCCCGGAAACGTGCAGCCGCAGCCCGATGGAGAAGTACGCCAGCGCGATCACCAGGAGCATGAGCCCGTCGATGAGGAAGTACCGGCTCACGGCCGCCGGGCGCGGCACGCCCGCCAGCGACAGCGTCAGCCCGGTCAGCGAGAGGAACATGCCCAGCGAGCGCCAGTCGAAGATGCTCCGCAGCATCAGCCGCGCCAGCGACCGGCCCGGGGCGTGCTCGCCGAAGTGCCGGGCGATGGGGTAGATGATCGTCACGATCATCGGGTGCCACATCACGCCGTACACGCTCACCAGCTCCACGCCCAACTCGGCGAACAGGATGTACGCCACGAAGCCGCCCATGGTGAAGCTCGTGTTGCCGATGGCCGGGGCGATGGTCATGAGCCCCTGCTCGCGCGAGTCGCGGCGGAAGACCGCCCGCGCCACCAGCGCGCCGATGCCCGCCATGATCGGCGCCTGGAGGAAGCCCAGCACCGGCAGCCAGGCGTGCTCGGCGCGAAGCTTGAGCCCCCACACGCCCAGCAGGCCCACCGAGGAGTAGCCGAAGACCACCACCCACGTCATGATCGTCTGGGCGAGCCGCTCCGGCACGAGCTTCGCGCGGCGCGCGACGTAGCCCGCCACCGAGGCCAGCACCACCAGGCTGATGGTCACCGCGAATCTCTGCTCAAACGTCACCGCGCCGTTCTCCCAAGTAGACCGAGCGCATCACGGTAGGCGCGCTGGCCATTGCAGACAAGCGCAATCCTCATGAACCGTCATGGCGGCTTTCGTGTATAACAGTGCGTGGGAACCGTAATGAAGAAAACAATCATCGCCATGGCGATCGCGGCGGGGCTGTTCGCGCTGGTTCACGCCATCGGGGCGGCCATGCCGGACAGCGCGTCCGTCCCCGCCACGAAGCCCGCCTCCGCGCCGGCCTCCGCCCCGGCCGAGACCGCGGAGATAACCCTCCTGCACATCAACGACTCGCACGGGCGGATCGACCCGTACCAGGTGAAGGGCGAGCCCGTCGGCGGGTACGTGCGGCTGGCCTCGCTGGTGAAGGACATCCGCAAGACCAGCACCTCCGACCGCGTCTTTCTGCTGCACGCCGGCGACGTGCTCAGCCGGGGCGACCGGCTCACGCGGCGCACGCTCGGCGCGGCCAACGTGCAGATCCTCAACCACCTCGGCTTCGACGCCTGGACGCCCGGCAACGGCGAGTTCTATGACGGCACGAAGAACCTCCAGGCGCGCATCCGGGAGGCGGAGTTCCCCGTACTGACGGCCAACGTCACGCTTAAGAAGGGCGGCGGGCCTCTCGGCCGGGAGTACGTCATCGAGCGGGCGGGGCCGGTGAAGATGGCGATCTTCGGCCTGTGCCTGGTGCGCCCCAGCCACGACGTCAGCGCGAACCTCACCGTCACCAAGCCGGGGGAGACGTCCAAAGCTCTTGTGCCGAAGCTGCGCGAGAAGGCGGACGTGGTGGTGGCCCTCACGCACCTCGGCTACGGCATGGACCGCTGGCTGGGGGAGAACGTGCCCGGCATCGACGTGATCATCGGCGGGCACACGCACACGCGGCTCTCCGGCGGCAGCCGGGTGAAGGCCCCCGACGGCCGGGAAACGCTCATCGTCCAGGCCGAGGAGTACATGAAGTATTGCGGCGTGGTGAACCTGAAGCTCCGCAAGACCGGCGGCCGGTGGACGATCGTGGAGTCGGCCGCGTCTCTCGTGCCGCTGGACGAGAAGCTCCAGCCGGATGCCGAGACCGCTCGGCTGATCGAGAAGCTCAAGGCGGCCGCCGAGCCGGGCTCCTGAGTTGCGGGTCTTCGGCTTGGTTTCTCCGCCAAACAGGCCTTGGATGAGCGCGAAAAAGCGGCCCGGCCGGAGCAACGTCCGGCGGGGCCGGGTGTGTCCATCACGCGCGGCAGGACTCGAACCTGCAACCTTCGGTTCCGTAGACCGACGCTCTATCCATTGAGCTACGCGCGCATCCTTTACGGCAGCCCCTTACTATACCGCATTGCCGCGCGCCGGCAAGCAATTTTGCGCGATGGGCCCGCGGGCCACGGGGGCTCGCCTTGCCGCGCCGGGGCATCCGCAAGCCGCACGGGCAAGACCCCCGGCCGGCCGATGTCCGTGCCGACTATCCGCTCTTCTCCGGCCGTAGCCAGCCCGGAGGGGCAACTCCGGCCGGCGGAACCAGATTCTACGCAAGACGCTCTAGAACCACCACGCCTGGCCGGTCTTCTCGTAGAGGATCACGCCCTGGAGGTACTCGACGGCCTTCTCGAAGCCCTCGTTCACGCTCATCAGCGAGTCCTCGTGCTCGATGCTGATCACGCCGTCATAGCCCTGCATCCGCAGCATGCTGACGAACGGCTTCCAGAAGTCGTCGCCGTGGCCGTAGCCGCAGGTGCGGAACACCCAGCCGCGCTGGAGCACTTCTCCGTAGCTCTTGGTGTCCAGGTTGCCGCAGGTTCCGGCGTTCCAGCCGTGGATGGCGCAGTCCTTGGCGTGCACGTGGAAGAGGCACTTGTTCTCGCCGAGGTACTTGGCGGCCATCACGGGGTCGATCCCCTGCCAGAAGAAGTGGCTCGGGTCCAGGTTCGCGCCGAGCTGCTTGCCGGCCGCCTTGCGAAGCCGGACGATCGCCTCCGGGTTGCTCACCGTCATGCCCGGATGCGCCTCGAAGGCGATCTTCACGCCGACCTTGGCGGCGAAGTCGTTCTCCTTCTTCCAGAACGGGATGAGCACCTTCTCCCACTGGTACTCGGAGATCTCCGTGAAGTCGTCCGGCCAGGGGCAGGTGACCCAGTTGGGCGTCTTGTCGTTCGGGCCGCCACCGGGGCAGCCGGAAAAGTTGATGGCCACCGTCTTGAACTCGGCCGCCAGCATCACCGCGTCGCGGTGGGCCTTCTGGTGGGCCGCGGCGATCTTCTTGTTCGGATGCACCGGGTTGCCGTGCGCGGCGATGCCCTGCACCTCCAGCTCGCGGTCGGCGAGCTTTTTCTTCAACTCGGCGAGCTTCTTCTTGTTCTTGTGGATGCCGGCCAGCTTCCACGGGTCGCCCGGATACGCCCCGACGGGCAGCTCGATGGCGTCCAGCCCGACCTCCTGGCAGTAGTCCAGCGCGTCGTCCAGTTTCATTCCGGTGAACAGTGCGCCCATTACGCCCAGCTTCATGACTTGCTCCTTTGCGCTCTTGCGGTATCGCGGTGCGAAGGGTCTGTTCTCTGCTTTCTGCGGCCGCTTGCCATTATGCCAGCCCCGCCGGCGGATGCAACCATTGCGGATTGCGAATTGCGGGCGGCAACGGCAGCAGCCGCACCCACGACATACCACGAATGACACGAATGGACACGAATCACACGGAGACAGAACAGCCAAGCCTGCTGCTGACAAGGACAAACCACAGAAGTTGCCTGGGCAGTGCTTCGTTGTATTCGTGTAATCCGTGGAAATTCGTGTCATTCGTGGTAAGCCGTTGCTGTTGGAACCCATCGAAACCGTGGACCGGTGTCGTTGTCGTTGAGTTGTGAGGGCGGGGGAGGGTATGCTGGCGAGATGCGGACAGAGTCTCCACAGCATCTGGCGCGGGGCGGGAAGTGGGATACCGGCGGATTCCTGCTGGACGCGGCCGCGATGCCGCGACCGGCGGACCTGGCGGGCCTCTACGGCAACGCCCGGCCGGTCGAGCTGGAGATCGGCTCCGGCAAGGGCACGTTCCTGCTGGCCCGCGCGAAGGCCCGGCCGGAGGTGAACTTCCTCGGCATCGAGTGGGCGGGCGCGTACGCGGCGTACTGCGCGGACCGCTTTCGCCGCCACGGTCTGGCGAACGTCCGCATGGTCCACGCCGACGCGACGTACTTTCTGCCGAAGCACCTGGCCGCGGCGGCCGTGCAGCGCGTGCACATCTACTTCCCGGACCCGTGGCCCAAGCGCCGCCACCACCGGCGGCGGAGCATCCAACGGCCGTTCCTGGCCGAACTGCGGCGCGTGCTGACGCCGGGCGGGCAACTGCTGATCGTCACCGACCACGCGGACTACGCACAGCACATCCATCGCGTGCTGGAAGGGGCGCCCGGCTTCGCGCGGATCGACTTCCCGAAGATGGTCGACGCGGAGGACGGGCGGGTCGGCACGAACTTCGAGCGGAAGTACATCGCCCAGGGCCGGCCGTTCTACCGCTTCGCGCGGCTCCGTATCCGCTGAGAGCCCCTCCAGCCGAACGCGGCGGCCGGCGGCGGCTGCCGGTTGGCTTCTTCGTTCAACTTCCAGCGCGGGCGCTCGATAAATGGGGCGCGGAACTTTGCCTCCAGCCGACCTTTCTTCTCCAGGTGGTCCAGGCAGGCCCGCAGGCAGCCCCGCCCCACGCAGTGGGTCAGGTGGCGGAAGCTGAAGGTACACCCACTTCTGGTAGCTGTTGCGGTCGGCGTCTTCCGGCTCCGTGCCGTTCCAGAAGGGGCTGAAGCGTTTATCGTGCTCGGCGTGCACCTGGGCGCACTTGTGGCAGTCCAGCGTGGCGTGCCGGAACGTGCGGCCTTCGATCTCGAATGTCACATCCGGCTTGAGCGGAATGGCGTCCGCCTCGCACTCGCGGGCGCACGCGCCGCACAGGTCGCAGATGGGCTCTTCCAGTAGCGGGGTGGGCTCCAGCTCGGCGTTGGTGAGCACCGCGAAGACGCGCTGCCGCGGCCCGAACTGCGGCGTGAGGAACACCTTGCTGAGTCCCAGTTCGCCCAGGCCGGCCGCGCAGCCCACCACCCGCAGGCTGATGACGCCGTCCGGGCCGTCGGGGAAGTCTTCCCGCACCGGCCGGCCGGTGTGGGCGTGGAACGGGTTGTGCACCGGCACGCCGTCGTAGCCGTTCTCTTCCAGGGCCAGGACGATGCTCCGCAGGACCATCGGGGCCATGACCTCGTTGAGGTATCAGTAATTGTCGCAGTTGTACGCCTGCCAGTACGTGCCTTCCTCCACGGCCTTCAGGGCGCCGCGCTCGTGGCGGATGGCGATGGCGATGGCGGTTTGCGTGGGCGGATAGATCGTGCGCGGGTTGACCTCGCGCGGGGCGTTGTCGAAGCGGGCGATGGGCGCGAAGCCCACGAGGTCCGCCCCGGCCGAAAGGGCCGCGGCGCGAATGGTTTCGGTCAAGGCCATGCGGAGAGTCCTGAATCGGGGCTTCGCTTACTATAGCAGACCGCTCGGCCGCCGTGACAATTGAAGCGCAATGCTCTACCATATTCCGCGAAGAGAACACGAACGCGGCCGCAAAAGGAAATGCACCATGACGCTCCCGGTTCTTCTTGCACAGACCACGCAAACGGCGACGAACCCCGCGCCCATCGAGCTTCCGGCGTCTCTGAGCTGGCTGGAGTTCCTCACCAAGACGTTCTTCCTGCACAACTCCTTGCTGCAGTGGACGGGGCTGTTCGGGGTGCTGCTGGTGAGCTTCGTGGCGGGCAAGCTTGTCTCGATGCTGCTGGAGCGGCACGGCAAGAAGGTGCAGGAAGGCCAGCGGCTGTACGTGTTGGCGCTGCTGTTCACCAGCATGTCCGGACCGGTGAAGATGATCGCCCTGGCCGGCGGGCTTTACGTGGCCGGGCAGTTCATGCACCTGACGTACAAGGACGGGAACATTGACCTGCAGAGCCTGTGGGACCAGTGCGCCACGACGATCGCCGTGCTGGCGACCGCGTGGTACATCTTCCGGCTCGTGGACGTGATCGAGTTCTACCTCCGCCGGTGGACCTCGCGCACGGAGACCACGCTGGACGACCAGCTCGTGCCGCTGCTGCGAAAGACCCTGCGCGTGTTCGTGGTGATCATCGCGGCGCTGTTCATCGCGCAGAACGTGTTCCGCTGGGACATCGGCGCGCTGATCGCCGGCCTCGGCGTCGGCGGCCTGGCCTTCGCCCTGGCCGCCAAGGACATGCTGAGCAACCTGTTCGGCTCGATGACGATCTTCATGGACCGCCCGTTTACGATGGGCCACTTCGTGCGGATTCAGGGCCACCTCGGCGTGATCGAGGAGGTGGGCTTCCGCTCGACGCGCGTCCGCACGCTGGATGGGCACCTGGTGACGATTCCCAATTCCGTCGTGGCCAACGAGCCGATCGAGAACATCACCCGTCGGCCGAGCATCCGACGCTTGCTGAACGTGACGGTGACCTACGACACCCCGCCGGAGAAGGTGCAGCGCGGCGTGGACATCATCCATGAAATGCTGGAGGCCCGCAAAGACAAGCTCGCCGTGGAGAACCCGTACCGCGTGTACTTCAGCGACTTCAACGCCGCGAGCCTGAATATCGTGGTGTACTACTGGTTCAGCGTGAATGACTGGTGGGCGTTCCAGGAGTTCAACCACGAGTTCAACATGGAGTTGCTGCGGCGCTACAACGAGGAAGGCATCGAGTTCGCCTTCCCGACACAGACCCTGTACGTGAAGCAGGACTCGCCGTTCGAGGCGAGCGTGCGGATGGGAGCAAGAGACCCGTCGCCGGGCAGCGAGGGCTAGAGCATTTTGCGGAAATCTGGTCGCCCTCTTGGTGTTTACGGCTTCGCCTGGCGGTGTCCCTTACTGACGGGCTCGTCGCCGCCGTCAATCGAACCGCGTCACGGCCGCGGACGCCTCGCCGGATTCGCTGTATCGCGAGCGGACGGGCAGGTCTTTCCGGCCGCGCCAGCGCCCGTTGCGGCCGTTGCCGCCGGGGGCCGGGGGCTTGGGGCGGAGCACCAGCAGGTTCTGGTCTCCCAATAACTCCACCAGTTCATCGATCAGCTTCCGGCTGGGTTTCACGCGGAAGGCGTCTCCGGCGCGGATCACCACGCGCACCTCCGGCCGGCCGACGGGGATCGTCTCGATCTGAAGCTCCGTGGCGCCGCGATGGGCGGCCAGCACGCTCTGGAGCCTCTCCACCAGAGCCGCGTCCTTGCCGCGTCCGCCCAGGCGGATCAATACCGACGCGGTGAACTGCGCCACCGCCTCGTCGATGGGGATCACCCGGTCGATCTTGATGCTCGGCCGCTCGCGCTGGCGGTCGATGCTGCCGACCACGAACACGAGGTTTTCCGGCTTCAGCAGGTCGCTGACCTGCTCGTACGTGTCCGGGAAGACCACCGCGTCGGCCTTGCCGGTGAGGTCTTCCAGCGTGAGCATGGCCATCTTTCGGTTGCTCTTGCGGGTGTAGGTGTTGCGCACCTGGGCGATCATGCAGCCGATGACGCACGGCGTGCCGTCGCCGGATTGCTCCAGGCGGGCGAGGCCCACGCCCGGGGGCGATGAGAGGCTCTCCAGCTCCCGGCCGAAGCTCACCAGCGGGTGGGAAGACACGTAGAACCCCAGGGTCTCCTTCTCCGCCTGGAGCAGTTCGGACTCGCTCCACGCCTCGACCTTCGGGAAGACGGGCCGGGTGTCTTGCTCGCCGCCGAGCATGCCGAACATGCTCATCTGCCCGGTGCGGCGGTCTTCCGCGGCGGACTGCCCGGCGGCGATGGCGCTGTCCAGCGCGGCGGACATCTGGGCGCGGGTGGCGCCGTGGGCGTCGAAGGCCCCGCACTTGATCAGCGCCTCGGTGGTGGCGCGGTTGACGGCCCGCAGGTCCACGCGGTTGCAGAAGTCGAAGAGGTCCTTGAACGCCCCTTCCTCCCGCGCGGCGAGGATGGCGTCCACCGCCTTGTGGCCCACGCCCTTGACCGCCGCCAGGCCGAAGCGGACGGTGCGGTCATCGACCACGGTGAAGTCTCGCCCGCAGGTGTTGATATCCGGCGCGCCGATGGAGATGCCCATTCGCGCGGCCTCGGCCATGTACTGGACCACCTTGTCCGTGTCGCCGCACTCGAAGGTGAGCGTGGCGGCGAGGAACTCGGCCGGGTGATGCACCTTGAAGTAGGCGCTCTGGTAGGCCACGATCGCGTAGCGCGTGGAGTGGGCCTTGTTGAAGCCGTAGCCGGCGAACTTGAGGATCAGCTCGAACAACTCGTCGGCCTGGCCCTCCGAGATGCCGTTTTCGACCGCGCCCCGGAGGAAGTTCGGGCGCTCGGCGGCGATGGTTGCTTCCTTCTTCTTGGAGATCGCCTTGATGAGCGTCAGCGCGCGGTTCAGCGGCAGCTTGCCCAGCCGGTTGAGCACCTGCATCACCTGCTCCTGGTAGGCCATGATGCCGTACGTCTCGGCCAGCAGGTCGTCGACCAGCTCGTGGACGCTGGGCACCGGCTCCCGCCCCGCCTTGCGGGCGCAGTAGCTGGGGATCAGCTCCATCGGGCCGGGGCGGTACAGGGCGTTGGCGGCGATGAGGTCTTCGATCCGCGTCGGCTGCATCTGGAGCAGCACGTTTTTCATGCCGTCGGACTCGAACTGGAACACCCCGTCCGTCTCGCCGCGGCGGAACAGGGCGTACACGTCCGCATCGTCCAGCGGCAGGGCCTCCGGGTCGAGGTCCTTCCCGCTTCGGCCGGCCACCAGTTCACGCGCCCGCTGGATGATCGTCAGCGTCCGCAGGCCGAGGAAGTCCATCTTCATGGCCCCGGCCAGCTCGCACATCTTGCCGTCCCACTGGGTGATGGCGTCTTCGCTGTCGGCCTGCTTGCACAGCGGCAGGAACGTCTCCAGCGGCTCGTCGCAGACGATCACCCCCGCGGCGTGCACGCCGGCGTGGCGGTTCATGCCCTCCAGCCGCAGGCCGTAGTCGATGATCTCCCGCACCTGCTCGTTGCTCTCGTAGAGCCGCTGGAGCTGCGGCTCGCCGCTCAGGGCGCTTTGCAGCGTGACCTTGGGCCCTTCCGGCACGAGCTTGCAGACGGCGTCCACCTCCGGCAGCGGCACGTCCAGCACGCGGCCGACGTCGCGGATGACGGCCCGGGCCTTGAGCGTTCCGTAGGTGATGATCTGCGCCACGTGGCCGTACTTTTCGCGGACGTAGCGGATGATCTCGCCGCGGCCCTCCTGGCAGATGTCGATGTCGATGTCCGGCGCCTCGGCCCGCTCGGGGTCCGTGAAACGCTCGAACAGCAGGCCGTAGCGCAGCGGGTCCACGTCGGCGACGCCCAGCGAGTAGCCCAGCAGCGTGGCCACGCCGCTGCCGCGCGGCGCGGCGGGAATGCTGCGCCGGCGGGCGTGCTGGACGAAGTCGTTGACGATCAGGAAGTACGAACTGTAGCCCTTGTCCTTGATCACTTGCAGCTCGCGCTCGAGGCGCTCGGTGTACTCGGCCGGAACCTCGCGGCCCTGGAACCGCCGGCCCAGCCCGTCGAAGGCCAGCCGGCGAAGGTACGCGTCGTCGTCGGAGCCGTCGGGCGTGCGGAACACCGGCAGGTGCTCCGTGGAGAAGTCCAACTCCACGTCGCACATTTCGGCGATGCGGAGCGTGCTGTCGGCTGCGGCCGGCCAGGCGGCCAGGGCCTGTCGCATCTCCTCCGGGCTCTTGAGGTACACTTCCTCGGTGTACTTCAGCCTGCCTTCGGAGTGGAGCGTCTTGCCGGTGGAAATGCAGGTGAGCACCTCGTGGGCCTTCTTGTCGTCCCGCGTGAGGAAGTGCACGTCATTGGTGCCGACCACGCCCACGCCCAACTCGCCGGCCAGGCGGATCAGCTCCGGGTTCACGCGGTCCTGCTCCGGCAGGCCCTGGTTCTGGACCTCGATGAAGAACCGTTCCGCCCCGAAGATGTCTTTGTATTCCCCGGCCAGGCGGCGGGCCTTGTCGTAGTCTCCGGCCAGCAGGGCCTGCGGCACCTCCCCGCCGAGGCAGGCTGTGGAGCACAGCAGCCCCTCGTTGCACTCGGCCAGCAGTTCGCGGTCCACGCGCGGCTTGTAGTAGAAGCCCTCCATGAACGCCCGGCTGGAGAGCTTCAGCAAATTGCGCCAGCCGGCCTGGTTCATCGCCAGCAGCAGCAGGTGATAGCAGGCGGTCTGCTGGTTGCCCATGGAGCGGTCCTGCCGCGTGGTGGGAGAGATGTACGCCTCGATGCCGAGGATCGGCTTGACGCCGGCCTTCTTGGCGGCCCGGTAGAAATCCGCGGCGCCGTACAGGTTGCCGTGGTCGGTGAGGGCGAGGCTCGTCATGCCGTGCCCGACGGCCGTGCGGAGAAGGTCGTCGATTCGGTTGGCCCCGTCCAGCAGCGAGTAGTGCGAATGGACGTGCAGGTGAACGAATGAATCCATGGCTTCCATGCTCCCGGATAACGTCTCGGGCGGCATCGTACCAGACCCGGCCCCGGCGAAAAAGCTTCGGATGCGGCGCGCGTTCTTCCGTCGGCGGCGCTACAGTGAAGCAACAAGGGTTTGGGGCCGGACGACGGGCCAATATGGGCCCGCCACGATGACCCCATAAGCGATCACGGTGATCGCAAAACGGGGCGAGTAGTGCTGGAGCTGCTCGCCCTCGTTGTTGCGCGGATGGAGAAGCACGTGCGAGCCTTCCCGAGCCGAAAAGCCCGTATTGCCAGTCAAATCAAAGGGTTAAGTGCTCAGGAACGTCAACTCCACCACGGCGTAGCCTTCCAGCTTCTCCAGCGAGAAGCTCACCCGCCCGGCGGATTGCTCGAAGACGAGGTCCGAGCCCTCCGGCGCCAGGCGCACGGCCTTCACCGGCCGGTCCGCGCGGATGGACACCCGCACGTCGTGCAGCGGCAGCACGTCCTCGATGATGTCGAAGTCCATCCCGCGCCGCTCCGGCACGTAGTGCAGCAGATGCGCCACCAGTCGGCCCTCGGCGGGCTGCTCGTTGACCGTGACGATGGCCGTGCTGGGGGCATTGGTCCGCACGAGCGGCTCGGCCAGCAGCAGGTCCAACGCGTTGAGCACCAGCCGCTTGCACCACAGCGGCGCGCACTGGGCGTACTGAGAGAACACCGGATGGGCGAAGTAGATCGCCCGGCCGCTGCGGACGACGGCCGGGTAGCATTTGTCTCCGGTGGACGGAGCGTGCCGGTGGGAGCAGTAATGCCGCCACGTGCGGTTGAAGTACGGCGCGGCCGCGTGGGCCAGCACCTCCGCGTCCGGACCGGCCGAAACCTCCAGCGCCCGCAGGTACATCACGTGCTCCGCCTCCGGCAACCCCGCGCCGATCTCCCCCTCCGGCACGAGGAAGTCCGGGTTGTACGGCGCCTCGCCCAGCAGCGTCACGCCCAGCGCCTCCAGCGCGAAGCGGCCGGCCGCCTCGCCGGCCTCTCCGCTGACGAGGCTCCTGCCGCCGGCGTCGTCTCGGTAGCGCGTCTCCAGAATGCCCTTGAGCGCCTCGGCCGCGTCCGGCGCCAGCCCCGAAAGGCAAGAGGCGATCACCGCCCCGCCCGCGTCCAGGTAGCCTGCCAGCTTCGCCGCCAGTTCCGGCCCCACGGGGATCTCATCCGGCAGGATCACCACCTTGTAGCCGGAAAGCTCCATCGAGGAGTCCACGAAGTCGAACTGGTGCTTGCCTTCCTGCAGCATCCGCGTGACGCCGACGGCCGAGCGGAGCTCGTGCGCGCCCTTGCCGGCGAACTCCTCCGGCGTGAGCACGGCGATATCCGCAAGCGGCGCCGCGCCGCGGCACCACGGCTCGAGCTTCTCCACGCGCTCGTAGACCTTGCCCACCAGCTCGTACGTGGGCCCGTCCAGCACGCCGCGCGGGTGGAGTTGGTCTCCCACGCTGCAGCGGCCGCCGTTGGCGAGCATGCCGAACGCCTCGAACTCCAGCGCCGGCAGGTTCTTGTACGAGTGGAAGTCACCCCATGAGGTGTGGAACTTCGCCGTCATGCCCAGGTGCGGCAGGCCCAGCTTGCGGGCGTATCGCACGGAGATGGGGTAGTGCATGTAGCCCCAGCCGCCGGAGGGCAGGCTCTCCAACTCCCAGTGCGTATAGGCGGCCTTGCTCAGGTCGTCGCGGTCTCGCAGGCCCACGTGCCCGGCGTTGTAGAAGATGCCGCACTCGGCGTTGTGCTGCCGGATGAACTCCGTGGTCTCCAACTTCCACGAGCGCATCATCCGCACGGCGTAGGCCTGGCGGTCCGCGGCGTCGGCCGGGTCGAAGCCGGCCGCCAGCATGCCGTCGATGCAGTGCCGGCAGACGCACGGCACGCACTGCGTGATGTCCAGGAACAGCCCGTCGACGGGCAGCGCGGTGAGCAGGTCACGCAGGTGCTCCTTCAGAAAGTCGCGGTAGGGCGAGTTCACGCACAGGTAGCGGTAGAAGCCCGCCTCGACGGGCGGCGTGCCGGGCAGGGCGCCGCTTGCGTCGATGACGCACCAGTCCGGCCGGCGGGAGGAGGTGTAATTGTCCCACTGGACGGTGGTGTAGACCGGCGCACGGATGCCGCGGGCGTGCAGGGCGTCGATCTGCGCGGGCAGCAGGTCTCGCCGGGCTAGGTGCGGATGCACGCGCCGCGGGTGGACCGCCGAGTCATAGTACAGCCAGCCGTGGTGGCACCGGCCGAAGACGGTGACGGAGCTTACGTGGGCCGCGGCGGCCGTGGCGGCGAAGGCCTGGGGGTCGAAGTCCGCCCCCACGTCCTCGATGGCCTCGCTGGTGTGGAAGTCCAGGTGGATCTGGCGGAACGGAAGGTCGAGTTCGGTCATGGTCGCTGGCTCCTCACGCGCTGCGCGGGCATCGCCGCGGATGCAGGCCGGGTAGCGTAGGGCGGCGGAGGCGCCGAGTCAAATGCCGGTTTCCGGCTCGTGGCGGTAGCCGCAGAAGAGAATCTCGTTCGCCTTCGAGTTCGCCCACGTGATCGCCGTCCACGAGCCATCCCGCACCGTCGCCCGGCCGTACGGGTCGTACGTGCACCGCTCCGCCACGCCCCCGGCCGTGGTTCCTTTACAGCCCCGCTCGCTGGCGCTCGCGGCTCCGACGTCCGGCCTCGTGGAGCGTTGTGGCCGTGCAATCGTCAATTGTCAATCTACAAATCGTCAATCGCTTCCCGCCCTATTGCCTGGTCCCATGTGC
>Ga0102959_1000240_pt1 | contig 17289 bp, 15 predicted proteins | sample SalPonF2_B_D2_MG_FD_84520 | JGI IMG/M metagenome (GOLD analysis project Ga0102959, IMG submission 84520) | Salt pond soil microbial communities from South San Francisco under conditions of wetland restoration - Salt Pond MetaG SF2_B_D2_MG ...
TACCGCATCCCTGAGGTTTCCGTGGTTGTTCGGGTCCAGGACCACGCTGTCGCCGCCGGTCAGTTCAGCCGGCGTGTCGCTCATTCCGATGCCGAAGGCGTCATCGCCCTTGAAGTCCGGGGTGGAATCGTCACTTGCCGTCACGCTGCCGCTGCCGTCGAACTGCGAGAAGTCTGACAGGTCTGTCGCCGCGGAAGTAATGCCGACCTCAACGGTGATGCTGAGGTCCACGCTTGGGGCCACGGTGGACTCGTTGTCCCATGCCAGCACGCCCTTCGTGTTCGCATCCGGGCCGTCAGTCTGGGTCCAGGCCCCATCGCCGTCCAGCACATAGCTGAAGGTCACCGTGGCTTCCAGCAGCGTGCCGAGGGCGGAGTCGAACTTCGGCAACTGGCCCTGGCCCGAGCCCGCGAAGCCTCGCTCGGAGTACGCATAGTCAATCTCGCTGTCATCCACTTCCACATCGGCATCAGAGTTCCAGACGATGTCATACTCCGTGCTGTACACCGGGGAATAGAACTCTGTTTCCGCCGCCTGCCCCGGGGCTGCGGCCCCCAGGCACAACCCCACCAGAATGAAGATACACACTCCGCGCGTCACAGACACATCCATGGCCTGCTCCTTCCATCAAGATAGGAAAATATCAACTGCCCTCGCACCCGCGAGAAAATGCCCAAATCCGGGGGCTCAACCCGGACAAACCCATGCTACCGCACGAAGGACGGAAGTCAAGCGCGGATTTCCATTTCCAGGACAATCGCATATTCGGCCCGGCGGAGAACGGAAGAGATCAGAAGTCAGAGGTCTGAGGTCGGTGATGGCGCGGCATGGGTCGATTGGTTACTTGGTCGATTGGTCAACTGGTGGATCGGGCGTACCGCCGAGGCTCGGAACTCTGGACTCTATCTGCAACAGCCCCGCTCCCGTCTTCGCCTTCGGCTGCGCCGCGGCAGGCCGCTTGCGCACGCGGCTCCGCCGTCCGGCCTCGCGGAGCGCCGTGGCCGTGCCATCGTCAATCGTCGCTGTTCTCCGGCTTGTCCGGCGCGGGGGCGTCGGTCTTCAGGCCGGTGGTGGCGATGTGGTCGATCTGCTCGGCCACCCACTGCTCGCGGAAGGCAGGCAGCGTGATGTGGCTGGCCCACGGCACGATGATGATCTGCTTGGGCTCGGAGGCCGCGTCGAAGACCGCCTGGCTCTGGTCCCAGGGCACGGTGCTGTCCAGCAGGCCGTGCACAAGCAACAGAGGCGTTGTGGTGGTCTGCACGGCGCGGATGCTGGAGGCGTCTTCCGGGTTGAAGCCGGCGATCTGACCGGCTCGCTCCAGCGTGGACATGAAGTCCGCCTCGCTCATCGTCGGCGCGTGGAAGGCCATCCACCGCCGGCAGATGGTCTGGGCGTCCTGGTAGGGGGCCATCGCCACCACGCCCTTGCAGCGCGGCTCGATGGCCGCGTACTGAATGGCCGTCGCCGCGCCCAGCGAAAGCCCGTAGGCGTAGACCGGCTCATGAATTTCCCCATCGCGCAGCAACTCGCCGACGATCGCCTTGACGTCGTGCTTTTCCTTGGCGCCATAGGTGACGTACCGGCCGGTGCTTCGGCCGTGGGCGCGCAGGTCCGGCAGCACCACGTCGAAGCCCCGGTTCGCCAGTCGGCGGGCGAGGCTCAGGTGGGGGGCCTTGGAGTCGCCCAGGTCGTGGAGGATCACCACCGTGCCCCTGGTCTCGGCGGCCGGGCCCTCGGCCGCGGCGGCCTTGACGATCCACGTGTCGATCTCGACGCCGTCGGGCATCTGGAACTGTCGGGCCGCGTCGATCTTGCCGCTCTGGACCAACTGCTCGTTGCTGGCCGTCAGGTCCATCATCTGCCCGAGGTTGGCGGTCGGCTCGATGAGTCGGCGGGCGTAGTCGTCTCGCTGGCAGCCCGTGGAGGCCAGCAGGGCCAGCACGGCCATCGTGATGGCGGTCGGAAGCGGCTTGCGATAGAACCCCTTCATCGTTCGTCTCCTGCCTGCGTCCTTGCCTGTGCCGCGCGCCGCCCGCAGCGCGACGCGGAAGCCAAACGAATACACGCAAAGCATACGCCCGAAGCGGCGAAGAATGCAAGCATGGAACCGGGGATGGAGCGGGGGATCTTCCGTGTCCTTGCCCTTGGCTCGCCCGGAACTTATGATCGGCTCTTCCTTTGTCCAGTGACGTCCGGGGTGTTCACGAAAATGAGAACGCGAAAGAATGCTTGCTGAATTCGTGCACAACATCGACCCGGTGCTGATCGACTTCGGCCCGGTGCAGATCCGCTACTACGGCCTGGTGTTCGCCATCACGCTGCTGGTCGGCTTCGCGTTCTGGCGGGGGCAGATGCGCCGCGGCGGGTATCCGCCGGCCGTGGCGGACGGCTTCCTTGTCTGGGGCGTACTGGCGACCATCGTCGGCGCGCGGCTCGGGCACTGCTTCTTCTACAACGCGGAGTACTACCTGCAGAATCCGCTGGATGTGCTGTGGTTCTGGCAGGGCGGGCTGGCCAGCCACGGGGCCACGGTCGGGCTGGTGGCGGCGACGGCGCTGTACGCCTGGCGGAACCGCATCCGCATTGTCGAGGTGATGGACCGCTTCACGCTCTCGGCGGCGGTGGGGGCCGCCGGCATCCGCCTGGGCAACTTCCTGAACTCGGAAATCGTCGGCCGGCCGACGGATGTGGCGTGGGCCGTCAAGTTCCTGCATTACGGAAATGACGCCGTGCCCGTCGCCCGGCATCCGTCGCAGCTCTACGAGTTCGCCATGGGCCTGACCGTGCTGGGCCTGCTGATCGTCGCCGACCGCCTCGCCGGGCGGGAGAAACGCCCGCTCGGGCTGATGACCGGGCTGTTCTTCGTGCTGTACTTCGCCGGGCGCTTCGGCGTGGAGTTCTTCAAGGAGGCCCACACCCCCGCACGGCGGAGCACGGGCCTGACGATGGGCCAGTACCTCTCAATCCTTCCGTTCGTTTTCGGCGTCGGCCTGTTGGCGTGGGCGTGGCGCAAACGCATTCCCACGGAGCGCTCGGCCGCGGCGGCCGTGGCGCGGCTCCGGGAGCGCGAGGAGCAGCCCGGGAGGCAGGGCGAGGGCGAGGCCGGCAAAGCATCGGCGGCCAAGCGCCGCAAGAAGCGGCAGAGGTGACCTTCCCCTCTCACGTCCCCTTGCGGGCGCGGTAGAGGCTGTCGACCACGTTGCGGACGTACTGCTCGTCGCTGAGGCCGTCGGTGGCCGCCTCGGGGAAGCGGACGACCTCGCGGAAGTGCTCGGCGAGCTCCGCGAACAAGGACACCCGGGCCTCCGGCTCCAGCGAGTCTCTCCGCAACAGGGCGGCGGCGGCCACGCGGGCCTCGGCCGGGCTCACGCGGTTGCGCAGCCGGGCCTCCAGGTGCGGGTGCGCCCGCAACGAGTTGAACTTGCCCTGCAGCACGTCGCGCAGGTCCGGCCGGCCGATGCGCGGCGAGCGGATGACCACCGTGCCGGCGGCGATATCTCCCAGGCGCTGGCAGCGGCGCGAGAGCATGCACGAGACGCCCGCCACCAGGTACAGCATCGGCAGCATGTCCACCAGGCGCAGCAGGTTCCGCAGCACCACCTGCGAGAACGTCAGCCGCAGACCGTGCTCGTCGACCACGCGCAGGCCGAGAACGCGCTTGCCGACGGTCCGCCCGTTCCACAGCCACTCCAGGGCGATGCCGTAACCGAACCATAGCACGAAGTTCAGCAGCAACAGCATCGCCAGCACGAACTCCCCCAGCAGCGCGGCCAGAAAGGCCAGAACCTCCCCCAGCAGCCGCCAGATGCCGATGCCCGCGGCGATGACCACCACCAGGTCGATCAGCCACGCCATGAAGCGCGACACCGGCCCGGCCAGCAGCAGCGAGAAGCGGCAGCCTTCCGGCGTAGTGATAACGAGGCGGTTGTGGCGGTGGCCGGTCATGCGGCTCGCTCCCCGGCCTTGCGGCCGCACCGGCCGAGAAGAAAGCCCAGCAGCCCCAGTTCGATGACGCCGAAGGAAATCTTCAGCCAATACGGCAGCCGCGGCTCGTGGAACTGCGACACGAACGACTCGATAATGCCCGCCCACACCAGCAGCACCGCCACGCCGCCGATCAGCGTCACCAGGTCCGCCGACACCAGCCGCATGCGGGCCTTCAGCGGGTTGCGGTCGCCGTGGCCGATCAGCGCCCGCCCGAGCACCATCCCGGCCTGCCCGGCCAGCAGGATGGCGGGAATCTCGATCGACCCGTGCGGCAGCAGCCAGCCGGCCAAAAACACGCCCTCCCCGGCCCGGATGTAGTCGAAGCACACCGCCCCGAGAATCACGCCGTTGTAGAACAGCAGCAGGATGGTGCCGATGCCGAACGTGAAGCCCAGCGCCAGCGCCATGAAGGAGACGCGCACGTTGTTCTGGATGAGCATCGCCGCGAAGGTCGAGTGGCCGCCGCCCTCGGCGCCGCCGGTCTGCTCTTCTTGCGCGACGCGGTCGGACGGGTCGCCCATCAGGTGCTCGAACGGCAGAATGATGCTCTTGGCCTCCTCGTCCGCCGCCACCGCCACGCCGCCGAACAGCGCCCCGACCAGCGTGGCCGCCGTCGCCAGCAGGAATGAGCCGAAGTGCCGCCGGAACGTCCGCGGAAACGTAACGATGAACCAGTGGATCGGCCGCAGCCGCCGCCGCGGCCGGTCGGCCGAGTGGATCAGCCCGTACGCCCGGGCCACGAGGCTTTCGAGGTACTCCCGCGTCTCCGGGTCGCCGGAGAACGTCTGCACGCGCCCCAGCGCGGAAGACGCCCGCTCGTAGAGGTAGTGCAGGCGGCGGGCCTGGGCCAGGTCCAGCTTGCCGCCGCCGTCCATGCGCCGGAGGGTCTGCTCCAGTTCCCCCCAGGCGGGGCGCTCACGGGCGAGGAATTTCTCCAGGTCGATGATCAAAGCAGTTGCCTCCGCTTGACATTGAGGTACTGCGTGACGATCTCCGGGCAGAGCGTCTCATTGGTCGGCAGGTGGAACTGCACGCCGCGGTGGCTCAGCCGCCGGTGCGTCTCCCGCAGGCGCCGCCATTGCAGGTGCCCGCCGAGCCGCTCGTACACGTCGTCCACGTTCGCCACGTCCCGGCCGGAGAACAGCGGCCCCACGCCGGGAGGGGAGAGCTGGTTGACCAGCACCACGTGCCGCCGGGCCAGCAGCCCCACGTGCTCGGAGAACGTCTCGGAAAGAATCGGGTCGTCCAGGTTCGTCAGGAACACCAGCAGCGCCCGCCGCCGCAGCCGCAGGTGCAGGAAAGAGAACAACTCGGCGAAGTCCGGCGAGACCGGCCGGGCGTGCAGAGAGTACAACGCGTCGCGGCAGGCGCGGTAGTGCGTCTGGCCGTTGCGGGCGCGGACGAACCGGTCTACCCGGTCGGAGAAGCTGCCCACGCCGAAGAGGTCTCCCTGCCGCTCGGCCACCGCGCCGAACACCAGCGCCGCGGTGATGAACCGCTCCAGCATGTTCGGCGGCACGAGGAGCCGCTCGTCGGCGTCCACCTCCGCCGTCGGCTGGCGGGCGCTGAGGCGGGAGGCGTCGATCAGCACGTAGACCTCCTGCGTCCGCTCGATCTGGTACATCTTTGTGGCGGGCCGGCCGCGCTTGGCGGTGGCCTTCCAGTGGATGTCCTGGTACGCGTCGCCGCGGATGTACGGGCGGAGTTGTTCGAACTCCCGCCCCTGGCCGATCTGCCGCTGGGCGTGCAGGCCGAAGGCCCCGCGGTTGAGGAACATCGCCGCCATCCGCTTGCGCTCGCCCTTCAGGTTCGGGTATACGCGCACCTCCGCGCCGCGTCGCTGCCGCCGCCGCGCCAGCCAGAACCCCCATGGCGAGACGGCCCCGAGGTACACCTCCTCCAGCCGATAGCTGCCGCGGCGCCGCGGCAGGCAGTCCAGCGTGACGGTGGAATGCTCCGCCCCGGCGGGCAGGTCGACGGAGATGTCCTCTTGGGCGCAGCCCAGTTCGCCCGGCATCGGGATGCCGAAGCGGATGCGGCGGGCGCGCCGGTCGGCGTTGGCGAGCCGCACGGTCAGTTGCCCGTCCGCGGCCTTGGTCATCCGCGTGAGGGCGGGAAGCTCCGCCTCCACGCCGCGCAGCGATTCGCCGGCGCGGAGAGCGTCATACGCCGGCGCCGCCATGGCCAAGACGGCCAGCGCGTACAGCGCCCCGGCCAGCTCGGGCGCCAGCGCCGCCAGCAGGGCCGCCGGCACGAACCACGCCGCGGCCCAGACGATCAGCCTTCCGCGGGGGAGCCTCATCGCGGCACCGCCACCTCCTGGAGGATGCTCTGGACCACTTCCGGCGTGGTGTGGCCCTCGATCTCGTATTCCGGGCGGAGGATGAGCCGGTGCTCCAGCACCATGGTCGCCAGCGACTTGACATCGTCCGGGGAAACGTAATCTCGCCCATGAATCACCGCCCGCGCCCGGCACGCCAGCAGCAGGGCCTGCGTGGCCCGCGGCCCGGCCCCCACGAGAATGCTCTCGTGCTCGCGCGTGGCGCGCACCACGTCCACCATGTAGCCGAGGATCTCCTCGCGGACAAAAATGCCCTCCAGCGCCGCGCGGAAGCGCGTGAGCTGGCCCGGCGGCAGGACGGCCCGCACCGCTCCGGCGTCCAGCGTGCGCTCCGGGGCGTCGGCGCCGAGCATCCGCTGGGCGAGCGTCAACTCGTGGTCCCGGCCGGGGCAGTCCATGCGGATCTTCAGCATGAAGCGGTCCTTCTGGGCCTCCGGCAGCGGGTAGGTGCCCTCGTACTCGATGGGGTTCTGCGTGGCGAAGACGGTGAAGTTCTCGTCCAGCTCCAGCGTGTCGCGGTCGATGGTCACGCGCCGCTCCTGCATCGCCTGGAGCAGCGCGGCCTGCGTCTTGGCCGGGGCGCGGTTGATCTCGTCGGCCAGCAGGAAGCTCGTGAACACCGGGCCCTTGACCAGCGTGAACTCGTTCTTGTGGAAGTCGAAGACGTTCGTGCCGGTGATGTCCGAGGGCATCAGGTCCGGCGTGAACTGGATGCGGGAGAACTCGCAGCCCAGCACGCGGGCCAGCGTCCGCACCAGCAGCGTCTTGGCGATGCCCGGCACGCCCTCCACCAGCGCGTGGTGGTTGGTGAAGATGGCGATCAGCGCCGCGGTGACCGCCTCCTCCTGGCCGATGATCACCTTGGCCACTTCCGCTCGAACATCCGTCAGCACCTTCTTTAGTTCGTCTGCACTCGGTTCCATGGATTACCTCGCCGGTTGCCCGCCGGCCTTGCCCGGCAGGGTTCGCTCTGTCACGATGTTCTGAATCTCCCGGTACGCGGCGACGGGGTCCTTGGCCCCGCGCGCCGCGGCGGCGGCTTCCGCCCGGCCGCGCGCGTTCTTCGCGTCCTTCCGCCCCTTCGGCAGCGACTTGCCCCACTCCGCCACGCACGTGCCGACCAGCTCGGGCGGCCGCACCGCCTTCCGCAGCAGGTGCACCAGCCCCGCCGAGGACGCCGCCCCCCGCACCGTCTGCCCGCTGAGTTCGGCGATGCGCCCCTCGTCCTTCGGCAGGAAGCTCGTGGCGCTCTTCCAGACCCCCAGCAGCCCCAGGCCGATCAGCACGAACAACAGCCCGCCCAGCCGGTAGCGCCGGCCCAGCGCGGCGATGTTCGTCTGCTCGGCCACGCCGAGGTGCGTTTCGTCGAAGACGATCTCCCCGCTCGACCCCACCAGCCAGGCCAGCAGCTCCGCCCGGCGGTTGTACAGCAGGGCCTCGTTGGTCAGCAGGTAGCTGTCTGCCATGGCCACCAGCGAGCCGGCGCCGACCTTGCGCTCCAGAATGACCGGCCGGTCTTCGACCCGGTAGCGAACCGTCCATTCAGCATCCGGCTCGTCGAACGGCTCGAAGTGGCACGGCGAGTACCAGGGCAGCGGCCGGCCGGATGCCTCAGCGGACGTGGCCGTGGCGGCGAGGGCGCGGGACTCGCCGGCCGGCGAGTGATCGGGCGTCTCGTCCGGCTCCTCCTGCTGCTCGGTCTTCCATTCCAGAAAAAAGCTTCGCTTCGCGCCGCGGCAGTGCAGGCCGATCGCGCTTTCGACGTCCGCGGGCAGGTCGCCGCGGTCTCCGGATTGCAGCGCCAGCACCACGCGCCCGCCGCTCTCGGCGAAGGCGAGCAGTTCGTTCGGCTCGCAGGCGGACCACGCCGTCAACCCCACCAGCAGCAGCGTGCGGCCCGTGCCGTCGCCGAGCTCCTTGAGCGGGCGGTAGTTGCGGCGAGCGGCCACGCCCGGCAGTTCGTCGAGGCTCTCGTAGAGGGCCTTCGCGCCGAGCGGGTCCGTCCGCAGCGAGGAGCAGGGCGGGTAGAGGTCTCCCTGCTCGAAGCGCATGGAGAGCAGTCGCCACAGGCCGAAGACAAAGCCCACGGCCACCACCGCCGCCGCGATCCACAGCCCGGATGTGCTAGGTTTCGTCAAGCTGGCGGATCCTCTTCTGGTTCTCGATGAAGGCGCTGACGATGCCGTCCGTCACGTCGTGCATGCCGTACCATGTGTCTTCGAAGTAGCCCACGTTCCGCGAGAACGCCGAGGCCAACTCCGGCAGGGCGTGGCCGCGACGCTGCAACTCGCGGGAGTATTCCCAGTTGCTCTTGCAGCGGGCGATGGAGATCAGCCCGCGGTCGGCCAGGGCCGCCAGCGCCGCCAGGTACATCGCCCGCAGGGCCAGCCGGCGGTCGCCCTCGGCGAACATCCGCCGCGCGAGGTCCAGCCAGCCTTCCTCCGGCAGGTCTTCGGCGGAGAGGTCCTCATCTTCCAGGTCCGGCGTGGCGGCCGAGGCGGAGGCGGCTTGCTCTTCGTCCTCGTCGCGGCGCTTGCGCAGGGCCCACACGCCCATGACAATCAGAAACACCACGGCCGCGGCCAGCAGGAGGTACATCACCAGCTTGGCCGCCGCGGCCATCCCCGCCGCGGGGCGGGCGTCGGCCGGCTCGCGGGGCGAGGAGCGCCGGGAGAAGAGCTTCCGCAGCCATTCGCCGATCCGCTCCAACACGGAGTTCAGCCAGCGGCTGAGCCAGGTTTCCCGCGGCTCGCCGGCCTGCTGCTCTTGCTCCTGCTCTCGCTCGCGGGGCATCCGCCATGCGTACTTGCGGCGGGAGATTACCCGCCGGATGGAATCATCCAGTTGCTCGGCCGGCGCCTCGCCCTCGGCCCGCGCCACGCGCGGCGCGTCGGGCGCATCCGGCGCCGCTTGGGCCGGGGCGGGAGAGGCCAGCAGCACGCCGGCGCCCAGTAGAAACAGCGCGGCCAGGCCGGCGGAGTTTGTCCGCAGGCGGCGAAGTTCGGCCTTGAGGTCTTCGCCGGTCTGGAGCGACCGCCCGTAGAAGCAGCGCAACGTGGCGACGGCCTTGAGGATCGGGTCCACCATCGCGTAGCTCAGGCCCAGGCACGTGGCGACGAATACGCCGGCGACCTCGTTGAAGCCCCCGCGCGAGAAGACCGTCTCCACGCCGAAGAGCATTTTCAGCAGCATCGCCGGCAGAAACATCGCGTGCAGCACGTTGATGAGGACGAACAGCGAGAACAGGCCCATGACGAACGAGACGCCGATGATCTGCCCCGGCCAGAGCCTCGCCAGCCGCCAGGCCCGGCCGGCGGCCTTGGCGGCGGGCATCTCGCCGTCGGCCAGCAGCGTGGTGTTCTGGAAGAACGCGTGGGCCGTGCCGCCGGCCAGCAGCGCCAGCAGGGCGAAGATCGTCCCGAGCGCCGCGTTCCGGAAGGAAAGCGCCGCCAGGGCCGCCACCGCCACGATGCCCCACGGCTGGAGGGCCGCCTGGGCAAGGCCCATGCGCGCTACGCGCGCGGGCGTCCAGCGCGGCGGCTCGCCGCCGGCGAGCTGCGCGTGCAGCCGCGCGGCGTAGACCGTCTGCCAGCACTTCATCCAGACGAACAGCACGGCCACCGCCAGCGACGCCTCCGCCAGACGCCGGTCGGCGAAGGCGCTGCGGCTGGTGTCCATCCAGAAAAACAGCAGCCCCAGCACGAACGGCAGCGTGCCGATCAAGTACGTCGCCAGCGTGGTCCCGCCCGCCGTGCGCACCAGGTGCACGGCCTGCTCGATCAACTCGATCGCCCCGTGCTCGCCGCGTCCTTTGCTTCGCCTCGCCATCGGTCAGGGGCCCTCCCAGAGGAAGCCCTGATGGAAGGTGGAGGGGATCGCCAGCAGCATCCGCCCGATGCAGTAGAGGCTCACCCACAGCGCCATCATGCCCAGGCCCGCGGCCGCCACCGCGCCGAGCGCCGGTAAGAGCCGCCGCCGGCGGGGATCATCCGCGGTAAGCTCCCGCAGGCAGCGGGCGCAGATCACGCGCCCCTCGTGCTCGGTGACGCACTCCCGGCAGAAGAAGCGCCGGCACCGCGGGCAGCGCGCGGCGGCCTCACGCGAGGCGTGATTGAAGCATCGCTGATGGACCAGCCGGTTGGCGGCGGTGGGCGCTTCCATGGGCTAGGCCTCCCCGCCGGGGTTCTTGTCGGCCAGGGCCTCCCGCGGCGAGATGGCCTCCGGCTCGGCGACGGTCGCCGGCTGCACGGCCGGGCGCGGCGGGGGCGTGGCCGGGTGAGTTGGCGTGCCGGCTGCCGCGGCCGGTTGCGCCTCGGCGGCGGGCCGGCGGGGGGGCAGGTTCCGCACCTGCACGCCCATGAGAATGCCCAACGCCAGCGAGGTGACCGCCAGCAAGGCCAGCAGCACCTGCGCCGGCGGCAGGAAGCCTCCCGCGTGCACGTCCTCGAACAGGAAGGCCACGGCGAAGGGAAGCGACACCGTGCCCGCCGCGAAGAGACAGACGACATACACGAGCGCCGCGATGGCCGCCTTGCGGAGTCCGGCCGGCAGGGTGGTGTTGGTCTGGACGGACACGGCCCAGATCGACAGGCCCAACTGCGTGAGCAAGGCCAGCAGCGAGATGACGATGCCGATCGACGCCGATGGGGAGATGGCGTGGAGGCTGAAGGCCAGCCCTCCGCCCAGCAGCGCCCCGCACAGCGCCCGGTGCGCCTTGCCGCCGTAGGGGCGAGGTGTTTTTGGCTGGAATGCCCCGGCCGGCGGGACCTGCAACCGCGGGAAGGGGCTCGGCTCGCCCGGCCGCGGCGGCGGGGCGGCGCGCAGTCGGCGCCACTGCTCGGCGATCTGCTCGGCCGGGGCGTCGCCCTGGGCGGCGCGGATGTACGGGGCGAGGCGCTCGGAGAACCGCTCGGCCGCCCGGAGCCGTCCGAGACAGGAGAGGCCCTGGAGGCTGGCGGCGGTCTTCAGGTGCGCCTGGCACGACCAGCCGCGGGCGATGTTGACGATCTCCCACGCGCCGACGGCGCCGACGAGCGCCCAGTACGACCAGTGGGTCACCTCGCCGGAAATGCCGATCAGCAGCAACATGCCGACGGCCGTCAGCAGCAGTATGTGCGCAAGGATGACGGTGTTGGTTCTGCGGATGAGCAGCGCCTGGATGTCGCGGTAGTAGAACCGGCGGTAGGTCTCCCAGAACAGCCAACGGTGCACCAGCAGCAGGTGGTCTTCGCCGGCGTGGAGGGAGATCGGCTCGAAGAGGCCCAGCGTCGGCCCGGCGAGTTTCTTGTAGGTTCTCTTGTCCGGCTCGGGCATCGCGTGCATCCCGTTATCGCGTCGATACGTCGAAGAACAGCCACCCCCACAGCGCCAGTTGCGTAAGGGCGATCGGTATGGCCACGGCGAACCGCCACCGCGAGCGGCGCACCAGCGAGCCGGGCTTGCCCCACCGCCGCGCCGTCACAAACAGCGAGACCAGTGGCGAGACCACCAGCGGCAGCACGGCCATCCAGAGGGCGAAGGTATCGTACAGGAACCGCTGATTATCCAGCACGGCGCCGGGGCGGGCCTGCTCTCCGGCGCCGACGCACTGCGGGCAGATGTGCCGCCCGCCGATTTCCAGATCGCACAGGCTGCAGAGGAAGCGTCCGCACTCGTCGCACGCCACCACCGCCTGCTTGCCGGGGTGGTAGAAGCAGCCGGCCTCGTCGTCGGTCACGATTCTCCGCGCCGCCTGGCCGGGGCGGAAGCCCTCCAGCAGCGCCGGGTACGCGTCGATGGCGAGCCGAGCCCGGCACGCCGGGCATCGCGACAACCCCGGACGGTTCAGCATGTCCGGCAGCAGCGGCGCCCGGCAGGCCGGGCAGTACAGGGCCCAGGGTGTCACGTGCGGTTGCTCCTCATCCCGGCCGCCCTCACTTGTAGACCACGCGCGTGGTGCAGATGTAATCGTGCAGGGCCCGTTTTTCGCTGTCGAAGCCGGCCATGATGAAGCCGACGCCGCAGGTCAGGCCGCTGAGCATCTTCGCCCAGTACCGGCCGAACGCGCGGAGGTAACTCACGCGCGAGCCATCCGCGCAGACCACCTTGATGCCGCAGGCCATCTTGCCGGGCGTGGCGGCGTGACGGCCGACGAAGTACGTGGCGTAAAAAATGCCGATAGCCAGATCCAGCAGGTTTCCGAGCATGCCGGCGCCCAGGGCGACAGAATCGCTGTTGCCTCCATATTCATCGATGATGAGCGAAGTCCCCAAGCCGAACACCATGCCGACGACCAACTTGAGCAGCGCCTGGACCACGGCCAGGATGATCCCGTCGATGATCGCGGCGCCCACGCGGATCCAGAAGCCCGCGTAGTTAAGCATCTCCTGCGGGTAGGCGAAGGCGGCCCCGGCGCCGGCCTCGTGGAGGCGCTGGAAGAACAGCGGCTTGCAGGCGGCGCAGACGTAGCTGCCCTGGTAGTGGATCATGTCTTCGGCGGGGAACACCCGCCCGCACTGGCTGCACGCGGAGTGCTTGCTGTAGTCCGGCCCGGCCTCGGCGCCGGCGACGTGCTGGTATTCCTTCCAGTCCGTCATGCCCTCGTGCCAGACCAGCGTGGTGGGCCGCACCTGCCCGTTGAAGATCATCTGCTGGAATGTGTCGTCCGGAAACGGCCCGAAGCGCTGTCCGCCCTCTGCGTAGTACCAGTCCATGACAATCCCTTGTTGCCCCGAAGTGGAGACTGCGGGTCAAGGTAGGGGATGACGGGCGGCAAGTCAAATGGCGCGAGCAAAATGGCGCGCAAAAGCTCCGCCGCACCCGGGCTTTGCAGGCGGGCGCGGCGGTCGGGTCCGATCGCGAGCGGACCGCATCTCCCTCTTGGGACCCATTGCTCGGGCGGCCTACATCGCCTTGCGCAGGGCCTCGGTCTTCTTCTCTTCGCTCAGCTTGTCCCACGCCGCCGGGCACCCGCCGCAGCAGAAGGCCACCTTCTTGCCGTCATGCATGCGGGTGAGTTCTTCCGGCACGTCGGCCGGTTCGATCTTCGAGCCCATGATGGGGCACTTGGTGTTGGCGAAGGGCTTGTCGGCCTTCGGCTTGGGCGTATGGGCGGCCAGCACGCCGTGCGTCGTGGCGACCAGACCGCGGGCCTTGGCCAGTTCCGCGAGGGCGAGTTTGGCTTCGCCCTTGTCCAGGGCGGCCTTGGCGGCGTCCAGATGCTTGAGGGCGGTCTTGAGGCTCTCGGCCTCGTCGGCGGCGAGGGTGGCCATCTGTTTGTCGTGCCCGTGCTTGTGGGCCTTGGCTTCGCACTTGTCGCATTGCCCGTCGGACTTGTCGCACGCGGCGCATGCATTCTTGCCTGCGTCCTTGGCCTCGGCTTTGGGCTCGGACTTGGCGGCGGTCGCTTCCGCCTTGGCGGCGTGGTTGTGGGCGTGGGCCTCGCAACTGCTGCAGGCAAGGGCGGGCGCGGGCCGGTCCCATAGCACCCATGCCGCCGCGGACACCGCGGCCACGGCCGCACACAGTAGGATGATGTTCCATCTTCTCATGGCGAGTCTCCTTCGGTAAGCGTCTGCACCATCGTAGCGCGGCCGCGGCGGGTTCAAGGAGAATTATGGGGCGGCAGGCGTGGCGGCAGGGAGATGCCGCTTTGTGAAATGCCCGGCAGCATGCGGATGCGCCCTCAGAGCAGCCGCACGGCCAGCACCGCGCGGTCGTCGCCCTGCGGCGCGCCTTCGGTGAAGGCGTTCACCTCGTCCATCACCGCCTGCACCAGCACCGGCGTGGAGGCGCCGCGGAGTGCTTCCAGCGCGGATTCCAGGCGCGGTGTGGTGAACATTTCTCCGCTGCGCGAGCGGGCCTCGATGATGCCATCCGTCACCATCAGCAGCTTGTCGCCGGGGCGGAGCGGCAGGGCGGCCACTTCCAGCGGCAGGTCGTCCATCACGCCCAGCAGCAGGCTGCGGGATTGGTTGAGCCGCTCGATCGGCTCGGCGGCGTCGGCCGGGATGCGCCACGGCTCGGGGTTGTGCCCGCTGTTGATGTAGTGCAATGTGCGGCTTTCGGGATCGTACACGCCCGTGAAGGCCGCGGCGAAGCTGTCCGACGGCGTCAGCCGGCACAGCAGGTGGTTGGAGCGGCGGACGAAGTCTTCCAGGGGGCTGTGTCCGTCGTCGATCCACGTCTGGAAGGCGGTCTTGAGGATGGCCGTCTGGAAGGCGGCGGCCATGCCGTGTCCGCTGACGTCGGTGAAGAACACGGCCGCCCGACCGTCATCCAGTTCCGCGGCGTCGAAGTAGTCTCCGCCGATCTCCGTCTGCGGCTCGAAGCGGCTGGCCCACTCCAACTTGTCCGGCAGCGGCATGTGGGCGGTTGCCGGCAGGATGTTCTGCTGCACGGTGCGGGCGCGGAGCAGGTCGTCCTGCACGTGAGATGCGTACTCGCGTAGCTCCCGCACGGCCACGGACAGCCGGAAGGCCTTCTCCTCGTTGTCATATTCCAGGCTGCCGGCCGTCATGAAGAACAGGTACACCAGCACGAAGACCGCCACCGCCACCGCCGCCGTGATGATCAGAAGCACCCACTTGCTGCCGTGGAAGTAGTACAGCACGAACGGGATCACCGTAATGGCCGCGGCCAGCAGGGCGTACTTCGGGGCGGCGCTGAACAGGGCGCGGTGGTCCGTCTTGCGGAAGCGCATGCGCTCGATCCAGTGCACCAGTCGGCTGAACCGCGTGGCGCAGTAGCTGTACTCCACGCGCAGCATCCCGCGGCGCAGGCTTGTGCGGGTGCAGGCGAGAGACAAGCCCTCCTCGTCGCCCAGGCGGGCCGGGGCCTCGCCGCGGGCCAATGCCCGGCGATGCGCGAACAGCAGGGCCAGCACGTCGCCGATCTGGTTGCTTTCCAGCCGGCAGTCCAGCATCATCCGGCGGATGCCCATCTTTCGCAGGCTCTCGGCCAGAAGCTCGCAGCCTTCCAGGGCGTCGAGCTGCTCGTCGGCCTGTGGGTCTCGCGGCTCGACCTGGAAGGCGCCCTCGTCCACGCGCACGGGCGCCATGGCCCGGTCGGCTTGCCGGGCCTTGGGCAGGACCACGCGCTCCAGCCAGCCCGCCAGCGACCGCGCCTGGGCGCCGGTCTCCGTGAACCGCAGCCGAATCGCCGCCAGTTTGCGGCGCAGCTCGGCCCCGGCCGACAGCCCGAGACGGACGGCGGCGCACTTGGCTTCGGATGTCCGGGTGATGGAACTCATTGCGGGCGATCTTCCTGCGACTTGCCGCGGAAGGCGATCCGGCTTACGCAATTGTAGGGCCGCCGCTCAGGTGAAGCCAAACTGCTTTGCCGGCTTGGCCGCGGCATGCCCCTTCGTTCGGCCGGAGGCGCCCGTATAATGCAGCGTACGCGGGCGAAAGGATACAGACGATGACGATTCGGGCGGAAGACGTGACGGTTTCAGCCAATAGCAGCGGCCGGAAAGCCGCAAAACCCTTCTTCCTCGTGGTGTTCGGCGGCTCGGGAGACCTCACGCACCGCAAGCTCATTCCGGCCATATTCCGGCTGCGATGCCGCGGGCTGCTGCCGGAAGAGATGGCCGTGATCGCCTACGCCCGCTCGGAGAATACCGACGAGGCGTTCCGCGAGAGCCAGCGAAGCGCCGTGGAGAAGGACTGCTCCGGCGGAGCGATCGACGAGGACACGTGGCGGCAGTTCGCCTCGCGCCTGTACTACTTCCGCGGCTCGTACGATTCCCCGGAGCGGATGGGCGGCCTGGACCGGCGCATCGAAGAGATCGCCGGCGAGATGGGAGGCCCCGACAACCGGCTGTACTACCTCGCCACGCCGCCGGGCTCGTTCGTGCCGATCGTCCGTGCCCTGGACGAAGCGGGCATGGCCGGCAAGCGGAAGAAAGGCGACGGCGGGTGGCGCCGGATCGTCATCGAAAAGCCCTTCGGCCACGACCTCGCCAGCGCGCAAGAGTTGAACCGCGAGGTCCGCGCGGCGTTCGCGGAGGACCAGATCTACCGCATCGACCATTATCTCGGCAAAGAAACCGTGCAGAACATCCTGGTGCTGCGGTTCGCCAACGCGATCTTCGAGCCGATCTGGAACGCCCGCTACGTCGACCACGTGCAGATCACCGTTTCGGAGAATCTCGGCCTCGGCGGGCGCGGCGGGTACTTCGACCGGGCGGGCATCCTGCGGGACATGGTGCAGAACCACATCATGCACCTGCTGTGCCTGGTGGCGATGGAGGCCCCGACCTCGCTGGACGCCGACGCCATCCGGGACGAGAAGGTCAAGCTCCTTCGCTCCTTGAGGCCGATGCAGCCCACCTGCGCCGCCACCGGCGTGGTGCGGGCGCAATACGCGGCCGGGCGGATCGACGGCGAGCAAGTGCCCGGCTACCGGCAGGAGGACGGCGTGGCGCCGGACAGCAACACGGAGACGTTCCTGGCGATGCGCGTGTTCGTGGACAACTGGCGATGGTCCGGCGTGCCGTTCTACATTCGCACCGGCAAGCGCCTGGCGGCCAAGCGGACGGAGATATCCGTACACTTCCGGCCGATCCCGCAGGTGTTGTTCCAACTGCCGCCGACGGGCGCGCAGCCGCCGAACGTGCTGACGATGCGCATCCAGCCCGACGAGGGCGTGGCGGTGCAGTTCCAGGTGAAGGAGCCGGGAGCGGGGCTGCGAATCCGCCCGCTGAAGATGGACTTCCGCTACGCCGAGGGGTTCCGGCAGAGCCCGCCGGACGCCTACGAGCGGCTGCTGCAGGACGCGGCGCTGGGCGAGGCGACGCTCTTCACGCGCTCCGACGAGGTGGAGGCGGCGTGGCGGTTCGTCACGCCGATTCTCGAGGGCTGCAGCCGCCAGAAGCCCGAGCAGATGGTTGAGTACGCCCCCGGCAGTTGGGGCCCGCGGGAAGCCGACCGGCTGATCGCCCAGTGGGGCGCGCGGTGGCATGTGCGGTGACGACGGAA